>Ga0307486_1002401_pt1 | contig 13074 bp, 12 predicted proteins | sample CBIW02metaG_FD_203663 | JGI IMG/M metagenome (GOLD analysis project Ga0307486, IMG submission 203663) | Sea-ice brine microbial communities from Beaufort Sea near Barrow, Alaska, United States - CBIW 0.2 | ecosystem: Environmental > Aquatic > Marine > Coastal | place: USA: Alaska | collected... | reverse complement strand
TTAATCCAGTAGAGCGTTAATTTTAGCGGCCATAATCATGTCGTTATTGGTTAAGCCTTTGGCATTATGGGTGGTCAACGTGATTTTTGCACTGTTGTAGCCAAAACAGATTTGCGGATGATGATCTTCTTTATTCGCTAACCAAGTGACCGCATTTACAAAACCTATGGTCTGCTGATAGTTTTTAAAGCTAAAGGTTTTAGACATGTTTAGATAATTTAGCGGTGCATCCCAGCCCGTTAAATGGCTTAAGTTGCTTTCAATGGCTGGAATGATTAAAGGCTTAGCCCCTTTCGGTATCTCTTCACAGCGTAATTGAGTCAGTTCTTGTGATAAAGTCATTTTTGATGTCATCCCTATAATGTCTAAATGAATTTGACGTCGCCTTTGTGACGAATTTTCTAATGATGATTCTTGCCGATTAACGTTTTTAAATGGTCAATACGAATTTTAGCGGGTGGATGGCTATCATGATAAGCCGAAAAACTCGGGTCAGGCGTTAAGGTGCTGGCATTATCTCGGTACATTTTCAATAAGGCAGAAATCAGATGTTCTGCACCCACATGTTTTGCGGCAAATGCATCGGCTTCAAATTCATGTTTACGGCTTTTAAGTGCACTGATTGGCCCCATGAAAAAGAACAGTGTGGGAACGGCGGTCATAAACAACAGTAGGGCAATGGCTGGTGTTTGAGAGCTCATTCCTAAACCACTGTAAAACGCGGGTAATTGAATCAACCAGCCCAGTAAGGCTAATCCTGCTAGGGTCAAGACGGTGCTTTCAATCAATTTTTGGCGAATATGACCATGTTTGAAGTGGCCTAACTCATGGGCTAAGACCGCTTCCACTTCTTCTGGGCTGAGTTTCTCTAATAAGGTATCAAAGAACACGATGCGTTTGTTTTTACCCATGCCTGTGAAGTAAGCGTTGCCATGGCCTGAACGCGATGAACCATCCATCACAAAAATGCCGTTAGATTCGAATCCGGTGCGCTCTAACAACTGGCTAATACGATGTTTCATTGCTTCATCTTCTAAGGGTGAGAATTTATTGAAAATCGGTGCAATCCATTTTGGGTAAGCCCACATCAAAACAAACTGAAAACTCATCCAAACTACCCAAGTATAAAACCACCAGGCCTGGTCAATATAATTCGTCATAATGCTGACTACCACCCAGATAAGCGGGATACCTAATACGATCATTAAGGCCCACTGCTTTAACAAGTCTGTGAAGAATTTTAGCGGAGTCGTTTTATTAAACCCAAATGCAGCTTCAATTTTGAAGGTGCTTATAATCGAAAAAGGCAGATGCAATAAAGAGACAAACCATAAGGCAGAAAGTAAAAATACCACATCTCGCCAAACAGGGTCTAAGGCCGTGGTTAACCAGAGGTTATAGATGTCTTGAAAACCTCCGCCTAATGTCATAAATAACAAGATAGCGGCATCATAAAACAATCCCAAACGACTGAGTTGTAATTTAGAACGACTGTAGTCAGCGGCCTTTTGGTGGGCTTCTAAGGTCACCACGTCACTAAATTCTTCAGGCACACTTTGGCGATGCTTCCCGATATGGAATTGATTTTTGATATTAAGCCAAACTTCAATTAAGACATTTAAGCTTAGGGCGAATAAGAATAAAGGGGTAATCCAGTTCATAAGGCTCTTTCTACCGTTTAGATGTTGGGGTTTCTATTTTTAAAAGGAGTTTTTACGTTAATATAACGACATATTGTATGTGAAAAGAGAACCTATTATGAAGTCTGATAAGAATTTAATTTGGATTGATTTGGAAATGACCGGATTACACCCTAAAACAGATCGAATTATTGAAATAGCAACGGTGATTACCGACAGTGAATTGAATGTATTAGCCGAAGGGCCTGTATTGGCTATCCAAACGGAGCAATCTACGCTTGATAGTATGGGGGAATGGTGCACCACGCACCATGGAAAATCCGGGTTAACCAAAAGAGTTCAAGAAAGTTGGGTGACGATGCAAGACGCTGAACGCTTAACCATTGAATTTTTAAAGCAATATGTGTCTGCAGGGAAGTCTCCAATGTGTGGTAATAGTATTTGTCAGGATCGTCGATTTATGGTTGAGCAGATGCCCTCGTTAGAACGATTTTTCCATTATCGAAATCTGGACGTCAGCACGCTTAAAGAACTTGCTAGACGTTGGGCGCCGAAGGTTTATCAATCACATAATAAAAGTGGTGCGCATTTAGCATTAGCGGATGTTCATGAGTCCATTGATGAGTTACAGCACTACCGGAAAAATATGTTTGTGGCAGAATTCAATTGAAGCTAAAAAGCGTTATGGTCCCTTAACGTTCATTATAGGGAGACTCTAAATAGTGTATTAAGCCGTTAGCCGTTTTTAGTGAAAAACGTGTAATCGATAGCTTTTTAATGCAAAATTCAAGCTCACTTTATATTTTCGAGTGGTGAGTTTAGGTTTGAAGATAATGCTTTTCTTCCTAAAGGTTTCCAATTTAGACCTTATATGGCAAATTTATTCAAACAAAGCACGGCTTTGGGTTTATAACACGCTCAAAATTTTATATAATCCTTCCTTTTCCGCGTGCAAACCACGTGGATGTATTAATAAACCTTAGTTAGTCTTTTCGGATCGTCTTTTTTGTCTATTTAAATATCAGATAAATGCAGTCTATTTTTGGAAGGATTTAACGTAATTAAAAGGACCAATGTTGTGGAAATGACTGGTGCTCAAATTCTTGTAAACTACCTAGAAGATGAGGGCGTAGAGCATATTTGGGGGTATCCTGGTGGAGCTGTTTTGCCTATTTATGATGCCCTTGATACTGACGCTAAAAAAGTAAGCCATATTTTAGTCCGTCACGAACAGGCTGCAGTGCATGCTGCAGACGGTTATGCGCGCTCTACAGGAAAGCCAGGAGTGGTTCTTGTAACCTCGGGACCCGGGGCGACTAATGCCGTCACTGGGATCGCGACCGCCTATATGGATTCAATTCCGTTGGTATGCATTACGGGTCAGGTGGCTACGTCACTGATCGGTTTAGATGCATTTCAAGAGATTGATACCACAGGGATTACAAGACCCATCGTCAAACACAACTTCTTGGTCAAGAATGTCGATGACCTTGCTATTACGCTCAAAAAAGCATTTTATTTAGCAACAACTGGCCGACCTGGCCCGGTTGTGGTCGACATTCCGAAAGATGTACAAACCGCCAAAAGCAACTATGCATTCCCACAAGAAGTTGAGATGCGCTCCTACTTGCCTGTAACAAAAGGGCATAGCGGACAGATTAAGAAAGCTGTAGAAATGATGCTTTCAGCTAAACGACCTATTTTATATACGGGTGGAGGAGTCATTTTAGGTGATGCTTCAGCCGAGTTAACAGAGTTAACGCATAAACTAGGATTTCCGATTACTCAAACATTGATGGGTTTGGGCGCTTTTCCAGCGTCCGATAAACAATCTGTCGGTATGTTGGGTATGCACGGTACTTACGAAGCCAATTTATCAATGCATCACAGTGATTTGATCATTGCGATAGGCGCCCGTTTTGATGACCGTGTGACCGGGAATTTAGAAAAATTCTGTCCGGATGCTAAAATTATTCACGTCGATATAGATCCCGCTTCTATTTCGAAAAACGTATTAGTCGATATTCCAATTGTCGGTCCAGTGAAGCAAGTCGTCACTGAAATGTTGGCAAATTTGGAAAAAACTAAATTAAAGTCAGATGAAAAGGCTTTGGCTGCGTGGTGGGCTCAAATTGAAGAGTGGCGTGCGACTGAATGTCTTCGCTATGACACTATGGGGGCAAAAATTAAACCTCAAGCGGCTGTTGAAGCGGTTTGGAAAGCGACTAAGGGAGACGCCTATGTTTCTTCCGATGTCGGTCAACATCAGATGTTTGCGGCACAGTACTATCCATTTGACAAGCCGCGTCGTTGGTTGAACTCTGGCGGCTTAGGAACTATGGGCTTCGGTCTTCCGGCGGCCATGGGAGCGGCGTTGGCTTTCCCAGATGAAATTATTGTCTGTGTCACCGGTGAAGGTTCTATTCAAATGAATATTCAGGAACTATCAACCTGTTTACAGTATGGGTTTGCGATCAAGATTATTTGTTTAAATAATGGTTTCTTAGGTATGGTTCGTCAGTGGCAAGAGTTCTTCTATGAGCGACGTTATTCAATGTCTTACATGGAGTCATTGCCTGATTTCGTTAAACTAGCGGAATCTTACGGTCATGTCGGTGTGCGCATTGACAATCCAAAAACAATGACGGCACAGTTGGACGAAGTGTTCTCTGAGAAATATAAAGATCGTTTGGTTTTTGTTGACATCATCACGGATCAACAAGAGAACGTCTATCCAATGATTCCTGCAGGCGCAGGTCTCAATGAAATGATTTTGGTATAGGAGTATAAGATGAAACATATTATTTCTATGCTAATGGAAAACGAAGCCGGGGCTTTATCTCGTGTGTCAGGGCTTTTCTCAGCGCGTGGCTACAATATTCACGCGTTAACGGTTGCACCAACTGAAGACGATTCCTTATCACGTTTAACGTTGGTCACCAGTGGGACAGCTCAAGAGGTTGAACAAATCGTTAAGCACCTTAATCGCTTAGTAGATGTGGTCAAAGTTCTGGATTTAACCGAAGGTTCACATATTGAGCGTGAACTGATGTTGATTAAACTTTCAGCAACGGGTGATCTGCGTGAAGAGTATAAGCGCTTGGCGGATATTTTTCGTGGCGATATTATTGATGTGACAACGACAACCTATACGATTCAGATGGTCGGGCAATCTAAAAAATTAGATGCCTTCATTGATGCGTTAGATTCAGGATTGATTCTGGAAACCGTGCGTTCAGGAACGGTGGGTGTGTTACGCGGCGAAAAGTGTTTACACGTCTAGTCTGGTAAACCCGCGTAATACTTGACTAAAAATTGTCCGCCCTTAAAATAGCGGATAATCAAAACTCTAAAAATTAAATATTATTAACTACGAATATAAAATGTCTTTATATTCATACATTTAAAGGTTTTAACATGAACGTTTATTACGATAAAGATTGTAATCTATCTATCATCCAGGGCAAAAAAGTGGCCATCATCGGTTTTGGTTCTCAGGGTCATGCGCACGCAGCTAACCTAAAAGATTCGGGTGTAGATGTTACTGTGGGTCTACGTGCTGGTTCTTCTTCAATTGCTAAAGCGGAAGGTTACGGTCTTAAGACGGCTGACGTTGCAACGGCTGTTGCTGGTGCGGATGTTGTTATGATCCTTACACCAGATGAGTTTCAATCTGTGCTTTATAAAGAAGAGATTGAGCCTAACATCAAGCAAGGTGCTGTTTTAGCATTCGCTCACGGTTTTGCAATCATCTATAACCAAGTCGCTCCTCGTAAAGATTTAGATGTCATTATGATTGCTCCAAAAGCACCGGGTCACACAGTACGTTCAGAATTCGTCCGTGGTGGCGGTGTTCCTGATCTTATCGCAATCCACCAAGATGCTTCTGGTAACGCGAAAGAAGTTGCGTTAGCTTACGCTTCTGGTGTTGGTGGTGGACGTACTGCAATCATCGAAACAACTTTCCGTGACGAGTGTGAAACGGATCTGTTTGGTGAACAAGCAGTTCTTTGTGGTGGTGCAGTTGAGCTTGTTAAAGCTGGTTTCGATACTTTGGTTGAAGCTGGGTATGAACCTGAAATGGCATACTTCGAGTGTTTACACGAGCTTAAGTTAATTGTTGATTTAATGTTCGAAGGCGGAATCGCTGATATGAACTACTCAATCTCAAACAATGCTGAGTACGGTGAATATGTAACCGGTCCTAAGGTAATCAACGCTGAGTCACGTGAAGCAATGCGCATTGCATTGAAGAACATCCAGTCTGGTGAATATGCTAAGCAGTTCATTTTAGAAGGTCAGTCTGGTTACCCATCAATGACTGCTGCGCGTCGTAACAACGCAGAGCACGGCATTGAAGTAGTTGGTAAAAAGCTACGTACCATGATGCCTTGGATTGCAGCGAATAAGATCGTAGATCAAGACAAAAACTAATTTTTTAGCGGCTTGTTTTGCCCAGCTCTGCGTTGGTTCCTGGCTCGTTTAGTCATCCTAAACTTCACCAGAAACCGCCTTGATCTGAACAAAAACGCTCGCTAAAATAGTTTGATTGAAAACCCGCATTCTATTTGAGGTGCGGGTTTTTTATTGTCTGAAATTTGACCAGGCCTGGTAGGGTTTTTTGCCAATCTCTGTGGTGCTGATTAAAAGGCTCGCTAAATGGTTTTATTGAAAACCCGCATTCTCTTTGAGGTGTGGGTTTTTTATTGCCTTAAATTTAGGGAACGTGAGTTTGACCAGGCCTGGTCAAATTCATATTTGGGTATTTGAGAGTTGCGATAGGAACTGTTTTAGACGTCAATTCAAGCAAAATGGCCAAAGATTGGCCATTTAAGAAGGCGGTGTGCGAGGATTGTTAGAATTTGAAAGAAGGGCTTTCACCGGCATTAATCAAAGAGTCTAAGTCTGTTTCGAACAGCGTTTCAACTTCCCATTCCTGATTGCTAATGCGAGTCAGAACTTGTGCTGTCATCGCTGGAGAGTATCCGGAAATGACTCCAAGACGACCGCCCAATTTTAGTTTCTCTTTATAGGCTTGCGGGATTTCAGCAACAGAACCTGTTAATACAATCACATCATATTCTTGACCGTCTTTCCAGTCAGAGCTGCCATCACCGATTTCAAAGTGAATATTGTCAAAGTTGATTAAACGAGGTTTTGCTGTCTCCTGAATTTCTGCATAGAGTTCAACGCTCGTTACGTCTTTAGCAACCTTGGCGATAAGCGCCGTCAAGAAACCACTGCCAGTACCAATTTCTAAGACACTGTCTTCTGAATCAATGTCTAAAGCTTGCAGTAGTCGACCTTCAACTCTTGGAAACATCATTGTTTGACCTTGTCCAATAGACAGTTCAATATCACTGTACGCAAGGCCTTCATTGCCTTCCTTAACAAAAAAGTGACGAGGAACGTCCATAAATAGGTCAAGTATCTTTGGGTCAAGGACATCCCATGGGCGAATTTGTTGTTCTACCATGAAGAATCGAGCCTGATCTAAGTTCATATGATTGTCCTTTGTCTGTCTTTTTAAGCGATTTCGTTATGGGTTTTTAGCTTCATGTTATACCGGTCACGAGTCTAATTGATTCGCTTTGCTAATATGTGACCTGAAATTTTAACCAAAGGATTATATCCAAAAAAAGCCCTTTTATGGATGTTAATTCACTAGGGAAGCGCTTTCTTGTGAATAAAGGCTTAAAAATTCATGTTAATATCTGTGTCTATGAATAGATCACTGCCCGCGACCTTACTGAGTCAAATTGCTGTAGAGCATCAAGCCGTTCTTAAAGAGTGCCATACAGCCGCTCTGCTGCCTCGTCTGTTTGCGGACAGTACGCATCAAGTCTGGTCATGTCTTTATGGATATGATTCTGAAGAGTTAAATTGCGTGCTTAAAGTCTGTTCTGTTGAGGATGTCCGTCATTCGCCGTTTTGGCAAGCGATGCAACAGTTATTTTCGTTCGATTTTGCTCATGAGATGGGTCGTTATGGCCTTGTTTATCAACACGTTAAGAGTATGACTCCTTTAAAGATTCCACGTTTAATTGCCGCAGGTTCGGCAAATAAAGTCAATCAAAGTGGCTTTTTGTTAACCGAATTTGTGGATGGCAAGGTCATAGAGCCCAATAAAATTGGTGTACCGCATATTGAGCAGCTCGCCCATCACCTTGCGGCTTTACACCAAAGCACTCAAATTGTTTTTGGACCTTTATATGCTCCACAGTTGTCTATCGATTTGTGGGGTGACGCTTTAGCAAAAACCTTAAAAGATTTAAGCAGAGCGCAAAATATTGATTTGAGGATTGCAGATGACATAATTAGGCAGATAGCGAGTCTAGAGATTGATGCTTTTTATCCTATTATGCCGGATTTGCGTTGGGATCAGTTTTTAGTGACGGATGATGGTGTATTGAATCTAATTGATTTAGATGGGCTGGTATGGGGGCCAAGAGAGCTTGAACTGGTCTTAATTGAGTATCTATTAGACCCGTCGCAGTTAGACGTGTTCAAGGCTGTTTATACGCGATCACACGTTATGCCCGATTTGGACTCAGTACGAGATGTTTATCGATTGTTATTGTTTGTTATGAATGTCCTAGGAGAATCCGATTTAGAGAAGTGGATGGGGCACCCTGTCAGATTTAAATAACTCATGAGGGATGAGTTATTTTGTCAGGGGTGATATGACTTGTATTACGCAGTTTGGGCCTGGATTTGTAGAGCACGCCAGTTTTTGTAGCCATAAATCGCCAATGCCAGATAGACCAGAAACATCAAAATGGTGACGTAATAACCTGTTTGGAAGTAGAGTGTAATCGCCGCGACATTAATGACCATCCAATAAAGCCAGTTTTCTAATACTTTTCGAACCATTAGGGCTGTATTCATGACAGAAAATACAGTGACAGCTGCGTCTAAAAAAGGTAAGCGGTTTCCCGGAATGCTGGATAAGTAGAGTCCAATTAAGCTTGTTAACATGATTCCGATGCCGATAAAGAGTGCATGAAATTTGAGTGGACGGTTTGATATTCTGAGATTATCTTTAGGCGTTGTTTGTTGTTGCCATAGTATAAAGCCATAGACGGCCATACCCATATAGTAAACGTTCAAAATCGCTTGCATGGGCAGTTGGCCTTTCCAAAACAATACGGTGTAGATGAGTGTGCTCACAAGCGCTGCAGGCCAGCACCAAATAGACTCTTTAGCGGCTAGAATCACATAAAGAATTCCCAAGCTTGCTGCTAACCACTCCCAACCTGATTGGGCTAATAGTGCATTTAAAACGATGGAGATTGGGTTTTCTTCAGCAAACATGAATGTTTGCCTTTTCTCGATCCGTGCCAATCAATTTAATCACAAAAACCGTTTCTGGAATCTGTTCCAAGACATTGAGTATTTCCGTATCTAAGGTGTCCATTACGTCTCGATAGTTGCCATAGATATGGGTTGACATACTATTGCGCTGGATCGTGACGCTCGGATTTTTTGCTAAACGTTCAATGAAGTCAATAATTGGCTGACAGAACTCTTCTCTAAGCGGGTACATGCTGATTTCAACAGAGACTTTCATGGGTTGGTTCCTTTGTATTAGGCGATAAAAAAGGGCTCGAAAGAGCCCTTAGTTTAGCAGAGGTCTAGAAATAAACTCTAGCGGTAATTCCCAGTTGGCGTGGGTCACCAAGCTTGATATAAGTCTTTTCAACAGAATACGTCGGTTCGTTTGCGAAATGATAGCCACGAGTTGCATAGCGTTCATCCGTTAAGTTTTTGCCCCAAAGGTACGCTTCCCAATTGTCTCCTTCATAACCAAGTTGTGCATTGTAAATAGCATAAGAATTGGATTTGTAAGAGTGAGTATTACTAAAGTAGAAACTGTCCATGCCTTGTGTATCGGCTCTAAAGAAAATGCCTTTTTCTCCACGATATTGAAAACCAAACGTGTATTGATAGCTTGGTGCATGAGCTTGATCACGGTCAGAAACTTTAATGACTTCAGAAGCTGATATTCCTTTAACATCAGTTTGTAAAAGTCCAAGTGAGGCAAATAACTTATAGTTTGTTTTAGGGATCCAGTCAATATTCGCTTCTAAACCATAATTCGTTGCGGAGTCGAAATTTTCTTTATAAAACACATAATTGTTGCCGACATAACTATAGCCATCAAACTGCGGGTTTTTTCTATCCATATAAAACACGCTAATGTCCGTTTTAATAGTATTGTTAGCAAGGGTTGCTTTATGCCCAATTTCATAATTGATTAGGGATTCTTTCTTAAATTGAATCAAGTTGTTTTGTGCAGAGGGGAGTCCTATATTAAAACCACCTGCTTTATATCCTCTTGAAATGCTCGCGTAGGCTTGGCCGGCATTAATCATTTTTCTCGTTAGGCTTAGACCACCGCCCCAGAGGGTATCATTTGGTGAATAATATTCACTGTTGTTGTCGGTGTAACGGGTATTGTTGTTTTCAATTCTAAGGCTCGGAGAGAGTGTCCAGCGAGCATCGAGTTGAATATCTAGTTGACCGTAAGCGGCAAGTTTATTCATTGCATAGTCGCTGATAAGGTTTGCGCCATAATTATCTGTGGTGTGGTTTTGTTCACTTAGCTTTGAACCATAAAAGCCTAGTAGCCAGTCTGTTGATTGGTTGAGTATTCTGGATTTGGGGGTAGAGGTTAGGCGAATATCTTGAGTCAATGTTTGACGTTCTTTCTTATTTTGGTAATAGTAAGCATTATCAAAAATCGTTATGTTGTCTACATTCGTATGAAATCCAGGGTAGACCCAATCACCATCATAGGCATAAATCATATCTGAATGGGCAATAGATGTTTTACTTTCTACGACAAAGTTCGGGTTGCTCGTTGAATGGATGTTAATACCCATCGCTGAACTTTTTTGAGTATCTTTACCCGGTTGGTCAGAAAGGGTGGTGAAAGAGTTGTCCAGAGACCAGGCATCATAACCATTGTCTAAGTTTGCGTGCATAAGGGTCAAATCTACACGATTTTCACTGTTAGGGAGAAAGCGAAATTTTGCACGGGCATTCAATTCATCATGCTTGTTAGTGTCATCTCTATTTAAATAATTATTTTGTCTAAAGCCATTGTCTTGAGTTTTTTGAATGGCAATACGGTATTGAGGTGCAAATTCTGCAGAAGAAAAAGCGCCTGTCGTCATCACACCTACTTGGCGTAGGTTGTCTTGTCCAACTGTTGTCTCTATTAGGCTTTCTCGTTCGGCCTGTGGGTCATTGGTTTTAATGTTGATTAACCCACCGAGTGCGCTGGCACCATAGCGTGTTGATTGAGGGCCTCTTAGGACTTCCACCTGCTTGGTATCGAATAAGTTACTGGTCATACCAATGCCACTGAAATCAATATCATCAATAGCTAGGCCAATGCTAGAGTTGGGTGCACCCGTGTATTCATCTCTTTCACCAATTCCGCGTATTTGAATATGCCTTGCTCGAGAAGATTGCCCTGAATAATTGACATTAACCGTTTTTAACAGAATATCATCTAAATGTGTAATACCTTGATCTTGAAGTTCTGCTTGGGTTATGACATCAACACTGGCAGGAATATCTTGTTCAGAAGTTTCACGAAGATCGGCTGTCACAATAATGGGTGATAACGTTTCAGTAGAGTTGTCTGCATAGCTGGTAGTTGGGATTAAACAGGTCAAAATCACTGCTTGAATGGGGTTGATCTTAAATCGCATGGATTTACTTCCTTTTAAAAGTTTTAAAAGGACAGGAATACAGAAAGCTAGTGCATTAAGGTGTGGCGAATTTGATGATTGGGATCAAACGCCAGGTAAAAATGTAACACAATGTATTTAGCCTGTCCCTACGCCAGAATTATCTGGATCAGGTTCATAGGGTTTTCAACGTATTGAAATCTCAGGCTAAATGTAAGCCGCCCCTAGGCAATTGTTTTTTAATTTATGACTAAATTGAAAAACGGAAGAATTCTACCGCATTTTTGTGTCAGAATTAGAATAATTTAGCATTTAACCCAATTTAAAGTACGTGAATTTACGAATTAATAGCAAGAGAAGTCAATATGTCTGAAGAGGTGGCTAATAAGCCTAACATTAGTAAGGCAATTCTAGAGCGTTTACAGTCTCTGGAAGACCTACCGCATTTTCCAGATGCACTGATTAAATTAGAGTACGTTTTATCGACGGATGAAAACATCAAAATTGATGAGATTGTTCAATTGATTGTTCAAGATCCTAGGCTTGTTGCAGGTTTAATAGGTGTGGTGAATACCGCTAAATATACGACGGGTAATCATATTACAGATTTGGCTGAAGCCATCAGTCGTGTTGGACTAAAAGATGTACGTTTAATGGCGCATGCTATCAATTTTAAAGAGTCTTTTAAGCGAAAGCCGCCTTTTAGCCAAACTCGTTTTATCAAGCATGCGTTGTTGTCGGCATTTATTGCACAAGGTCTCGCAAAGGTTTTAAAGCTAAATTCAGGGGATGCATTTCTCTGTGGTCTCATGCGAGATATTGGAATTTACTTATTAGCGATTGAGGATCGAGAAGGGTATTTAAAAGTGATTAAGTTGGCTGGTTATGATATTTCGAAGCTCACACGCTCTGAGGTCACCGTTTTCGGTACTCAGCATGCCATGATGAGTGCGAGATTATTGCAGAAGTGGGGGTTTCCTCAGGAAGTTGTTCTTGGGATTGCTCACCACCATGCTCCAGATAAAGCGGCTCCTCAATTTCAGCCTTATGCCTATTTAACGTATTTGGCAGAACAGGCGGTGTTTAGATTAAATATTGATAACGGTATTGCGGATTTATCTGCGGGCGATCAAGAGTCACCGTCACTGTCTCTTTTGAGAGCTCTTAATCAGGTTGGATTGACGCTGGAAGCTTATGATGAATTGATTCATAAAGCCTATGAAGCAGCGGAAGAGGTTGGTTTGCACAATTAATTCATTCATGATGGTCTTTACTTTACATTTCAATTTCAATTTTCGTTCTGACCAGGCCTGGTCAAAAGTTTTTGACTTTATTCTGAATTAAATATTGAATAATTTCGTTATTCATTTCAGCTTTAAATAAGAAAATGCTAAAATGCTCAGCTGAATTTTAACTTTACTTCTTAATTTGTATATTTCAAGAGAATAAATCAATGCCAATCATTACGTTACCTGACGGTTCAACCAAACAATTCGACGAAGCTGTTTCTGTTATGCAAGTGGCAGAAAGCATTGGGGAGGGGCTTGCAAGAGCGACGGTTGCTGGACGAGTAAATGGTGACCTAGTGGATGCGTGTGATCTCATTACCGGCGATGCTTCTTTAGAGCTTGTCACGATGCGTGATGAAGATGGTGTACATATTATGCGTCACTCTTGTGCCCACCTGTTGGGACACGCATTAAAGCAACTCTATCCTGATGTTAAAATGGCCA
>Ga0307486_1002400_pt1 | contig 13074 bp, 9 predicted proteins | sample CBIW02metaG_FD_203663 | JGI IMG/M metagenome (GOLD analysis project Ga0307486, IMG submission 203663) | Sea-ice brine microbial communities from Beaufort Sea near Barrow, Alaska, United States - CBIW 0.2 | ecosystem: Environmental > Aquatic > Marine > Coastal | place: USA: Alaska | collected... | reverse complement strand
GCGCCCGAAATCCGCCCAATGGGCTTGAAATGCGGGCGATTTTGCTCGTTTTGAGATTATTGGGCACTACAGGTTGAAATTATGCACCATGATAGTGCGAAACCTGTCTGCGCAAGCAGGGGCAAAAATATGCCAAGGCTAAGTCCGACAGGCTGCTAGGCATATTTTCCTCAGCTGTCTGACCGAAACCGAGTGGGCGCTGGTGGAAGAGCTCTTTGATAAGGGTGGGGGCCGCGGCAAACCATGGCGTACAGTCCCCGGTTGCTGGTGGATGCCTGCTGTTATGTAGTCCGCACGAGTGGTTCCTGGTGCAGGCTGCCTACCAACTTTCCGCCATAGCAAAACGAGTATCGGATATTACATTCCGTCGCTGGAGTGTGCAGGGCAAATTCGAGCAGATGCATCACTTTTTCACTGGCCAATTATTTTAGCCAGCATTTCGGACTATACGTAATCGAGGGATTTTACCGATAGAATGCGAACACTTTTAAAAAGATTCACGATGAATCCGGAGGAGTGTTATGCCGAGACTCAAGAAGTTTAGTCAAGAAACCAAACAGGAAACCTGTCGAATTGACCGAGGCGCCCGGCGTGAGTGTCAGTCGAGTCAAGAGAGAAACAGAGCGTGACGCGACCATACCTAGGGGATTGGCGAGGTGAAGCGGATGGCGGCAGAATGCTTTGCGAGTATTGAACCTGGCCAGCGCGATCGTCCGCACCGCAATAATCGAAGCGAAAGACGCAAAGAGTCTCTTCGACGGCCCTTTCACAGTAATTATTGAATAGAACTCTCGCATTTTGAGTTGGCCATTGACCGGCTTTCTTGGTTAAACTTCTGTACCCGGTCGGCGCAAACATGTTTCCGGCTAGACATCATGGATCAATCTGCCACTCCTCAACCTCGAAGGTTAAATTGGAGGATTAAACGCTTCAACTTAGAGCCACCTTAAGGGGTCAGGTTAAAGTGGACCGTCTTTTTTTCCGATACCAACACCTTCGCACCGGATTGAACCTGCCCACGTAAGTAAACGGCCATGGGCCGATGAAGCACACAGCACTGTACTTGATCCTCAAACATTAGCAGTTATCGCAATGAGATCCATAACGTTATCGTCGACCTGGAAGGCGTCACGGACGACGATGTGAATCCCAACTGGTAGCCACTGAAAGCGTGCGTCCAGGGTCGGGATATCGGCATTGGCCTTCTGCTGCAGGCGATTCGCGCTTTTGAACCGCCTACGCCTTTTCAACCCCCGTCTATTGGCAGAGTCAGTTTTTCTAATTGGCTCGCAACGCCACTTGCCCACCAGATGGGTTGCCGCTCTTCTGCGGCTTGGATTGAACACCCTGCGGGTTTCCCTTGCCCAGATTGTCGGCGCCGGAGATTTCCGCGTCGGTCATTTTGCTCATGCTAGATCTTTTTCCTTCGTTAGTTTTGTAAATGACGGGACATCGTATCAGATTCAGATACGCGGCAAATTATGCGCATTTTCCTCTTTACAGGCCATAGCCAAGCTGCTATGTTTTTATGGAAATGAATAAGCTATTCACATACAGAATAGACTAGAAAAAAGATAAAAACAATAGGAAGGACAGAGCATGACTTCAGTGGCCACGCCTCCGTTGGACGGATTGAAAGTTGTCGAGATTGGTGTCGCAATGGCTGGGCCGTTCTGCGGAATGACCCTCGCCGATTACGGTGCTGATGTAGTTAAAGTTGAGCGCGTTGGTCACGGAGACGAAAGCCGGCACTGGCCTCCCTACTTCAAGGGGGATGTCTCCTACTACTTCGCTGCGGCCAATCGAAACAAGCGCAGCTTCGCCGTCGACCTGAAGACTCCGGAGGGGCTTGATCTCGTTCGGCGTCTCGCACTCGATGCAGATATTCTGATCGATAACTTTCGGGTGGGGGCTTTAGATGCGCTAGGCCTCGGCTACGAAGCGCTCAGCCAAGTTAACCCCCGACTGATCTACTGCAGTATCAGCGGCTTTGGTCCTGAGGGTCCGCGTCGAGGAGAGCGGGCCAATGACATCTTTATGCAAGCTTTCACGGGCGGAATGAGTGTCACGGGCTATCCAGATGGGCCTCCAGCCAAGATGGGCATGTCAGTAGCGGATGTAGGTGCCGGCATGTTCGGCGTGATCGGTATTCTCCTCGCAATTGAAACACGTCACAGAACCGGGCGCGGTCAACGGGTGGATACCTCCCTGATGGAAGGGCAGCTCTCAATGCTGGCCTATCACCTCACCTACTACTTCGCAACGGGCCAGGCTCCTCAACGAAAAGGGGCCTCGGGCCAAGTAAGCGTCCCTTATCAAGCTTTTAAGGCCAGCGATGAGTGGGTCGTCATCGCCGCGTTTACGAATCGGATGTGGCAAGGCGCGTGTCGTGCCTTCGAGCGGCCCGAGTGGATCGAAGACCCCCGCTTCCTCACAGCGGATGAGCGTATCCATCACCGCGACCTACTAGTCCAAATGATCCGTGACATCGTCAGTACGCAGCCGGCAGCCCACTGGATGGAGCGACTGGCCGCCGAAGGCGTGCCCTGTACCCCTGTAAACACGATTGACAAGGTCGTCACCGATCCTCAGGTAAAAGCGCGAAACATGATCACCGAGGTATCTCATCCCGAAGCAGGAATGATGCGTATGGCGGGGCCGCCTATAAAGCTTGGAGCTCATCCTCCAAGGCCGATGAGTGCCCCGCCGCTGCTAGGTCAGCACACGAAAGAGATCCTTTCACAACTTGGACTGGACGAGACCACCATCCAACGCCTAATGGCCGACAACGTCGTCGGGCTCGCCGGTGGCGTAAGAACAAAAGAACACTAAAACGATCACGATAACGGGAGTGAGACATTATGTTCAGACTTGGAATCGACGTCGGCGGCACCTTCACCGACGTTATCTTAATGGGCCGCAAACCCGGAGAAGTCTGGGCGGTCAAAGTGCCGACCACACCACATGACCCATCCGTAGGCCTGATGGACGGGATACAGCGTATTCTCGAAGTAAGCAAAGTCGAGCCTCATGCAGTGACATTCGTCGGGCATGGTACGACTATCGCCACGAACCTATTAGTAGAAGGTAAAGGGGCTAAAACCGCTCTAATCGCCACAAAAGGTTTCCGCGATATCCTGGAGTTGCGACGCGGCGCTCGCCACGATCGTGCAGACCTTTACGATATGTTTTTTGATCAGCCGAAGATGCTCGTACCCCGCTTCCTGCGGCGAGAATTGGACGAGAGAACACACTACGACGGTACAATTAGCAGTCCAATCGACCATGAAGAGTTGGAGAACGTGGTAAAAGGTTTGAGTGAGGAAGGGGTCGAGGCAATCGCTATCTCGCTGTTGCATTCCTACCGAAATCGCGAGAATGAGGAGAAGGCAGTCCAGTTTTGCCGAGAAAATTTTCCCGATATCTTTTCTACTGCATCCTTTGAGGTCAACCCTGAAATTCTAGAGTATGAGCGGACGAGCACCACTGCGCTGAATGCTACGCTTGGTCCCCGCTGCAGCGGCTACATCTGGTCTCTAGAAAAAGGGGTAGGAGATCAAGGTATTCCATCTGGCGTCCATCTAATGCAGTCGAACGGTGGGCTAACGAGACCCCAAGAGGCCGCTAACACCCCGGTGACTCTGTTGGAGTCAGGCCCTGCGGGCGGTGTCACCGCTGCGTCAAAGCTTTGTGAACGCTTGGGGATAGCAAACGCGATTACTGGCGATGTGGGTGGCACTACATTCGACGTCTCACTCATCCGCGACTTTCGACCAGAAGTCCGTACATTGAGCGAGTTGGAGCGTTACGCGGTTCGCGTACCGACAATCGATATTGCGTCCATTGGCGCTGGCGGTGGATCCATTGCCTCAGTAGACGTAGGCGGCGGGCTACACGTAGGGCCAAAAAGCGCTGGCGCGGATCCGGGTCCCGCTTGTTATGGCCGCGGGGGTACAGCGGCGACTGTAACCGACTGCAATTTAATACTCGGCTATCTCAGTGGAGAAGGGATGCTCGGCGGGTATCAGTTAGACCGGGCTGCCGCCGAGGAGGTTGTTCGAGTCAATGTCGCCGAACCGCTCGGCATGAGCGTAATTGAAGCAGCCCGAACAGTTCGAGCTGTCGCCAACGCTAACATGGCACAGGCTATGCGCCTAGTAACGATTGAGCGCGGGTACGACCCACGCGACTTCGCCTACATCTGTTTCGGGGGCGGCGGACCTGTTCATGCGGTAGACGTTGCCAGGGAACTAGAAGTATCACTTGTTATCGTGCCGCCATTCCCAGGGCTGTTCTCTGCTCTCGGTATGCTCGTGGCCGATATGTTGCACGATTTCCAATCTCCAGTCATGGAGAACTTAGAAGACCTTACTTGCGAGCAAGTCAATCCGAAATTCGAAGCGCTTGAGAAAGAGGCTTTTAGGCGACTACGAGAGTCAGGCGTCCCAGATGACGCCATTCAGCTTCAACGCCTAGCTGACTGCAGATACCTTGGCCAAGCCGAAGATATCCGCCTCGATGTCAAGTCGGGCACGCTGACGGCTGATGATATCACCGACCTCACAGAAGTTTTTGCCCGCGAACATAAAAGGCAGTGGAATTTCACTTTGCCTGATCGTCCCGTGCTCTTGGTTAATCTACGCCTGCGAGGCATCGGACAAGTCGGAGGTACGGTGACCGAAGTCATAGCGTCGAGCGAAGCGCCAGAGCCTTCAGGCGAACGCCGCATCGTTATTGGCGAGGATGTTAAAAACGTCCCGGTCTATCAGCGCAGCCAACTTGCGGTAGGGCAAAGTGTAGATGGCCCGGCCATTATTGAAGAGCCAAGCACCAACATGATCCTCGACCAAGGCGACAAAGCACAGGTGGACGAGGAACTAAATCTAATCGTGAATGTGAGAGGTTGACATGGTGGACCGTATTGCACTGGAAGTTGTTCGGGGCGCGCTCTACTCGATAGCCCGTGAAATGAAAATCGCAATGATGCGAACTGCAGCAAGCCCGATAATCCACTCAGGGGGAGATGCGTCCGCCGCCATCTTCGATGCGAATATGCAACTGGTGGCGCAGGGGAATGATATCCCCACGATGATGGGATCCGCGGTGATCTCCACTCGAGTGTCTGTAACCGCAATCGGAGTTGATAATCTGAAACCAGGAGACGTGATCATCAGCAATGATGCATATCTCGGTGGCGGTAATCACCAGCCAGATGTCCAATTTACTCGGCCCGTGTTTTTTGGGGACAAAATCGTAGCCTATACGATGACCCGCGGACATTGGCAGGACATTGGTGGTATGACGCCCAACAGCGGGACACTGGCGACTTGGGACATTTTTGGAGAGGGCCTCAGAATACCGCCAGTCCTCTTGTATAGAAAAGACGAAATCGACCAGGATCTGCTGACATTGATCATCCACAACACACGTGATGCAGGAAACCGGCAGCTGGATATCCAAGCCCAGTATGCTGGGACCTATGTCGGCGAGAGACGCCTACTAGAACTATTTGAAAAATACGGCGTTAGTCAGGTAGAGGAGTTTATGCAGATTACCCTCGACCATTCAGAGCAGCTCATGCGCAAGGCTATCGAGCAGATCCCTGACGGCGTATATGAGGGAAGTGATTATGCTGAAACTGTCTCTGGTGCAACCGGCCACGGTGAGCCGGTCCCTATTAAAGCCAAAATCACCATTAATGGTGACCAGGCAACATTCGACTATACCGGTTCTGGCCCCCAGGTCCGTGGCGGGGTGAACTGCCCTTACTCCGTCACCTGTAACTCGACTTGGTACGTAATGAAAGCAATATGCGGACCAGAGATACCGATAAATCAGGGCTGCTACCGACCCATCGAAATCATAGCGCCGAAGGGGACAATCGTAAACTGCAGCTATCCAGCTTCCGTCGTAGGCGGCAATACCGCCACGTCTCAGCGTGTAATAGATATGTTGTTAGTGGCGCTCTCTAAGGCCATCCCGACTCGTGTCGTTGCCCAGAGTCACGCCACCGCAGGGAGCTGCTACTTTGGCGGCGATGACCCCGATGAAGACAGGTGTCGTTCGCTCCGCAGGACGTATGTGGCTGCTGGAGATCTCAACCCAGGCGGTATGGGCGCTCGGCCAGATAAAGATGGCATCAACGGTATTCGCGTCCACGTCGGCAATGCTGGTACGCAGTCTATTGAAGTACTTGAGCGCAATGCTCCTGTCACCGTCGGAGAGTGGCGCATTCTCAGCGATACCGGGGGCGCCGGTCGATGGCGGGGCGGCTGCACAGCCCAGCGCATCTACAGTGTCGGATACAAAGAAGCGATTTTTAACGTGGGATCCGAGCGCGGATTGCATCCGCCGCAAGGGCTCTTCGGCGGGAAGGAAGGCGCGCTCTATGAGTGTGTGATCCAGCGGAGTGACGGAACAGAGCAAAAAATACCGCCGAAGGGCCAGCCAAACGTCGTTTACAAGAATGACGTCGTGAGCATCCATTCGGCCGGTGCTGGAGGATACGGCGATCCGCTAGAACGTCCACCAGAGCTAGTCATGGCTGATGTGCTGGATGGCTACGTCTCCGAGGAAGCTGCCAAGCGTGACTATGGAGTGGTGCTGCAACCTGGTGGTTCGGCTATAGATGGTTCTTCAACGATGGCTCTTCGGCAGAAGATGCAGACGGAATATGGTGGCCGGGCGGAGTAGGCGAGTACCCCGCACTCTAGTGAGGTAAGTACTGGCCACGCCAGGATAAAATCGTATGACTAGGAGAGATGAATGTCTTTGCTAACGGAAGAAATAAAGTCGTTTATTGGTATGAAAACGGAAGAGGAGGTTAGTTGCGAGCCAGTTGAAGCTGGGGCTGTCCGCCGTTTTTGCCAGGCGATCATGGATGAACACTCGATCTACTATTTTCACGAAGCGACGGAGGATACTCGCTATGAGGGTCCCGTTGCTCCGCCACTGTTTCCCGCCTATGCGTTCCGGCGGCCCTTCGGAACTCCCGATCCAGTGCAAGAGCGCGCAGATGATCCAGAGTTCGATGGAATCGTCGGCTCTACGGCACAGGGCCTGCCGCCCTTACCTCTACCCAACCTTGCCCTCCTTAATGGAGGATCAGAGGTAGAGTTTTACCGTCTGGCCCGCCATGGTGAACGTATTCATGCGACCCATAAGTATCATGATATCTATGAGAAGGAGGGACGTAATGGACCCATGGTCTTCGTGACGATCCAGACTGACTACACCAATGACGCGAGCGACCTGCTTCTGCGCGTCCGCAAGACGCTTATTCGGAGGTAAAGATATGACAGCCACTAATGGAAGTACGACGCCCGCTCATGCTCTTTACTTCGAAGACGTTAAGGAGGAGCAAGACCTAAACGTGTTAATGAAAGGACCTCTTACAACTGCACACTTAATGCGCTGGTCGTCGGCAATGGAGAACTGGCACAAGATTCATTATGACCGGACATTTACCGTCGAGCACGACAAACTGCCCGACCTGCTGATCAATGGCTCGCTAAAGCAGCAATTCATCGTGCAACTTCTCAAAGACTGGGCTGGCCCGCTCGGGTGGGTTTGGAAAGTACGGTACCAGTTCCGATCGATGAATCTAGTCGGTGAGAAGTTATCCGTATGGGCGACTGTAAAGACGATCCGCCGCTTGGAAGACTATGGGCTCGTCGATCTCGAGCTCGGTGTCATCAATAACCATGGGAAAGAGTCTACGCCCGGCTCGGCTACTGTCGCCTTGCCTTACCGGGACGGGAACCCTCTTCCCTACCCATTCATCCCTCCAGCAGGCGCAGACTAAATTTTTCATCGTTCCTGAGAATCAAGGAGAACAATTTATGACCGACTTTCCGAAGCGCATACAGATAAATGAAGAAGGACCACGCGAAGGTTTTCAATTCGAGAAGGGACCGATTGCAACCGAGCGTAAAATAGAACTCATCGATGCTCTATCCGGGACGGGCCTGCAACAGATCCAGGTTTGCTCCTTTGTTAATCCAAAGCGCGTGCCAGGCATGGCGGATGCTGACGAGGTTGTGCAAGGATTCAAACGCAATCCGGACGTCCGTTACACCGCTCTTTGGTTGAACCAAAAAGGCTTAGAGCGGGCTCTCGCGACTGAGCGACTGGGCCTCAAAGCTAGCATCTCAATGTGTGCCTCCGAAGGGTTTATGCAGCGCAATCAGAACCGTTCATTTGAAGAGAATGTGAGCGTACAACACACATTAGTTGAGATGTACAAGAACCATAGCGTGCCTATCGAGCGAGGATCGATTATGGCAGCGTTCGGTTGTAATTTCCAAGGCGACATTAGCACTTCCACAGTTGTGGAAATCGTCCAGCAAATTCTCGACATTGCTAGCGAGCGCAATGTAGGCATCAAAGTCATATCGCTGGCGGACACTATGGCCTGGGCCACGCCGAACGCGATCCATCGAGTTGTGGGAGCTGTACGTGAACGGTTCCCAGATCTCCGTCTTAGCCTTCACTTACACGATACGCGCGGCATGGGTATCGCCAACGCTTTCGCCGGCCTGGAAATGGGTGTCGATATTTTCGATGCGTCTGTCGCCGGACTTGGTGGCTGCCCATTTGCAGGACACAAGGCGGCAGCTGGCAACGTATGCACTGAAGATCTTGTATTTATGTGTCATGAGATGGGCATCGAAACAGGCATCGATCTTGAGAAGCTCATCGAGGCGGCGCGAATCGCGGAAGATGTGGTGCATCATCCCCTGCCTGGCGCCGTAATGAAGGCCGGCGCCCTCGATCCCATGCGATCACAACTTAGCGAAAAAGCGACCGCGTAAGGGCGGGCAGCTTTCGCGCCAAATTCAGCTGCCAGGCAGCGGGGCCGCAACTTGATCCCGCTCACCTTTTTGCCCAAGTGCAGGCCCTTGAGACGCTGGGCAGTGTGCGTGAGTTGACTGAAACCGCTAACTGAATCGCATGAGAATTTGATCTTTGGAGATACAGTAATGGCAAACGCTGTTGAGAACGAACCGCTGGCTTACGGGTTGCAGCCAGACGTAATAGAACTGCGCGACATGGCGTCGCGTATCGTCGAGCAGGAACTTCTTCCCCTCGAGAATCAGTATTTACTGCACTCCGGGCATGCCTATGGATTGCAGGCACGAGACAATCTTGGAGCTGTTTTTCCTAAAGAAACCGTGGACCGACTCTACCAAGTGTCGAGGGAGACAGGTCTGTGGTATCTGACGGTTCCGGAAGAACACGGGGGTTCGGGACTGTCGCTGCTGGCGCAGATCGTCATCATGGAACAGTTCATGTACTCGGCGATCCCTTTCCCTTTTGCCAACGTGCCGAACATCTTGTACGAGTGCAAAGGGAGCCAGATTGACCGCTTTCTAAAACCTGTCATCGAGGGCGAGAAAGTAGCGTGTTTCGGCCAGACGGAACCGAATGCCGGCTCCGATCCCGGGGGGATGATGAAGACTCACGCCGAGTGGGACGGAGAAGAGTGGGTAATCAACGGCACTAAAATGTGGATCTCCGGCGCTGCCGAATCTGATTTTATCATGGTGCAGGCAGTGACTGATCGGGAGAAGCGTCAACGCGGCGGTATCACCATGTTCTTAGTCGACCGCAACAATCCGGGAGTCGAAGTTGTTGAGCCCGGCATCTCGACTTGGTTGGGCCCGCGTGCGTCCCAATACGTCATCAACTTCGACAATTGCAAAGTCTCGTCCGAAGATGTGCTGGGCGAAATCGGTGGGGGCTTTCGGCTTGGTCAGAGGTGGCTGACGATCCACGACCGGCTTCTGCGCGGGCCGTACGCGCTTGGCAAAATGAAGCGGGCGCTCGATATGTCCACTCAGTGGGCGAAGGACCGAATCACTTTCGGTAAGCCGATAGCGGAACGCCAAGCCGTTCAGTGGAAGCTTGTGGATATGTATACCGACCTTACTGCTCTGCGCGCAATGACTTATGAGATGGCGGCGCGCGCGAGTGCCGGGGAGGATGTCCGGGCAGAGGCGGCCCTGGTTAAGATGTGTGCGACTGACTGGGGCGCGCGTTGCCTTAATCATGCCATTCAGATTCACGGTGCGATGGGGGAATCCCTCGAATTACCACTGACACTGTTCTACCGCCACCTGCGGCATGCACAGATCGGTGGGGGAACAAATGAAATACAACGCATGCTCATCGCACGCAAGCTTCTCAGAGATTAAAACTAATACTGGTGCTCGTAAAGGCTGTTACTACTACGCGGAAAAGAACTCCCGATTATGATCATGGTTCTTTGTGCTAGTGTACTACTGAAGTGAATCCCGCCGGGAATGGCTCGTCAAAAAGCAATCGGCAAGGCAATTACGGGGAGATAACACCGATTCAGTCGTTTTGCACACTAAACCCGATTGCGATCTCATCGGCGACCCAAAAAGGAGACCAGCAATGCAAAATAACAAATGCAATGGCGCTGCCGTCAAACTGTACGGCTACGCCTTTGTTGAGTTTTAACAGACCACATGTTGGCTCGGCGCGTAGCTGGCCAAGTAGGCGAGAGGATCTATGATCGAGTCTAAGCCTAATGTATTGATTGTCGGTGGCGGTGCCATCGGCAGCTTCTACGGAGCCCTCCTGGCGCGCGCTGGCTGTTCCGTTAGCATGGTCCTGCGTTCGGATTATAGAAGCGTCTTGGAGCATGGCATCAGCGTTAAAAGCCATCGTTTAGGCGATTTATCATTTCAGCCAGCGGCCGTTTATAAGCAAGTAGAAGAGTGCTCGGAAGCGCCGGACTACCTCATCCTGTGCGTAAAAATTGTCCGGGGCGTGGACCGCGCCGAGGTTATACACCACGCTGTCGGTCCCCAAACCACGATCGTGCTAATTGAGAATGGCATTGACATAGAGTCGAATATCGCTCAGGCGTTTCCAAACAATCAGCTCATTAGCGCACTTGCATATGTGGGAGTGAACCGCACAGGACCTGGACAGGTTGAACACAAAACCTCCTACGGGCGGCTCGTTTTGGGAAACTATCCTACAGGCGCTGGCAACGAGACGAAACGACTAGGTCAGCTTCTAGAAGCTAGCGGTATTCAGGCACCTGTTACCGATAAAATCATTGGCGAACGTTGGCGAAAATGCGTCTGGAACGGAGCCTTTAATCCTGTTTCAGTTCTTGCCGGTGGTGCTGATACTCAGACGCTATTGAATTCTCCAGGTGGAGAAACACTCCTGCGAGAGATGATGGAAGAAATTTGCTGTGTCTCGGCCGCGTCGGGATATCCGATGCCTAGTGAGTTAATCGACACAAATCTAGAATTCAGCCGCACAATGCCAGCGTACCGCACGAGCATGGCGGAGGATTTCCTGAATGACCGGCCTTTGGAGTTGGACGCAATCTTAGGGAACATCGTAAGAGCCGCAAACCAGTGTAAAGTTAAAGTTCCCCGCCTGGCGACCATTTACGCCCTTCTCCAGATGCTTACACTTCATTTAACTCGATGAGAGTTATTGTCAAATCTGATGTCTGGCTCAGGCAACGCCCCTGTTTGATTGGTCCTCCACCCGTTCTCCGCCACGGAACGGGGCGTTGAGGCCGTAGAAAAACCCCAAAAATCTTTCCCTCTGTTTGGTAGGATTGAATAAAAAGAAAAGACAGGGAGTCGTCACCATGCCCGGCTTCAAGCACTACAACTACGATCAGGACGCCATGGTCGTGATCAATTACTAGGACCAACTCCAGCCCGGCACTTTCGAACACGCGGTGGACTACCTGATCGAGCACAAGCTGGACCTGACGGTCTTCCACCCCAAATACCGCAACGAAGACACCGGCCGTCTGGCCTATGATCCGGCCATCCTGCTGAAGATCATTCTGTTCGCCTACTCCAAGGGCATCAACTCCAGCCGGGAGATGCAGTGGTGCTGCGAGACCAACATCATCTTCAAAGCCTTGTCCTGCGATATGGTGCCCCACTTCACCACTCTGGCGAAATTCGTCAGTAATCACTCCGATGAGATCGAAGAGCTGTTCGAGCAGGTACTGCTGGTGTGCCACCAACAAGGATTACTGGGGAACGAACTCTTCGCCATCGATGGCTGCAAGATGTCCTCCAACGCCGCCAAGGAGTGGTCCGGCAACTTTAAAGAGCTGGAAGGGAAACGGCAGAAACTGCGACGACTGATTCGCCATCACCTGAAGGAACACCATGAGTTGGACGAGGCGGGAACCGAGGCCGAACTGGACCGGGACGTCCGTCGGGCGAAGACGGTCCTCTCGCTGGACGAATCCCTGAAGAAAGTGGACCGCTTCCTAAAGACGCAGAGCCCACGGATGGGCCAGGGGGAAAGACGCAAGGAAGTGAAGAGTAATATCACCGATAACGAAAGCGCCAAGATGACCACCAGCAAGGGCACGATCCAGGGCTATAACGGCGTGGCCACGGTGGATAAAAGACATCAGATCATCATCGACGCCCAGGCCTTCGGTGAAGGCCAGGAACACCACACCCTGAAACCGGTACTGGAAACGGTCGAAGCTCGCTTCAGGAAACTGGGCATTGCCGACAGCATCTACCAGCAAGGCACTGTCGTAACAGCCGACACCGGCTTCTCCAACGAAGCGAATATGAAATACCTGCATAAAAAGCAGATCAACGGGTACATCCCAGACAACAAGTTCCGCAGCCGGGACCCGAAGTTCCAGAACCAGAAAGACAAGTACGGTAAGCGCCAGCAAACTCCAGCGAAAAGCGGCTGGAAACAGGTGATTCCCGCCAGTGAATTTCAGTTCGACCCGGTTACGATGACGTGCATCTGCCCCGCCGGCGAATCTTTGCGTCACGAGGGCACCCGAACCGACCAAAACGGCATACCAAGAGCGCACTTCCAAGGCCGGTTATTACAGTGCCGCCATTGCCCAAAAAAGCACCTATGCATGCAAAATCCAAGTTCAGCAGATCACCGCAAAGGCAAAGGACGGCAGGTCTCTTACACTCTGGAGCTCAGGCGAGGCCCAACGTATACCGACTGGATGAAACACCGAGTCGATAGCCAGCAAGGCAAAGCGATTTACGGTCATCGCATGTCGGTGGTTGAGCC
>Ga0307486_1002399_pt1 | contig 13075 bp, 9 predicted proteins | sample CBIW02metaG_FD_203663 | JGI IMG/M metagenome (GOLD analysis project Ga0307486, IMG submission 203663) | Sea-ice brine microbial communities from Beaufort Sea near Barrow, Alaska, United States - CBIW 0.2 | ecosystem: Environmental > Aquatic > Marine > Coastal | place: USA: Alaska | collected... | reverse complement strand
CATGAAGGCGTTCGTCCTGACCCAGCCGGGCGCGCAAGCAATTGAGCTGGCCGACGTCCCCGTGCCCAGCATCGACGCCGACGAATTACTCGTGTGCGTGCGAGCCGTGGGGGTGGGGATCCACGACCTTTACTTTCTGCCCGCCGATGCGGTCTACCCCGACCCCATCGGGATTGAGGCCGCTGGCGTCGTGAAGCAGGTGAGCATGGGTATCACCGGCTTCCGGCCCGGGGACCGCATCGCGTTCGTGAGTTCGATGCAGGCCAAGGGCGGCACCTGGGCACAGTTCGTCGCAGTGAAGGCGGGCTCACTGATTCTGCGGATGCCCGAAGGCCTGGGCGCCCGGCGGGGTGGACGCGTCGATCGCCATTCAGCCCGGCACGTCGGCCGACTCCCTGCCTGTGGTGCGCGACGGCGGTCAGCTGGTGTCGATCTCTGGCGACCCGATAGCCACCGCGAGCGGCATCCGCATGACGGGGCTGTCTTATGCGGAGGATGTGCAGGCAGAGACCGTGCTGCTGCTGCGGGACATCGTGGCCGGGCGGGTGCACGTAGAGCGCGAACACGTGTTCCCGTTCGAACAAGCGCCCGCTGCCCTGGCGACGGTGCAGACGCGGCGCGCTCGCGGCAAAGTCGTGCTGACGCTGAAGTGAAAAGGTGTCAGTTCGAGCATTGGTTCACCTTGTATTTCAAACATCCGAGGTTAGATTTGCAAGGTGAAAACCGGTACCCGCCGCTACGGCCGATGCCCCTCAGGTTTTGTTCAGGCAATAGCGGCGGGTCCTAGCTACAAGCCGACTGCGTCTGCGCCGTACTCCGCCTGCTTGTGCGTGAATCCCTCGAACTCCAACTGATCGATCAGGCCGCTACGCGAGAACGCAGTGTAGTCGAGATACTCTTGCGCCTTCGCTGCCGCTTGCTCACTCCAGTCGGTGTCGAGGTAGTCGGCACCGAACTTCGCGTCCGACTTCGAGAATCCCTCGTACACGAGCTGGTCGATCAAGCCTGACCGTGAAAACGAAGTGTACTCGAGATACTGCTCCGCCAGTCGTGCGGCCTGCTCCTGAGAAGCGGTAGCGCTTGGCGCCTCGGGCTCCGCGGGTTCCTCGGTCTTCGCGGGCTTTGCTGGCTCTTCAGTCTTCACGGGCTCGACCGGCTTCTGCGCCTTGGCGGTCTCCTCAACCTTCGCGGGCGCCTCTGCCTCATCGCCGGGACACACTTCGTCCGTTTTGACGGAAGCAAGCACTACCAAGGTGTCGACCGGTACTTCACGACCGGATGTTGGTTCCTGCGTGCACACCTGCCAGTTAGAGTCCAGCACCTGGAGCCTCTCCTGCCCGGACGCGTCTTGCTGATCCATCTCACGTGAACCCATGGCCTGAAGCGCATTTTGCGCCTCCTGAAGGTTCTGTCCGAGCAGGTCGGGCATGGTGAAAGTTGTCGGCCCCACATTTTCCTCGAGTTGCGTTGCGCTTAGAGTTGGCGAGGGTTCCGTGATGGCTGGGGACGGACTTGTTCCCGCCGCCACATTATCGCCGTCGTCGCCGTCGCCCGCCCCAATCGAGGCAACCGCGCCAACGAATATTAACCCGATGAATGCTGCTACTACGGCACCCGGGATGATGAAACGCTTTTTCTTCCACCACGGCCTCGGCTCGGCGGCGGCGACCGTCACCGGCTCGGACTGCACGGCCGCGGTGGTGTGCTCGGTCCAATCGTGGCCGTCCCAGTAGCGCTTGCTACCATCGGCCTGGCTGTACCAGCCAGCGGCTGCTTCGTTTGTCATTTCGATCTACTCCCTCAAGTAGGTAAGCGAACCTTGCCCAGTTGCCGGATGCGGCAATGGCGATCCAAGAAAGAGACTAAGGAGGGGCACTGACATTTGACTAGCCAGCGCTGGGAATATTGCGCACAACGCCGTGGCCGAGTCGAGCATCGAAGCCACCAGGCCGCCGACTACTGCTTACGAGCCGATCAGCCGGGCGACGTACCGAGAGCACGGTCGAGTGCAGAAAGTGCGTAGTCCCACGGCACGCGCTCCTGTTCCAGCCTCGGGTATCCCTCGTCCGCCAACAAGGTCAACGCCTGCGCCTCCGTCGCGGTGAGGTGCGTGAGTTCGCCGCTAAACGGCTTCGGCTCGCGAACCCACAGGTCGCGGAACGCCGCCAGCGTGGCCGCATCCATCATCACCGACTGGACGTCGAGCCCTCGCCCCCGCGCCATGTTGAGGATCGCAAAGCCGTGACTGTCCAGGTCCCCCCAGTAGAGGACCCGTCGATCGGCGAGCCAAGGAAGCTGAGTGAGCGCGTCCACCGCGAAGCCCGAGCCATGGATCGCTAGCACGCCGTCGCGTTCGGGTAGGGCAAGGAAGGTCTCCAGGTTCTCGGTTACGATCACCGTGCGCATCTGAAGGTCGACAGCAGCCATCTCGTCGACTCTCGCCGCAAAATCCGTCAAGCCCGCCAGACGATGCCGGGGATCCAGGATGCGAACGCGAACTCGCGGCGGTGGTCCTGCCACGCCCAACCCGGGAAGGCCGGTCACGGCGCACACAAGGCCCTCGACCAGGCCGCGACGCTTCTCAATCCACTTGGTATCAATGCCACGAATAGGCAACTCACGAATGCGCTTGCCGGACAGCGGGTGACTCGCGAGCCAGGTGACCACGTCTGCGAGCAGCGCGAAATCGGGTGCGGACATGGCAGCGACCGCATTCGCGTGGCTACGGATCGTGCTTGTCAGCGTGGCGCTGTCGGTATTGATGGCGCTGTCGGTATTGATGGCGCTGTCGGTATTGATGGCGCTGTCGCTAAGCAAGTCACTATCGGCATCCTCTGCACCGTTTACCGCGGTCGGCGACAAAGCCTCACGCAGTAACTGGCATCGTTCTCGCAGTAGCGCGTACTCGCGCGAGTGACCCGCAACCGCGGAAATCGCCTCGGCGCCGACCGCGCGCACTCGTTCGGGAACGGCGTGATTCCCGGCGCGCGCCCACTGACGCGTGCCCCATTCCACCGTCACGGGCAAGGCCGCCTCGGCCTCGCGCCACGTGTGAATCCAGTGCATCGCCGCACTCACATCGCCGATCACCTTGCGCTCGGTGGGAGGCTTCAATCCGATGTCGAGCACCGGAGCGCTCGTGGGGTCAGCGGCCCATGTTCTTGCCTGGCGTCCGTACAGGGAAAGCGCCTGCGCCGACACCATCTTTGGCGTCAGGGAGTTCGTCACTGAGCCCGTCATTGTCCGTCGCCGTCGAAGTCCACGCGCGCCAGCGTCGACGACCGACGAGTCGGGTTCGATACCGACGTGATCGCGCCAATGTAGGGCTCGAGCGTCTGCAGCAGCTTCTGAGGCGTGGCGAGCACCATGTGGAAACCGAACTCCACGAAGATGTCCATCGCCATCCGTGTGTAGCGCGCATCCGCCTTGTCGAAAGCCTCGTCCAGGACGATGGTGCCGTACCGCGGGATGTCCTCGTCGTCCGTGGCGAGCTGATACCGCAGCGCTGCCGCGAGGCAGAACACCACGAGCTTCTGGCGCTGCCCGCCGGAGAGTCCGGCCGACGAGTCGTGGACCGTGATCGTGTCGCCCGACTCGGAGATCTCGTGCGCGAGAAAGGACACGTGTTCGCGGGTGTCGAGCACGCGCTTCTTCCAGGCGTCGTCGGCGGACTCGCTCGACCCGAGCCTTCGCATCACGCCGGACAGCACCGCGAAGCGCGCCTCGCCCTCCGCGAGGCCCTCGTCCTCGAAGCTGCCATCCACCGCGGATCCGAGCCGAGACAGGAAGTCCTGGACCTCGCCGGAGCGTCGCACCTTGACCCTGATCTGCAGGTGGCTGCCCACGTCGTACCGTGAGCGCATCAACGAAGTATTCACGGGGTCTACGCGGCGCTTGACCCGCTCCGGAGCGGACATGATCTCGTCGCGCAGGTAGATCAGCGTGTCACGAGACCGCTCCTTGAGGAGCCGGAGGAAGTTCGCCTCGTGCTCGGGCAGCCCGCGCGCCACAATTCCGTCCAGCAGCCCCGAAAACCCGTGGCGATCGCCGATGGACGGCGACAGGTCGGACGCTTGCGACTGCCAGGTCGAGCAGTAGCGGGTCGCGTGCTCCACGAAGTGCGCCTCGGCCTCCCGGACGCGTGTTCCCGCGGTCCGGCCCTCCGCGGCCAACTTCTGCGTCACCTGGCTCGCGGTGTAGTCGACGTCCTCGAGCTTCCGCGACCGGCGCACGGCGGCGAAGCGCTTCTCCAACTGCGCGGCGTCCGCCTCTGAGACCTCCGGCTCGCGCGTCGTCTCGAGTCCCTCGATGAGGCGCGCAAGGTGGTTGCGTTGCGCGCGCGCCTCGGCGAGCACCGCGGCGGCAGCCTGCTCCAGCTTCTTGAGCGCGTCATACTCGGCCTTGGCCTCCTCCTGGCGCGCCATCGCGCGCTCCAGGTCACTGTCCGGCTTCACCAGGGACTCGAGCTGCGCCTCGCCGCGTGCCAGTGTCGCCTTCGCGCCGTCTACGTCGTACCTGGTATAGGGGGTGTCGATGATCTCGGCGAAGAGCTGCCTGCGTGCGAACTCGACATCGCGGTTCCGCGTCGCGGCCTCGAGCGCGTGCACCGCCGCCTCGAGCTCGCGCTGCGCCTCGCCGAGGCTCTCGAGCAGTACCTCCATCTTCGCCTCGTTGTCACCGCCTAGCACCCACGCGCTGCGGTCGTCCACCCGGCGGCGGTCATTCTTCTCGTAGCGACCTGCCGAGCGCTTGTACAGCCCCGCCTTGGTGACGCCACGAGTGACAGAGTCGAACTCCTTGGGATCCTCGAGGCATGCCACGTCGAAGTCGACCCCCAGACGCCGGTGCAGGTAATCAGCAAAGTGCCCGTCCGCCACCGAAACCTTGTGGACGATCGACCGCTTGTCGGCCACCCGCTGCGGCGGCGCGGACTCCGGCGGGACCGCCTCGATGACCAGCCTCACGCCGAGGTGCCACTGATTCACGCATCGGCGCGCGGCGTCCAGCATCGTCTCGCGGACCAGCAACGCCGTGGCGACCGGCGACAGCACACGCTCGATGGCTCCACGCCACTCGGCGTGCTCGGCGCGCACCTCGAGCAACTCGCCACCGAAGGGCAGCGCCGTCTCGGGCACCCCAAGTTCGTCGGCGATGCGCTTGCGCACGCGCAACAGATCGCCGTCAATATTCGTCCGCCGGTGTCGGAGCTCGTCCCGCTCGCGCTCGAGGCCCTCCACCTTGGTGCGCGCCGCAGAGTGCGCCGCGTACACGTCGTAGTCCACGTGCTCGGGCGCGTCACTCTCGAGTTCCCGGCGCGCGGTCGCCACGAGTTCGGCGTAGTCCTGAGCATCACCCGGCACGTCCATGCCCGCACCCCGCAGGCGTACGCTAAATCGCTCGCGATCTCGCTCGACCTCACCAACCCGCCCGCGCAGTTCCTCGATCCGAGTGCGCAGGTGGTTCGCCTCGGTGCCGCCCGCGTCGTTGGTCAGCAGCCGCGCGCTCTCCCACGTGTCGCGCGCGTCATCAGCCGCACCCGTGGCCCGCGCGGCGTCGGTGTCCGCGGCCGCCAGCGCCAGCTCCGCCTCGTGAAGTTCTTTGGCTGCAAGATCACGCTTGACGCCCGCCGCGAACGGCAGCACCAGGTCGCCCAGTCGCGTAGCCTCGTCCGCGTCAGCCGTAGCCGCGTCGAAAACGGCGGCCGCATCGGTGGCGAGGCGAAGCACGTCCGCCTGCTTGCGTAGGTCGATGACGTGCTCGTACGCGTCGGACAACTCCTCGAACTGCTCGACGGCGGTCTCGGCTCGCGAGAACGTGACTGGCTCCTCGAGCATGAACTTACGAAAGAGGCTGTCGAGGCTGCCCAGGTTCTTCGCCGACTGGGTCTTGTGCAGCAGGCGCAACGCGTTCTCCGTCGAAATCCCCAGCAAGGCGCGCATCTTCGCGAAGAACGGGCCGTGCTTGCCCGTGGTCGTCACGAGCACCGGATCCAGGTCGGCCTTGAGCCGACGCGCATCGATACCCCTCGACGCGTAGTCCTGAAACTCGAGCAGACCGGGCTCACCCCGCACAATCACGCACATGTCGCTCAGGCTGCGCTGATCCGTACCCGTGCCCTTCAGGTGGAACAGGCGCACCAGCGTGATCGGGTCGTGCTCGCCATCCTCGTAGCGCAGCAGGATGCCGCTCCACGTCGCCGCTGGCCGCAGGTACGCGGAGACGGTCCGGTCCTCGAACTCGTCCGCCTCCTTGCTCCAGGCCCCGCGCACGTAGCTGGCCACGGTCCGATCGCCCCGCCCCGCGGCCGCGTCCTGCGCTGCCGCGTTCAGCGTCACCCATCGCCCGGGAGTCAGCACCGTCGCGATCGCGTCCAGCATGGACGACTTGCCGGAGCCCGATGCCCCGGTCACCAAGTGCCCCCGCCTTGCCACGGCAACGGAGTGGTGCCCATGGAATGTGCCCCAATTGACCAGCTCCACGTGCGCGAGTCGCCACTGGGTCGACCAGAGTTCGTCCGTCATGAGTCGTCCTTGTCCGCAGTCGTTTCGTCGGAGGCGTCGTCGCCCGCACCGTCCGCATCAGCTTCACCATCGGCATCACCGTCAGCCCCATCGGCCGACTCGTGCACCCCCGCGAGCGCGCCGTACGCCGCGCCCAGGGCACGGACCCGATCGGAGTCCACCAGCATGCGCACCACCGGAGAGATCTCGGCGCGCGCGGGGCCGTCCGCGCCGGACTCCCCGACGGGATGCAATACCCGCAACTTGTTGACCATCGAGTTCCACGACGAGTTGAGCCGCTTGGCGAAGTCCCGCTCGTCACGGTCCGGCGTGCGGTACACCTGCAGCGACTCGTAGACCTCGTCCTGGCCCACTATCACGCGCCCGTCACGGTCCTCCGCGACCAGCCGCTGGCGCAGGGTCAGCAGCATCACGGTGTCCAGGAAGGTCAGCGACTGCGTGCGCACCGCGCGCGGGAAGGTGTTGTCGTCCCCGGCGACGGCGCGCACAAAGGCGAATTCCGCATCGGCGTCCACGACGAGCTCCAGGAACAGATCGTTGAGACGCGAACGGATCGCACCCTCGTCGGCCCGCAGCGCGGCCCAGTTCAGCGGCGAGCGGGCGCGCGACAGGTACGGCCCGCGGATGAGTTCGAGCAGCGCCCTGCGGGATCGGTCGAGCAGCGTACCCGTGTCTCCGGGCCAGAGTCCGGCATCCTGGCTCGGCGAGTCGGGCCCGCGATCCGGCGCTTCCGTCGACGGTTCGTTGTCGGTCATGGAATCCTCTCGCTGAACACGTATCGCGACACCCGTGCGTGGCGATCGACGCCGTCGGCGCCCTGCCACGAAAGCCGGTCCGTCGCATCGGCCGCCTGTTCGCCATACTCTGCCGCGAGGGCGAGCAGTCCGACGATGGACGCGACGCCCTGCGTGGCCGGGTGAGCCGTCAGCACGTCCGCCACGGACGTCCCCGAGCCGTCGTCGATGGCTGAATTGACCATCGTCCGCAACTCATCGAAGTCGATCTCGGTCTCGCGCGCGATCAGGCGCAGGTCCGCGAGGCTTGCCTCCGCAGTCTCATTGCTCGTCACCTCCCCCGTCGCGTCAAGGTCTGTGGGGTCGTGAAGAGATACGGCGCCGATGCTGCTAATACCCACCACGCTAAGGTCCAGTTCGACGCCAATCGCGGCATACGGCTTGGTGTACTGCGCGGCGCCCATGGCCGCGTTCATCGCGTCGCGGATTTCGGCCTGGAGCAGGCGGTCGGTTTGATAGTCCTGCGAGCGCACGTAGCGGCGCAGACCGCGCGCGAATTGGGTGATGACCGTCTGGATCTCGGCGCTGCGGTCCTTGAGGGTCGGCAAAAAGTCGCGCAGCGTGCGGCGCTGGGCCGGAGTCAGCTCGCGCGCGAAGTCCCGGTCGAGGATCTGCCGCGCGTCGTCCTCGAACGCAGAGCCCACCGCGGGGTCCAGGACCAGGCGAGAGAAGCCGGAGAAGCTGCGGCCGGCATCGGAGTCCCCAATCAAGTTCACCCCGCGGAAGATGTCGTCGAGCACGTCGCGCTGGGAGTCGTCGGCGGCCAGGATGCGTGTGCGCAGGATGGCGTTGAGCTCCTCGAACTCGGCGCGGACGCGGGCAAAGTCGTCGGGCACCTCGGTGGCCTGGGCGAGCAGGTCGTGGGCCCGCTCCAGGGCGCGGTCGCTGCCCAACACCTCGTCGCGCCCCTCCTCGATCGCGCTGATCCGCGCGTCGATCTCGTCGCGTTCCTGGTGGAGGCGCGTGAGGCGGCGCGTGGACTGCGGGTCGGTGTCGATCGCGAGCTGTCGCAGCTGCGAGGAAAGGGTCGTGAGCCGCGACTCGGTCAGCGTTCGCGTGGGTGTCTCGCGGGAATCGAGGAAGCGCAGCGCCGTGACCCCGGCGCTCGAGAGTTCGAGAGTCTCCCCGCGCGTGTGTTCGGTGGCGCGACGCACCAAAAATCCTGCGTCGCGCCAGCTTGCCACGTATGCACGGGCACTGAGGGGTAAGGCGATGCCACGCCCGCGCAGGTTCTCGAGGTCAGCGTCGATGCGCTCGTACAGTTCGTCCGCGTCCAGGCGCACATCGTCGTCACCCAGGTGCTCGGCCAGAATGGCGGCGATCACGGGGGCGTTGTCAGAGCGCAGCAGGCGCCACGCAGCATCGTCCTTCATCCTCTCCATGAGGCGGAGCGCGCGGGCCGTGGTGGACATACGCACATTGTTGCGGATGTGAACGACATTCCCGAACCAGCGCCGATGCTGTTGCGGGGCGAGCGGGCGGCCACGGTGGGTGGGCATGCCGCGCGTAACGAGTGCGCCGTGTTCAGGGAATGCCGACGTTCCGTCCGCGATGGAACAGGGACATTACCTGAACAGGCCCTCATTTGGGGAGGCCTGCAATGGTCGAGGGCGAGAAGCTGCGCTTCTACTCCGCAGGGGCATTTACTCAATACATTGAGTGTTTTTGCTCAATGTATTGAGTAGTTTCAGTGGCAGCCCCGCCCGATGGCACCACCCGAGACCGTGCGGCGTCCTTCGCCCTGACCTAGGTCATTCAGTCCTGACCTACGCGCCCAAGCCTCCTATCGACACGACGTTGACGCCATCGTTGCGGCGATACTCGGGACCGGTACCGGTGACGATCGTCAGCACAGGATCGTCGGCGCCCTCGACGTTATTCGCGAAAGCACGCAAGGATGCGGCGGCTTCATCGAGAGTCTCAACAGCGGAACCTCACTTCACCTCGAATCCCGCCCACCGGGCAGAGGGAAGGTGAACTATCGCGGCAATCTCTCGACCAACCGAATCCCTGGCGTGGTAGACCTCTCCACCGAGCGGTTGAGCCAATACCCGAAGGTCGTGCACGGCAAGCGATTCGAAGAGCTGACCGGCATACGGGAGATTTTGCCGAAGTGCAGATGCGTCCGCGCCGAGAAGTGCAAGGACAAGTGACGGGTCCGTGAAGTGTCTCTTCCGCACCTTCCGCACCTTCCGCAAGGTCGCGGAGGATCGTAGGTGCGCCGACCACGCTGGCTGATCTTCGACAACGAATATGCGTGCGAGCGCGTCGAGGTACTCGCGCACGGTGTCGCGCGACAGCGATGACTCGTCCCTCGCTAGCGTGGAAATCGTCACTTCGGTCGCGGTAGATCGCGCCAAGGCACGCATAAGCCGTAGCACTCGACTCGGGTCGCGTCGGGAACCCGCAGCATCAATGTCGACCGTCGCGATAGTAGCGACATAGTCGCGCAGGCTGGCGCCGGCAGCATCATCCGACAGTCCAGTGAGCCCAGGCCACCCTCCTACGGCGATCCTCTTGAGCAATCCGTTGAAATCGAGCGGCGGCGCAGTTGATCGGGGTGCATCGCCCGCGAGCAACCCACTAAGAGACACTGTGCCATCCGACTCACCGCTCTCGACCAGCGTCATCGTCCGCATCTGAAGCCGCGAAAAGCGACCCGCGCCGGAGTGCCGCACGGCATCGACCCCAGGTGCGGTTAACCCCGTGAGAATGAGCTGGCCCCGGCCATCGGCACTATCGACCGCACGACGCACGGCATTCCACAACGCAGGCTGCACCTGCCATTCATCCAGCAGACGGGGAACGCGGCCCTCGAGAACTAGAGAGGGGTCCACAGAAACCTGCGGTGCGACCGTGGGGTCGGTGTCAACATGGACGATGCTCGCCGCCCGGCGCGATGCCGTCTCCGTCTTGCCACATGCCTTTGGGCCCTGGATGAGCACCGCCCCGGCTCGCTCGAGAGCGTCACCAAGTTGCGCATCTGCCAAGCGTTCGATGTACGCCATACCGCCTCTGCCGTCTGCCCGCAAACCATGATTTCCTCACCTAGCGTGCGCCAGTCGTCAATTTAGGAGCATTTCAGTCGTCAATTCAGAAGGTTCTCGCCCAACTTCGACACCCAGGAGGCGATAGACAACTCTCTCGCCCTCAGTGCCTAACGAAGGAACCAACTACACCACTACAAGGAACTTGACCCGCCGGACGTGTGTAACTGTCCTGGTCTGGCTGCTATTGCCGCCTCGCTGCCTGGCGTCCGCCCGTTATGCGGCTTGGTATTTGGGTGCGTTGAAGCGGGCTCGGCCGCCTAATCGGGGTACTCGTTTTCGGTCGATCGCGCTGGGTGGGGTGAACCACACTTGGTTGTTCCGGATGTCGATCTGCCAGTCGTCGCGATGAATCCGATGGTGACACGTCGAGCAAAGTAGTAGCCCGTTGTTTAAATCGGTGGGTCCGCAGTCTCTGGACCACCATCTGATGTGATGCGCCTGCGTGTAGCCGGGGGGTGCACCGCAGAAAGCGCACCCACCATCACGTTCGATCAGGGCGATGCGTTGGGGTCGGTTGAAGATGCGTATCCCGCGACCTAAATCCAGGATCTCGCTGTTGCCACCCAGAACGATGGGGATAATTTCGCCGTTAGCGGCCATCCGGCGGGCCGTGGAAATACAGATGGGTTGACTGCCACCGTCAATGTCGGCGACACCGTCACCACTTTGCAGGTCAGCCAAGCTCAAACGCACCAGCACAGTCGTGGCGGCCAGGGGCAGGTCATCGCTGTCACATCCCAAGCAGTGGGCAGCCAACGCCGCCAGTGCGTCGGCACGGATTTGTGGCACCGTGCGGTCATCGGGGACAACCTGGTCCTTCTCACGACGGTTATACAGGGCGTTGCCCACCAGGGCGTCGATGGCGGCGCGCACCGGGGCCGCGGTTTCTGCGTCCAACCTGGCTCGCAACACAAACATCCCCGCCTGGTCCTCAAACATGGTCACGAAGCGTTCTTGGCGTTGGAGTTCTTCGGTCAATGCGTGGCGCCCGAAGTCCATTTGGGCTTCTAGTTGGCGCACGATCCTTGCGAACCGGTTTGCTGAGAGCCCATGCGCGCGCTCCACCAGCATCCGTTCCACCCGGTCAATGTCACTGAGTTCCAGGCCCAGCGCTTTATGGCGGTCCCAAATACGAATCAGCATGCGAGTAATCAGGTTTGCACCATCAATGCTGAGCTTGCCACCACGCACCGCATCCCGCACGCAGGCGAAGCGCGGCGCCAACTCAACCACCACGGCGCTGGGCCCGATACCGGACCCGTCCGTGCCATCACCATTGCCATCTGCATCGTGCCCTGCGCCGTAGCCGCCATCGGCCCCACTGTTGGAGCCAGCCTCATCTCGGGCTTCGTCTCGGGCAGCGTTCTCTTCACGGGCCGCGTTCTCTTCCCGGTTCATCGCGTCGCCCACCTCGATCAGCTTGTGCGCATCCCCAGTCGAGCCACCGGAGATACTCGCGACGAGCTCTTCGGGACTCCTGAAGCCCTCACGCTTAGCAAGACCACTCTGCCCATCCTCGGGCGTGGACCTGCGCGCAATCTCCGCGCTGGAATAGGCCAGCATCCCATCCAGCTCACGACGCATTCGCGCCAAATCACGATGGGTGGTCAGCAGCTCTGCCCGACCCAACGCGGTCACGTCAATACCCGTCCAACCACGACCCGACACCAACCCCGCACGCACACGCTGAACCGCATCACAGGCACCCTCAGGCCTGGTCCCAGTCTCAGTAGCGGCTTCAACGCCAGCTTGCGTTCTCATAGAACAATTCGACCATAACGGACTGACATTGACACCGATGCCGTCGCGATCTGTGGACCAGGGAAGAGAAGACAGGCCCTGTGGACAACCGCCAGCACGCCAGAGTCCAGACGGCCCCCGTGGACTCTAGTACCACCTCGCCATCGGCCACTGCAGACGCGACACAAACTCCCGCCAACGTCATCGTGGAATTCCGGCCCGTGGCACTGGTCGACACGACCGAGAATGCTGCCGCGATAAAGCCCGACTCCCTTTCTATGACGGAACTGGGCTTACCCGCCACTGACGATGCCGCAGGCGCAGCCGCAGCCGCAACCAACTAGGTAGCAGCCGGCGATTGCGGCGCGGAGCCGGTCACTACGCGCGGGGTAGAGGGCACCTGCTCCATTGACGGCACCGCGATTTTCCTCCTCGGCGCGGTAGCCCCTGACGAGTCGAACATCAAGAGCGTCGAGGGATCGGGCGACCAGGCCGCCAACACCACGGTCTCGGTGACCTTCGATGACGCGGGGCCCGCCGAGCTCCAGGACCTCACCGGCGTGATTTCCAAGCTCGAGGAACCACGTAACCAAATGGCGATCGTGATCGACGGCAAGGTGGCCTCCGCTCCCGTGGTGGCGGAAGCAATCGCGGGCGGACAGGTGCAGATGGTCGGCAGCCCCAACGATCCCTCGCTCGAGGCGCTCGTCGCCGCGTTCAACGGCTAGCACCTAGTCTGTCGCCACCATGGTGACGCCTCGCCACGGCGACGCCTCACGGCGTCCGACCCCTCCGCCACGAACGCGGATCCCTACCTGGTGTAGCGAAGCAGCACGACGCCGGCACTGAACGCACGCGTCTCGGCCAAGGTAAAGTCGCGGATCTCAGCACCATCCGGAAACAGCCGGCGTCCCTGCCCGAGAACGACGGGATAGACAAACATCCGAAGCTCGTCGACCACGCTCAGCCG
>Ga0307486_1002398_pt1 | contig 13076 bp, 10 predicted proteins | sample CBIW02metaG_FD_203663 | JGI IMG/M metagenome (GOLD analysis project Ga0307486, IMG submission 203663) | Sea-ice brine microbial communities from Beaufort Sea near Barrow, Alaska, United States - CBIW 0.2 | ecosystem: Environmental > Aquatic > Marine > Coastal | place: USA: Alaska | collected... | reverse complement strand
ATTTCAGAGCGCTGGATTAAACGAAATTCACATCGCAGCACACGAGAGCTTGAGAGCTCGATCAAAGACTATCTGAAGATTTACAATGAAGACCCGAAACCCTTTGAATGGCATAAATCTGCCGATTAGATTATTGAGTCAATCGCCAGATTATCAGACAAACTCAATAAAAAAACGGACTTCTGTTAAGGGACATTAGTGAGTCGGCGCATGAATCAATAATGTCGCAAATGGGCTAGTTAATGTCGAAAATTTTACATTTCCATCTCGTTGTCATGGTGTATCGTCGCTGCACAATGTTGGTTTAGCCCTTAAAAAAATAAAACCTTAAACCGCTGAATATAGAGAGAACTGCATTGGAAATAATAACTTATGTTATGTCCAACCTTTCGCTGCTAGCGCAACTGACCTTGGAACATATAGCGCTGGTCGTTGTCGCCGTTGGGCTGGCCTGCCTTATGGGAGTTCCTCTTGGCATCGCTATTACCCAAAATGAACGGATCGCCCGGGTCGTTCTGTATACCGCGTCTATTATCATCACCATTCCCTCCATCGCCTTGTTCGGGATCATGATTCCAGTTCTGTCCGTTATTGGTCACGGCATTGGTTATGTCCCAGCCGTTATTGCAGTTTTATTGTATTCCCAGTTGCCCATTATTCGTAACACCTACACGGCTATCAATAATGTCAGTCCGGGATTACGGGAAGCGGCCAGGGGTATCGGCATGACGTCGATGCAACGGCTACGGTTAGTGGAGATACCCTTATCCGTACCCATTATTATGGCTGGTGTGCGTACCGCAGTGGTGATGAATATTGGCGTCATGGCGATTGCTGCGTACATAGGTGCCGGTGGGCTGGGGGTTCTTATCAGTCGGGGCATTTCCCAAAGTGATCCCCGCCAACTAATCGTCGGAGCCATTGCTGTCAGCCTGCTTGCCATCGTGGCTGATACGCTTCTTCTTGCGCTGCAGAAGCGTCTTACGCCGAAGGGTATGCAGTCATAAATTCGATACAACAAGAACAGATGAGACGGTAAACATGATTAACATTGAAAATCTCACCAAGATATTCGATACCAAGCAAGGCGTTGTTACCGCAGCCGATCACATTACAATGCAGGTTCCAGAAGGCGAAATTTGTGTCCTGCTTGGTCCTTCTGGCTGTGGCAAAACCACCACACTCAAGATGGTTAATCGCATCGTCACCCCGACTTCAGGGCGTGTGTTGATCAATGGTGAAGACACAACGCAGCAGGATACTGTGACCCTGCGCCGCAATATCGGTTATGTAATTCAGCAAATTGGTTTGTTTCCCAACATGACCATTGCAGAAAATATCAGCATCGTACCCAAACTCATTGGCTGGAACAAAAAACGTTACACCAAGCGGGCGTCCGAACTGCTCGAAATGGTGGGCATGGACCCTGGCACCTTTCTCAAGCGCTATCCGAATGAACTCTCCGGGGGTCAACAACAGCGAATTGGGGTCATTCGTGCCCTTGCGGCAGACCCGCCGGTAATGCTGATGGATGAGCCGTTCGGTGCCATTGATCCTATAAATCGCGAAGTTATTCAGGACGAATTCCTGAAGCTTCAACGGCTACTCAAAAAGACAATCATGTTTGTTAGTCACGATATCGATGAAGCGGTAAAAATGGCCAGCCGAATTGCGATTTTTCGAGAAGGCAAGCTGGTCCAATACGACACCCCTGACGATTTGCTGTCGCATCCAAAGAACGACTTCGTAAAAGGATTTGTTGGCTCTGACCGGGCGCTTAAAAGGCTGCAACTGGTCACAGTAGAGGAGGTTTTGGATACCGAGACAGCGGTTGTAAAAATGAACGATTCGTTGTCCCAAGCCTTGGCCAAGATGGATGACGCCGGTTACGAAAGGGCAATTATCCTCGTGGATGACGCCAGACGACCTATCGGTTATATCTCTCGTAGCGTTGCACAGGCAAATCAAGGCGACTGCTCCAAACACTACGCAAACCTGCGCTCTGTTGTTCGACTGGAAGACAATCTACGCACAGTTGCCTCCAAAATGTTCACTCACGATGCAACCTGGCTGCCCTGCGTAAACAGCGAGGGCATACTTGAAGGATGTGTTACTCAACGCGGTATTACCCGCCACCTGGGCGCGACCTATAAAGCGGTTCAATAAAGCGAAGAGGTGCAACCGGTGAAAAGTGCTGTCATGAAGACGATTCAGTTCAACAACATTGGCCGAGGAGTGATGTACCTTGCGGTTCTGCTGCTGGGCATCTACCTGCAACGCACGGGTCTCATTGATGATATTCTGTATTACTATGATGACATTGTTTATCTCGGTCGCCAACATGTTGAGCTGACGCTCATCTCCGGTGGCCTTGCTGTTCCTGTCGGCATCGCGCTCGGGATTATGCTAAGCAGGCCCAAGTTCAGAAATCTGTCAGAGTGGACCATGCAGGGCCTGAATGTAGGCACTACCATCCCGACATTGGCCATTCTCGCCTTATCTATGAGCTTCTTAGGCATTGGTATGTTGCCAGCCATATTTGGCCTGTTTATAGCATCTTTGCTACCAATTGTACGCAATACCTACACTGGCCTGCTTGGCGTTCCTGCCCACCTGAAAGAGGCTGCCGCCGGCATCGGGATGTCATCCACCCAGATGTTACTCAAAGTCGAAATTCCAAACGCCCTCTATGTCATGTTCGCTGGCGTACGCACGGCGCTCGCAATCAACGTCGGCACCGTACCGCTGGCTTTTTTGATTGGCGGCGGCGGTCTGGGAGAACTGATTTTCACTGGTATTGATCTGCTCAATACTCAAATGATGCTGGCAGGTGCCATTCCAACCGCTATGCTGGCCATCCTCGTCGATATTCTTGTCGCCGGACTTGCACTGCTGCTGGTGCCAAGAGGCGTGAACCCATTACGAAACTAAAGTTCTGACCTGCCGGCCTGATCTTCAGGTTCAACGGCTTAGCCAGGAACGCCCATTCCGGAGCGTGCCAATAACGAAAACCAGACCACTGGACCAATTGGAGATTATCGACAATGAAAAAGAGCTGGTATAAATCACTGACAGGTCTTCTGACCTGCTTATCTTTCGCGGCTATGACCCCGGCTTCAGCCGAAGAAATCGTGGTTGGCGGCAAAAATTTCACCGAACAGCAATTGCTGACATCCATTACCAGTCAGTATCTGACCGCCAAAGGCTATGACGTGGAAAGCCGTGCTGGTATGGGCAGCGCCGTTGTCCGTTCCGCTCAAGAAAATGGCCAGATTGACGTCTACTGGGAATACACCGGCACTGCGCTGGTTGTTTACAATGGCGTAACGGAAAAACTTGACCGAGAACAGACATATGAGCGGGTCAAGTCTCTGGACGCCGAAAAAGGGTTGGTCTGGCTGAACCCATCGGATGCTAACAATACGTATGCGCTTGCCATGCGCCGCGCAGATGCAAAGAAACGAAACATTAAAACGCTGAGTGATTTTGCGGAAGTGATTAATAGCGGTACCAAACTTGTGCTGGCCAGTAATGCAGAATGGTATGCCAGGGAAGACGGCTACCGGCCCTTCTCCAAAGCCTATGGCTTTGACCTGCCGCGAGACCAGATAAAGCGTATGGATTCCGGTCTAACCTATACCGCTTTGAAAGAAGAACTAGTGGACTCAGCATTGGTATTCGCAACCGATGGCCGCATTCCTGCATTTGATTTCGTCGTGCTCAAGGATGATCGGGGTTTTTTCCCAGATTATGCCATTACTCCCGTCATTAGGGCCGACACACTTGCTGCCAACCCGAAACTCGCCGAACAGCTCAATGCCCTGTCGGGGGCTATTGATAATGAAACCATGTCCGCGATGAACGCACAGGTAGATGTGGAGCGGGTAAGCGTAGCGAAGGCTGCCCGCAGTTTTCTTGAGAAACATGGTCTGATCTGACAGCCGTATCTAGTCACGGAGGCAACCAAACCCTGAGCAATGCTTTACTCAGGGTTTTTTCACTTTAACACCCAAAAAAACGTATCAGGTGGAAAACATGACCTCAAAAATTCGGGTTGCGGTGGCTCAGATAAACCCGGAATTACTGGAAGTGAAACACAATTTGGCGCTGCACTGTGATTACGTGGCCCAGGCTCGCGAGCAGGGCGCCGAGTTATTACTGTTCCCGGAATTGTCAATATCAGGCTACCAGGTTAGCCGCAATGCTCCAGCCATTGCCATGCACGCCGATGACCCAGTGTTACATGCCCTCGCCCAAGAGGCGGTAGGCATGACCGTGGTCGCCGGATTTGTTGAAGAAGGCCGTCCCGGAGAGCTGTTTAACGCCATGGCGTATCTACGGGATGGGAAGGTTATGCACATACAGCGCAAAATCAATCTACCGACCTATGGCGGCCTGGAAGAGGGCAAGTGGTTCCACTCCGGGCAAGATCTCAACATCATTGAAATCAAGCCAGGCTGGCACGCCACCTGTTTGATCTGTGCCGATCTCTGGAATCCAGCGCTGACCCACTGCGCCATGTTGCAACGACCGGAGATTTTGCTGGCTCCTATTAATTCTGCGTCCGGGGTGGTGAGTGAGGACTTTTCCAACGAACAGAACTGGGTAACAAACGTATCATTCTACGCAATGATGTATGGAACCCCCGTATTACTGGCAAACCGGTTTGGCCGGGAAAAAGAACTAAGTTTTTGGGGTGGTAGCTGCATTCTTGGGCCAAAAGGGGAGGTGCTAGCGAAAGCGGATGACCGGGAAATGCTTATATTCGCAGAACTTGACCGGAAACGCATAGGCACAGCGCGCTTTGATATGCCCACGGTGCGCGATGCCAATACTGCCCTGATACGAAAATTTCTGGCCGACTATTGATGGGTCGTTCAGGCTTCGCACTGCACAGGGTGCTTACGGCAATTTAAAGCCATAGAGCCGGGCCGGATTGCGAACCAGCACAGCATTACTCTGTTCGCTATCTGGAACCCACTCAGAGATGAGATCCACAAGGTCACCATCGTTGGGCATCCCACCCGGAAAGTGAGGATGGGGCCAGTCAGATCCCCAGATACAGCGTTCAGGGTTAGCCTTGACCAACGCCCGGGCGAACGGCACGACATCGGTGTACGGCGGTGCACCTTCCTGGCTAATACGATAACTTCCCGACAACTTCACCCAGACAAGGTTTTTCCGGAGCAGAGTCAACAACGTCTGGAACCCTTCGTTGTGGAGGCCCAAGTCACAGTTCATGTGGCCCATGTGATCAATCACCACAGGCACTGGTAATTGGGGGATCTGCTCAAGAATATCCACCGATTCCGCCACATTGATTAGAAACTGAAGGTGCCAGCCGCGATTCGCGATCCGGACTGCGAGGGCAGTCACGTCCGCCCAGTCAATCCCACCCTGGAATAGCAGATTCATTCGAACCCCACAAAATCCCGCGCGATCGAGCCGATCAAGTTCGGTTTCAGCTACATCTGGCGCCACTACACACACACCACGGTAATCAAGCCCTGCTCGACGTATGGCGCTCAGTGCTTCCATATGAAGACGATTATCTGTGCCGTAAACACTGGGTTGAACAAGCACTCCCCGCTCGATACCAATACGTCGGTGCAGTTGAAGGTAGTTTTCCAGAGTCGCATCCGGGGGCGTGTAGGTTCGATTGTCGATATACGGATACTGGCTTGCCGGGCCAAAGACATGGGCATGGCAATCACAGCTGCCGGGCGGCAATGCCAAACGAGGCGTTTTGGGGCTGGCATCCGCGGCGGCGCAAAAGGGAGATGTCTGTGTCATGGTCAGAATCCGCTCATTTTTCAGGCCCGCCCGAGACCAAGAAGTCCCGGGCATAAAGAGGGATCAGAGAGCTCCCTCCCTATCGATGAAGGACTTAGAACTGCGCCTTCATCCAGTCACTAATGTAGCCCGAGAAGGCTTGGAATTTCGGGTTCTCATCGAGCATCCATTCCGTATGACCACCGCCTTCGAGCAAGAAAAGATCTTTCGGCCCAGGGTACCGGGCGTACAACGAGTAGGCTTCGCTGACCGGGTGTAGATCGTTTTCAGCCCCATGGGCAATAAGCAGCGGAACGCGGGAAAAGCGCTCGTCCAAGCAAGCTTCCGGTCTAAAATTAAGTAGCGAGTCGGCAAAATCGAAGGTGGACGTTACACCATAGCCCGGAGCCTTCACGAGTTCAGTTTCCACGTATTCACGGCTGATCGGATCCAGTGGGTAGATATCAAACGGGTCGATTCCTCTGAGCTCTCCACCTTTGGCCAGCCGCAAGCGTTCGCCAGCGATATAGGCGCGGAACTGCTTCCAACCCAACTCACTACGAAGGGCCTTCTGGACTCGGAGGGCATCATAAAAACCATTCATTGCGACTAGACCATCAACCTGATCTTCGCACAGCCGAAATGCATCGAGAATCAGACCGCCACCCATACCCCAACCTGCCAACACAACTTTTCTCTGTTCTGCGTGCGCACGCTCGTGAACGATGGCCACGGCATTGGCTATATCCCGTACCTGTTCCTCAAGAATAACTCGCTCCCGGGGACCGTTCGAATCACCAAAACCACGATAATCAAATCCGAAAACAGTAAAGCCCTGACGGGTCCATGCCCGGGCGTAGCGTTCGGGATGGATATTTTTCTGACCGGTAAAACCTGAGCACACAATCACGATCGGAAGACGGGCATCGTCATTTTCATTGTCTGTAAAAAATGCACCGTCCAAAGTCAGTGCGTCACTTTGAAACTTGATTTTTTGTTCAATCATTGTAAATCCTGCCTACGAAGCTGGTTTGATTAACTGCGTAGTGTCGCGTTTGGTTGCCTCACGAAACTACTGCCTGACACCTATCATGATCTGCAAATCCGTGTGGACAGGTTATTAAAATTCCGACAATATACTGCACAATTGCGTCATCAAGAGGGGTGATAAATGACAGAGCCTACAATCGAACAGATCGGTTTTTTGTTGGTTCCCCAGTTTTCCATGCTGTCTTTCACCTCAGCGCTAGAACCCTTGCGCGTGGCAAACCGTGTTGCAGAACGGGACCTCTATAACTGGAATTTCTACAGTATTGATGATCAGCCTGTGGAGGCCAGCAATGGCATAGCTATTGCGCCCACCCAAACGATAAAAGATGTGGAAGGCCTTGGTCTGATGATTGTTGTTGCCGGGATAGGAGCCAGCGAAATCAGCAACCCACAACTTTATGCCTGGCTCAGGCGGCTGTATCGCAATCGTGTGATGATAGGGGCAACGTCAACCGGATCACTGTTGCTTGCACGGGCGGGCTTGCTCAAAAAGCACCGGTGCACAATTCATTGGGAAAACAGGGATAGCCTGGAAGAAGAGTTTCCGCAACTTGACGTCACCGGCGAGCTCTATGAAGTGGATCAGAACATCATGACTTGCTCTGGCGGTCTGGCCGGCTTGGACATGATGCTACATAAAATTTCACTGGAGTACGGCGAGGCGCTGGCAATGGACATTGCGGAACAGCTTATTCACCCAAAAATCCGTCCAGCTCACGAAAAACAGCGTATGGAGCTTTTGCTTCGCCACAAGACTCGACATCCGCGTCTGCTAAAAGCCATTCAATTAATGCAAACCTACACTGAAAACGTGCTCAGCTGCCAGGAAATCGGTAAACAGTCAGGCCTTTCAGTGCGGCAATTGGAACGGTTATTTAAACATCAGCTCCACACAACACCGGCGGCATTTTACATGCAACGTCGCCTGGAGCGAGGTAATCACCTTCTGGAACAATCAACACTTACCGTTACCCAGGTTGCAACGGCATGCGGCTTCAACTCCGCCTCCTATTTTTCAAAGTGTTACCAGAAACAATATAAGCTGTCGCCACGCGAAGAAAGGGGAAAGACCCTCCAGCCAGCAAGCCAGCCCTCGTAAAATAGGACGAGTTCTTCCCCTTCAATGTCGTTTTTTTACCCTTTTTTACGGTTGTCAGTATTGATAATGAATCTCTATTGAAACGTATAGGATAGCGACCATGGGTGCAGATCCATATATTGAATGGATTACCTCTTTCGATTCCGCTGAGTTGACGGATACATTGCTGCAACAAAGTAAGCGTTGTCTGCTTGATCTACTCGGTGTAGCGGCTAGCGCTACTCAAACAGAGCTTCCAGCCATTGGCCGCCGATATGTGCTCAGTCAGCATGCTGGCGAGGTTCCGCTACTATTTACGAACGGATCTGCCTCGGCCACCGGCGCCGCGCTTTATGGGGGATGGCTGATTGACGCATTGGATGCCCACGATGGACACGTACTGACTAAGGGTCACTCTGGTGTGGCGGTACTTCCAGCGTTACTCAGCGTCGCTCATTCCCGGAACCTGTCAGGCCGGGAGTTTCTGGGCTACTTGCTGCTCGGTTACGAGATAGCCATTCGCGCGGGCATTGCGTTACATGCATCGGCATGTGATTACCACACCTCCGGTAGCTGGAATGCCTTGGGTGCCACGGCCATCGCAGGCCGGGTGCTGGGGTTATCCGCCGCTGAACTTAATCATGCCCTTGGTATTGCCGAGTTTTACGGCCCCCGCAGTCAGATGATGCGATGCATCGAGTATCCGACAATGCTCAAGGATGGTTCCGGGTGGGGCGCCATGACTGGCGTCGCCAGCGCGATCCTTGCCCGGGAGGGCTTTACCGGTGCCCCAGCCCTAACAGTGGGCAGGCCTGAACTGACCCGGTATTGGGATGACCTAGGTCAGCACTGGCGCATTACAGAGCAGTATTTTAAACGCTTTCCAGTCTGTTACTGGGCTCAGCCAGCTGTGGAAGCGTTGTTGTCACTGGCCGACCAATTGCCTTCCCCCGCATCAGTGACCTCCATCGTCGTGGAGACCTTTCACGAGGCCCGCTGCCTCCACGTGGTGTCTCCGGCTACCACTGAGCAGGCCCAGTACAGTCTGCCGTGGGCGCTGGCCGCAGCCCTGACGAGAGGGACAATTTCGGTCGGCTCGGTGACCACAGATCTTGCGAATGTGGAGGTTCACCAATTAGCGGCGCGAGTCGTACTAACCGAGAATGATGAATTCAACCAAAAGTTTCCCGCCGAGCGCTGGGCTCGGGTCAGCCTGCACCTCGCTAATGGCCAGATACTGGTGAGCGACAACTGTCAGGCCAAAGGCCACTTACAGAACCCGCTTTCAGACCGGGAACTGCAAGACAAATACCGGAGTCTCGCAGAGCCTGTTCTGGGCACAAGGGCCCGGGATATCCAGCGCGTCGTCGAGACCCTGGACACACGTCCGGCATCCGATCTACTGGTGCTGCTCGGCGCTCTCAACTGAGCATTAACCCACAGAATTTAATAGCATTTACGGGGCCACTCGAAGGAGCAACGTGTGATTCCCCGCCTCACTGATATTACCCCGGTACAAAGTCTTTATCTGGCTTTCATCGATGCGTTGGAAGCCGCAGGGTTCGACGGTGAACTCAACCCAGACTATGCTAATCGTACCGCCCTTGCCACTGACAACTCCATTTATCAGGTGCTTCCACAGGCTGTTGTCTATCCGAAACACACCGCCGATCTACAGTGCGTGACAACGCTAACAAGCAAACCCGAGTGGCGCTCCATCGTACTGAGTCCGCGGGGTGGAGGCACAGGCACCAATGCCCAGTCACTCACCGAGGGCATCATTGTTGATCTCTCCCGGCATATGAACCGTGTACTGGAGATCAACCTCAACGAGGGCTGGGCGCGGGTGGAAGCCGGCGTTGTCAAAGACCAGCTCAATGCAGCCCTTGAACCCCACGGCTATTTCTTCGCCCCCGAGTTATCAACCAGCAACCGGGCAACGATTGGCGGCATGATCAACACAGATGCCAGTGGCCAGGGCTCTGTGCTCTACGGTAAAACCCGTGACCACGTGATCGATCTCTCCACCGTGTTGATGGATGGCACTCTGCTGCATTCCCGGGCATTGAACGCAGTGGAACTGGATAGCCACAAGCAGCAGGCAAGCCGGGCTGGAACCATTCATACTCTTGTTGACGACATTTTTGCCCGTCGTCATCAGGCGATCCAAGCCCGGTTTCCAAAGCTCAACCGTTGCCTCACGGGATACGACCTTGCCCATATCCGGGATGACAAGGGCTTGTTCAACCTGAACAACATTCTCTGTGGGTCGGAAGGCACCCTAGGGTTCATTGCCGAGGCCAGATTAAGCATTCTTCCCATACCCAGCCATTCTGCGCTGGTCAATATTCGTTACGGATCGTTTGAACATTCACTGCGTAACGCGCAGGTGCTGATGGGCGAACGGCCGAGCTCCATTGAAACAATCGACAGCCGAGTAATGGCGCTTGCCCAGAACGACATTATCTGGCACAGCATCTCCCAGTATTTCCAGAACGATGATCACGACGGGGTTGCCGGTATCAACTTGATGGAATACACAGCCGATACGGAGGCGGAGCTGACTGAAAATGTCAATCGACTGATTGGTCGGCTCGACACACTCGCCGGTCTGCCCGGTGAATGCACCGGCTACTCCGTCGCCTGGGGCAATCAAGAGGTGGAGAAAGTATGGGCCATGCGAAAAAAAGCCGTGGGCCTGCTGGGCAACACCCAGGGGGAAGCCCGCCCAGTTGCGTTTGTGGAAGACACCGCAGTGTCACCCGAAAACCTGGCAGATTTCATCATGGACTTCCGCGCGGTGCTTGATCGTGAAGGCCTGAGTTACGGCATGTTCGGCCATGTTGACGCAGGTGTGCTGCATGTCCGGCCCGCACTCGACATGAAAGATCCAGAACAGATCAAAATGGTACGTCGCATAACGGATGAGGTAGTCGGGCTGGTCCAACAGTATGGCGGCCTGCTATGGGGTGAGCACGGCAAAGGCGTACGGTCTGAATTCAGCCCCGCTTTCTTCGGTGATCTTTATCCCGAACTTCAGGCCATCAAACGCGCCTTTGACCCATACAATCAGCTCAACCCGGGTAAAATAGCAACCACCAATGATCAACAGCCATTGCTGGCTATCGATGCCGTACCAACTCGCGGCGACCACGATCGCACGATTCCCGTCGCCAGCTGGCACTATCAGTCAGATGCCATGTACTGCAACGGCAACGGTTCCTGTTTCAACTATGACCCGAACGACGCCATGTGCCCCTCCTGGAAGGGCACTCGGGAGCGAAAACATTCGCCCAAGGGGCGCGCTTCCCTGATTCGCGAGTGGGTGCGAATTCTCGGTGAAAAAGGTGTCAACACAAAGGATCTGGCACAGGCTGAACACCGCAGGCTACCGTTTTTGCATTGGTTTCCGCGGGCCTGGAACACCCTGCGCCAACTCCAAGGGCAATACGATTTCAGCCACGAAGTCTATGATTCAATGGCCGGGTGCCTGGCCTGCAAGTCCTGCACCGGACAGTGCCCGGTCAAGGTCGATGTGCCCGAATTTCGGGCCCGGTTCCTGCATCTTTATTACGGTCGATACTTGCGCCCGCCGAAGGATTACTTTATCGGCTCGCTAGAATTCATCATACCGCTGATGTCTCGACAGCCGTTCAGGTGGGCGTACAACAGCCTGATGTCAGCATCACCGGTAAAGTGGATGCTGGAGCATGGCGCAGGCATGGTAGACAGCCCCCGCATCCATCAGCACCAGCTTGCAACCAGGGTAGATAAGCTCGGAGTTCAATGGGCCTCCCCCAGCCGGCTGCTGGAACTGTCAGAGGCGGAAAGACAGCAATCCGTTGTGATCGTTCAGGATGCCTTCACCAGCTTTTTTGATACCGATACCGATACCGTAGCCGATATCCTCCGCTGTCTGAACACACTCGGTTTCCGGGTTTGGCTCATGCCCTTCCGTGCCAATGGCAAACCCCTGCACGTACATGGATTCCTCAAATCCTTTACCTGGGTCGCGAAGCGCCGCCAGCGGGATCTGAACGCCTTGGCTCAAAGCGGCATTCCATTGGTCGGCATAGATCCATCAATGACCCTTGCCTATCGATCCGAATATCGTAAGTACCTGAACGGCAACATGCCACCCGTGCTCTTGCTGCAGGAATTCCTGGCCGAACACTTGCCGCATTTGCAAAGGCAAAAAGCCAAATTCAGACCCGGAACCACCCAGTTGCTGGGTCATTGCACTGAAAAAACCAACGCAGCGACGAGCATGAAAGACTGGCAGATCGTTTTTTCAGCACTGGGGCAAGACCTGACTGAACAAGCAGTCGGCTGCTGCGGCATGGCGGGAACCTACGGGCACGAAACCCGCAACAGACAAACCTCGGAAACAATTTATAATCTATCCTGGCGGGCAGTTGTGGCCAACGCCACACCGGACACACTGATCGCAACGGGATACTCATGCCGAAGTCAGGTACGGCGGCTTCAGGACACTGAACTGAAACATCCGCTGCAGTATTTGCTGGAGCGGTGCTTGTGAGGGGGGGGGAGCTGAGCAAGTGCGCTTGAATGCTTCTCAGCATGTTACTTCTGTCTTGGGAATCAGGTTGGCGCGCCTGAATCGTTACGGCAATCCGGCACTATCGCAGAAGATTACTTAGGAGGGCGCTACAATCGTTCAGGCGTGGCCATTTGTTCTAAGTTTTGGTGGTTATTCGCGGTGGCGTGGATCGTATGTGCTCTTCGTCATAGACCTGATTGCGTTGCGACTCGGTCAAAAAAACGTAAAATCAAGAAATTACGATTTTGGGCTTTTAAAAATATCAAACTTTGTTGTCAGCGTCTCCGGTCATTTTCCTGAAGTGTGGCCACAAAATTATCAAACTTTTCCTCCAAAAAAGGTCGATAAGCCACATTTACAGTGATATTTTTATCAAACTTTAATGTCTGCTGACAGAGTTTTCGAGCTGAAAAGCGAGTTCAACACAAAAAAAAGGATCATATATGAGAGTGTATGGTTCTTTTTTCATGAATCATGAAATTTTATAGTTATGGTGTAGACCAAATACGAAGGGAATATCATGAGAAATGGCTTTCAAGGTATACTCATTTTTATTGTTTGCCTTATGATTTTAGGGTGTAACGAAGCGTCATCAGTGCCAAAAACCTCATTAGA
>Ga0307486_1002396_pt1 | contig 13088 bp, 12 predicted proteins | sample CBIW02metaG_FD_203663 | JGI IMG/M metagenome (GOLD analysis project Ga0307486, IMG submission 203663) | Sea-ice brine microbial communities from Beaufort Sea near Barrow, Alaska, United States - CBIW 0.2 | ecosystem: Environmental > Aquatic > Marine > Coastal | place: USA: Alaska | collected... | reverse complement strand
CGACGCCCGCCGGAGAGTTGTAGGCGAGCGCCGCTTCCGGACGGGAGGCGAGCAAAATCAGGATGATCCACGGCGCCGCGACTCCCAGCCGGGCGGCGTTCACCACCCACGACTGACGGGCTTCCACCTCGAGACGCACCGCGGCATCCTGTCGCAGCCAGGCCGCGAGGCTGCGCAGCACAATCGTGAGGTCGCTGCCGCCGACTTCGCGCGCCATGCGCAGGGTTTCCAGAATACGATCGGCCACCGGGTCGGCGAGGGAACGTTTGAGCTCATCAACGCAATAGCTGAAATTGCCGGTCGCCCGGTATTCACGTTCGAACTGTGCGAAGGCGGCGCGGGTTGCAAGCGGTCCGGCCTGCGCGAGGCTGCTCACGCTGTCCGGCAACGCCAGGCCGGAGCGAAGCGCCGAAACTAGATGGTCAACGACGTCGGGCCACACTGTGCGATTGGCCCGACGCCGCGCTTTCGCCCGCCACGATACGATCAGCCACGGCAACAGCACCCCGGTCAGGCCAGCCACAGCGCTGAGGGGCAGAACCGCGAAGATTCCATGCACGAACGCAGCGGATGCCACGCCCACGATCGCCGACAACGCCAGAAATGCGGGTACCGGCACCCCACGCAAGCCGCCCTGCACGAGGCGCACGCGCATCCGATCCCCCGCCCCCACCCGTTTGGACGAACCGGCCGGCCAGAGGAACGGTGAAAGAACCAGCACGAGTCCGCTGCCAAGCAGGCACCCCAGCACGAGAGTCATGCCGCCCCCTGCCGCAACACCGGAACCGGGTCGACACCGGCAGCACGAAATTTGGTGAGCTTGGTGGGGTGCGATCCGGTCGGTTCGAGGTACCCATGCGGGGACAGGAACAGAGGGCTGGCCTCGATGGTCGAGCCCGCCAACTGGCCGCTCAACGCAATGATCTCGGTGACCCGGCGGCGGCCGTGCCGATCGATCTCGCAGTGCACGACGATGTCGATACAGCCCGCAACTGTCGGCAGCACAAATGAGGAGTCGATATTGCGGCCGGCCAGCAAAGGCAGGGTCGACAGTTTCGCGAGCGCGTCCCTGGCACTGTTGGCATGAATCGAGCACATGCCTGGCAGCCCGCTATTCAGGGCGATCAGCAGATCGAGACTTTCCGCCTCGCGCACCTCGCCGACGACGAGCCGGTCGGGCCGCATCCGCAGCGACTCCTTGATCAGGCGACGCAGAGTGATCTCCCCGGTCCCCTCCAGGCTCGGCTGGCGGCATTGCATGGCGACGACGTCGCGGGCCGACAGATCCAGTTCGAAGGTTTCCTCTACGGTCACGATGCGCTCGCCCGGCCGCGTCGACGAAAGCAAGGCGTTGAGCATCGTGGTCTTACCGGTCTGGGTAGCGCCGGACACCAGAATGTTCTGGCCGCCCAGCACACAAATTCGCAGAAATTCGGCTGCCTGCTGGGTGAGCGCGCCGAGTCCGACGAGCTGGTTGAGGTCGCGGATACGCCTCGTGAACTTGCGGATGTTCACCGCCCAGTGTTTGCGCGTGATGTCGGGAATGACCACATGCAGCCGGGAACCATCCGGCAGCGAAGCATCGACGAACGGCGACGACAGGTCGACCCGGCGACCGGAAGATTGCAGCATCCGCTCGACCAGATCTCGCACATCCTGCTCGCCCAGCAGCAACGTGGTCAGCTCTGGCACCCCGTCGCGCGCCACAAACACCCTGGCCGGGCCGTTGATCCAAATTTCTTCAATTTCGGGATCATCCAAGAATGGCTGCAGAACACCGAAGCCGGTGAGCGCAGCCACGACCTCGCGGGCCGCCCGGTGCTCATCGGCGATCATCGGCTCGAGCCCGCCCAGGGCCCGCTCGCTGTAGCGGCGCAGCTCGTCGCGAACGTACTGCTCCACCAACACGTTGTCGGCCGCGAGATCCACACCTTCCCGGCGCACCCGCAGTCGAACTCGATCTGTAATGATACGAACGGCTTCGGTCATCCCAGCATGATGGCCCCTATTGCGATTCTTCGTGCAAACTATCCACAGGGCTTGTATTTCTGTGTCACAACGCCCAAAAATGGTCGCAACAGATTCCGGGCGTCAGCGCGCCGACCAGCCGCCGTCCATCGTGTAGCTCGAGCCGGTGACCATCGCGGCGTCGTCGGAGGCCATCCAGGCCACGAGTGAGCCGACTTCGGCCGGTTCGACGAGACGCTTGATCGCACTCTCGGTGAGCATGATCTGGTTCAGCACCTCAGCTTCTGGAATGCCGTGCAAAAGCGCCTGGTCGGCGATCTGCTTTTCAACCAGCGGAGTCCGCACGTAGCCGGGAGCAACACAATTGCTCGTGACTCCGTGCGCGCCGCCCTCCAGCGCAGTCACCTTGGACAGGCCTTCGAGCCCGTGCTTGGCCGCCACGTAGGCACTCTTGAACGGCGAGGCGCGAATGCCGTGCACTGAAGACACATTGATGATGCGTCCGAAATTGGCCGCATACATCTGCGGCAGCACGGCCCGGATCAACAGGAACGGCGCCTCCAGCATGAGCGCGAGAATATTGTGAAAATCGGATGGAGCGAAATCCTTGATGGGGCTGATCCGCTGGATGCCGGCATTATTGACGAGAATGTCGACGCCGTTCAGGGCGGTGGCGAGGACGTCGTCGGTGAGAGCGTCGGTCTTCATCAGGTTGACGGTCCAGATGGATCCACCAACCTCCTCGGCCAGAGCGGCAGCGCCGTGCGTGTCGATGTCGGCGACGACGACGTGCGCCCCGCGGGACGCGAGTGCCCGAACGATTGCGGCCCCGATTCCGCTCGCACCACCGGTAACGAGGGCGCGACGCCCGGCGAGGGGCTGGTCAGCAGTTCGGGCGGCGGTGACAGGGGCGGGGACAGGGGCGGTGACAGCGTCGGTGATGTCAGTCATGATGTGTTCCTTTGATTGCTTGATCTGTGTGTGTCGTCGATGACACGTCGTTGGCCCGAGCTGTGCGGAAGGGTCGGTCGTAGTGAAGGAGGTGCGACCTGACTGAGTATTCACGCACCACGAGCGCGCGACAAGAGCCAAAACAACACGGATCGTGTGCATAATTGCAGATATGACTTTCCCGCTGGTGAGCGCCACCCCGAATCCCGATGACCTGCTCATTTTTCTGGCCGTCGCCCGCACCGGCCGGTTCACAACCGCGGCGGAGAGCCTCGGGCTCAACCACACCACGGTGTCGCGACGTATCGCCGCCCTGGAAAAGGCCCTCGACGGTCGGCTCCTGGCCCGCGCCGTCGGTGGCTGGGAGCTCACCGAACTCGGGGAACGTGCCCGTACGTCCGCCGAGGGGGTCGAATCCTCCGTCGCTCTGCTGCGCGGTTCCGATACCGAAGCCCAGCAGCTTTCCGGCGTCGTACGCATGTCAGCGACGGACGGCTTCAGCGCCTACATCGCGGCCCCCGCCGTCGCCGCTCTGCAGCGAGCGCATCCCCAGCTGCGAGTCGAAATCGTCACCGTGACCCGCCGCGCCCTGCAGCACCGTTCGGGGCTGGACATCGAAGTCGTCGTGGGCGAGCCGCAAGTGCACCGGGCAGAGTCGATCCTGCTCGGGCACTACAACCTCGGAATGTACGCCTCGCGCGACTATCTGCAAACGCACGGCACACCGACATCCATCGCTGAGCTGGCCGAGCATCCGCTCGTCTATTTTGTCGATTCCATGCTGCAGGTCGATGATCTCGACGCTCCCCGACGACTCGTCCCGCACATGCGGGAGTCCCTCAGCGCCACCAACGTGTTCGTACATGTTGAAGGCACCAGGGCCGGCGCCGGAATCGGTTTTCTGCCCTGCTTCATGGCCGATCAGCATTCAGATCTGGTGCGCCTCCTGCCCACGGATTTTCACGAACGACTGCCGTACTGGATTGTCTTGCGCACCGAGTCGTTGCGGCTGCCGGCCGTAGCGGCACTCGTGCGAGCGCTTCGCACCCAAATGGAGTCCTATGCGGTCGCTCTGCTCGGTCGCGACAGCGTCGACGAGACCGTCAACCCATACCGAGCCAACTAGACTGGAACCACACCCGCGGGAGTGGTGGAATTGGCAGACACGCAGGATTTAGGATCCTGTGCTTTCGAGCGTGGGGGTTCAAGTCCCCTCTCCCGCACACTGGTGCGTTGGCAAGGCCGCACCGCTACATTTGAAGGCGTCCGGTCAGACCTGATATCTTTAGGAAACCGGATCGGTACCCCGTTGCCCTCCATCGCAAACTTGTGTCGGTCCACTCACACATCGGCCAAAGCTGCCCGCGGTGGCACAACAGGGGGGAGAACCTTATGGGTTCCCTGGTTCTCATGCTCATTGGTCTGGCCGTCATGGCGGCTGGCTATTTCGTCTATTCCAAGTATCTGGCACGCAAGGTCTTCAAACTCAAGGACTCTTTCGTCACCCCGGCTCACGAGCTCAACGACGGCGTGGACTACATGCCCACGAACAAGTACATTCTGTGGGGGCACCATTTCACCTCCGTCGCGGGAGCCGCCCCTATCGTCGGACCTGCAATTGCAGTGATCTGGGGCTGGCTTCCAGCCCTGCTCTGGGTCACCCTCGGCACCGTATTCTTCGCCGGGATGCACGACCTCGGTGCGCTGTGGGCCTCGACGCGTAACAAGGGACGCTCCATCGGCGGACTGTCCTCCCGGTACATCGGAAAACGCGGGGCCAATCTGTTTCTGGTCGTGATTTTCCTCGTCCTGCTCATGGTGGTCGCGGCGTTCGCCGTCGTCATCAAGAACCTCCTGATCAGCACACCGGGCGCTGTCATCCCCGTGTGGGGCGCTATCGTCGTCGCCCTTCTCGTGGGTGTGGCGGTGTACCGGCTTCGCTGGCATTTGCTGCCCGTTACCGTCGTCGGCGTCGGCGCGCTTTATGCGCTCATCGTGGTTGGCGACAAAATGCCGGTGGTGCTCCCCGAATCAACATTGGGAATGTCGCCCGCCACATTCTGGATCGTCGCCCTGTTCGCCTATGGGGCGATCGCGTCGCTTCTGCCAGTGTGGGTTCTCCTGCAGCCGCGTGACTACATCAACGGTGTGCAGCTTTTCGTCGGCTTGATCCTGTTGTTCGGATCCGTCCTGCTGGCCACGCTATTCTCCGCAGCACCGCCGGCTATCGTCGCCCCCGCCATCAACATGAATGTTCCCGCGGGCACGCCGAGCATGATTCCGCTGCTGTTCGTGACCATTGCGTGTGGTGCCATCTCGGGGTTCCACGGCATGGTGGCCTCCGGCACCACTTCGAAGCAACTGGACAAGGAAACGGATGCTCGTTTCGTCGGGTACTTCGGCGCTATCGGGGAGGGTCTGCTCTCGCTGGGAACCATCCTCGCAGTCGTCGGGGGATTCAAGTCGGCTGCCGAATGGAACGACATCTACAGCTCGTTCGGCTCCGGCGGAGTCAATGCCTTCGTTCAAGGTGGTTCGAATCTGATGCAGAACGGCATCGGCCTGCCTGCATCAGTCAGCGCTACGCTGCTGGCGACCATGGCCGTGCTGTTCGCCGCCACCACGATGGACACCGGAATGCGCCTGCTGCGCTTCGTCGTCCAGGAAGTCGGCGTCACCTTCAGGGTCAAGATCGGCAATATCCCGGCGACCCTCATCGTCGTGACACTCGGCCTCGGCCTGACTTTCTCCCAGGGGCTCGGAGGCTCGGGCGGTCTCCGCATCTGGCCGTTGTTCGGAACCACCAACCAGCTGATGGCGTCGTTGACCCTGTCGATCATCGCGGTCATGCTGATCCGGAAGGGCCGCAACCCCATCGCGGCACTAATACCGCTGGTGATCATTTTCGTCATGGCGTTCTGGGCAGCGATCGTGCAGCTCGGCAGTTTCATGAATCCCAGCGACCCGGACTGGATGCTCTTCTCGCTTGACGTGATCATCATCGTGGCCAGCGTGTGGGTCGCCGTCGAAGCGACCATCGCCATGCGCAACGCCAGGAAGATGGTTCCCGAGGACGAAGACGAAGACGAAGACTCTGACGCTGCCGCGAACGTGGAACGGACCGGCACCCAGGCGACGTCGAACTAGATGGAGCCAGTGCACAAGGGCCAGCGCCGGGAGACCTTCTCCCGGCGCTGGCACGCGTTTTGGGAGGGCCTGCACGAGTATTACGTGGGCCCGTACCGTCAGATGTTCAAACGGGAGCAGCAGGCCGAAGAGGACCTATTCATGATTGCTGTCCTGGGTGAAGCTCTTGGCGTGCCCGACCCGGCCGCGTATTACACCGCCGAACTTATGCCCGCCCTCTGGGAAGACTTCCACGCCTGGCATCGCCGCATGGGAATCCCCCGCTCACCATTGGATCAAATCGGATGCTGCTAACACTCGCCAGCGAGCGGAAAGTGCTCTTCGTCGGCGGCAAGGGCGGAGTGGGCAAAACCTCCGTGGCATCCGCTTTGGCTCTTGCTCGCGCCCGGAACGGCGGACGGGTGCTGCTCGTCTCCACAGATCCGGCACACAACCTCGGACAAATCTGGGATAGGGCCTTGTCGGATGCTCGCGCACGGGTCTTCACCGCATCCGATGGATATGTGGACGCCGTTGAGATCGATCCGTGCGCCACCATCGAGCGGCATTTCACGGCCGTCGGCGCCACGATGATGAAGCTCCTGCCCGAGCGGCTGCACCGTGCGGCGAATGCACACCTCGAGCTGGCCAAGACCGCGCCGGGCAGCCACGAGTCCGCCGTGCTCGAACGGATCGCCGAGCTCATCGACCATGGTGTCGACGCCTATGACCTCGTGCTGTTCGACACTGCGCCATCGGGCCACACACTGCACCTGCTGAGCCTGCCGGAGAAGTTGACGGGGTGGACCGAATCACTGCTCGCCAGCCGCTCCAGATCGGACCGATTCGCCGCGGCGGCCCGAGGAATTGTCGGCGGTGAAGACCCCGAGTCCACAGCCGACTCGGAACTGCGGCGCACATTGATCGCCCGCCGTGACCGGTTCGCGCGTATGAACAAGACGATCACCGATGGCACCATCACGGGCTTCGTGGTCGTGACCCTCGCTGAAAGGATGCCGGTCGCCGAATCCCTGGACATCGTCAGGCAATTGCACGACTTGGGCGTCGAGGTCACATCCCTTGTGGTCAACCGCCGCTCCCCCGCTGACGCCGGCGCCTTCCTCGCAGAACGCCGCAAACGCGAAGATGTTTGTCTCGACGAGCTCCGCGAACACCTCCCTACAGTGCCGATGACCGAACTGCCGCTGCTGGTTCGAGACCTGACCGGAGAAGATGCGCTGGAGGAGCTCGCGGCGCTACTCAGCGCGGCCTAGCGTTCCGCGTGGACCGAGCGGGGAGACCGGCTTCCGGCGAAGCTGAGATTGATAAGCTTGTGGCAGCCGTGGAAAAGATGGAGTTATGCGCTAGAAGGCCCTCGTGACCCGATAGGCACCTCCCCGGCGTTCACCGGCCAGAAGGGATTGTCCGAATGCCCCCCATGGTGCAGATTTCGGCCCTCGATGGCCAGTTGAACGACGTTCTCGCCCACACGGGCGCTGTGCTGTTCTACTTGGTCATTTGGGGCCTCGTCTTCGCCGGTACAGCGCTTTTTCTGGGCGTGTTCATTCCGTTCATCACCGGCGACTCGCTCTTGTTCGGCTCCGGCCTGGTGGCCGCCTCGACCGGCAATATCAACATAGTCATTCTGGTCGTCGGCACCGGTATCGCAGCCTTCCTCGGAGATCAGGTCGGTTTTCTGCTCGGGCGTCACTACGGTCGGGGCTATCTGGAACGACATGGCGGATGGCGCACCCAAGCCGCCATCGTCAGGACCGAATCGTTCTACCGCAAGTTCGGCTGGTGGTCGGTGGTCGTCGCTCGGTTCATGCCGTGGGCTCGGGTATTTGTTCCGGTCGTCGCCGGCGTCGGTCGCATGAACTACTACAAATTCCTCTCGAGCAACCTGCTGGGTGCGCTGTCCTGGGGTGTGGGGCTCACTCTCACCGGCTACTACGCCGCGACGATCCCCGGCGTCAAGAGCGCCGCTTACATCATCGCCGGCGTGCTCATCACGGCCTCGATTGTGGTCGGATATCGCACCTGGCGCATCGACCGGGCGCAGCGCCGAGCGGATGCCGCCGCTCATGACAGCGAAACCAGCGCCACGATCGGCTGACACCCCTCTTTCAGGGCCAAGCCGCCGGGCGATTTCTCACTATGAGGCGATACCCTGTGTGTGTCTGTAGCAACCGTCATTACCCGAACGTCTGCCCACCGCCGACTGGAGTCCACCCGCGTGATTAGCACCGCTCTGATTCCCTGGCTCGACCCGACGAATATCATCGAGTCGGCCGGTCCGTGGGCGCTGCTCGTCGTCTGCGCGATCGTCTTCGCTGAGACCGGCTTGCTGGTCGGTTTTCTACTGCCGGGCGACACTCTGCTGGTCATAACGGGCCTGCTCGCGTTTCCGGCCGCCGACGTCATCCGGATTGATATCTGGTGGGTCGCCCTGGCGATTGGATTTGCTGCGTTCCTGGGCGGTGAGGTCGGCTATCTGATCGGTCACAAGCTCGGTCCGCGCGTCTTTGAGCGCAAGGAATCCGGTTTGTTCAGCATCAAGAACGTCGACCGCACCAACGCATTCTTCGTGCGCTTTGGTGGAGTCGCCGTCATCGTCGCCCGGTTCGTTCCCATCGTGCGCACCTTCGCACCCGTCGCCGCCGGCGTCGGCCACATGAACTACCGGAAGTACACCCTGTACAACCTGATCGGCGCCATGCTCTGGGGCGCCGGATTGACCTTCGGCGGGTATTTTCTGGGCTACATTCCGCCGGTGGCCGATTTCGTCACGACCTACATCGACCTGATTCTGCTCGGTGCGGTTGTCGTCACGCTCATCCCCACGTTGTACCACTACACACAGTCGGCCGTGAAAGCCCGTCGTCTACGCGGCCGGCCAACCACCGCAACGGGTAGCCACCTACTCGACCCCGAGGCTTTCAAGACCAATCATAACGGGCGACACGAGGTCTGATCGCGTCACCGGTGCTGGTCGTCTTCGTGTTCGGCGTGTTCGGCCGGTTCCAGCTGAAAAGTGGAGTGGGCGACATCGAAATGCACGGCAAGGCATCCCGATAGCTCGTCGAGAATGGCGCCGGCGCCGTTCGCGAGTACGTGAGGCTCGACGACGATGTGGGCGGTGAACACGTGGGCACCGCTCGTAATCGCCCAGACGTGCACGTCGTGCACATCGACGACCCCGGTGGTGCCGAGCAGATGAGCGCGAATCTCGCCCACATCGGTGTCGGCCGGTGTCGCCTGGCTGAACACCCGCACGACATCACGCAGCAAATAGTAGGCCCGCGGCACGATCATGCCGGCGATAACGAGCGACGCGACGGCATCCGCCTGGGCAAAGCCGGTGGTCAGAATCACGATGGCAGCCACGATGACGGCGATCGATCCCAGGGCATCCCCGAGCACTTCCAGGTATGCGCCCCGCATATTGATCGACCCGGCAGCGGCCGGCCGCAGCAAGACGATCGCGGCCACGTTGGCGATGAGGCCGATGACCGCGACAACCAGCATCGGGGTGCCCAGGACCGCGGTCTCACTCGGGCTGATCAACCGGCCAATCGCCGCGACTGACACCACAGCGGCCACACCGATGAGGATCAACCCGTTGATGAGCGCCCCGAACACCTCGGCACGCGCGAAACCAAACGTGGCCCGGTCGGTGGGCGGCCGTGCCGCCACCACCGTAGCGATGAGAGCGACAATGAGCCCGAACAGATCGGACAGCATATGTCCGGCATCGGCCAATAGAGCGAGCGAACCGGTGAGCCAGGCGCCGAGTACTTCAAGCAGCAGCACGGCGGCCACAATGCCGATCGAGATCGACAAACGCCTCCGGTTGGATCCGGTGCCGTGTGCGTGATCGTGGCCCATACCTCAACGTTAGAGCCGTCGCGGGACGCGCTCCAACCAAAAGCCCGGCTGGAGCCTAGTTGGGAATGAGTGCCGTTCTCAGCTACCGAGCACTTCGCGCAGCACCGGCACGAGACCTTCGAAGGCAATCGCCCGATGACTGATCTGATCCTTGACGTGGGCCGAGAGTTCGGCGGCCGAAATCGCGTAGCCATCGGGCAGAAAGATCGGGTCGTAGCCGAAACCGTTGGCTCCGGCCGGTTCGAACAGAAGCTGTCCAGGCCACTCACCGGTCACTGCCCGCTCGGTGCCGTCGGGCAGAGCGAGAGCAGCGACACAGGTGAAATGCGCGTCGCGGTGGTCCTCTGGCACGTCGCTCAGCTGCCACAGCAGCAGTCTCAGGTTCTCTCCGGCATCCTTGGCCGGGCCCGACCACCGTGCCGAGAAAATGCCAGGGGCGCCGCCGAGAATGTCGACGCAAATTCCGGAGTCGTCGGCGATCGCCGGGAGGTGGGTATGGGCTGCGGCCGCGCGCGCCTTGATCAGCGCATTCTCGGCGAAACTGATGCCATCTTCGACCGGTTCAGGGCCGTCATAGGCCAGCACGTCGATTCCCGGCAGCTGAAGAGCCAGGATCCGACGCAACTCGTCGACCTTGTGGGCGTTGTGGGTAGCGAGAACGATCTGCATCCCTCAACGCTCCAAAGCACTCGTCTGAAACTCGGTCAGGGTGACGGCGCCCTGGAGAGCGAGGTCGAGCAAGGTGTCGAGCTCGGTGCGGTCGAACGGTGCCGCCTCTGCGGTGCCCTGCACCTCGACGAACTTTCCGCGCCCGGTGACGACGACGTTCATATCCGTGTCAGCGCGTACGTCTTCGGTGTAGGCGAGATCGAGCATGGGAACCCCACCAATAATACCGACGGACACTGCCGAGACGCTGTCACTGAGCGGCTGCGCCTTCTGCGCGATGAACTTCTTGGTGCGCCCCCACTCGATCGCGTCGGCCAGGGCCACGTAAGCGCCCGTGATAGCCGCGGTGCGGGTTCCGCCGTCGGCCTGCAGCACATCGCAGTCGAGTACGAGCGTGTTCTCGCCGAGCGCCTTCATGTCGACGACCGCGCGCAGGCTGCGGCCGATCAGGCGGCTGATTTCGTGGGTGCGGCCGCCGATCTTGCCCTTGACGGATTCGCGATCCATGCGGCTGTTGGTCGAACGCGGGAGCATCGAATATTCAGCGGTGACCCACCCCTTGCCCTTGCCGCTCATCCAACGCGGAACACCATTGGTGAACGACGCCGTGCACAGCACCTTGGTACGACCGTAGGAGATCAACGCCGAGCCTTCAGCCTGGTCACTCCAACCACGCTCGATCGTGATCGGGCGAAGTGCGTCATTGGTGCGCCCGTCGGCGCGCAGGGTTTCAGTCACGGTGTACTCCTAGTGATTGGGGTGCAAATGGGAAAAGGGGGGTGACGCCAGCTCGCTCAGGTTGAGCGCACCGGTCTCGATCAGGTCGACGCGGCTGACCTCCGGACCGATCAGACGATGAGCAAGGGCCAGAAAGTCCTCGGCACTCTCACCGGTGGCCTCATAACGGTACGTGGGCGGGCTTGTGCGCGCACGCTCCAGGTCCTGGCTCACCAGCACCCGGTAAACGTCATTGGCGGTTTCGGTGTCGCTCGACACCAGGGTGATGCCCTCACCCATCACGTACGAGATGGCGCCCCGCAGAAAGGGATAGTGGGTGCAGCCGAGAACGAGGGTGTCGATCTCGGCGTCGCGCAGGGGTGCGAGATATTCCTCGGCGACGGCGAGCACCTCGGATCCGGTGGTGACGCCGGCCTCCACGAACTCGACGAAGCGTGGGCAGGCCTGGCTGAACAGGGTGATCTGGGGCGCGGCAGCGAAAGCGTCGTTGTAGGCGCGGGAGTTGACGGTGCCGAGGGTGCCGATGACTCCCACCCGCTGATTGCGGGTGGTCGATACCGCGCGGCGCACTGCCGGCTGGATCACCTCAATCACGGGCACGCTGTAACGTTCACGGGCGTCCCTGAGCATCGCTGCCGACGCTGTGTTGCACGCGATCACGAGCAGTTTCACGTCTTGCGCCACGAGGTCGTCGAGCACGTCGAGAGCGAATTCGCGCACGTCGGCGATCTTCTTCGGCCCGTACGGCGAGTGCGCCGTATCGCCGATGTACAGGATGGATTCGTTGGGCAACTGGTCCTTGATCGCCCGGGCGACGGTCAAGCCGCCAACTCCGGAATCGAAAATACCAATCGGTGCATCCGTCACGGAGATCAAGCCTAGCCCGACGTAGCGGATAAGCTGTGCCGGTGACCCCGTCCCCCGAGTTTCCCGAGCCCGCAAACCGCGGCCTAGCCGCCCGCACCCCCGCGTTCCGCACCGACCGGTACGAGCTCACGATGCTGGATGCCGCTATCCAAAGCGGGACGGCAGATCGTGAGTGCATGTTCGAGGCTTTCGCCCGACGCCTGCCGACCGGCCGCCGCTATGGCATAGTCGCCGGCACCGGGCGCCTGCTCGAGTTGATTCGTCAGTTCAGGTTCACGCACGAAGAGCTGACCTGGCTCGCGGAGAATGACGTTGTGCGCACACCGACCCTGGATTATCTGGCCGACTATGCGTTCAGCGGTAACATCTGGGGATACCACGAGGGCGAAGCCTACTTTCCCGGATCGCCCCTGCTGACTGTGGAGAGCACATTCGCCGAGGGCGTCATCCTGGAAACGCTCATTCTTAGCGTGCTCAATTACGACATCTCGGTAGCGAGCGCCGCAGCGCGCATGGTCTCTGTGAGCTTGGGCCGCCCGATCGCCGAGATGGGATCTCGGCGTACCAACGAGCATTCAGCGGTCGCCGCTGCGCGTGCCGCATATATTGCCGGCTTCGCGTCAACGAGCAACCTCGAAGCCGGTCGCCAATGGGGCCTGCCGACCATGGGAACCGCCGCCCACTCGTTCATTTTGCTTCACGACAGCGAGGAAGAAGCGTTCCGGGCGCAAGTGGATGCCTTCGGTGCCGCCACGACCCTGCTCGTGGACACCTACGACGTACCCGCAGGCATCGCCCTGGCGGTGAAGACCGCCGGACCGAGACTCGGATCGATTCGCATCGACTCGGGCGACCTTCCCACAGTCGTTGCAGCGGCCAGA
>Ga0307486_1002394_pt1 | contig 13104 bp, 12 predicted proteins | sample CBIW02metaG_FD_203663 | JGI IMG/M metagenome (GOLD analysis project Ga0307486, IMG submission 203663) | Sea-ice brine microbial communities from Beaufort Sea near Barrow, Alaska, United States - CBIW 0.2 | ecosystem: Environmental > Aquatic > Marine > Coastal | place: USA: Alaska | collected... | reverse complement strand
TTCGGCGAGGTAGTGGCGGATGACGTGACGTTGTTCGAGAACGTCGAACCGGTGATGGTCAGGGTCTGGCCGATCAGGCCAGGCATCGCCTGGTAAGCGATCGCGCCTCCCGAGCTGCTGCCCGCTGAGTTGCCGCTGAAAGTGGAACCCATCACGGTGAGGGAACCGCCGATGAACTGGATAGCGCCACCGGGGTTGTTCGTCGTCCCGTCAGAAATTGTGTTGGTCGCGTTGGAGGTGAAGGTGCTGTCGGTGACGATCAGGGCATCGCCGATGGCGGCGCCACCCGCGCCGGCGATGATCGCCCCGCCGCCATAGACGTTGTCAACGCCGTCGACAATCGTCAGGCCGGTCAGGCCTACGGTGACGTTGCCGACGACCATCGGGTCCAGGGTCATGACCTGCGTCGCACCGCCACCGCGAATCACCGGCGCGGTATCGGGTGCTGCCTCCAGAATGAGATCGGCGCCCGCCTGCGTACCGAGATGAAGCGCCCCCAGGCTCGAACTGAGCTGATAGGTGCCGGCGCCGACGATGACCGTCATGGCGCCACCGATATTGTTGGCCACACAGAGTGCATTGCGCAGGGTAATCGGGCTGGCCGGCACGGTCACCGACGGCGTCGTGCAGGCTTCGTTGCTATCGGTGTCTGTCGTCGATCCCACGGTGAGACTATTCGCCGCGTACGCCGGCGCAACACTCACGCCGGCCCCCGCCAGGCCGAGGCTCAGTGCGGTGAGGACCGCTACGTATTTCGTACGGGAACGAGAGTGGGAGGCATGTTTCGACATCGTTTTTAGGCTGCCAGAATTTGATGGGTATTACCCACCCCAAAAGGGGGGTGTTTTTCCCACATACCCCAAGTTAGAATTTTCCTATTCGCGGGTGTTCCTCAAGCACCGTCATCCTGGAGGCTCACCGTGCTCGACATTTCTCGCCGATCGGTGATGACGCTCGGCTTCGGCACCTTCGGCATCGCCGCGCTCACTGCCACGGCCCAGCCGAGCCTCGCGCTCGCTACGACCCCCTTGAAGCTGCTGGTGCCAGCCGACCCGGTGCGTTCCAACTTCGCCAACCTGATCGGTGAGGTGTTTGGCGCCGAGGGCGCCAGCGGCGCCTTCCAGCTCACCCTCACGGCGGTGCAGGACCTCGTTCCGGTCGCGGTTCCCGACGACGAATTGCGCTTCAATCTTATTTTTGAATCAACGAAGCCCTCTCCCCCGGAGGGCATCTACCTGCTGAGCAATGCCGGCGCAGCCCCGACCTCGCTGTTCATCTCCCCGATCGGCTCATCGGACGGGCCGGTCACCATGCAGGCGCTCATCAATCGGCGCACGTGATGCCAGTTCTTTCCGATCTGCGCCCGGTGCTGCGCCCGGTGCTGCCGGGCGACGAGGCGTTCCTGCGCGACCTTTTTGAGTCGAGTCGCTCTGCTGATTTCGCACTTCTGCCCGGCACCACCAGGTCGACGCTGATCGGCATGCAGTTCCGAGCCCAGGCCGAACAGTATCGAGCAGACTACCCTCAGACGCAACACGCGATAATCACCGTTGACGGGGCATCCGTCGGGCAGATTCGTACCGCGCGTCGACAAGGCGCAATTCTCCTGGTGGATATTTCGGTTCTCGACACCCGGCGCGGGCGCGGCATCGGCTCAGCTGTCATCTCGAGCCTCATCACCCAGGCGGATGCCTCCCGGTTGCCGGTTCACCTGTCGGTCTGGGCGCTCAACACACCCGCCCGACGCCTGTACGCACGCCTCGGTTTTCTCGAGATCGCGGCAGAAGCAGGTTTCGCCAGCATGCACCGGCCGAGCCCGTCCGAAACACCGACGCTCGCCCCGGAAGGCTAGAACCATGTCAGAACCATACTTGGGCGAAATTCGCATGTTCGGGGGCAACTTCGCGCCACGCGGGTGGGCGTTTTGCGACGGCCAGATCATGGCCATCTCCCAATACGACGCGCTGTTCTCGTTGGTCGGCACAGTTTACGGTGGAGACGGGCAGAACACCTTCGCGCTCCCCGACCTGCGCGGACGCATGCCGGTTCATCAGGGAACCGACCCGAATCTGGGGGCCCGTATCGGCCAGTCGGGCGGGGTGGAAGAGGTCACGCTCACCACCCAGCAGGTCCCCGGCCACAGCCATACGCCGCAGGCCTCATCTCGGCTGGCAACGACTGCCAACCCGACCGGCGCGGTCTGGGCAGCCTGGGCCGACACCCCCTATGCCCCTGCAGGATCTGCGGTGACTCCGCTCAACTCGGCCGCACTGTCCTCGGTCGGCAACAGCCAACCCCACGGCAATATGCCGCCGTTCACCGCGGTGAATTTCATCATCGCCGTGTTCGGCGTCTACCCCTCTCGCGCCTAGTGACGACCACGACAACAATGTATCGGAGCACGCGTGTCTGAACCCTTCTTAGGCGAGATTCGCCTCGCATCATTCGACTTCGCAGTCAACCATTGGGCCCTGTGCAACGGGCAGCTGCTGCCGATCAACCAGAATCAGGCACTGTTTTCCCTGCTCGGCACGACCTACGGTGGCAACGGGACCACCACGTTCGCCCTGCCCGATCTGCGGTCACGAATGCCCATGCACGAGGGGCAGGGGCATCGGCTCGGTGAACGAGCCGGTGAATCCGCACACACCCTCACCCAGGCTGAAATTCCGGCACACACGCACCCGCCGCTAGCGAGCGCAACACCGGGCATGCAAGCACCTGGTGCCGGCTACTGGGCGAGCCCCGGGAAGCCTGCATTCGCGGCGGACGCCGATACGTCCCTCACCGCGAACCTGGTCAGCTCGGTTGGAGGCTCCGAGGCGCACACCAATCTGCCACCGTTTCTCACCATCAATTTCATGATCGCCCTGGCCGGCATCTACCCTTCTCGACCCTGAACCGTGACATCCCACATACCCTGGAGAGTGAATTCCCATGTCTGATGCATTCATCGGCGAGATCCGCATGGTGCCCTTCAACTTCGCACCGCGGGGGTGGGCGTTCTGCGACGGCCAGTTGGTGCCTATCGGGATGAACACCGCCCTGTTCTCCCTGCTGGGTACCACCTACGGCGGAGACGGGCGCAGCACATTCGCCCTGCCCGACCTGCAGGGGTCATTCCCTGTGCATCCGGGTCGAGGACCGGGTCTCACCGAGCGCCAGCTCGGTGAGAGGGGGGGTGCGGAAAGCGTCGAACTCACCGAATCCCAGCTGCCGGTGCACACCCACACCGTGCAGGCGACAGCCGCATTGGGCACCGTCAACTCGCCCGCCAACGCCATCTGGGCGGAGCCTCGCTATGGCCGCGCCGTTGAGGCGGCCTATGCCGGCAGCGCCGGAGTGACGATGAGCCCGGAGGCGATGAGCTCCGTGGGTGGCAATCAACCGCACAACAATTTGCCGCCGTACACCGTCGTCAACTTCATCATCGCGATGGAGGGACTGTACCCGTCTCGCCCCTAGCGCCCGTCCTACAGCAGGTCGTCGTCCGTAGTGTCAGCGAGCAGTGCCGGAGCGGATGCGACGGTCAGCGAGTCGCCGTCTGCTGCGAGCGCGACGAGCACAGTGTCGCCGTCGCGAATGTCCCCCGCGAGCAGCGCGCGCGCCAGGCGATCGTCGATTTCCCGCTGCATCAGGCGCCGTAGTGGACGCGCACCGTAGATCGGGTCGTAGCCACGCTCGGCCAGCCAGCGTCGGGCATCCGGTGTCACGGCGAGCTCGAGACGTCGTTCACCGAGGCGCTTCTGCAGTCGATCGACGTCGAGCTCGACGATTTCACCGAGCTCATCGGTTGTCAGCGATGAGAACACCACGATGTCGTCGAGCCGGTTGACGAACTCGGGCTTGAAGGCCTGCCGCACTAGACCCTGCACGGCCTCTTCCTTCTGCTCCACCGACAGGGTCGGATCAACGAGGAACTGCGAACCAAGGTTCGAGGTGAGTACCAGAATGGTGTTACGAAAGTCGACGGTACGACCCTGGCCGTCGGTGAGCCGGCCGTCGTCGAGCACCTGCAACAGCACGTCAAACACTTCGGGATGCGCCTTCTCGACCTCGTCGAACAGAATCACCGAGTAGGGGCGCCGCCGCACGGCCTCGGTGAGCTGGCCGCCCTGCTCGTAGCCGACATACCCGGGAGGCGCCCCGACCAGGCGTGACACCGAGAATTTCTCGCCGTACTCGCTCATGTCGATGCGCACCATGGCTTTTTCGTCGTCGAACAGAAACTCGGCGAGTGCCTTCGCCAGCTCGGTCTTGCCGACACCGGTCGGGCCGAGAAACATGAACGATCCGGTCGGCCGGTCGGGATCGGAAATGCCGGCCCGGCTGCGACGCACCGCGTCGGCAACCGCACGAACGGCGCGCTTCTGGCCGATCAGGCGGTGACCAAGCTCGTTTTCAAGGTTGAGAAGCTTCTCGGTCTCGCCCTGCAACAGCCGACCCACCGGAATTCCCGTCCAGGCGCCGACCACTGCTGCGATGTCCTCGCTCGTGACCTGGTCGTTGACCATGCGTGGGCCGATGGATTCTTCCTTTTCGGCGTCGGCGAGCGCACGTTCCATGACGGGAATCTCGCCGTACAGCAGCCGTGACGCCTTTTCCAGGTTTCCTTCGCGCTGGGCCCGGTCGGAGTCGATGCGAGCTGTATCGATCCGCTCGCGCAGCGCGCCGATGCGGTTCAGCGAGGCCCGCTCGGAGTCCCAGCGGGCCTGCAGCTCCTTGAGATTGGCTTGGCGTTCCGCCAGATCACTGCGCAGCTTCACCAGGCGCGCCTTCGAGGCGTCGTCCTTTTCTTTCTTCAACGCGAGTTCTTCGAGCTTGAGCCGGTCGACGCTGCGGCGCAGTTCGTCGATCTCCACCGGCGAGGAGTCGATCTCCATGCGCAGCCGGCTCGCGGCCTCGTCGATGAGGTCGATGGCCTTGTCGGGCAGCTGGCGCGCGGTGATGTACCGATTCGACAGAGATGCCGCAGCCACGAGCGCAGAGTCGGCAATCGTGACCTTGTGGTGCGCTTCGTAGCGTTCCTTGAGCCCGCGCAGAATGGCAACCGTGTCTTCGACCGACGGCTCGTCAACCAGCACCGGCTGAAAACGACGCTCGAGCGCGGCATCTTTCTCGATGAACTCGCGGTACTCGTTGAGGGTTGTCGCGCCGATCAGACGCAGCTCACCGCGCGCCAGCATGGGCTTGAGCATATTGCTCGCCGCGACGGAGCCCTCTCCGCCGCCTGCGCCCATCAGGGTGTGTAGTTCGTCGACGAAGGTGATGATCTGACCGTCGGCATCGTTGATTTCCTTGAGGACGGCCTTGAGCCGCTCCTCGAACTCACCGCGGTACTTGGCGCCGGCCACGAGAGCGGCCAGGTCGAGGGAGACCAGCTGCTTGTCCTTAAGGGAATCGGCCACGTCCCCGGCCACGATGCGCTGGGCCAGGCCTTCCACCACGGCGGTCTTACCCACACCGGGTTCACCGATCAATACGGGGTTGTTCTTGGTGCGCCGAGTGAGCACCTGACTGATTCGGCGGATCTCGGCGTCTCTCCCGATTACCGGGTCGAGCTTGCCGCTTCGGGCGATATCGGTGAGATTCACCCCGTACAGCTCGAGTGCCGACTTGGCTTCTTCTTGCGGTGGTTGCTGACCGGCCTGCATTACTGTCTCCTCTAAACTTGAGCCTTGTTGACTCAAGTTTAGTACCTCGGCGCGGCGGGCGCCAGCGCCCTTAGGTCAAAACAGCTGTCGCCAAGTAGACCAGCCAGACCAGGCCGAATGCCATGAACCCGACGGCGGTCGCGATAACACTCCAAGTCTTGAGAGCGAGCTTGGTGCTCATGCCCAAGAATCGGCTGACCAGCCAGAATCCCGAATCGTTGACGTGGGAGAACGTGATGGCCCCGGCGACGATCGCGACCGTGATGCACGCCAGTGCGATCGGGTTGGTCTCGCCGGAAGCGATGATCGCCGGTGCCATCAGTCCTGCAGCCGTGGTGCCGGCGACGGTGGCAGACCCCTGGGCCACCCGCATAATAACGGCGACGAGAAAGCCGGCCAGGATCAGGGGCAGGCCGATTGAATCCAGCCCGCTCGCCATGACCCCGCCAATCCCGGTCGCTGTCAGTACTCCGCCAAACATTCCACCGGCACCGGTGATGAGGATTATCGAACAGACCGGGGCGAGGGCTTCGTCAACGATTACTTCGAGTGAGTTGCCGACCGTGCCGGTCCGACGGCGAATCACGAGCAAATACATCGCCAGCAGCGTCGAGATCAGCAGGGCGATCGGAGTGCTACCGACGAAGATCAGCACCTGAAGCCAGAGTGCATCGGCGGAGAGGGAAGTAGACGCAACAATCGTCGACAACCCGGTGTTCATAAAGATCAGGACCAGGGGCAACAGCAGAACAAGCAGAACCGTGCCGAAGCGAGGTGGATTCGTCATGTCCTTGGGCGGTGTTCCGAGCAGGTTCGGCACAGCAAGCTCGGGATTGCGCTTGGCAAGCCAGACGCCGAGCCGGTAGCCGGCGAAGTACCAGGTGGGCAGACCCACCAGCAAGGAAACCGTAAGCACCACACCAACGTCGGCTCCGATGATTCCGGATGCCGCCACCGGCCCCGGGTGCGGGGGCACGAGCGCGTGCATCGTCAGAAATGCGCCGGCGGCGGGGAGAGCGTACAGCAGCAGCCCGCCGCCGAGTCGCCGCGCCACCGTGTAAATGATCGGGAGCATCACGATAAAGCCCGCATCCAGGAAGATGGGGAACCCGAACAGCAGGGATGCGACGGAGAGGGCGAGCGGTGCTCGCCGCTCACCGAATAGCTTGAGCAGACTGTCAGCCAGCACCTGCGCTCCGCCGGACGTTTCGACGATGCGGCCGAGTACCGCGCCGAAACCGACGAGCATGGCGACATTGCCGAGGGTTGATCCGAACGGACCGACCATGGTGTCCAATAAGTCGGACGCGGACACGCCAGCCGCGACCGCAGTGAGGAGGCTCACGATGATCAGCGAGAAGAAGGCGTGCAGACGCACCTTGATAATGAGAAACAGCAGCAGCGCGATGGCCGCCACTGCGATGCCAATCAGAACGGGCGCTGGCAGCGCCGCGTCCGTGGCCAGGGTCAAAGGGACCATGAGTTGAATTCCTTACGAAACGTCATTGATTCAAAGAAACACCAACGCCAAAGGGCGTGGTGGCGATCGGTTCGGGCGAACCGGTACGCGTTAAGAAACTCGAAGAAGAGTGCCTTAGGGTTGTGCGCGAGGAGCGTCGGCTCGAGTCAGTGCCTCGTCCAGAACGACCCCGAAGTTGGCCGGGTCATGGGCGAATCGACCCAGGAACAGACCGTCGAGGAACTGCAGCTGGGGCAGAAGACCGGGTCTGGCACTGCCGCCATAGATCATGCCGGCCGGTCGGCCGAGGACGTCGGCGAGGGTGCTGCGCAGTTCGGCCACGACTTGATTCACGTAATCGGGGGGCGCGGGCTCGGCCGCACCAATCGCCCACACAGGTTCGTAGGCGAGGAGGATTTCGCTCACCGGGGTCGCGCCGCCCAGCGCGGATTCAACCTGCGCAATGCACTGATCGACGGCGCCGCCGACCGAACCCTGGTCGTTTTCCCCGATACACAGCAGCGGGGTCAGCCCAGCCGCACGGACGGCACCGACCTTTGTACGCACGATGGCGTCGGTCTCACCGAACAGGCGGCGGCGTTCGGCGTGCCCGATTTCTACCAGGTCCACCCCTAATTCCGCCAGCAGTCCGGCGCTGACCTCGCCCGTGAATGCGCCGGCTTCTGCCGCGCAGTTCTGAGAGCCGAGGAGCACCCCGGTGCCGTCCAAAATGCGTCGTGCGCTTTCGAGCACCGGGAATGAAGGCACGACGAAGATCTGCACGCGCCCGCGGAGCAGCGGCCGCGACTCGACCTCGCCGCGGATGCCGGTGAGCCAGGCCAGGCTCGCCGAGTATCCGAGGTACATCTTCGTGCTCACTCCTACGGTGACGACCGTGGGCGCAGCTGAACCCGGCATGGCGCTGGTCCTAGCTCAGGGGTGCCGGTCCGAGGTCGTCAATCAGCTTCTGCATCGCGACGTAGGCCTTATTCCGGTACGCGATGAGATCGGGCGTGCGCTCGGCGGGCACATCGAGGAACCCGGCGCCGGTCTTGGTGCCAAGCTTGCCGGCGTCCACGAGGTCAGTCAGAACCTGCGGCGTCTTGAAGCGCTCCGGGAAATCCGTCTGCAGGGACTTGTAGCAGAAGTTGTACACGTCGAGGCCAGCCATGTCGGCAATGGCGAAGGGGCCGAAGATTGGCAGCCGAAAACCAAAAGTGGTGCGCACGAGGGTATCGATGTCTTCCGGAGAGGCCACGCCCTCTTCAACCAGTTGCGTGGCCTCATGGAACAGCGCGTACTGCAGACGGTTCAACACGAACCCGGTCACGTCTTTCACGACGGCTGTCTGCTTGCCGGTGGAATGCACGATCTCACGGGCCGCAGCGACGACATTCTCAGCGGTGCCGACATGCGGGATAACCTCAACGCCGGGGATGAAAGGCGACGGGTTCGAGAAGTGCACGCCGAGGAAGCGCTCTGGATTGATCACGGCGGTGGCCATGTCGCCGATGGAGATCGTCGACGTGTTGGACCCGATGATGGCGTCCGGTCGCGCCGCCGCACTGATGCGGGCGAGAATGTCGTGCTTGATGGAGAGAACTTCGGGCACCGCTTCTTCGATGAAGTCGGCATTCGCCACGGCCTCTTCGACCGATGCGGCGACGAACAAGTTCTGCTTGAGCGTTTCAGTGGCTCCGGCCGGGAAAAGTCCAGCAGACACAAAATCGCGCGACTCGCTGATGAGGCGTTCGAAGTTCTTCTCGGTGACTTCGACAGAAACGTCCGAGAGGTACACCTGGTTTCCGGCGAGCGCGAGAACCTGTGCGATTCCGCCGCCCATATAGCCCGACCCGACGATTGCGATGGTGCGATTCATAAGTTGCCTTCCGTTTCATACGAGATGATGGCCTTGATCTTGTCGGCCGATGCGCTGGTTTCGTCGAAGCGGTATCCGACCCACTCTGAAACCAGGCGTTTGGCCAGTTCGAGGCCGATGACGCGCTGACCCAGTGTGAGCACCTGGGCATTATTGCTCAGCACTGATCGCTCTACCGAATAGCTGTCGTGGGCGGTGACGGCCCGGATGCCTGGGACTTTGTTTGCCGATATAGCCACTCCCAGACCGGTTCCGCAGATGAGCAGGGCACGATCGGCCGCGCCGGAAGCCACACGGCGCGCGGCATCGACGGCGACATGCGGATAGGCCGTCTGATCATTCGCCCCGACTCCGACGTCGATAACGGATGCCACCCTGGAGTCGGCATCCAACAACGCTTTAAGTGCCGTCTTGAATTCGACTCCGGCTTCGTCATTGCCGATGACAATGCGCAATTTCTCGGTCATTCCGTACCTTCCTTCGTAATTACTGATTGGGGCTGGACCAAGTCGCCCCAGGCATCGGCGATACCGGTGGCAATCACACCGAACGACACAGCGCCGGGGTCAGGATGGCCGATGCTGCGTTCGGCCAGCGGGCGGGCTCGCCCCTTGAGAGGACTGAGCGCCGCGGTTGCGTCGGCCGCTGCGCGCGCCGCTCGGGCTGCGACGCCGAGCGCGCACTCGAGACTGGCTCCCTTGCGGTGCTGCTCGGTGAACGCATCGACGTAGGGCAGCAACGCGTCGACCATGGTCTTATCGCCGATCTCGGCCTGGCCGAGGTCCGTGATCGCCGTCGCAAAGGCAACGATCGCGGCGAGGGCGGTGTCCCGGTCGTATCCGGCGCGGTTGCCGAGCGCGCGGCCGGCGGCGCACAGAGCGGCACCCCAGAGGGCACCGGATGTTCCGCCCGCCTTCTCCGCCCACGCTTCGCCGGCCGCAACCAGCACCTCGTCGACGCCGGCCTGCGAGTTTCGCGCCCGGAGCGCCGCTCCGACGGCCGCGTCCACGCCGCGGCGCATGCCGATGCCGTGATCGCCATCCCCTGCGATGGCATCGAGCCGGCCAAACTCATCCTCGTGCAGCACGATGACCGTTTGCACCACCGTGATGGCGCCGGCGGCTGCTGGGCTGAGCGCGACCGCCGCCGCGGTGGGCGTGAGGTACGCGACATCCGTTTCTGTGCGGTCGACGACCACTCGGCGGCGTGGCCGCCCGGTCACGTCGCCCTTTTTATATGCGGGAGTATTCGCCGGGGCGCACCAGTACGCTTCGAGTTCGTCGTCTACCCAGAACAGGGTGAGCGACAACCCGGACATGTCCAAACTCGTGACCAACTCGCCGCACTCTGGTTCGACAATCTCCAGGCCGGCGGCGACAAGGCGGGCCTCGATCTTACCAAACAGCAAGAAGAGCTCATCGTACTTGACGGTACCGAGCCCATTGACAAGCACGACGACCCGGCCGTCGGCACCATCCGGGCGCTCGGACAGCAGCTGGTCGACCAAGAGTTGAGCCAATTCAGAGGCTGAAGGCATTGCCCGGTCGGAGATTCCGGGTTCACCATGAATACCGAGGCCGAGTGACATCTGACCGTCGGGAACCGTGAACAGCGGCGTCGATGCGCCCGGCAGAGTGCATCCGTCGAAGGCAACCCCGAGCGAGCGAGTGCGGGAGTTGGCCTTGGCAGCAAGCCGCTCAACCTCGTCAAGCGCAAGACCCGCCTCTGCGGCAGCCCCCGCGATCTTGAAGACAGTGAGGTCTCCGGCCACCCCACGTCGCTTCTCGATCTCGTCGATCGACGCGCTCGCAATATCGTCGGTAACAACGACGGTGCGCGTGGGAATACCCTCCGCGTTCAAGCGTGCCTGCGCCTGCCCAAAGTGCAGCACATCGCCGGCGTAGTTGCCGTAACTCAGCAGCACTCCACCGCCGGATTCGGCCGCCTTCGCCACGCGATAGATCTGAGCGGCCGCCGGCGAGGCGAACATGTTGCCGCAGGCGGATCCGGTGGCCAGACCCGTACCGACCAGACCCGCAAACGCAGGATAGTGCCCGGAGCCACCACCGATCACCAGGGCGACCTGCCCGTCGGGCTGGTCAATAGCGCTCACCACGCCGCCGTCAACCGCGGAGACGTACCGGCGGTTAGCGGCTACGAAACCGTGCAGGGCTTCCTCGGCAAAGGCCGCGGGGTCATCAAATAGTCGTGTCATGGTTCCTCATCGAATCCGTGCAGCGAAATGGAGGGGGTCAGCGCGCGGCCAGGGTGGGCTGCTGCCGCCCCTGGGCAACGAGCGGGGTGCCCAAGGCGTAATCCTCAGTCCGGGGAAGGATCTTGTCGCGAAGATAGGCCTGGTTGGTGGCTGAGACGCTCAGGCCGTCGCCGCCATAGTGCTCGGTGCAGATGATTCCCTGGAATCCGAACGACAATGCCGTGCGAAATGCTTCGCGGTAGCTGATAAGTCCGGTTTCCAGGGGCGCCGGAATGGCGGTGAACTGCTCACGGGCCCGGTCTTCGTCCCGGCTGTAGTTCTTGACGTGCCAATAGTTCGCGTAGGGAACAGTCTTGGCAATCAGCTCCTGCACTTTCTCGATCGGACGGTGCAACCGCACGAGGTTACCAATGTCGGGATTGAGTCCCACGTTGCTGAGGCCGATGTCCTGAACCAGACGCACCGCCGAGTCACCCGTGCCGAGGTAGGTGTCTTCGTAGAGCTCGAGGGACATGAGCAACCCCAGTTCGGCCGCATGCCGCCCGAGCTGCTGAAGTCGAGAGACGGCCTTGCCCCAGGTTTCCGTGTCGCCGACCGGGTCCTGGTGTCCTTCAACAGTCCAGAACCACAGCTGCTGCTGCTGTTGGGGGGTGAGTGCCTGGTGCAGGCCAAACGACACCACTTCGCAACCGAGCTGAGCGGCCGCCTCCAGGGTGCGGTGGCTGTAGGCGAGGTTATCTTCCCAGTTCTCCTCGTCGATGACACTGCGACGGATCGCAGAGATGGCCGGCGCGCCGACTCCAACGGTTGTAGCGGCGAGTTTCAGGTCGTCCAGGCGGGCGGAGGACAGGTCGCCGGGGCGGACCCAGGAATCGAAAAGGTCCACGTTGGCGAATCCGGCGTCCTTGACTTCCTGAAAGACGCGAGACCAGACGGCGGCCTCCGCGTCCTGCGCGGCCTGCCCGCCCGCATCGATGCCAGGGAACTGCAGCAGGGCTGCAGTTATCGGCCAGGTTTCTGCGGTGTAAGACATCTTCACTCCATCGTGTAAATCGTATTTCCTATAGGATCTACGATCTACCAGAGATTGTCAAGGCGAGTCAATGGGACGGCCGGTGTCAGTATTCAGCGGGTTCCGGAGCCACGCCTACGGAACCCGCGCCGCCGCTGTCCTGCACCGAGCGACATTTGACTCCGTCGAGGTGCCGCACCATCTCGGCCCGAGCCCCCGCGGAATCCCCGCGCTGAAAGGCCTCAAGAATGCTGGTGTGCTCGGCAATGGCGCTGTCGGCATCCGTCACTCCCACGCCCGCGAAGAACCGAAACCGCTGCACCTGGCCACCGAGCGTCTCGAAAGCCGCGAGCATAAACGGGTTATTGGCGTGCTCGGCGATCAGCCGGTGAAAATCTTCATCGGCGCGCCAGTAGTCACGAAACTCCGCGTACGATGCTCCCGTGTGCGAGGCACGCAATCGGTCGATACTGAGGGCAAGCTGCTCGCAGAGTTCTGGCGTGACCCGTGCGCAGGCCCACTCGGCGTTGGCCGCTTCGATCACGAGTCGCGCGTCGACGAGTTGCGCGAGTTCCGAGGAGGTCGACAACGGCGCAACCGTGTAGCCCTTCAGTGCGATGCGACGCACCATACCCGTGTGTTCCAGTCGGGCCAACGCCTCACGAACGGGCGTCGGCGACACGTTGAGCTCACGAGCCAGACCGTCAATGCTCATCGGAGAATTCGGTTCACGACGCCCGTCAATCAGGGAGGCCATCAGTTCTTCGTACACGTGATCGGCCAGAACCCGACGAGTCACCACGACAGGGTTCCGCTCGCGCCGGACACTTCGATCGAAACGACGTGGGAACAGGGCATGAAGAACACAAGTGAACTGTACCGTGC
>Ga0307486_1002390_pt1 | contig 13114 bp, 12 predicted proteins | sample CBIW02metaG_FD_203663 | JGI IMG/M metagenome (GOLD analysis project Ga0307486, IMG submission 203663) | Sea-ice brine microbial communities from Beaufort Sea near Barrow, Alaska, United States - CBIW 0.2 | ecosystem: Environmental > Aquatic > Marine > Coastal | place: USA: Alaska | collected... | reverse complement strand
GTCGTCGATTCCCTTAAGAATCGCGTCGCGAATGGTCTGGGAGAGTTCTTCTGGAGTCACCCAGCCAGTCTATCCGCGTCGGCTACGTCGGCTGCGTCGGCTGCGTCCAAGCGAGCGTGCCACGCCAACCGCCGTGCCTGGTACTGCGCGCTACGCGCCGCTCACTTCGTGCGAAACCCCCCTCTGAAGTACAGCGAGCCGTTCCGCGTCCCCGTGGAGCCCGAATTGTTCCACGAATGCCTCGCGCGGCTGGGTGAAGTGCGCCCAGTCGTCGATGTGCACCGGGACAATTGTGGCAGTGGGCCACAGCGCCGCAACCTGTGAGGCGCGCTCGGCATCGAGCGTCAACAGCACGTCGCCGATGCGCGGGGACTTTGCTCCCCCCGCGAACAGCACGGCGATAGTTACGTCCGGGAAGCGCTCGGCCACCTGCGCGGCCTTCGAGACCGAGGCGTTGTCTCCCGAGACGTACACCGTCGGCCAGCCGTCGGCCTCCAAGACGAATCCAGTGACCTGTCCCGCCAGGTGTTTGACTGCGCTCGAACCGTGTCGCGCCGCCACGGCGGTGATGGTGACAGGGGCATCGTGAGGGACCACCGCATCGGCGCCGGGGACGGTGATCGATTCCCAACGAGCCATGCCGCGAGCAAGCTCGACCCGCTTCGCGCCCTCCGGGGTCGTCAGCACAAGCCCCGCGTCTGCAAGTGCGGCCCGACCGGACACGTCCAGGTTGTCCTCGTGCTCGTCATGGGACAGCAGAATGACGTCCACTCGCCCGATGCTCTCGCGGGGAATCGCCGGCCCGTCAAGCTTGGTGAGATTCCCGTTGGGCCCTGGCGGATCGAATGTCGGGTCAGTGAGAAAACTCAGCCCGGCGTAATGAAACGCGACGGTAGGGCCGCCAATCAGTGTGAACGTGACGGGGTGTGTCATAACTCCCATCGTGCCAGTGTTCCGGGGCAGCTAGCGTGCTGTCCCCGGTGGGCGCAGTGGCTGTCAGTTGTCGACGGAATCGGGCGCGATCCGGGCGAGGGGGTGCGCGCAATGCACCGGCTGGGACTCCGCACACTCGTCCACCCAGACCTCGATGTGGTCGCCGACGGCCAGGTTATTTGGATCTGCGGCAATACCGGCAAGGTCCTCGAGACCACCGCTGGTCGAGAAGCTGAAAGTAGTGCCGTCGAAGTACTCATAGCCCTCGTCGGCGGAAAATCCGACCGCCACGACACTGGCGTCCTTTGCCACGGAAGTCACCACGCCCACCGCGTCCGCCGGGTGCTGGCTACGCACATCGTCGCCACTGCCAGACTGCGCGGCGCACGCCAAAAGGAGCGCGAGGACTGGGATTATTGCGAACGCCCACATCGGTTTGCCCACTCGCTTCTTTGCCATATCCGTTCAACGCACGATGCGGGCAAAGAGTTTCTACCGGCTGTCCGATGGACCTCATTCACACACAGGCACCGGCGGATGCGTGCGCGGTGGACAGTCGAGTGCGCGGTGGGCAGCTGCCCACCCTGGTATTCTCGACTGTCGCGGATAGATTCGCGGCATGCCCTCGTAGCTCAGCGGATAGAGCACCGGTTTCCGGTACCGAAGGTCGCAGGTTCGACTCCTGTCGAGGGCACTTTTGTGAAGTGTCGGGACATCGTTTACAGATGTCTCGGGAATTTAATGACGAGAGCCCCTATTTCGGGAGGGGCTTTTGTCATTTCTAGGGTGGCATGCTGGGTTAGCGGCATGCTGGTCCCGCCACGCTGCGTGGGTTCGTCATGTGCCGTCGTCACGTTCATATCTTGATCGTTACGTGATGACGGCGCCCACGTGCGCTCCTGGCCTTACATTCGGCAAATCGAGCGTTGGGACCGCACACAGCGGGGGAGAGATTCAGCCTGGTCGCGGCCGCGGTGACGGACATGCCGCAGACCCTACCGCCTGCGATGATCGCTAGAACGATGACGTGGTTTTGATCCGTGGCGGCCATGTCTCATCGTCACGGGGTGTGAGCGATGTCGCGACACATGTGTAAACGATGTCGTGAAACCCAACACTGTCGAGGGCACTTTGGTTCAGTCCCGTGCGGTGGCGGTCGACGCCCGCACTATGAGCTCCGGTTGGAAGATCACCTGCTGGCTACCGAGTTTCCCGCCGTCGTCGGCCAACAATAGTTCTACTGCGGTGGAGCCAATAAGCTCTCGCGGCTGGCGGACAGACGTTACGGGGACTACGGCGGCGGCGGCAAAGCTGATGTCGTCGTAACCCACCAAGGCAATATCGCCAGGGATCGCGACCGGATCAGCCGCGCCCAGCAATGCCTGCTGGACGCCCAGCGCAACCAAGTCATTCGCAGCAAAAGCAGCATCGAAACGGCCGTTCTTTGCCCCGAGCGCGACCCGCGCTCCGGCCACCCTGCCCGCGTCGAGCGTCAGTGCGCTCGTCTCTATGTACTCCACGCTCCCCCGGCCCGCGGCCTCGACCGCGTCGCACGCACCGCGGTAGCGATCGGCCACCTGACGGATACGCAGCGGGCCTCCCACGAACGCGATCTTCGAACGCCCGGTCTCTAGCAGGTGCTCCGCGGCGATTCGCCCGCCCGCCACGTCGTCGACCGACACCGATGGGAAGTCGCTGTCCTCCGCTCCGCGATCGACGAGCACTACGGGGATACCGCGGGCGCGCAGCCGATGCAAGCGTGGCAAGTCATCGCTGACCGGCGAGATCAGCACCCCCGCGACGCGCTGGGTTTCGAACAGGTCCAAGTAGCGATCCTCCCGCTCCGCTGACTCATCGCTGTTTGCTAGCAGCACCGTCAGACCGGCGTCCGCCGCTCGTCGCTCAGCACCTTTGGCGAGGTCGGTGAAGAACGGGTTTCCCACATCGAGGACGATGAGCGCGAGCGAGCGGCTTTGACCCGCGCGCAGCTGCCGCGCTGCGGCGTTGGGAACGTATCCGAGTTCTTGGATCGCGCGATTGACTCGCTCGACTGTCGCGGGCTTCACGCGGTCGGGCCGATTGAGAACATTCGAAACCGTGCCCGATGAGACGCCTGCGCGTATCGCCACGTCCTTGAGGCTGATGGTCACGGATCTCACGCTCCTGAATAGTGAACTTCGCGACACACTCTACGGGATGTGCAAATACTTTAGCGACGATTCAGTTCAGTTCGGGTCGGCGTAGGGTGATCGCCATGACTCGCATTTGCTTTCAGTTGCAGATCCACCCCGCCCTCATCGACGAGTACGTAGAGCTACACCGCGCGGTGTGGCCGCCGATGCTCAGCGCTATCGAGGACTCGGGCCGGCGAAACTACACTCTGTTTCTTCGCGATGACGGACTACTTGTGGGCTACTACGAGACGGATGACGACGTGGAATCAGCTCGACGTTTAGCGGCAGACCCCCGCACTAAAGAGTGGGAACATCAGGCACAACGGTACTTTATCGCGCTGGACGGTGGGCGTCCCGATCAGACTGCCCCGCACCTGCGTGAGGTATTTAACCTCGAGGAACAACTCGACGCGCTCGGCGCGGAGTGAGTATGCGGCGGATCGCCGTTTTGGGCTAGGCGGCACGATTGGCAGCGCGGCCACATTACGGAATCGTTATCCGCGCCCAGTTGACGTCACTCGACCAAGGGTTTATTGTTTTAGCAAGTTGAAACGATTCAATTTGCAATAATAAGGAACCGTCAATGCCGACAACCTCAGAGCCTGGCTCCGCTCAAGGCCCCGCGCTACGCCTCGATGGCGTCGCGAAGTCTTTTGGCCCCGTCGTTGCCCTCAAATCCGCTTCGCTCGACATGTTCGCCCACAGCATCCACGCGTTGATTGGCGAGAATGGCGCAGGCAAGTCCACCGTGGTCAAGATCATCGCGGGCCTCTATCAACGCGACGGTGGCGTATTCGAGTACCGGGGCCACGACGTCAACTTCTCTAATACCGCGCAGTCTAAGAACGCGGGTATAGCAGTCATCTACCAAGAGCCCACCCTGTTCCCGGACCTGTCGGTGACCGAAAATATCTTCATGGGCCGCCAGCCCACCGTCTCATTGGGACGTATCGATCGCAAGGCGATGCGGGCTCGGGTCAAGGAGCTCTTTGAGCAGCTTGGCGTCAACATCGACCCCGAGCGCCCCACGCGCGGTCTGTCAATTGCCGACCAGCAGATTATTGAGATCGCCAAGGCGATCTCGCTCGATGCCCGCGTGCTCATCATGGACGAGCCCACCGCGGCACTGAGCGGCGTAGAAGTCGATCGCCTCTTCAAGGTCGCACGCTCGCTACGCGACGAGGGTCGCGCGCTCCTGTTCATTTCGCACCGCTTCGACGAGGTCTTCGAGTTATGCGACACGGTCACCGTCATGCGTGATGGGGAGTACGTCGCCACCTCCGCCATCGCGGAGACCACAGTTGACGAGATGGTGCAGCAGATGGTGGGGCGAGAGGTTTCGACGCTATTCCCCAAAGAACACGCCGAGATCGGCAAAGAGGTCCTCGTCGTTTCGCATCTCAATGAGCCGGGCGTCTTCCGTGATGTCTCGTTCTCCGTACGCGCTGGGGAGATAGTCGCGCTGGCTGGCCTCGTCGGCGCCGGGCGCAGCGAAATCGCTCAAGCCATCTTCGGCGTCGGCGATGAAGCTGGGCGTCGCGCTCGTGCCGGAGGATCGCCGTAAGCAAGGGGTGGTGCTCGCCGCATCGGTGTCGCGCAATATCACGCTCGCCATCCGCAACACGCTAACCAAGGCGGGACTGCTCTGGCCGGCCGCGGAGAACCGCGCCGCGAGCCACTGGGCGGGACGGCTCGAGGTTAAGACCAACGCGCTTAACACGACCGCTGGCACGTTAAGCGGTGGAAATCAGCAGAAGGTGGTGCTGGCCAAGTGGCTCGCAACCGATCCGCGCGTGCTGATCGTCGACGAGCCCACCCGCGGCATCGACATCGGAACCAAGTCGGAGGTTCACCGCGATCTATCGCGGCTAGCGGGGCAGGGTCTCGCCATCATCATGATCTCTTCCGAACTGCCCGAGGTGCTGGGAATGGCCGACCGTGTCCTCGTAGTGCACGAGGGCCGCATTACCGCCGAGATTGGCCGCGCCGATGCCACGCCTGAGTCCGTCATGTATGCGGCAACCCATGCGAAGGCGGCCGCGTAATGAGCATCTCCTCAACCAGCATCCTTGCCGAGTCTAATGTGCTCGCCCGCCTTGGCCGTATTGGCAAAGCCCGCGAGCTCGGCATCTTTCTTGCGTTTGTCATCGTCGTCGCCGTCACCACCATCCAGAACCCTGCTTTCCTGTTCTCCTCAGACGGGTTCCGCGACCTGCTCCTGACGCCCTCGATCCTCATGATCGTCGCCGTCGGGCAGGCCATCGTGATCATTACCCGCAACGTCGACTTATCGGTTGGCTCCGTCGTGGGGCTCAGCGCCTACCTGACTGGGCGCGTGTTCATCGACTACCCGTCTCTACCTTGGCCGATGGTGTTCCTCATTGGGATCGTATTCGGCGCCCTGCTTGGCCTCGTCAACGGATCACTCGTCGCTTACGCCAAGGTGCCTTCGCTGGTGATCACGCTGGGAACCCTTTACGCATTCCGCGGCGTCAACGTGCTGTGGACCGGAAGCGACCGGATTAACGCGTCCGATATGCCCACGAGCTTTCTGGCCCTCGGGACGAGTTCTTGGTGGAAGATTCCAGTCATCACGATCATCGCGTTGGTTGTGCTCGTCGTTGCCGGTTGGTACATGTACTCGCAGCGAGGCGGGCGCGAGTTCTATGCGATTGGTTCGGATCCCGAGGCCGCCAACTTGTATGGCCTCAAGGTCACGCGCCGCATCCTCACCGCATTCATCATGTCGGGAGCGCTGGCGGGACTCGCGGGCGTGCTGTATGCCGCGCGCTACGGCACCGTCAATTCGCAGGTCGGTTCCGGCCTTGAGCTTGAGGCTGTGGGCGCGGCGGTCATTGGCGGTGTGGCAATCTTCGGCGGCAGCGGAAGCGTCTTCGGTGCCGCTATCGGCGCATTTCTACTCCTCACGATCAACCGCGCACTTCCCGTGCTCGGAGTCCAGGACTTCTGGCAACGTGCCGTGGTCGGCGCGCTCATCATCGGCGCCATCGTCCTAGACAAACTCGCGGCGAACAGGCAGGAACGAAAACTCGTGGAAATGCGGGATGTAGAAGTCGAGCGGAGGGAGCCGCAAAATGTCTAACGCAACCATGGTGAAGACCGCGACTCGGGCCTATCACGACTACGCGCAGCCACTGTGGCGCCGAGTGCTCTTCACTCGCGAGATGGCCGTTGTCGGTATCCTCATTGCGGTCTACATCGGCGCCGTTATTTTGGTCCCAAACTTCTCCGCCCCCATCACCATTACCTACCTGCTGCTTGATGTCGCCGCGTCCTCTTCATTGCGCTGCCGATGACGATGATCATCATCACAGGAGAAATCGATCTGTCGGTGGCCAGTGTCGTTGGGCTGTCGAGCGTGATGTTCGGCATCACCTACCAGGCGGGCTTCCCACTCCCCTTGGGCATCTTGATCAGCCTCGTGGTAGGCGCGATCGCCGGGTTCATCAACGGCTTTCTGGTCACGGTCGTGGGGCTCCCCTCACTCGCCGTCACCATCGGTACCTTGGCACTGTTCCGTGGTCTCGCCGTGGGCTTTCTCGGCACCACTGCCGTCACAGGCTTTCCCGAGACCTGGTCTGATCTCGCGACGTCGACGATTCCAGGCACGCCCATTCCGTCAATCATGATCATTTTCGTGATCATGTTGGTGCTGTTCGCGCTACTGCTCCACGCCACCTCCTTTGGCCGCGGCGTGTACGCAATCGGGCAGTCTCCGGTCACAGCACGATTCTCCGGAGTGCGCGTGGAGCGTACCAAGATGAAGCTCTTCATCCTCAGTGGAGTCCTCGCGGCACTAGCTGGCGTCTATTACACGCTGCGCTACGGCAGCGCTCGCGGGGACAACGCCACCGGCCTGGAGCTAGGGGTCATCGCGGCTGTGCTCCTCGGCGGAGTATCGATCTTCGGCGGTCGCGGCGCCCTTCACGGCGTCATCGCTGCCGTGCTCCTCATCGGGGCACTCGCCAGTGCCCTTCGACTTGCCAACGTGACGTCCGACGTCATCAACATCATCACGGGAACGCTGCTAGTGATCTCCGTGGTGTCACCGAGTTTCTTCGCTTGGGCGCGGTCAAAATGGACGCGCTCACGAGGAAAGAGGGGGTCCGGCTCAGTAACTAAGCTTGCCGAGCCGCCAACAACCACCACCCACTTCGATACCACCTCATCGAACAACAAGTAAGGGATAGCCATGAGTTTCTCAATGAAAACCAAGACAGGTGCTTTCACCGCTCTCGCGGTGACCGCGGCCCTCGTCATGGCCGGCTGCTCCAGCAGCACGGAAGACCCCACCACCAGCCCAAGCGCCCCCGCGCCCACCAGTGGCACCCAGAGCGCCGCCCCTAGCGACGCTCCCAGTGACGCTAATCTCGCCATCACCTTCCTTCCCAAGAACCTCGGAAACGCGTACTTTGACACGTCGGACAAGGGCGGCGCGGAAGCTATCGCTGAGTTCGGTGGCACGTACGCTGAGGTCGGCCCCGCGGAAGCAGCGCCCGATGCACAGGTGAGCTACATCAACACGCTCACCCAGCAGGGCGTCGGCGGAATTGCCATCTCGGCGAATGACCCCGAAGCGATCTGCTCGGCCCTCAACGACGCGCGTGACGCCGGCGTCAAGGTTGTCACATTCGACTCCGACACCAACCCGGACTGCCGCGATCTCTTTATCAACCAGGCCACGGCCGACGGCATCGCCCAGGTGCAGGTCGACATGGTTGCCGACCAAATTGGCGACTCTGGTCAGATCGCGATCCTGTCTGCCACGGCGAACGCGACCAACCAGAATGCCTGGATCGAGACGATGAAGACGATCCTGGCCGCGGACCACCCGAACATCGAACTTGTCGACGTCGTGTACGGCGACGACGACGACCAAACGTCGTTCGACAAGACCGCTGCGCTGCTGCAGACGTACCCGGACCTCAAGGGCATCGTGTCCCCCACCACGGTCGGAATCGCCGCCGCCGCGCGTTACCTCTCCACCTCTGAGTCGAAGGGCAAGGTCGCGATCACCGGACTCGGCACCCCGAACCAGATGCGTGCGTACGTCGAGGACGGCACCGTCACCGCGTTCGCGCTATGGAACCCGGCAGACCTCGGCTACCTCGCCGCGTTCGCAAACAAGGCTCTCATCGAGGGCGAAATCACCGGTGTCGAGGGTGACACCTTTGAAGCTGGCAAGCTCGGCAGTTACACGGTAGGCGCCGACGGCACCGTCCTGCTGGGTGACCCGTACGTGTTTAACGCAGACAACATCGGCGACTTCGACTTCTAGTCGCCCCCTCGCATGCCCGGCCGGACCCTCCTCCGGCACCGACCGGGCATGCGCCTCCCGGGAACCCAATTCTCTCCACTTCTTAACGACAGGAAACAACATGACTACCTTCGACTCGATCGCCCCGCGGCTCGACGAGCAGGCCATCGAACTGCCCTCCTGGGCCTTCGGCAACTCCGGAACGCGATTCAAGGTCTTCACCCAGCCCGGTGGCCCACGCGACCCGTTTGAGAAGATCGCCGACGCAGCTCAAGTGCACAAGCACACGGGACTGTCCCCGTCGGTCGCGCTGCACATCCCGTGGGACAAGGTCGACGACTACGCGGAGCTGTCGGCGCACGCCCAAGGTCTCGGCGTCGCATTGGGCACCATCAACTCCAACACATTCCAGGACGACGACTACAAGCTGGGCTCGCTCACCCACTCGAATCCTGTCATCCGTCAGAAGGCTATCGACCACCACTTCGAGTGCATCGACGTCATGGACAAGACCGGGTCGCGAGACCTCAAGATCTGGCTCGCTGACGGTACGAACTATCCGGGCCAGGACGATATGCGCGGCCGTCAGGACCGCCTGGCAGATTCATTGCAGCAAATCTATGCGCGCATCGGCGACGACCAGCGACTGGTACTCGAATACAAGATCTTCGAACCCGCGTTCTATCACATGGACGTCCCGGACTGGGGTACCAGCCTGGTGCAGTGCCTTGCACTAGGTGACCGCGCATCCGTTTGCCTCGACACCGGTCACCACGCCCTCGGCACGAACATCGAGTTCATCGTGATGCAGTTGCTGCGCCTGGGCAAGCTCGGATCGTTCGACTTCAACTCGCGGTTCTATGCAGACGACGACCTGATCGTGGGCGCAGCGGACCCGTTCCAGCTGTTCCGCATCATCGTCGAGGTGATCCGTGGCGGCGGCTATGGCAACGAAGGCGACACCGCGTTCATGCTCGACCAGTGCCACAACATCGAGGACAAAATCCCAGGTCAGATCCGCAGCGTGCTCAACGTCCAGGAGATGACGGCGCGCGCGCTACTCGTGGACCGCGAGACGCTCGACGAGGCCCAGCGCGCGGGCGACGTGCTCGCAGCACACACGCTGATGATGGACGCCTTCTACACCGACGTGCGCGGGGACCTCGCCACCTACCGCGAGACCCGCGGGCTGCCAGCTGATCCGATGGCGGCGTACTTGGCCAGCGGCTATGCGGACACCATCACGGCCGACCGCGTTGGCGGAGTCCAGGCCAGTTGGGGCGCGTAGCGCACACCTCTCCATTCCCTCAATACTCTTCACTCCTTCGAAAGGCCTTACCAGTGAATACCACAGTTGCCGACCTCATCGCCCGCTCCAATCGCCTCGGCGCCGACCCAAGAAACACCAACTACGCGGGAGGTAACACGTCGGCCAAGGGCACCGCAATGGACCCGGTCACGGGCGAGCCCGTTGAGTTGATGTGGGTCAAGGGTTCAGGTGGCGACCTAGGTACCTTGCAGGAAAAGGGCCTCGCCGTGCTACGCCTGGACCGACTGCGGGCACTCGTCGACGTCTACCCCGGGGTGGGGCGTGAAGACGAGATGGTGGCGGCGTTCGACTACTGCGCCCACGGCAACGGTGGTGCCGCGCCGTCGATCGACACCGCGATGCACGGCCTGGTTGACGCTGCGCACGTGGACCACCTCCACCCCGACTCCGGCATCGCGATCGCAACCTCCGCCGATGGCGAGGCGCTGACGGCGAGGATCTTTGGCAACTCCGTCGTGTGGGTCCCTTGGCGACGCCCGGGCTTCCAACTTGGACTCGACATCGCGGCCATCAAGGAGGCCAACCCACAGGCCATCGGCTGCATCCTGGGCGGGCACGGCATCACCGCGTGGGGCGACTCCTCCGACGAGGCGGAGGCGAACTCACTACGCATCATTGAAGCCGCCTCCGCATACATTGCAGAGAACGGCGGGTCCGAGCCGTTCGGCCCGGCATTGGACGGATACGGGGCCCTCGACGCCGATGCTCGTCGGGCCAAAGCCACGGCCCTCGCCCCGACTATACGCGGACTCGCGTCTGTCGATCGCCCCATGGTGGGCCACTTCACCGATGCCCCCGAGGTGCTCGACTTCCTCGCCGCCTCCGAGCACGCTCGCCTGGCCGCGCTGGGCACTAGTTGCCCCGACCACTTCCTACGCACAAAGGTCAAGCCAATGCTCCTTGACCTGCCGTCGGCCGCGTCCGTCGAGGACTCGATCATTAGGCTCAAAGAGCTACATGGCGAGTACCGCTCCGACTATCAGGCCTACTACGACAAGTACGCGACGGAGGACTCCCCCGCGATTCGCGGAGCCGACCCGCTCATCGTCCTTATTCCGGGCGTCGGCATGTTTAGCTTTGGCGCCAACAAGCAGACCGCCCGGGTCGCAGGCGAGTTCTACGTCAACGCCATCAATGTGATGCGCGGCGCCGAGTCGCTCTCCACCTACTCCCCCATCGGCGATGACGAAAAGTTCCGAATCGAGTACTGGGCGCTCGAGGAGGCCAAACTCCGGCGCATGCCCGCCCCCAAGTCTCACGCGACCCGCGTCGCCTTCGTGACGGGTGCGGCATCGGGAATCGGCAAGGCCATCGCGACCCGCCTCGCAGCAGATGGCGCGTGCGTCGTCATCGCGGACCTCGACCTGGACAAGGCTCAAGCCGCCGCCGCGGAGCTCGGCACCACGGACGTTGCCATTGGCGTACAGATCAACGTCGCTGACGCCGCTGCCGTGACCCGCGCCATGAACGAGGCCGTGTTGGCATTCGGCGGGATCGACCTCGTGGTCAACAACGCAGGGCTATCGCTTAGCAAGCCGCTGCTCGAGACCACCGAGGCGGACTGGGACCTGCAGCACGACGTCATGGCCAAGGGCTCATTCCTGGTATCCCAGGCCGCAGCTCGCGTGATGATTGATCAGGACATGGGCGGCGACATTATCTACATCGCTTCTAAAAACTCGGTCTTCGCGGGCCCAAACAATGTCGCCTACTCCGCCACCAAGGCGGATCAGGCCCACCAGGTGCGACTGCTCGCTGTCGAGTTAGGCGCCTTTGGGATCAAGGTGAACGGCATAAATCCCGATGGTGTGGTCCGCGGATCCGGTATCTTCAGCAGCGGCTGGGGCGCCAACCGAGCCAAGACCTACGGCATCGACGAGGAGGACCTGGGCGAGTTCTACGCCCAACGCACCATCCTGAAGCGTGAGGTCCTACCCGAGCACGTCGCGAACGCCGCGGCCGTCCTCACGGGGCCCGACATGTCGCACACCACAGGACTGCACATCCCCGTCGACGCCGGGGTCGCGGCGGCATTCCTGCGATGACTCACTCCGTCGCCGCGGTGGACCTGGGCGCCACCAGTGGGCGCGTCATGGTCGGCCACGTGGGTCCGAACGAGCTGCGGCTAGAGGCCGTCGCGCGGTTCCCAAACGGCGGCGCGATAACACCCAACAGCAACGGCGCAACACCCGACAGTAACGGTGCCGATGATGACAGCCTGCGCTGGAACGCGTCGGGGCTGTTCGAACACGTCGTGGGGGGCCTACGCGCGGCGGCCACGCGGGAGCCTGACATCGCGAGCATCGGCGTCGATTCCTGGGCAGTGGACTACGCCCTTCTCAGCGGCGACCGGATGCTTGGCGAGCCGTACCACTACCGCGACGAGCGCACGGGCGCGGGCGTCAAGCACGTCCATGCGCTTATCACGCCTGCGGACCTCTACACACGGAACGGCCTCCAGTTTCTACCCTTCAACACGGTGTACCAACTCGCGGCGGAACTCGGTGGGACGGCACTTGCCAGCGCGGACACGATGTTGCTAGTGCCCGATCTGATCAACTTCTGGCTCACCGGCAACAAGCGTGCTGAGCGCACCAACGCGTCCACCACCGGGCTCCTTCCCGTAAGCGCCGACGATTGGGATCTGGATCTGATGTGCCGCGTTGGGCTTCCAAGCGAGATCCTGCCACCGCTCATCAACGCGGGCGACGAGGTGGGGACACTCATCCCCGACCTCGCTACTGGCACCGGACTACACGCCGCGACGAAAGTGATTGCAGTGGGCTCACACGACACAGCATCTGCCGTCGTAGCCACCCCCATGTCCGGAGACGATGCCGCTTATATCTCCTGTGGTACGTGGGGGCTCGTGGGTCTAGAGCTTGTAAACCCGGTCCTGAGCGAGCAGGCCCGCACGGCCAACTTCACGAACGAGCGCGGCGTCGATGGGACGACGCGATTTCTGCACAACGTCATGGGGCTGTGGCTGCTGAACGAGACGATGCGCGAATGGGACTTAGTAGGCGGCACACCGCAATTGCAGACCGTGCTCTCTCAGGCGGCCGCAGTCACGCGGCCGGTGCCGATTTTCGACGCCAACGATGCGCGCTTCCTGGCCCCCGGACCCATGACCCCCCGGATCGTTCAGTGGTGCGCCCAGAACGACATCGCGCCACCCGCATCACGACCGGAGTTTGTCCGGAGCATCATCGAGAGCCTCGCCGATGCGTTCGCACTGGCGATCGTGACGGCCAGCGGGCTCGCCAACAAACACGTCAGCACAGTGCATATTGTGGGAGGTGGCTCGCTCAACGAGCTACTGTGCCAGCGCACAGCGGACCGCCTCGGCCTAACCGTGATTGCCGGGCCGGTGGAAGCGAGCGCCATTGGCAACGTCCT
>Ga0307486_1002386_pt1 | contig 13133 bp, 15 predicted proteins | sample CBIW02metaG_FD_203663 | JGI IMG/M metagenome (GOLD analysis project Ga0307486, IMG submission 203663) | Sea-ice brine microbial communities from Beaufort Sea near Barrow, Alaska, United States - CBIW 0.2 | ecosystem: Environmental > Aquatic > Marine > Coastal | place: USA: Alaska | collected... | reverse complement strand
TCACGCTGGTGGGGCGTCATGGTGGACGCGTGGGCGACATCGCGAACGCGCTGGGGCACCAGGGCGTGGAAGTCGTGGTGAACCCGTGGCCTGCGACTGTCCAGGATGCCTCTTACGATTCGCCCGCTGGAACCTAAGTCGTGACCCACCTTCAGCGGCGCACGATCGGCCTTGTGTTCGGGGCCGCGGGGCTAGCCGGCTGGCTGATCACGCGCGTCGCGCTCTCCCGCGGTGCCACCCCGTTGGCCGTCCCGTGGACAGTTGAACTGGTCTGTCTCGCTGCGGCGGGCGCCGCACTGGTGATGGCCTGGGCGGTGCGTCAATACAAGCGTGGGAAGAAGCCGGAGCTCAGTGGATTGCGCGCGGCCCGCACCGTGGTCTTCGCTCAGGCGAGTGCCTATGCCGGGGCCGCCGTGGCTGGCGTCTATGGCGGGTACGCGATCGCGATGCTCGACAGCTGGGAGCACGCACCCCGCCGTGATACCGCAATCTCCGCGTTGTTTGCCGCGCTCAGTGGCGTGATCCTGCTCATCGCTGGCTTTGTCGCCGAACATTGGTGCAAGACAGACCAGTCGGACGATGACGATGACAGCTCCGGCAGGGAGGCGGCCTCCGCCGCATAGCGAGAGGCACCTAGTCCTGCCTCGGCCGGGCGAGTAGCGGCACGGCCCGGCGGGTGGGGGTGGCAGACTAGTCGGATGAGCTGGTTGAACCCCGATGATGCGCAGTGGACCTACGTCTCGCGCCGCCTAATTCCCGCACGCCTGATCCCCATCTGGCTGGTGGCCACCCCCTTCGCGATTGTCTTCGTGATCCCTCAAGTCATACTGGGTGGCTGGTGGTTCATCGGCACCTCGGTAGTGATGCTGGCTGGCCTGTGGATCACGTGGATCGCCGTGCGGCAGGTGACTGCCCATGCGTGGGCGGAACGCGACGATGACCTCGTGGTCAAGCGCGGCCGCATGTTTAGACGGGTGACCGTCGTCCCGTACGGGCGGATGCAGTACGTCGAGGTTCAGGCGGGCCCGCTCGCGCGAATCTTTGGCATCACACGGGTCCAGCTTCACACGGCGTCGCCTGGTACCGATGCTCACATCTCAGGAGTTCCCGCGGATCAGGCGGCTCGCCTACGCGACCGCCTCACCACGCGTGGCGAGGCACAGTTGGCGGGGTTGTGACGGACCAGAACGCTGGGATGCACGCGCAAGGTCCGCTACAGCGGCCCAGTCGCGTGTACCGCGCCCCTCGCGAATGGACCCGCGTCCACCCGGTTTCGCCCTTCCTGGGGGTGTGGCCCATCGTGGGAGGGGTCCTGTTCTACATGTTCTTGTCGCGCGCCCCCGAGTGGGTTGGCGGCGGCGCCGAGGACGACGTGACGGATGCCCTCAACGCGACGCACCTGCCGTGGCTGGTCATCGGCGCGGGCGTGATCCTCATCGTGCTTGCCGTAGCGGGCTCCGGCTACCTCGGGTGGCGCTTCAACCAATACCGAATTGGCGACGATGCGGTTTACCAGCGCAAGGGCGTCCTGTTCAGGCAACAGCGTCAGGCTCGCCTAGACAGGCTACAAGCCGTTGACGTGGTCCAGCCGTTGCTCGCTCGGCTCACCGGCTTTGGAGCAATCCGCATTGAAGTCGCCGGTGGCGAAGGATCCGGGGTTGCCCTGGAGTACCTAAGGATCGGGGACGCGGAGGCGCTGCGTAACGAGATTCTTGAACTCGCTGCCGGGTACAAGCGAGACGCACAACACCTCGTCAAGGTCGCGGACGGCCCAGGCGATGCGGCGAGCGACGTACGCGTTGCCGGCAGCGTCGTGGGTGACAACATCGTCGTGGGGAACCTCGGTCGTCACGACGGCAGCGCGTACCCCGATCGTCCTGCGGCCGCGGAACGATCCGTGTACGCCGTGCCCACCGGGCGACTGCTGGGCTCCATCGTGCTGTCGTGGCCCACTTTCTGGCTGATACTAACTCCCGTGTGGGTGGTCGTGGCCATGATGCTCTTGAGGGTGGACATCCGTGACCTTTTGGCGGCAGTAGTTGGCACCTCCATCGTGACCGCGGTGCCAGTCATCTTTGGGCTTTTCGGGTACTTCTGGACGCAACTCAATCGTGGCTTTGGGTTCACCGCAGGTATCTCTCAGGACGGCATTCGCTTGCGCCACGGCATGCTCGAGACTAGGCGTCAGACGGTCCCCCCGGGGCGCGTCCAGGCGGTGCGCTTGCGGCAGTCCTGGTGGTGGCGCAAGCCGGGCTGGTGGGAGGTGAGCATCAACGTCGCGGGGTATCAGGACGACCAGGCCGCGGTCTCCACGCTGCTCCCTGTGGGGTCAAAGGAGGAAGCCCTCGAGGCGATCTGGTTGGTACTTCCCGACCTGGGCCTTGCTGGCGATGACGGGGCCGATCCCGACAGCGTGATTTCTGCGGCCATGAGCGGCACCGGAGCCGACCAGGGCTTCACTTCCTCTCCCACCAACTCTCGGTGGTTCGATCCGTTCCAGTGGCGCCAGCGCGGGGTGCGCACCACTGACACGGCGTTGCTCATTCGCAGCGGGCGCTTTGTGAAGCAGGTGGTGGTCGTTCCTCACGAGCACACTCAGTCGATCGCTCTTCGGCAGGGCCCGTTACAACGCGTGCTGGGCCTCGCGACCGTCGAGGTGCACTCGACGAATGGCCCCGTGGCTCCGGTGGCCCAGCACCTTGCGGTGGCGGACGCCCTCGCGTTGCTTGACGCCCAGGCGGAGCGCGCTCGCGAAGGGCGCCTGCGTCAGACTCCCGACCAATGGATGAAAGCTGTGGGACTAGATGCTCGATAACCCGATGTTTGAGGAGCCTGCGCGCGCTAAGCCAGGACGCCTAGCAATAGGAGTGGTGGGTGCCGGACGCGTAGGAGCGGTCTTGGCGGCTGCGCTGCGCGGTGCCGGCCATACGGTCGTGGGCGCGTCCGGCGTATCGGAAGAATCTCGCAGCCGTATTGAGACCTTGTTGCCCGGAGTGCCACACCTGGACCCCGATGAGGTGGTGCGTGCGGCAGACGTGGTGCTGCTCACGGTGCCGGACGATGCCATCGAGGAATTAGTCACCGGGCTCGCCGCCGTCGGCGCTTGGCGGGGAGGGCAGATCGCGGTTCACACCGCAGGCCGGTTTGGGACCGAGGTGTTGCGGGCGGCCACTCAGCAGGGGGTATTGCCGCTCGCGATTCACCCCGCGATGACCTTCACCGGCACGTCCCTTGACCACTCCCGTCTCACCAACGCGACGTTCGGAGTGAGCGCCCCCGCTGCGGTGCTTCCCATCGCGCTGGCGCTTGCCGTAGAGATGGGTGGAGAGCCGATCGTCATCGCCGACGAGGACCGACCGGCCTATCACGCGGCCATCGTCCATGGAGCTAACCACGTGGTGACCGCCGTCGCCCAGGCCAGCGCCGTCCTCGCGCGGATTGGTATCGAGCAGCCGGGACGGCTACTCGGCCCGCTCGCACACGCGTCCATCGAGGGAGCAGTCTCCGAGGCCCCGGGAGCTGTCGCCACCCTGACTGGGCCGGTGGTGCGCGGCGACGCGGAGACTATCGCGGCCCATGTTGCCGCACTGGCCACGACCCCAGATACCTTGGCCGCGTATCGGGCCATGTCGCTGGCGACTGCCGACCTGGCCCTAGCAGGCGGGCGCATCGGCCCCGCACAGTACGCGGACGTGATTGCCGCGTTGGAGCCCGCGCCCGGAGTTGAATCGTGAAGATCCTTACCCGCGCGTCCCAGATTGAGGCGCCGTCAGCCGGCTCTACGCGGGCGGTGGTCATGACGATGGGGGCACTGCACGAGGGCCACCTGGCGTTAGTTCGCCATGCCCGCGAGATTGCGGACCAAGTACTCGTTACTATCTTCGTTAACCCGCTGCAGTTCAACGACCCGGCGGACCTGGAGCAGTACCCCCGCACGCTTGAGGCTGACTGCGCGCTCCTTGAGGCCCACGGTGTGGACCTGGTCTACGCGCCGGCGGAGTCCGATGTCTACCCTTCTGGAGTGCCCATCGTCAGCGTCTGTGCGGGCACCATCAACGACGTGTTCGAGGGCGCATTGCGCCCCGGGCATTTTGACGGAGTGCTCACTGTGGTTCTCAAGCTCATGAACCTGACGCGGCCGGACATCGCGGTGTTCGGGGCCAAGGACGCGCAGCAGGTCATCGCGGTCCGCTCCATGGTGCGGGACCTCAACGTCCCCGTCGAGGTTTCCGTGGCGCCCACCGTGCGTGACGAGGATGGGCTTGCGCGCAGTTCGCGCAACGTGTTTCTTTCGACGGGTGAACGAGCCGATGCGCTAGCGCTCTCAAAGGCGCTCAGCGCGGCCGATGCATGCGCGCAGACCGGCGCAGGTGTGGCGGACGTGTTGCGCGCGGGAAGAGCGGTGTTAGACGCTTTCCCGGGGGCGCTCACCGACTACTTTGCGGCCCTGGACCCAGCGTCCGCTCACGCCGTCCCAAGCGACTACCGTGGTGAAGTAGTGATCGCCGTCGCCGCCCGGGTGGGGCAGACGCGGCTGATCGACAATGTGACGACATCTATTGGAACTACTCCGCGCCTTGGCGCGGGCAGGCACGTCGGAGGCCCCGGCGGCACACCCCTGAGGGAGGAACCTCGTGACTTTTAAGTCTTTACAGCGCTCCATGATGATCTCCAAGATCCACCGGGCCACCGTGACCCAGGCGGACCTGCACTACGTGGGTTCCATCACGATCGACGCGACGCTCATGGAAGCGGCAGACCTGCTCCCCGGCCAGCAGGTGGATGTCGTGGACGTCACGAATGGCGCGCGTCTGACCACGTACGCGATTCCCGGCGAGCCCGACAGCGGCCAGATTTGCATCAACGGCGCGGCCGCCCATCTGATCAAGCCAGCCGACCTGGTGATCATCATCAGCTACGGGATGATTGGCGATGATGAGGCTCACCGATACGAGCCGGCGGTGGTCTTTGTGGACCAGCAAAACCGCATCGTCGAGCGCTGCGACGAGCCCGGCAACGTCCCCGAGGGCTTGGGGCTCGAGCCCTCGGGACTGCCGTTTCACGACTTCCGCACCGATGGCTGGGACGCCTTTCGCAAGTGACGTGGCGCCTACGGGTGGACCTGGGCGGTAGCGTTTGGCTATGACCAAAGCTCGTTTTGTGCAGCGCCTCGCGGCGCCGCAGCCCGGGTGGACCACGTCCGCCGACGTCATCGTGGTGGGATCCGGCATCGCTGGCTTAACCTCGGCGCTGGAACTACGTTCCAAGGTAGACCGCGTGTTGGTGGTCACCAAGGGCCAGCTCAGCTCCGGATCCACAGTCTGGGCTCAGGGCGGCATTGCTGCGGCGCTCGACCCGGACGACACTGCGGAGGAACACCTCCAGGACACGCTCGTAGCGGGGGCAGGGTTGTGCAGTGAGGACGCGGTGCGCGCGCTCGTCACCGAGGGGCCGGACCGCGTGCGTGAACTCATGAACCGTGGGGCACGCTTTGACACTCAGGACAACGGCGAGATCACCCTTACTCGCGAGGGCGGTCACCACCGTGACCGCATTGCGCACGCCGGCGGCGACGCCACGGGTGCTGAAATTAGCCGAGCTTTGATTGCTTCGCTTGATGCCGTCAAGAACGACCCGGGCATCGAGGTCATCGAGAACGCTATGGTCGTGGATCTGCTGACGGCGGCCCCAGACGCAGACGGAAACCCGGGTGCCGTCTGTGGAGTGACGCTTCACATCAAGGGCGCAGGCACGCGCGACGGTGTGGGCGCCGCGCTAGCGAAGGCGGTCATCGTGGCGACGGGGGGCATCGGCCAGGTGTTCCGGTCATCGACAAACCCGCCCAGTGCGACAGCGGACGGACTCGCCGCGGGGCTGCGGGCCGGTGCGGCCATCGCGGATATCGAGTTTGTTCAGTTCCACCCCACCGTGTTGTGGCAGGGCTCCGCGGCCACGGGTCAGCAACCGCTCATCTCTGAGGCGGTGCGCGGCGAGGGGGCGTACCTGCTGAACGCATCGGGGGAGCGTTTCATGGTGGGCCGTCACGATATGGCTGAGCTGGCCCCGCGCGATGTGGTGTCTAAGGGCATTGTGGCGATGATGGACGAGGAGGGATCCGACAACGTGTTCCTCGACTGCCGGCACTTGGGTGGTCACTTCTTGCGAGAACGCTTCCCAAATATTTACGCACGGCTTGCCGAGCGCGGTATTGATATGGGTCACGCCCTGATCCCGGTAGCCCCGGCGCAGCACTATCACTCCGGAGGCATTCTCACTGATCTGCGTGGGCGCTCCACCAAGGCAGGGCTGTACGCGATTGGCGAGGCGGCATGCACAGGTGTCCAGGGCGCTAACCGGCTTGCGTCCAACTCTCTGCTTGAGGGCCTGGTGTTCGCCAAGCGCGCAGCCAAGGACGCGGCCGAGGTAGTGGCTGGGGGGCTCGTGACCCAACATGACCCAGTCGAGCGCGGGGGGCCCACCACGTTGGTGCCAGCCACCATGAGACCGCGCATCCAGTCCGTCACCCACGCGGGAGCCGGTCCGGTACGTAGCGCAGCAGGGCTGGCCGCGGCATCGGAAAAGCTGTCCCGCTTGCGTGAGAAATTCCAGACAGACAAGGCGGAACCGACCGTTCCTCAGCTGGCCGAATGGGAGACCTCCAATATTCTCCTGACGGCGTCTCTGCTCGTGGGCTCCGCGCTGGAGCGCGAAGAGACACGCGGCGGCCACACCCGGGAGGACTTTCCTGAGCGTGACGACGAGCACTGGAAGGTGCGCCTCGCGTCCATTTTGGGTCCGGACGGCACGCTTTCTCGCGTGCAGGTGCCGCTCGAACTGGGGTAATTGGCGTTGGTGCGATTATTGGAAACGTGCTGGCGGTAACCTGTCAGGGTGAAGATGCCGGAGCACGCCGACCAGGATCAGCCTCTCGATGCAGAGTGGCTCGCCGCCGCCGTTGAGCGCGCGCTGGACGAGGACCTCGGGGGCAACCCCGGACGGGACGTCACCACGCAGTCGACGATCGATGCGACCACGCGGGTCGAGGGATCGCTCGTCATGCGCGAGGCGGGAGTGGTGGCCGGAATCGAGGTCGCCCGCCACGTCCTCACCCAAGTGGCCCGCCGCTTCGAACTGCCGGTGCCCGAACTCGACATTCTGGTTCACGACGGCGACGTAGTCCCCGTAGGCACGGCCGTCGCACACTTCGAGGGCGCGGGGCACGTGGTACTGATCGCGGAGCGCACGCTACTGAACTTCTTGTCGCGCGCGTGCGGCGTGGCGACCCACACCCGTCGCTGGGTAGACACCCTTGCCGATACCGGTGCCAAGGTGCTCGACACCCGCAAGACCACTCCGGGACTGCGTGAATTGGAAAAGTACGCCGTTCGATGCGGGGGCGGAGTGAATAAGCGCATGGGCCTGTTCGATTGCGCGATGGTCAAGGACAACCACATCGTCGCGACGGGCTCTGTTAGTGCCGCGTTTGACGCGATCCACGCGGAGTTCCCCAGCGCTCCTATTCAGGTCGAGGTTGAGACCTGGGAGCAGGCGCATGAGGCTCTCGCAGCAGGCGCTGTGTTCCTGATGCTCGACAACATGGACATTCAGCAGATGGCCTCCGTCGTGGCTGCAGTGCGCGCCCTGGAGCACGACATCGGCAAGGTCTGGCTTGAGGCCACCGGGGGCCTCACCCTGGCGAACGCGGTCGAGGTGGCGCGCACCGGCGTGGACTATATGTCGGTGGGCGCGTTGACTCACTCGTCGCCGATTATCGACCTCGCGCTCGACCTGCAGTAGGCCCGGGTACCCTAAGAGGGTGACTGACGAGCTCGACCTCCCCGAACAGATGCGCGTAAGGCGCGATAAGCGCGACCGCATCATCGCCTCTGGCGGACAGGCCTACCCGGTCTCCGTCCCCCGGACCCACGAGATTGCCGAGGTAAAGGCCGCTTACGCGCGCCTTGACGACGGCGAGGAAACCACTGACGAGGTCGGCGTAGCCGGTCGCGTAGTGTTCGTGCGCAACACCGGAAAGCTGTGCTTCGCCACGGTTCAAGACGGCGCTGGTGAACGATTGCAGATCATGCTGTCGCTCGCGGAGGTGGGCGAGGAGTCGCTGGCCGCGTTTAAGACCGACGTCGACCTCGGGGACCATCTGTTCGCGCACGGACGGGCCATCAAGTCACGCCGCGGTGAGGTGTCTGTCTTTGCTGACTCGTGGGCGCTCGCGGCGAAGGCGCTGCGCCCGCTCCCGGTGCTTCACAAGGAGCTTTCAGAAGAGGGCCGCGTGCGTCAGCGCTACGTCGACCTCATTTCGCGCCCGCTCGCGCGCGACACGGTGCGTCATCGCGCGCACGTGATGCGCTCGCTCCGTGAGAGCCTGCACCAGCGCGGCTTTATTGAGATCGAGACGCCGATGCTGCAGACCCAGCACGGTGGCGCCGCGGCACGCCCGTTCGTGACGCATATGAATGCTTTTGACCTTGACCTCTACCTGCGCATTGCGCCGGAACTATTTCTGAAAAGAGCAGTAGTTGGCGGAATCGAAAGGGTTTTCGAGATCAACCGCAATTTCCGGAATGAAGGTGCGGACTCTTCGCATTCGCCGGAGTTCTCAATGATTGAGGCCTACGAGGCATATGGGGACTACAACACCATGGCGGAACTTACCCAGTCGCTAATTCAGGGTGCAGCGAGTGACGTGTTTGGTTCGACCGTGGTGACGCTCGCGGATGAGACCGAATACGACTTGGGCGGCGAATGGGCGGCGCTCACTATGTACGGGTCGTTGTCTGAGGCGCTCGGCCAAGAGGTCACTCCTCAGACCGATGTGGCGCAGCTTCTTGAGTGGTTCAATGCCGTTGATATCAGCGTGAACCCCGCGCACCTCAACCACGGCAAGCTGGTCGAGGAACTGTGGGAACACTACGTAGGCAATGATTTGTACGCCCCTACCTTCGTGCGGGACTTTCCCGTAGAAACTTCTCCGCTGACCCGTGACCACCGCACCATCGACGGTGTGGTGGAGAAGTGGGACCTGTACATCCGGGGATTTGAGCTGGGAACCGCCTATTCAGAATTGGTTGACCCCGTCATTCAGCGCCAGCGGTTTGAGCAACAGGCGCGTATGGCTGCTGCGGGAGACGATGAGGCCATGCGCCTCGATGAGGACTTCCTCACCGCGATGGAATTCGCGATGCCGCCCTCGGGTGGAATGGGAATGGGAATCGACCGCCTGCTCATGGCCCTCACCGGGCTAGGGATTCGCGAAACCATCACGTTCCCACTGGTAAAGCCAGGCGACGAATAATGAACTGGCACCCGATCGTGGCGGGCTTGGTCCCGTCAATCGGAGTCGGCTTGGTGTTTTGGTACGCCATGCGTGCGGTGCTGCGTGCGGACCGAAGCGAGCGTGCCGCGCTCGCGATCGCGGATGCCGCTTGGGATGCTGAGCAAGCAAAATTGGCGGCCGCGCCTGCGCGGGCCACCGAGGCAAGTGAGGCGGGGAAGGCCGCGCGAGCAAGCAGCCTTGCCGATCCCGTAGCACCTCCTGAATCCGAATAGGGACAATTGCTCTCTTTCTTCCTTCCTGTGAGACTTAGTGTTTGTTGCTTTGTTGTATATCCACAGGTTGTGCATTTCGGACGGAATCCGACGTAGTATGTGATTCCGGATAGACCCCAAATCTACTGATAGGCACTTTCATGGCACAGAAGATCCAGGTTGTTCTTGTTGATGACTTGAATGGTGGCGACGCCACGGAAACCATTGGCTTCGCCCTTGACGGCGTTGTATATGAAATCGACCTCAATGCGACACATGCGTCCGAATTGCGTGCTGCCCTTTCTCCATATGTAGAGGCGGGACGCCGCACTACCGGGCGCCGCAGTGCAGCCCGTCCCCGCACCAAGGGCGACGTGGCAAAGATCCGCGCCTGGGCGCAGAGCAACGGGCACGATGTCTCGTCGCGCGGCCGCATCCCGGCCAAGATCCGCGAGGCGTACTACGCGGCACAGTAGTTAGTGCCACACGTGTCAACGCCTCCGGTCCCACTGAGTACCGACTCACGAGGACCGGAGGCGACGGCCCGCGCAATGTGGTGGGGGACCTACCCGGCCGCTGGCTTGGGATCCCCCACGGGTCTAGGCGAGGGCGTCTGGCGTTCCTGGGGCGGCGCTCCTGAGCAGGTCATCATCCTGCCGTCGCCGAGCTTCGTGGTCGCCCACCCTGAACTACCACTGATCTACGCCGTCACCGAGGCGTCACCCAGCATCGTCCACGTGATTGACGTGAGCGACCCGGAAGCGCCGGCAGTGCTCGCGTCTCAGGTCACTGGAGGCAGCGCCGGGTGCCACTTGTTGTTGTCCCATGACGCGCTGACCATCTACGTCAGCCACTACGTGAGCGGCGACGTGGCCGTCATCGACCTGCTCCCCGACGGTCGATTCGCGGCGGACGCTCCGGCTCAACTGTTGGGGCACACGGGTCATGGCGCACGCGCGGACCGGCAAGAGGCCCCGCACGCTCACTCTTCGGGGTTTGCCCCTGATGGCAAGCACCTGCTCGTTGCTGACCTAGGTACCGATGAACTACGCAAGTACCGCATCGTCGACGGGGGAGCACTGGTCCCCGACGGGATCGCGGCGACCCTTCCCGCAGGCGCCGGTCCGCGGCACTTCGTTGCGCAAGGAAACCTGATCTACGTGGTCTGTGAACTCGATCACCACCTGCGTACTTTGCGGTGGGACGACGCCTCCGCGACGGCGAACGTCATCGCCGAGGTGCCTTCGACTATGGCGCCGCAGCGTACGGGGGATGAGGTCAACGACGGCCACATTGTGCTCGTCGCCAACGTGTTGCTGGTGAGCGTAAGAGGAACGGACACGGTGTCCGTGTTCGACCTCAGACCCGAGGGCGAGGCACGCTACCGGGGTTGCTTCGATGCAGGGTTCTGGCCGCGGTACTTCGCGGACATAGACGAGGATCTGTGGGTGGGTGCCGAGCGTGGCCACGAGGTGCGCCGCTACCGGCTCTTAGACGTACTCGCGCTACCCCCCGAGTGTGCAGTGGGCGAGGTGGCAGAACTGCCGTATCAGAGCTTCGCCGTGACCAGCCCGGCTTGCGTCACTGCGCTGCGACCGTAGCGCAGCGCACGGCCGAGGCAGTTTCTGGGACAAAGGTCATTCGCGCTGGCGGGGCGAATGCGTAAGAATAGAAAAATGACCTACACACTGATCCTGCTCCGCCACGGTGAGAGCGAATGGAATGCCAAGAATTTGTTCACCGGCTGGGTGGACGTGCCTCTCAACGAAAAGGGTTGGGGCGAAGCTATCCGCGGGGGTGAACTCCTCAAGCAGGAGGGCATCCTTCCCGACGTGGTGCACACCTCGTTGTTGCGTCGCGCCATCATGACCGCAAACCTTGCGCTCGATGCGGCCGACCGCCACTGGATCCCTGTCAAGCGCGACTGGCGCCTGAACGAGCGTCACTATGGTGACCTTCAGGGCAAGAACAAGGCCGAGACCCTCGAGCAGTTCGGCGAAGAGAAGTTCATGACGTGGCGCCGTAGCTACGACGTACCGCCGCCCCAGATCACGGATGACAATGAATTCTCGCAGGCGGGCGACCCTCGCTACGCGGGACAAGAGACGCCCAAGACGGAGTGCCTCAAGGATGTCCTAGAGCGTGCACTGCCCTACTGGAACAGCGCGATCGTGCCCGACCTCAAGGCGGGCAAGACCGTGCTGGTCGCCGCGCACGGTAACTCGATCCGCGCCATTCTCAAGTACCTGGATAACATCCCGGACGATGAGATTGTTGGCGTCAACGTGCCTACGGGTATCCCGCTCGTGTTCGAGCTGGACGAGGACCTCAAGCCCATCAAGGCTGGCGGCACCTACCTCGACCCTGAGGCTGCCAAGGCCGCTATCGCCGCTGTGGCGAACCAGGGCAAGAAGTAGCCGGCGCCGTCTCGCTGACTGGCTGATACGTAAGAAGGGCCCCGACCAAATGGACTGCTCCCCGGAAGTTGGACTGTTAATTCAGTTCTTACTTCCGGGGAGTTTTTCATGTATGAGGTCCATGCTTCGAGTTCATTGACGGTGGAGCAGCGTCGCTTGGCGGTAGCGTTGTTCGAAGAGGGCTGGGGTTACTCTTCAGTCTCGACTCGACTCGTGGCGAGTCGGCATGCGGTGCGCAAGCTCTATCACCGGTGGAGGGCGCGCGGGCAGGGAGCGTTAGTGGCCAAATCTTCAAAGCGAGTGTTCACATTCGAGTTCAAACGCAATGTTGTTGCACGTTTCCTCGCGGGAGAGACCAAGACGGATCTCGCTCAGGAGTTTGAACTGTCGTCGCCTGAGTTGGTGTCGAGGTGGGCGAGTACGTACCGGCGTGAGGGCGAAATGGGACTGCGACCCAAACGTCGCGGGAGGGTGCCAAGCGAACCCGTTGAGGGCGAGTCTGAGCTCGAGCGGTTGCGCCGCGACAATGAGCGACTCAGGGCCGAGGTCGCTTACTTGGGAAAAGTGCAAGCCTTGGGGGTGCAACGACCGCGCTGAAGGTTGCTGCAGTCGTCGCCCTCAAGGCCGAACACCGTCTACCTCTATTGCTCGACATTGCCGGGGTGCCTCGTTCCACGTTCTTCTATCACCAGTCCCGCATGGGCCGTCCCGACCCTCATGGCGATCTCAAAAGCGCAATTCGTGAGCAGTTCGAGCGTGCGAAGGGTCGCTATGGGCATCGACGGATTCATCGTGAACTGATTAACGCCGGCTGGCAGGTGGCTAAGAAGACCGTGCTGAAGCTCATGGGCGAGTTGGGTTTGGCCTGTCAGGTCAGACGTAAACGCCGTTGGCACTCCTACCGAGGCGACGTCGGCACCGTCGCCCCAAATATTCTCCACCGCAACTTCAACGCTGACGCCCCCAACCAGAAGTGGGTCACCGATGTCACCGAGTTCGCTATCGGTGACGACAAAATCTATCTCTCACCCGTGATGGACCTTTTTGGGCTCTTCTCGAACCAGGGTGTAGCGGTCTGATCGGGATGGCGTAGAGGTAGGAGGTCGAGGTCTCCACGAAGATGGGAGTTACCACAACACTCATCAGGAAGACCTCGACATGATTAACGCTACC
>Ga0307486_1002384_pt1 | contig 13136 bp, 14 predicted proteins | sample CBIW02metaG_FD_203663 | JGI IMG/M metagenome (GOLD analysis project Ga0307486, IMG submission 203663) | Sea-ice brine microbial communities from Beaufort Sea near Barrow, Alaska, United States - CBIW 0.2 | ecosystem: Environmental > Aquatic > Marine > Coastal | place: USA: Alaska | collected... | reverse complement strand
CTTTCTGCTGGCGAAAAGCGCATGCTTGCCAAAGCTCGCCAGATCTTGATCTCCGAGCTCGCGCTTGCTGAGAAGACTGACGAAGAAAAGGCATCGCTTGTGCTCGATGAGGTTCTCGCTTCCTAATTCTCGGGTTGTTGGCCATATTCACAGGTGAGCGTTGGTAGTCTGGTTCGCTGCGTCTTTTTGGCGGAGGAGTATTTCCTCGCCCATCGATTTGGAGATACCCGCCACATATGAGCCCGATTATTGAGCCCCGCATCGCCGTCATAGTTCTTGGAGCAGGAAACGGCACTCGCCTCGGTCGAAACGAACCCAAGGCTTTTGTGCACCTCGCCGGGCGTCCGACGCTCAGTCGTGCTCTTGAAGCCGTCTTCGCTATGGAGGAACAAGCTCAGGTAATCGTCACTGTGCCTCAGTCATTTATCCCGATTGCGAAGCAGCTTGCGCGGTCGGTTCCCGGCGGGCGTGCTCGAGAAACTACGGTCATTCTTGGTGGTCCCACCCGTCAAGAGTCGGTTGCGGCAGCTCTCAAGTTTCTGGCCCCTTCAGTAGAAGTCGTGCTCGTGCACGATGCAGCCCGCCCACTGACTCCGAGCGTTGTTTTCGATTCGGTTGCCGCTGAGGTTTTGGCCTCAGGTGCGGGCGTTGTGCCTGGTCTCCCGGTGGCTGACACGATCAAGCGCACGGACGATGCTGGACTCGTCGTGGAGACCGTGGATCGTTCCGTTCTCATGGCCGTTCAGACGCCGCAGGGATTCCCCTGCTCGCAACTAGTTGCCGCCCACGACGCTGCAACCGAAGAGTTCACTGACGACTCGGCTCTAGTCGCCGCAGCAGGATTCCCTGTTTCGGTAATCGCTGGAGATGATCTTGCCTTCAAGATCACGACAGCGTGGGAATTGCGAAGGGCAGAGCAATTGTTTACGGCATCGGCCGCTTCGGGCATCCGTGTCGGTACGGGCACAGATGTGCACGCGTACGACGAGACCAAGCCGCTGTGGCTCGCAGGACTGTATTGGCCAGACGAAGTTGGACTTCACGGACACAGCGATGGCGATGTCGTCTCGCACGCGATTTGCGACGCCATGCTTTCTGCGGCGAAGCTCGGCGACCTTGGCAGTGTCTTTGGTACGAGTGATCCCAAGTTCCAGGACGCGCATGGTGACGTATTTTTGCGCGAGACGCTTCACTTGATTCGTGATGCAGGCTTTGAAGTCGGCAACGTTTCGGTTCAACTTATTGGTAATCACCCGATGGTGTCACGCCGTCGCGTAGAGGCGGAGTCGCTCTTGACTGGTCTCTTGGGTGCTTCGGTCAGTATTGCCGGCACCACCTCTGACGCTCTCGGCTTCACCGGACGAGGCGAGGGCATGGCAGCGGTTGCAACTGCTCTCGTTCATGCGCGTACGGTTGCCGAAGCGGCACACGCTAGCGATTAGCCGCGTCTTTTAGGTATTCAGGGCGTCGACGATGACGCCCTTTTTGATCTGAGCGATATTTATTTTCTCCTGTGCCTTGGTGCAGAGCTTTGTCGACTGCTATACCTGTTATTACACGGGTGTGAGTCCAATGCTCACAAATGTGCAAATGCAACAACAGGGTCGATGGTGACACACACCTCCGTCACAGCCATGGGCCCTGACAGGCGCCGACAACGAAGTTGCGGCTGGAGAAAGGTGTGAGATGCAATCTGTTCTGGACACGTTAATTTGGGCGGCGGAAGATGCGTCGCCAGTGCCCGCCAGCGACAACCCGATTATTCAGGCGCTCACCTGGGGTGCAACGCACTTCATCGGTCTGTTCAATGCTTCGGGCGAAGCGCTCATGGGGCTTGCAACTGGCATCCTTCCCACGCTGATCGTACTGCTCACGTTCATGTACGCGATCACCACATGGGTGGGCGAAGAGCGCATGACTCGAGCCGTGCAGTGGTCGGCACGATGGGCAATCACGCGCTACACGCTCATGCCAGTCATCGCGGTTATCGTTCTCACGAACCCGATGGCGTACTCGTTTGGCATCTACCTGCCCGAGAGGCAGAAGCCGGCGTTCTACGACTCGGCTGTGTCGTTCGTGCACCCCGTGACCGCGTTCTTCCCGCACGCTAACGCTGGCGAGATCTTCGTCTGGGCTGGCGTATCTGCTGGTGTACTCGCGATCGCTCCCGAGAAGTATCCGCTGCTTGCACTGCTCTACTTCACAACCGGCATCGTCGTGATCTTCATCCGTGGAGTCGTCACGGAATGGATCACCAACCTCCTCATCCGTCGCCAGGGGCTCACCGAAGTCTTCGACGAGTATGACCGCGAATTCGCCCGCGCAAGCGCGCGATTCATTGAGGCAAAGCAGACTAAGAAAACCGGATCCTCGGTTGCCACTGAAGGGACGGTGTGATCATGACTGAGAACACCTACAACAAAGTATTTGTAAAGCCAGGCAACGGCGGATGGGGCAAGGGCTTGATGCTCGAAGCCTCCGAAGTAAAGAACGTAGTTCTCTCGGTTACGGGTGGCGGAATCCACCCGGTTGCTGCACGAATCGCCGAGCTCACTGGAGCTGAAGCGGTCGACGGGTTCACCAACAGCATCGCTGAAGAGCGCGTCGTCGCCGTAGTAATCAACTGTGGCGGAACTGCACGAATAGGCGTCTACCCCAAGAAGCGCATGATGACGGTCGATGTGTTCCCTGGAGAGCCCTCCGGCCCTCTCGCGAAATACATCACTGACGACGTATTCGTCTCTGCTGTCGGGACAGACAACATCGAGATCGTCGGTGAAGCAGCATTCGCAACGCACGCTGCGGAAGCGGCTGCGGCATCAAGCGCGGCAATCGGCAGCGAAGCACCCAAGGGTGCCTTCGGTACTAGCGACGTTCAGCACTTCACGGCGCAGACCACGACCGGTGGCGGATTCATTGGTTTCTTCTCCAATGTCGCGACGCGATTCGGTGCGGTAATCGGAAACATCATCAACACGCTGCTGTCGTCTGGTCGCCAGACAATCCAGCTCGTGCTGCAGACGATTCTGCCGTTCATGGCCTACGTGAGCCTTCTGATTGGTTTCGTTACCTACTCAGGGCTATCGGAAGTCATTGCGCAGGGGGTTACGCCACTGGCATCTAACCCGTTCGGCCTGATCCTGTTGGGTGTGATTACGGCGCTGCCCTTCCTTTCGCCCATTCTCGGCCCAGGTGCCGCAATCGCTCAGGTGATCGGTGTACTCATCGGTACACAGATCGCTGCTGGCGCACTACCGGTGCAGTACGCACTTCCGACCCTGTTCGCGATTGACGGTCAGGTCGGTTGTGACTTCGTACCGGTTGGTCTCGCGCTGGGAGAGGCAAAGCCTGAGACGGTTGCAGTGGGAGTGCCCGCGGTACTCTTCTCTCGCCTTATCACCTCGCCGCTGGCAGTCTTGATCGCGTGGGGAGCAAGCTTCGCGCTGATCTAGCCAGTGCATCCACCACTAGTAACAGCAGAGAAAAGCGAGACAGCAATGACTACTTACTACCGCAGCGAAGTAACGTCCATCGGAACGGACGCCACTGAGATGTTCGACGGGGGAGTCGTGATCTTCTTTGGAGAACCGTGCCCCGCTGAGTTGGCTGAGGTAAGTGTTGTTCACGCTGTATCGCACCACCACCCGCAGCGCGATCCCCAACAGGGAGACGTGCTGCGGGTTGGTGACTCTGTCGTCACCATTACGGAGGTCGGCGAACTTGCTGGCCACAACCTCCGCACGCTTGGCCACTTCGTGGTCTACAGCGACCCAGAAGACAGCCAGAAGATTCTTCCTGGCGCCATCCACGCAAAGGGATCGCTAAAGCTCCCGGACGCAGGCGTCACCATCGAGCTCATCGAAGGCAATTGACATGGATACCGGATTCGCCGTACTGCTGATTGGAGCGCTCCTCTTGAGCGTTGTATTCAGTCTCTTTCAACAGCGCACGTACTCGCGTGCAACCAAACGTATTGGCCTGGGCTTTCTCGGTGCCAAGGACCACTTTCTTGTCTCCGGTCGCGGCAAGGGCTTCTTGCGCGGCGCCATCGTTCTGATGGTCGTCGACGCCTCGACTACTCGCATCGTGGCCGCAGAGGCCATGGTGGGTGGCTCAGTGCTCGCGCGCTTCAAGCCTCGTCCTGAACTGCTCGGCGATCTCGATACTGCCGTTATGCGCACGAGCGAGAAGAAGATGACCGAAGCGGTCGATTACGCGACAAAGCAGTACTGGGTTACCTACAAGCGCAGCGTGCCGGCGGCACGCTGCAGCTAGGAGGCTGGCAGGTTCGGGTGTTTCGGCATCCGGCGTTGCATCGTCGCCCCTATCGGGGCATACTAAATACACATACTTGATTAACAAGCGCACATAAGTGCAAATAACGTGGTTACAAAGGGGTTGTCATGGGTTACACAAACAAACTGCTCGCCCGTCAGCGTGAGGTCGGTCGCCCAGTGCGCATCGGACTCGTCGGAGCAGGTCAGATGGGGTCAGGCTTCATCGCCCAAATTGCACGCCAAAAAGGCGTCGACATCACCGCTGTAGCCGACATCGCGATCGACCACGCAGTAAGCGCCTTGGCCAATGCGGGAATCACGGACGTTGACCAGTCAGCAGACCTCGAGACTCTAGCGGCCACGATTGAAGCCGGCGGACACGTCGTCGTCAACGATGCCCTTGCGCTACCACGACTCCCCATCGACATGGTTATCGAGTGCTCAGGTGTTCCCGAGATAGCGGCCAAGGTTGCACTCGCATCGCTCCTCGGCGGCAAAGACGTCGCGCTCATGACCGTCGAAGCGGACGTAACTGTAGGGCTCTTGCTCGCGCGCATCGCTGCGCAAACCGGCAACATTTACACCGTGTGCCGCGGTGACGAGCCCGTTGAGTGCCTCAAGCTTGTTGAATACGTCGAGGACATCGGCCTCGATGTTGTTCTCGCAGGCAAGGGCAAGAACAACCCGCTCAACCAGACCGCAACCCCGAGCTCGCTCGAAGCCGAAGCGAAGATCAAGGGCATGAACCCGCGGATGCTGTGCAGCTTTGTAGACGGCACCAAGACAATGATCGAAATGGCTGCCCTCGCTAACGCGGCAGATCTCGAACTCACCAAGCGTTCGATGCACGGACCGGCTGCAACCGTTCCCACGCTTCAGGACATCTTCAAGCCCATCGAAGACGGCGGCATCCTCGACCGTAGCGGTGTTGTCGACTACGCAACCGGCCCGGTCGCTCCCGGAGTTTTCGTTGTTGCCAAGGCGACTGACCCCGTAGTTCATGAGGAGCTCAGCTACCTCAAGCTCGGCGAAGGCCCCTACTTCGCCTTCTACCGCCCGTACCACCTCGCCAGCGTCGAAGCAGTGCTCTCGATCGGTGAAGTCATGATCGATCGCCAGCCTTCGCTCGCTCCCGTTGTCTGGAACGCCGATGTATCGGCAATGGCGAAGCGCGATCTCAAGGCCGGCGAAAAGATTGACGGCATCGGTGGCGAGCACGTCTACGGTGAGGCGGTCCCCGCTGCAGAAGCAAAGGCCGGTCGAGAACTGCCGATCGGTTTGGCCTCGGCAGGAACCCTCATCCGTGATGTCGCTCAAGGCAAGACCATCACGTACGACGATGTCCAGCTTGACGAAACTAAAACCATCGTGATTTTGCGCAAGTTGCAGGATGCGCTGCTAGCCGACGGCCAGTTGCAGGTTCCCGCTCTCGCCGCACTGCTCTCTGTCTAAGAAAGGTGACCATCATCAATACGCCTATCGCCGCGAACCCCGAGCTCGCAGCATCCAGTCTCGAAACTATGTGGAAGATCCGCCGCTTCGAAGAAGCAGTGGAAGACCTCTACGGCCGTGGACTCATGCACGGCACTATGCACCTCTCGATCGGCCAAGAAGCCGTACCGACTGGAGCGTGCCTCGCACTCAACCGAGACGACTACATCACGTCAACGCACCGTGGTCACGGCCACTGCATCGCCAAGGGTGCCGACATGGAGCGCATGATGGCTGAGCTCCTCGCCAAAGAAACCGGCTACTGTCGTGGGCGCGGTGGCTCGATGCACATTGCGGATACTGAAACCGGAAACCTCGGCGCGAACGGCATCGTTGCCGGTGGAGTCCCGATCGCAACCGGCGCCGCTCTCTCAGCCAAGATGCGCGGCACCAAGCAAGTAGCCGTCAGCTTCCACGGCGACGGAGCAATGGGTGAAGGCGCCTGGCACGAGGGCGTAGTGCTCGCGGCTATGTGGCAACTTCCCGTTGTGTTCTTGTGTGAGAACAATCTCTATGGAATGTCGATGTCATCAGCGAAGGCCTTCAACCTCGAAAAGCTCTCAGACCGCGCGCGCGGCTACGGCATCCCCGGCGTCACCGTCGACGGCAACGACGTTCAGGCTGTCTACGACGCTACGCAAGAAGCGGTCGACCGTGCCCGCAATGGCGGCGGACCTACCTTCATCGAGGCCAAGACTTACCGCTGGCGCGGTCACTCGAAGTCAGACAAGAACCTGTACCGCACGCGCGACGAGATCGATGAGTGGCGCGGCAAAGACCCGATTCCGCGGTTCGAATCTCAGGCTCTCGCAGCGGGAGGTCTGACCCAGGCCGATATCGACGCCGTTCGCGACAAAGTGCGCACCGAGCTGCGCAGTGCTGTCCAGCGCGCCAACGCCGCGCCGGACGCCACCGCTGACGACCTTCTTTCCGCCGTCTACGCAAGGTAACGACTATGACTATTGAGACGACCGCGGCCCAGTCCGCAGCGGCAGCTGCCGAAGCGGCAGAGACCGCAGTAATGACCTACTCTGAAGCCATTCGTGATGCGATGCGCATCGCAATGGCTAAGGACCCTGCCGTCTTCATCATGGGTGAAGACGTCGGAACCTACGGTGGAGCTTTCGGAGTCACCGGTGAACTGATCAACGAGATTGGCCCCGAGCGCATTCGCGACACGACCATCAGCGAGCTCGGCATCATGGGAGCTGGCGTTGGTGCAGCGATGACGGGCATGCGTCCGATCGTTGAAATTCAGTTCTCCGACTTCACTGCTCAGGCAATGGACCAAATCGCCAACCAGGCAGCGAAGATTCACTTCATGCTCGGTGGTGCCGTGAACGTACCGATGGTTATTCGCGCCCCCGGTGGCTCAGGAACGGGAGCCGCCGCGCAACACTCGCAGAGCCTCGAAGCTTGGTTTGTACACATCCCCGGACTCAAAGTTGTTATGCCGGCGACCGCGGATGATGCGAAAGGCCTGTTGCTTTCAGCAATCGACGACCCTAACCCTGTCATGGTCATCGAGCACAAGTTGCTCTACAAGACCTCTGGTGACGTTCGAGTTGGGGACATTCGCACCCCTCTCGGTGTTGCCGCCGTTCCGCGTGAAGGTAAAGACCTCACTATCATCGCGACCGGCATCGAAGTAAGCCGAGCACTTGAAGCGGCAGAGATTCTCGCCGCTGACGGAATTGAAGCAACCGTGGTTGACCCTCGCACGCTCAAGCCGCTAGACAGCGGCACCATCCTTCGCACGGTCAAAGAGACCGGCCGGGTCTTGCTTGTTCAGGAAGCAGTTCGTACGCTCGGCTTCATGTCAGAAGTCTCCGCGATCATTGCAGAATCGGATGCGTTCGGTTACCTTCGTGCGCCGATCAAACGCCTTGCTGGCCTCGACATCCCGATCCCGTACGCGCCCAAGCTTGAGCGCGCATCGGTTCCCCAGGTTGAGGACATCGTGAAAGCCGCCACTGATCTCGTTCGGGAGTGGTGACATGGCCGAGCTGCCTCTGACAATGCCCAAGATGTCGATGACCATGGAAGAGGGCACCATGGTCGCGTGGCTCAAAAACGTCGGCGACCCCGTTCGCTCAGGTGAGCCGATTTGTGAAGTCGCAACTGACAAAGTTGATATGGAGGTGGAGTCGCCATTTGATGGGACTCTGGCCCGGATAATCGCCCAGCCAGACGACGTTTACGTCGTAGGCGACACGATTGCGTTCATCACGACAGATGCCGACGACTTGCTCGGCGGACTCTTCGACGAACCAACCGATAAGGCACCAGCCGAGGCGCCAACTGCCGCTGAGGCTGCACCTGACGCGCCTCCAGCACCCATCGAAACCGGCTGGATTCCCTCGGTGCCCGCCGCTCGCGGCGCCGCGGAACAACACAACGTTGATCTGTCTTCCGTGACACCAACTGGTCCTGACAATACGGTGCGCGTATCGGATGTCGAAGCTGTGGCAGCGGGAACTGCTGCTCCGGCCGCTCCGGCACCTACCGCCGCTCCCGTCGCTCCAAGTGCGCCTGTCGCTCCGAGTGCACCTGTGGCAGCGCCTGCTGCTGCCCAAGTGGCGGTGCCCGCGAAGGCTGTGGATCCGGTTGAAGCCCGCCGCTTGCGCACTCGCAAGCAGGTAGCAAAGGTGATGTCCGCATCCGCTCTTGTTCCCCAATTCACCGCCTACGTTGACCTTGACATGTCAGCTCTGTCTGCCGTGCGCAAAACCACGCTCGGCGGCGCAAGCTGGACCGCACTGTTTGTGCGAGCTCAAGCGATCGCTTTGGCGGAAAACGCTGCGCTCAATGGCACCTGGACTGATGAGGGAGTCGTCGCCAACGAGCACATCGGAATTGCGCTTGCAATTGACGCAGCATCGGGGCTTATCGCTCCGGTGTTGAAGAACTCGCACGAGGGAACGCTCGCCGAACTGGTGGCCGAAATTGCTACTGTCGTGGACGAAACTCGCAGCGGCACCCTGCCACCCGCACGACTCGGAGGCGGAACCAGCGTATTCTCTAATCTGGGCGGGTTCGGCGTGGAATCGTTCAACGCACTGTTGACCCCACCACAGTCGACAGCTTTGTCGTCGGGAGCCGTCAAACCACGCATGCGTGTGTTTGATAACGGAACCTTTGGTGTTCGGTTGAGCTGCACTATCGGTCTCACCGTCGATCACCGTGTAGCTGACGGTGCGGATGCCGCGCGCATGCTTGCGACTATCACGAACCTCGTCGCGACCCCGGAGCGCTTGCTCTAGTGCCGCAACCCGTATGCGCGGGTTCACCACCACATGCGCTCCGTCTGGGCGCTATCCACCACGTTTCGAAACAGGTACAACATGTCTGAACGCACAGTAACAATCGTTTCGCCCTCGGGCCTTCACGCCCGCCCGGCCGCGCTGTTCACGCAGGCGGTTAGCAAGAGTGGTTTCAAGATCACGGTTGCGAAGGGTGACAAGGTTGTCAACGCGGCGAGCATCCTCGCGGTAATTTCTCTTGGCGTTGCTCAGGGCGAGACAGTCACGCTCGCTTCAGACGGAGAGCGCGCAGATAGCGTGCTCGACGAGCTCGTTGAACTGCTCGCCACCGTCGAATAATCGATTGAGACAAAAGGGGCCGCACCATTTCGGTGCGGCCTTTTTAGCGCACAAAAGCCCCACTCCGTTCTGGCGGAGTGGGGCTTTTGGTTGCGAGACCAGAGGCGGTTAGGCCTTGGCTGCTTCTTCGGATGCTGCTGCGGCATCCGCTTCGATTTGAGCGCGCACGATGTCGCGCTTCTTTTCGAGGCGGCTAACCCAGTAGGCGAATCCGAGGGCAAGGACGCCCAGTACGCCGATAGTCCAGCCACCGAGGTTGGCAACCCCGAAGAACAAGCCGGTTAGCGGGTTAGCTCCGTCGACGAGCGACGAGATGAGCTGCGACCCCTGTGTGTCAGTGAATCCTGAAGCTTCGGCGATGGCGGTGAACTGTGGTGCAGTTGCCGTAGCGATGAACAGGCCGATCGCAATGACGATGGCGCCACCGATCACAGAGCGCACGATGTTTCCACGGAAAATCGGAACCATCATTGCGACAATGAACGGCAGGGTTGCGAGGTCCACGAGCGGTAGCACTTGGTTGCCAGCCGGAGCGAGCGCGATAGCGATGAGCACCGTGACGGGAACAAGCACGAGCGACGTCGCGAGCACAGCGGGCTGGCCTACGGCGATTGCGGTGTCGAGACCGATGTAGAACTTGCGGCCGGGGAAGCGCTTCTGAACGAACTCACGCGCGGAGTCGGAGACCGGAATGAGGCCTTCCATAAGGATCGACACCATACGTGGCAGAAGCAGGAGAACCGCAGCAAGGCTGATGGCGAGTACAAGGATCGCGATCGAGTCTGCGCGTGGGTCGTCGAAGCCGAAGCCGGCCAACCCGATGATGATTCCCAATACAAGTCCGAGAATCATCGACTCACCGAATACACCAAAGCGCTTCTCGATGGTCTGTGGGTCGGCCTTAAGGTTGCGGAAGCCAGGGATACGGTCGAAGAGCCACTGCAGGGGAACTGCGAACGCGATGTACGGGGCGCTGGTGCCGTGGGGGAACGAGATGTCGGGGAAGTTGAAGTACTTCTGAATCCAGGGCGCTGAGAGGTCAGCAAGAGCCAGAACGATCACCATGTGCACTGCGGCGGCGGCGATACCGATCCAGAAGTTGTCGGTTACTGCGCCAACGAGGGCACCAACGAGGGCGAAGTGCCAGAAGTTCCAGAGGTCGATGTTGAATGTGCGAGTCAAGCCCGACCACAGCAGCAACATGTTCACGAGGATGCCGACCGGAATAATCACCGCCCCGATGGTTGACCCAAAGGCGATGGCCGCGCTCGCGGGCCAGCCGACATCGAGCACTGTGAGGTTGACGCCGAGGTTCACGGCAAGAGCTTGGGCTGCTGGACCAACTGTGGAGGCCATGAGGCCAATCACGAGGTTGATTCCAATAAACCCTATGCCGATTAGTACACCAGCACGCAGTGCCTGACTGAACTTTTGACCAAGGATCATGCCGAAGATCGTGATGAGGATCGGCAGGGTAACTGCGGCCCCGAGAGCCGTGAGGTAGCCAGTGATATTTGTCAGAATATCTTCAATTATGTTCAACGCTGAACGTCCAATTCTCTAAGTGAGTTGAGTGGTGCTGGTGAGGTTCGAATCATTCGTGGTGCGAGTGAGTTCGTTATTCGAACTGCTTCTCGATTTCGGCATACACCTTGTCGAGTCCCATTCCGGTGAGGAAGGGGAGACCGGCGATGACGGGGATACCAACGGAGTCGGGCACTTGGGTGGTGGCGACGATGAAGTCTGCGTCGAGGTTGCCGCGCAGAGTGTCAGTTACTTTGCCCTGCGAGATTTTTGCGTCGAGTCCTTTGGATTCGCAGAAGGCTTGAATTTTCGTTACTACCACGGTCGATGTTGCGACTCCAGTGCCGCATATTACGAGGATGCGTTGTGTGGCCATTATCGATACTCCAATGTATTCGCGGGGCAGTGGCATTGTCACAATTATGCACCTTTGATGTACAAATGTGTAGAAGAAGTTCCATTTTTGACTATCGCCAGACATGGCTGTCGGTGCAGAGTGAGGGTTCATGAGCGACGCAGACAACACAAAAACCGCAGTGGTTCCCCGCGCAGATCTCAGTTTCGTTGGGTTCGAGGCAGCCGACAGCACCGACGTGCTCTCTGCGTTTGCAGCTCGGGCACTCGAAGTCGGTGCGGTCCATCCCAGCTACGAGGCCGCGCTATTGGCGCGCGAACTGGCCTATCCGACAGGACTGCCCACCGTCATCCCCGTCGCTATTCCGCACGCGGATGTTGAGCATGCGATCGAATCTGGGCTTGGTATCGCAATGTTGGCCAAACCAGTCGCATTTGGAGAAATGGGCGGAGCTGACTCGATGGTTGCCGCACAGGTCGCCGTGCTCATCTTGGTCACCCAACCACACGCGCAAACTGAGATGCTTACGCAACTCATTGCTGTGTTCCAGCTCGACGGCTGGTACGAAAAGTTGAGTACTGCAAAAACTCCTGCAGAGCTTGCCGCCACTTTCGCGGAACTGCTCGCCTCGACGACCCAGTAGTTCTAGGCACCACCGTGCCTGCGGCGCTAGCGGAGCCAGCCTGCCCCACGTGGAACGCGCGGGGCTAACGTTGGGCGAGTAGCGCTAGTGCGAGGTCAGAGTCAACCACGAGCACGTCAAATAGCCCACCAGCGAGCGCAGCATGAGTACCCTCCATTTTTTGGGCACCAGCAGCAACGCCAACAACGGTCGGAATGTTGCCGAGTTCGTCGAGGTCGATCGCGATTACTCGATCGTTGACAACGGATTCGACCGGCTTTCCGTTTCGATCAAAAAAGCGTGTGCAACAGTCGCCGACTGCTCCGGATGACGCGAACTCGGCGCGTTCGCTACGGCTCAGGTTCATCGATTCGATGATGGCCCCTGACGCGCCGACTCCAACATTTCCCACACCGACAATGGCAATCTTGGCGCGGCGTGAGGTGTTGAGCACTCCCGTAATGGATGGTTCACGCAGGAACGCTTCGCGAGATTCGCGCGACTCGACAACGGCTGGCGCATAAAGGCGACGGTGTTGAGCCCCGAGCTTGGTCGCCAGCAGGCGCACGAGCACGTTGCCGTCTCGGGCGGAGTCGACGATTGACAGTCCGCCAACAAGAGGAAGCACTTCAATTTTTTCGTGAGAAGCGTCATCGGGAATCTCGTCGACAACGGCCTGCACGCTTGAGCCCCACGATAGGGCGACACCGCCATCGCGCGGGAGGTTGTCGATGAGCCATTGGGCGCCGAGGGCACCAACGCGCGACAACTGATTGTCTCCGCCGGTGCTGGGGGCAACTCGGCACTCGCGCAGGCCGTAGCGGGCAATGAGTTGAGCTTCTAAGTCTTGAGACCGACCGAACGGGTCGTTGATGCGGATGTCAACGATGCCGTTCTTGCGGGCATCGGCTAGCACGCGCGACACGTTGGATCGCGAGACGCCAATTTCTTGAGCGACCTCGGCCTGTGACTTGCCGTCAAGGTAGTAGAGGGTGGCGGCTTTCACAAGCATGGCTTGATTGCGTGGACTTGGTATTGGTCCATCCCTCTCTCGTGCATCGTTGCGTATTCGCACCCATTCTACTGGCGTATACACGCTCGTGCGCCTAACTGGAGGGTTCTACACAGCAGACCGTGTAACAGGGGAGTAGAGGTCGCTAAACTTGGTTAGTGACTATTCGCCTGTATGACACCCGCAGTGCCAGCCTCGTCGATCTCGAACCCCGTGAACCGGGCAAAGTGGGCATCTACGTGTGCGGACCCAC
>Ga0307486_1002383_pt1 | contig 13139 bp, 7 predicted proteins | sample CBIW02metaG_FD_203663 | JGI IMG/M metagenome (GOLD analysis project Ga0307486, IMG submission 203663) | Sea-ice brine microbial communities from Beaufort Sea near Barrow, Alaska, United States - CBIW 0.2 | ecosystem: Environmental > Aquatic > Marine > Coastal | place: USA: Alaska | collected... | reverse complement strand
GCGTACTCATGTCTATCACTTTAAAGCGCCACTTTGCATCAATTGTTTTTTTGAATTGATCCTCCAAAGGCATTAATTTAAATGGAAGGCTATACGAAGCATTTCCATACATGGTATGTTCTTTTGAAAGATTCCAAAAGCCGTTATTCTTTTCTTTATTTACATCATCATAGTCGATAATGGCCCAGCACAATCCTATGTTTTTGTTTTCAGTTAATATAGATTTCACTGCTCTTGATGGATCATTTCCTGCATAATCGAAAGGAGTAATCCAAAATTCTAGGGTAAGTTTTCCTGCTTCCCCAGGTTTAAAATCATAATGATACGCTGTGTTGGCATACGGCAATTCTTTTATCCAAGGTTGACTGCCCCAAACCATCGTCCAGTCTTTTCCTTCAGCAGGAGTAAAAATATGATAGTTTTGCGCTTGGACACCGTGAAATGAAAAATAAGCGTCCATAATATCTAAATTTTTGTTCGGGTGAAATCTATCTATAAAAGGGCCACCAGACTGGTCTGCATCTACAATTATTTCAAAAGTGTCGTTATGCAAACCCGGAAGTGAAAAATCCCAATAGTCGTCATAGGCTTCGTAAAGAAAGTAAAGACGGTTCAGTCCTTTAACCCAGGCTACTTTTACACTTACATCAAGATTTTTAGGATCTGCTTTAGCATATTTTCCACTATCTTCCCAAAGCTGGTCCATACCTACTGTATATGTTTCGGGTACGATTCCCCAATCTTCTGAATTTCCATCTATTTGAGGAATCATAGTTGCCGGAAACTGAAAAACCTGAAAACTTCTGGTTTCCTGTGAAAAAATTTGAAAGCTCACAGATAAATAAATGGCAAAAAATAGCAAGTGGCTTTTATTCAATTGTAAGGGTCTATTTAATTTTTTAATAGTCATAATTTAGCAACTAATTGGCAGGAATATCCATAGCTTTATATTTTTTTGGATTTGCCGAATTTCCTTTAAAATCAATCAATTTCAACCCAGTGACATCGTGTGCTTTTAAAGCATTCGAAAAATAGTCAGGAATGTTATTGCCCCACTTTACACTACAATTATCCAACGTTACTTGATCAGCAAAACGAATATACATTCCGGGATTCTCATGCGCTTCAATCCCTTCATACACCTTTGTGGGGCGGTTGTCAAAAAGATTTCCTGGATATTTTGTCCATCGGTTAAGCGTTACAGCTACATTATTAAAACGTACATTATTAATTCTACTTTCTTTAGTACCATTAATACGTACACTATTTTCTGCAGTGCCTTTCACATTTTCAACTAAAATATCATGAATTTTACCGAGTTTGGTTTCTGAAGTACGAGGTATAGCAGTAAATGAAATGGCTTCTCCGCGACCCCACCAAGGCGCCGAATGATAACGTGAGGTAAAGGTAATATCCTTAAAAGCAATGTTATAAACATTTCCTTCATCCCTTAATTGAATAGTGATTCCACGGCAACTGGTTTTTATTTCACAACGTTCAAAAACCACATTATAAATATCCTTTGTTGTTTCCGTTCCTATTTTAACCCCCGAATCCTGTGTTTCCAAAATGCAATCATGCACCCAAATATTGGCGGAGGGACCGTAATCTTCTTTTTGCCGTGTGGCTTTTACAACTATGGCGTCATCACCGCAACTTATTTCGCAATTTCGAATTTCAACATTTCGGCAATGATCGGGGTCTATGCCATCACAATTGGGAACATCAAGATCATTTTTAATTTTAATACCATCAATCAAAACATTTTCACAACCCAGCATATGTAAGCTCCAAAAGGGAGCCTTTTCAATAGTTATATTTATGATTTCTAAATCTTTACATTGGGTAAGGATAAATAATTTAGGTCTCCATTCTTTTGGGATCCACCATTCGTTCTCTTGTTCATAATGCGACATAAATTCCATCGCCCTGCCATTAATACTTCCTGTTCCCGATATTTTTAAATGGTTGGCTTGTTTGGCAATTATAGCAGCTTCTTGTGAATAATCCTCCTTATTGGTGCTTACCAAAAGTTGTGCATCGCCCTGTAAATGAAAATCTATTTCACTCTTAAGAACGATAGTACCTATAAGATATTGATGCCCTTTGGGAACCAAAACCCTAGCACCATTTCCAACTTTTGCCGCTTCATCAATGGCGGTTTGGATTGCTTTGGTATCCAAAGTTTTTCCATCGCCAACCGCCCCATATTGTGTTACATCAAAAACGGGCGCATTTTTTTGTGCATAGCTAAAGGAATTTCCGAAACTGCAGAGAATAGTAGCAAATAAAAGGATATGACGAAAGCTTTTGTTCATGCTATTGGGGCGTTTTAGTTTAAACTGTATATTTTTAAATTGTCTATTTCTTGTCTTGATTCTGTGGTTCTCAAGCCAAAAAATCCACTGGTAAGAGGCTTTTCATCTGAAAAAGAAAAGTATTCTTTGTGATTTACAAATACTTTAATACTTCCATTATAATAAATAGTTTGAATTAAATATGTTTTATTTGGCTCCAGCATGTATTTATTTTCCTTATAATCGTGGATAAGAACACGCTCTCCATTTCCTACATATTTTCTGAAACGGGTAGTGGTATTTCTGTTTCCACCTATTCCGAAATAATAAAGTTGTAAAGAATCATATTTGGCAAAATTTCCTTCTCGGGTAAAAAGATCGGGATTTTTAGGATCGTTTGCCATCCAAAATTGATTAAGATCTGAAAGCCTGTCATTGGCGCCATTTTTCATTATAACTATCCGGGTATATTCAATTAAAATATTCCCGGAAAGTTTTTTGTTTAACCAAACAGTCGCACCACGGTCTACATCTATAATCAATTTTCCTTTTTCTATTTTTACCTTTGCAGTTTTTGAAATTTTTGTTTCTACTATAAAATCTGAAAGATTCTTTTCAAAATCGTTTTGATAGACAAGAGTAGCTTTTTCAAGATTAAAATCTTTTTGAGCTACTTCATTTTGAGAAGTTAACACCAATGGAAATAAAAGGGACAGACATAAAAAAAGGATTGATTTTAACATCTTAATTTTGTAAACCTTACTTTGTTTTTATTTCTGAATCATGGGATGATCTTCAGGCAAATCGTCACCTACCAATTCGAGCAATTCAATTGCATTAAGACACCATTGTGCCGTATTATTAGTAGAAACTCCTGAAACTTCATAAATAGGTTCCATAGTGGCATCTCCATCAAAAAGAACCATATCAAATGGAGTTTGATATCTGGTTCCATCTGACCCCAAAAACTCATTCCAAGCTCTTTTTGCAAAAGATTTATCACCAGTCGCATATGCATAATAGGCTGGAAGTCGGGCAAACCAAGGACCGGAATCTCCAAGTTTTACATCTGTACCAAATTCTTTTTGAATATTTTCTTGTGGAGCACCATATAATTTACAAAATTGTAACCAAAGCTTATCCCATTTTTTACTATCTAATAGTGGAGATAACTCGAAAGAAACTTCCGGCCCCCCCATTAAAACTGAAAGATGTAAAAAGCCAATATCTTCTTTTTTAAGTTGATGAAGTGTATTTGTTTCAGGATCATAACCAAAGGCCGCATCTTTAGCAGAGAACATTCCATACGGCATTTTTGAAAGATTTTTTACGCCAGTTAGTATTTTATCCCTGTATTGGGTATCTCCTGTGCGTTCCCATTCTGTCATCCAATTACCCACAAGTGCCAACCAATCTGGCCCAACCCTTGCGTGTGTAGGATATTCACTTTTTTTCATAATTAAACGTACAGGGTCTAATTCTCCTATTGCTTTATTGGAAGCCTCTACCGCAGCGTGCATTAAGTCCCCGGTGCGTTCATCTGTGGTAAGATAGTAGTAAAAACGACCCAACGCAGCTTGGGCTATCCTTACTTCTTTAGCTCCGCCACCCCAATGAAGAACATTGTGACGCGAACCCAAACCATCAAATTTACCCATATGATATACATCTACCTCGCCGGTGTGGCGTGTTAAAGCTTCCGCCATTCTAAATGCATCTTGTTTTCCCGTACGAAGAAAATTGTACCAAAGCCAGATATTAGGCATTAATTCGGTATTATCCCAGGCATATCCGCCAATATCATATTTCCATACATGCCTGTCTTCATCATAACCATGCATGATATCGCCATAGTTCCAGAATCCATACCAGTTTCGTTGTTCTACTTCAGTTTTGTAATATTTAAATGCATTATCCAACTGGTTTTCTACCCATGCTTTTCCTTTTGTAGATCTATCCTGTAAACTCCATGCTCCAAAAACAGGAATATCATGAATATATTCTGAAGAAGCCATAAGTAGGGGAGGGTTGTTTCCCAGTTCGGTAATACTATTAAGGGTTTCATACGAGGGCACGTCTGATGAGGCAAAAAGTAAAAGTTCACTGGTTCTTGCGATTCCTGTAGGAGTACTGTGACCGTCCTGCGCATCTTCATAACTTGCAATTAAAGTATGTCCTGTGGGTATAGTATCATAAGGCCTTAAATCCATAGCGGGGCCATCGGGAGACCAAAGCCAAGCCTTAATTTCAGCTTTATCTTTTTTGAGATTTCTTACTTCCAATGAAGCAGGATAAGATTCCCAAAAATTGCGAACACATACCGTTAAACCCCCTGAAACATCACCGGCAAAAACCATTCCTCTGGAACGGTTGCCTGCCCCGGCATCAAGCCATACACTTTTATCATTTGTTCTTTTTTGAATCCTGAAACCATCAGCATTTCCTTGTACTAATTTAAAATCGTTCCAAGAAGCCCAATGATCTAATAAAAACTGCTGCTCTTTGTTAAAAGTTTCTCTATTGGGAACCCTTTTCCCTTTTAATTGAGATTGATAATAATCTTCTCCTTTATAAGAGAGTTTTCCTCTTCCAATAAGGGGTTGTGAGGGTTCATCCCATAAACCATTGTTCTCGCCAGAAAACCGAATGTGACGGTTGTAAATTTCTTCATCTAAAGGGATATCGAAAGTGACTCCCAATCCTCGTATAAAATCTTTTTCCTGATCTCCATCAAAAATAATGGTATGGATCATTTTTACCGATTGTTGCCCGGCATAAAAATAAAGTCGAACCACAAAAGGCAACCAACTCCTGCTGCCATTATCTGCTTTGTGGTTTCCTTCAATTTTAATTACCGATCTCACCGGCCCATTTTGCTCTACCGTAACTTTTGAAATAGTTCCCGTGAATTTTTCCTTTGCGGGTTGGTTTCCTACTTCGGTTTCCGGGGCGCTTTGTTTTATGCAAACCAATTGGCCACCAGAGCTTATTTCTTTATTGTTTATTTTTAAAGAAGTAATAAGTCGATCTCCCCTTTTTGGAATATCACATTGTAAAACACCCGTATCAATATGGACTGAATTAGTGTTTTCTGTAACGGTGACTTTTTCAGTAAATCTTTTTGTACTGCTGGAGGTGTTTTTAAGCTTAAAATTTGTTCCATCTTCAGGAGTAGTTACGGTACTAAATCCAGCCCATTTTATGGAGCCGTCCGGCCAGTAAGCAAGTTTCCAAGATTGTAAAGGAAGCTGATTTCCTTGGGTATTGGTTAACTCAAATTGATTTACAGATTGTATTTCCCCTTCTTTAAAAGGAACACCCCAACTTACTCCTGTAGCTAAAGTAGGCGGATTTTCTTCTAACCACGATAACTGTACAGTGTTTTCATTTTGACCATACACTGTAGCATATGTTCCTAAAAATAAAGCCACAATTACAACCACTGTTTTTACAGTTGCTGTTGAAGATAATAAATGTCGCATAATGTAATTTTTTAAAGGGAGAAAATTGAAAGTTTAAAAGCAATACCAGCGTATACGCTATTTTGTTTTCTTTAAATTATCAGGAAACATAGGAACTAACATAATATCATTTTCAGTTAGAAAACTGGAATTGAACAATATCCATTTACCATCAGGACTTACAGATTGATGTAAATGAGGTTCATTAGAAAAAGGACTTCTACTGCCGGAACGGTGTCCTTGGGTGAGTAAGACAACGTCTTTTGGATTATTGGCATTTATACGGTATAATTTTCCATCAAAGGTGTCACCGGCGATCCATTTTGCATCTGGTGTAGCATTACAATGCCAATACCCTCCACCATCTGTTTGACCGTGAAATTGTAAATCTGTATTATCTGTTTTTATGGAATAAATTCCGGTTTGGTGATCATTTAATCTATCAATATGACCCATTAAATGAAACAATACTCTATCGGGGCCCATAAAAACTTCATGAGTAACCCAATCGTTATCTTTTTCATTATATAACGCTTTATTGGTTGCTTTTCCATTTTTATCTATTGTAACATACCAGATACGTTGTGGCGCATCCCCCCCTGTTTCCCAACAATACATGAGCTCTCCCGATTTATAGGGATTGGCTTGTAAATGACCTATTCTATATGGAATATCTAAAGTTTTGGTTATTTTTTTATTCTTAAAATCTATATTATAAATTTCATAGTGAGAATCATCTTTTTTATTTGAAAAGAACAAACTTTCTTGGCTTGCGTCCAATCCTACACCGGAAGGGTCCAAATCTTCAGGGATTGTATAAAGTACTTTTTCATAATCGGTTACATTCCCTACGGTACGAGTTTCACTATCTTTTAATAATTTACCTAAATTAAATTCTATTAAATCTTTCCCCTTAAAATAAAAGGCCATGTTATCTTTCCAGCCCACATGTAAATTATCCACACCTTCTCCAGTCGTTATTTGTACTATTTCAAAATTTTCAGTGGAAACTGCATAGTATTGACGTTTCGGCCCATCTTCATTTTTTGTTCTATTGGACAGAAAAACAATATATTTTCCGTCTGAAGTCCATTGCGGGTGTGTTTGGTATATTTTTGAACTTTTATGCCGCGAGGTAGTTAATGCATTTACGGTAACACCTGTGACTTCATCTTTATAAGTATAATTTTCTGAAGCAAAACGATATCCAAAATTGTCTTCTCCAGCCATATCAAACGTATGGTCTACCTCTGATCTACTTGAATAATCAACCCCATTTATTACTTGAGCAAAAAGTAATTTTGCAGGTAAAAAAAAGAGGATAAATACTACTATTATTTTTTTTCGGCTTGTCTTTAGGATTCCATTGGATATCTGAATGTTTTTTATTTCTTTAAATTTTTTTAAATAGTTCATAGGAGAGGTTATTATAAAAATTTGAAAAAAAGAGGAAATACAATTTACACGAAGCAATATTGAATTTCCCCTATGAAAAAAAGACCAATTAACTTAACAAAATGCTTTCTTTACTTTAAAATTTGTTTAGGAGTTAATAAATAAAATTTAATATCCGGGGTTTTGAGTTAGGCTTGGATTTGCATTTATTGCAGCCTGCGGAATAGGATATATCGTTCTGTAATCTTCAGACTGCTCTTTCCATTCCCAAGCATCTCCAAATTTTCCAAATCTTATTAAATCTCGTCTTCTAGTCATTTCAAAAGCCAGTTCTCTATTTCTTTCCTCTAAAATATTTTCTAAGCTTAGGGATGTAAGAGGAGTAGCGTCACTACGCTCTCTAATCATATTTACAAATTGACGAGCACCTTCAAGATTTCCCTGTCTTGCCATCGCTTCGGCTTTTATTAAAATTACATCTGCATAACGAATAAAGGCAATATCATTTCCTGCATTACCCCCTGCTGTGTTTGGATCTAATTGCCATTTTATCCATTTTATACCCGCATTCATAGGTTGACTTCTAATGCCTGTTGCCGGGATTATTTCATATGGCACGGGACCTTCTGTAGAGTTACCCGGAACATAAAGTGTTGAATTATTATCTGGAACAATACTCTCAACCAAAACAACTTCACCATTACGAGGGTCAACAAGGGGACCATAGCCGCCTAAAAACATATCCTTTCTATCATCTTGATCTTCATAAGCATTCATGATTGATGGCCTGGTAGCAAAACCATTTTGTGGAGTGTATGGTAAACCAAATAATCCTCCTGAGATACCAGGAAGAACTTTTTGAACTAAAGGATGGCCTATACCTCCAGCAACGTTTGGCGAATAAACTGCACCAAAAATGAATTCCTCATTATTATCGTTATTCGCAACAAAATTATCAAAGTAGTTGGGCAATAAACTATACGCTCCGGAATTTATAACCAAATCCGCATATTCCTCGGCTTTGCCATATTGGGGAGTACCTGTATATACCTCCGCATTTAAATATACAGTAGCCAGTAAAGCGTAAGCGGCCTCTTTAGTTAATCTTCCATAATAACCACTTCCAGCCTCAGCCTTGGTAGGTAAATCAGCCGCGGCAGCTTGTAGTTCTGTAGTAACAAATTCAAAAACTTCAGCACTGGTATTTTGTTCAGGTAAATTTAGTGGATCTACTTTAGGTAAGGTGAAAATTGGTACATTCCCAAATAAATCCATTAGATAAAAATATGCATATGCTCTCAAAGCGCGTAATTCTGCTACAGGTCCAGTCACATCTAAAGTAGACCCATCCAGGGAAGTTAAAAGTCCATTAGTTTGTCCAACTGTTCTAAAAAAAGTATCCCAAGTGCCAGTAATATAGGGATGATCTGGATTCCAGGTATGCTCCATTAGCTGCCAAAAGGCATCTCCTCCCCACCAACCTTGTATTTTTTGCTGCACCACAACCTGATCTGCTGAAAGTTCAAGTGATCTGTATTCTACTCCCATACCGGTAATTCCTGCAAATGATCTGTAAACCCCAGATAGGGAAGATAGGATTTGAAAATCATTAGAATAAAAGGTCTCCGGCGTATAAATAGAAAAGGTTTCTTCTTCAAGGCTACAACTGCTCAAAAGTAGAATCGGTATACTCAAAATAAGGGCAATCTTATTTTTAAATCTTATTTTTAAATCTTTCATTTTTTTATCTTTTAAATAGTTATATTAAAATGTAAAACTGGCACCTAATAAATAGGTTGTAGGCCTGGGATATACCAAATAATCCACTCCTACTGCTCTAGTATTCACTTCAGGATCATATCCTGTATAGTTGGTTATCAAAAGCAAATTCTTACTGGAAACATATATTCTTGCTTTTTTAAGAAAAGTTATATTATCTGTATTAATCCTATATCCTAAACTTAAATTATCCACTCTTAAATAACTACCATCTTCCAACCATCTGGATGAAAACTGTGCATTTTCTTCCCGGTTAGTACCGTTTGTTAATGCTGATTCCAAAACATTAAGTGCTGGGGCCGCAACGGGGTAAGAAAATTCTGCCGCTGTATTATTATAAATATCATTACCAACTACCCCTCTTATATTAAGAGATGCATCAAATTGTTTATACCTAAAGTTGTTATTAAATCCAAAGGTGAAGTCAGGATTTGGATCTCCTATTACAACCATATCTGCTTCTCCGTCACCATCTTCATCCTGAAAAGTTTCAAATCCTTCGTTGTCCAAACCTGTATATTTTCTTCCATAAAATGATCCTATGGGCAATCCAGGACGTATAAGTTGAATACCGGTCTGAAAACCAACAACCCCAGACCCGTTTACGTTTCTTATTTCATCTCTTTGGAAATTTTCATTTGATAAACTGATTACCTCATTTTTATTGGTAGAAAAGTTAATATTTGAACTCCAGCTGAAATTTTTATTTTCAATTATGTCCCCGTTAAGACTAAATTCGAAACCTTTATTCTCTACTTCTCCAACATTCGCCCATTGTGAAGCTACAACAGATGGAGCGGCTGTAGAGAACTGCAAGAGAAGATCAACAGTTTTCTTTTTATAATAGTCTAATGTTCCGCTAAGTCTCTGATTAAAAAATCCAAAATCCAAACCAACATTTAATTGACTTGTTTCTTCCCACTTTAAATCAGGATTTGCGTAATTTGTTGGTAACACACTAGGAATGGCTTGTCCTCCAAACACATACACACTAGATCCGGCGATTGATAATTGTTCCCTGAACAGATTGTTAGGAATTTCCTGATTACCAGTAATACCATAACTCAACCTAAATTTTAAATTACTGACTTTGGAGTCCTCTAGAAAACTTTCATTGGAGATGTTATACGCAAATGCTCCCGAAGGGAAAGTCCCCCATCGGTTATTTTCACCAAAACGGCTAGAACCGTCTCTTCTAAGAGTAAGGGTTACAAGATACTTATCCTTAAGTTTATAATTAAGCCTTCCATAGTAAGAAGCTAACCTGTTTGCATCTTTAAAAGATGTATTAGAAAGAATACTTCCTGACTGAATTAAATTCCATTTAGTAGCCGTTGAAACAAATTGATTCGACATTGTAAAGGTGTTTTCATTTTCAAATCTCTGGAAAGAATATCCAGCTAAAAATGTTAAATGATTATTTTCATTTAACTGCTTAGTATAGGTAAGAGTATTTTCAATTAATGCCGTGGTGTTTTTAAATTTACTAATTGAAGCCCTCCCCCCTTCAGTTTCTGCAGATGGATGAGTCTCAGGAGCAAGTGTAAATCTATCCATTCGCTCATTTGAATATCCCAGATTCAAACCAAAAGTTAATGATTCCAATATATCATAGCTGATATTGGCATTACCAATAAAAAAATTTGTTTCACTCTCATCCTGTACATCAACCCATGAAACAGGATTTATCCTTAATTCTCCAACTTGAAAATAACTGCCATCCTCATTTCTAACAGGTAAGGTTGGCGCCCATCTTAAGGCATCTTTTAAAATATTACCTCCTTCATTATCAATTGTAGACGAAATAGCCACTTTGTCATCCATCAAATTAGCATAGGTCATATTTACGCCAATTTTAAGTTTGCCATCTAAAGCGCGATGAGTACCATTAAACCTACTGGTATACTTTTTTAAACCATTGGATAATATAACACCTTGCTGTTCTGTGTACCCAAATGATGCTCTGAATTTGGTAGTTGCTGAACCTCCTGAAAAAGCCAGGTTGTGATTTTGCGAATAGGCTGTTCTAAAAATCTCTTTTTGCCAGTTGGTATTGGCGCCCAAATCAGAAAATGGCTTTCCAGTACTATCGGAATATTCCCTATATTGTTTTGCTGACAGAAATGGTAAAGTTTCCCGAACCTCGGCAACTCCAAAATAAGTGTCATAAGTAAGAGTTTCACCTACTCCATCCCTGCTTTTGGTTGTAATAATAATTACACCATTAGCTCCCCTGGAACCATAGATTGCAGTAGCTGATGCATCTTTTAATACATCAATACTTTCAATATCCGCAGGGTTAATAATATTTAAAGGGTTAGAAACTTCATTAGAAAATGGTGTAGTTCCACTTTGTGCTCCCAACTGCACAGAATTATTTGCACTTCCAAATTGTAAAGGCACTCCATCTACAACATATAGGGGTTCATTACCTGCAGATATGGAGCTTACACCTCTAATTCTTACTGTAGACGCGGCCCCTGGTTGACCACTATTCTGAACGATATTAACACCCGGGATTTTACCTTGTAAAAGTTGTTCAGGAGCAACTGGTGGTGCATCCTCAATACTTTCTGCTCTTATTGATGAAATAGCACCAGTAACATCACTTCTCTTTTGAGTCCCATATCCAACAACGACTACTTCATCCAGACTAGAGCTACTTACTTCCATAACTATATCATAGTTATTTTCTTGACCTACTAATTGCTCAATCGTTTTCGTGCCCATAAAAGAAAAAACGAAAATATCCCCTAAAGTAGCTTGAAGAGTAAATTCTCCATCAAAATTGGTCTGTGTACCATCACTAGTTCCTTTAATAACCACATTTACCCCAGGCATTGGAATTCCATTTAGGTCAGTAACTGTTCCTGATACTACCTTTTCCTGGGCAAAAGCAGAAAAGCTTAAAAATAAGCATCCTGTATATACCAATAATTTCTTTAATAAATGTTTCATATGCTTAATTTAGAGTTTACAAAATATTATTAGTCAAATATATTTGCTTTTATTGCTTAAAGTATCCTGTACTGTCCTGCGATTGAAAAAAAAACTTAAATTTTAATAAAAATGCTTAAATTTCTCCCAAAGGAATTGTTTTCCACCTATTATTTAACTCTAAATTGAATGGTTATTAGCAGGAAAAGCGTTGCTTTTAGACTTACTTATTTGGAAAAAAGATATGGGACCTGGAATCTACTTTCGGGCCTACTTCAATAAAAAACCAGGATGTGGAGGCTATTTATAAGCTACATTTTGCCGGGCAATGGCCATTTTGTATTGAGGGTCATGATTCAGGGTTGACATTCTGTTTTGATCGGAAATAGTGGTGGAACAAATACGGAGCTCAGGATTATCTGCAAATCTCCAAATGACCTCTTCCCATCAGCCCCCCTGGAGATCGGCAGAAAGGCAGGGAGTAGCTTTCATGACGTTGCTTGAAGTAACACCTTCCGCTTCCAAAAGTTCAATTGCCTGCGATTTTTCCAATTCCACTGGCTTATTGTTGTTTCGTCAACTAGTTCACGTAATGGATCAGCATCCCACCAGACGGAACCCGGTGTTTGCAGGAAAATTGTCCTTCCTTCACTTTCATGAACTCCAAAAAGTTCTAGACTGGGCCTTTTAGGATCCAAATCTCCTGCGTGAAGCCCAACTGCATGTTGAAGGCGGGTTGAATAAAATCCCTGCTCATTATGACCAATAGTCATTGCGCCCAAACAAACTTCATCCCTGCCGTCATTATCAAAATCGGCTACGCTTATATGATGATTTGCCACATCTGAATATCCTTCACATTGAAGTAAAGAAGAATCAAAATCCAACTGCTGACTTAAAGGAGCCTCTAAAACATTTATACTAATTTACGCTTCTGCTTTACGTTGATACCACTTACTAAAAAGTAAAAATAAAATTCCACAAAGCAACCAGGCAGGTAGTGTTACAAATGATAAAAACACATCAAACTGGACTGATATAAAATAGAATAACAAGAAACTTATTGCCCAAGATAAAATTACTGCCTTACTGTATGCTATATTTTTAACTTCAGCATAATTTTTAATAACCCCTGCCTTTTTAGCAAAGAAATGTTCAAAGACAATAATTGCCCCAAAGGGTGCTAATATAAAACCATACAATGCTACAAAATCCAGTAATTTCATCGCGAATGCAGGAAAAATTCCTGCAAAAGTTGCCAAGCCCCCGG
>Ga0307486_1002382_pt1 | contig 13140 bp, 7 predicted proteins | sample CBIW02metaG_FD_203663 | JGI IMG/M metagenome (GOLD analysis project Ga0307486, IMG submission 203663) | Sea-ice brine microbial communities from Beaufort Sea near Barrow, Alaska, United States - CBIW 0.2 | ecosystem: Environmental > Aquatic > Marine > Coastal | place: USA: Alaska | collected... | reverse complement strand
TGCGTTGCCCGGCCAATTTGGTGGTCATGTAGACTTCATCGGTGTCTACCGTCATGTGCACCAGGCAACGGCCAAACTGCAACAGGGTTTGGCTGATATCACGGTCTTGCCGGTATTGCTTCTGGCCATGGAATCGCGCTGTTTGGCCGGTCCAGGGATTTTTCAGTTCTAGCGTGGCAAAGGGCAAACCGTTGAGGAAAAGCACCATATCAATCTCTTGCAGGGTATTTGTTATGGAATAACGTACCTGCCGGGTGCTGCTGAAAATATTTCCCTGAAAGTTTTGTTTAACTTTGCTGGAACTGCTGGCCGAGGGGGCTGGATACATCAGGTGGAAATGAACGTCGTCGATGTCCAACCCGCGCTTAAGCAGGTGCAGGGTTCCGTACTTTTTCGCCAGCCGGTCAAAGCGAGATGGCCATTCAGGAATGGTTGAAGGAATCGGCCAGATACGACAGCGAGGTATTATTCTCGACAAGACAAGACAAGACAAGGCCGGCGCTTGAGCGCCGACACGATCCAGTATGCTGTCGCAAAATATGCGGCCGTTGCGCGACAGCACTGCCCCTCACTAAAACACAGGAGGATCACCCCGCATGTACTTCGACACAGTGCCGCAATGGAGTTGTTGCAAGCGGGTGTAGATTGCTCAGTCATTGCGCTATGGCTGAGGCATGAGTCAGTAGAAACCACTCAGGTCTACCTCCATGCACACATAGCGCTGAAGGAGGCGGCGCTGGCAAAAGTTGATCCATTAGGGCACGGCAAAATCGTACGCTATCAGCCCGGCGATAAACTGCTGACGTTTCTGGATGAGCTATAGCCGACCAAAGATTATGCCGAATCGACATCACAGATAAAAGGGTCGAAAACAGTGTGGTGTTGGCATGTTTGCGCAACCAACAAAGCCAATTCGGCATAGTTCAGGGTTCGGCATGAACTGCTAAAGCGAACAATCTGGAGCCCTCTGCTTACATCCACAATGTGCTGAAACGCATTGCCGACGCAGACACGCTGGAAAAGCTGGAAGCATTGCTGCCCTGGAATACTGAATTACCGGCTTCAAAGAAAGTGACTCAGTACGGTTAGGGCAAGTGGGTCGATTTAGCGGCGCTTACGCAACTCTGGTGATATCAGATGAAGTAAAGTCTGAGTCGACGTGGGAATTGCTGGGACAAGATATAAAGCGGATCCCCCAATCGCATCTCACCTGCTTGTGTCAGTGCCAAACGTCTGGTGTCCGGTTCGATCGAATGCCAAAACTTGAAACCTTGCGGAAAAAGGGACATGGCTGATTACCTTTTTATAGAAATTCGGGATCACTGAAGGATGCCGGCGGCACCCAGAGAAGTGGCAGGAAAAGTCCCAAATTATCCGGGGTCGGCTCATTGGCTGTGAGGGGCGACGAGCCCGGAAGACTCTGTAAGTCGAGACTGCGCGTCTTTATCTGATTGCGAAGGTGGTCGAGACATCCCAGAATCGCGTCAGCCGTCCAGGTCCCGGACTGAATTGGTGTCACAAGAACAAGTGAATTTGGAGCACGCCCTGGTGGTATCGGCACGCGGGCAGCAACACCTATTTCGGACTGCGGTCGTGCAAGTATTTCCCGCCATGACGCCATATGGAGCCCGATTATTTCTGTGCCGTCTAAAACAGGCTCGGAAGACAATGCAAGAAGCCCGCTTATCGATTGGGCCAGGCTGGCTGGGTCCGTTTTTCCTCCGATCCACGCATTAGGAATTTCGTTGGCAGTGAGCCCCGGCGCACCCTGCATCGCGCGTTCCCAAAGTCGTCCGTCAGCTCCCGCCAAGAGCAAATCAGACAACGGCCATAGCGCGGGTTCAACCGTCTGCAAGCCTTCGATCCACTCCGTCGGCAAAACCTGTGCCGCCAGACTGACGTCTCGCCGCGATGGCTGAGTCGTTAATAGAAACCGATGTGGAATGGGTAAACCGGCCAACAGCTTACCGACTCTGTTCTCAGGTGACAGGCTCAAATGGGCTTCAACTGCGTCGCGTATCCGGTTTCCGATTTCAGGCTCCACCGCCCCAGCCAGAACTCGCTCGGAAAGCGCAGCGGCCCCAGCGGTATCTCCGATTCGGAGTAATATTCTCACAGCCGATTCCGGCGCAGTATCGGCATAGCTGACTGCCTCGCGCAATGCATTACCAAGGGCATCCCCGGCCGCATTGATGGCACCCGCCTGTTCTGCGTCGCGGACTGCATCGCCGCGCGGCAAAGCACCGGGCAAGTCATCCGGTGAAAATGCGCGGGACTGAATCATCAACGTTGCAGCTCTTCCCGAAGCCCACCACCAGTCCCCGGCGTCACGATCCAGCGTTATGGCCTTTAACTTACCCCGAATACCGTTTGCCGCCAGCTTTAGCCGGCTTGCAGGCCGTAAAATCGTTTCGAGCCCTTGATCAGGCCGGGCAGCAACGATCAGTTCCATGACGGTAAGCCCCAGATCAGCCAAAGCGAGATCTAAAATCTCATGGCCATTTTCTGTCTCTACTTCCGCGCTGATACGCCCTGAGACCGGGGGCAAAAGCGCTTCAGCAATCGGGGCCAAGCCGGGCAAAACGGAATCCAGAGTTCCTGCGGCACCCGCGCGGGGTTTTGCAAACAGTGCAATGGTTGTTTCAAGTGCATAGCCGCTCGGTGTCGAATCAACGACTGCGAAATCCTGGGGCGGCGGCCCGCCACCTCCAAGCGCCTCGAATGCAGCTTGTGCAGCTTCGGGCCGGCCGTTCATGAGCCTGTGCAAGCCTTCCGCCGTACACAGGTCTGCATAGCCGTCACTAACATCAATCACTGCGGAGGATAGAGCGTCTACCAACGGTCCAAATACGTCGGACAAACGCGCGGAGCCGCTGTCAAAGCCGGCTGTAAGACCGCCGAGTGTTCCGCTGCGGGCATGGTCCAGAAGCCGGATACCATCAATTCTTGCGATTGCATCTTCTGGCTCGGGTTTGCCGCGAAGCGGCAACGCCCTGGCAAGAGCGGGCGTCAGTTCTGTACGCCCGGCTTTTGCAATAAAACGCTCCGCAAATCTTCCGAGCGCTTCAGCAGGGTCAAGCCCTCTGCGCAGACTTCCGGCGAGATCAAGCGCATTGCGAACGCGCGTAGATGTCAGGTCAATATCAGCAATACCCTCCTCGCCGCTTTCTTTTAACGAGTCTTTCGCCTGGTGCAGCGCTGCCGCCGTCGCAGCATGCTCCACCGACGGTGCAATGCGAAACACGGGAGGGTCGGTCATGGTTCCAGAACCGTTCCCCTCTATAAACCCGTAAGCTCCAATTACAAGGTCTTTGGCGCTGCGTGCGCGATGACGCTGCAGAGTTTGCAGCGCATCGGCCGCTTCCCACGCATCAAAGCGGAAGCTCGCCGCATCCAGAGCGCCAGCGAGAGCACGATGAACCTGCCAACCGGGAATGCCCTGTACGTCTTCAAGCGCCGCAATCAGCGCTTCCAGCGCGCGGGCCGCTTTTTCCTGTTCGGGCTTAACAGGGCGAAATGTCGCGATCAGTTCCTTAATGGACATGGTGGCGGCGCGCCCACCAAACACATCATTGATCAGATTATTCCAGTCTGAAGGTTGCGTATTGTAGTCAACACCGTAGCCAAGAATCCGGAATTCGACATTGCGATCGCCACCGGCCTTGAGTGCTGCCGCGTATTCAAGGATACCCCAACGCAACGCAGACAGCGCCAGAAGGTGAAGCACAGAGACTGAGTTGCTCTCTCGGATTTGTCCAAAAAACATTTCAAGGGGAGCCGCAAGCAATGTGTCTATCGCGTCAAGTTGCAGGAGCGCATTGCTGTGCTCTGCATCCGGAGCTGCCAGCGGCAAATCGATTAGCCGGTTTGTCGGATCACCGACAATTGTCAGCCCCGCCCGCCCCTTTGAAAAATCGACCACTCCCATCTGGCCAAGCTTTTCCCGACGTATCTGCGGCGCTTGAAACACCTCACGGGTGGATGGTCTGTCGGTGTTAAGCACTAAATTGATCCATGACACAAGATGATGCAAACGCCTTCGGCGCCATGTACCGCTTTGATCGGCACGGGTCAGGTGGTCCAGCAATGCAGGCCAGTCCCCCTTGCTATTATGCAGCTCGTCGCGCTTCGCCTCTGCGGCACTGGCGAGTTCAGGCATAAGCTTCCTGATAATGGATGAAACTGTGTCTTTCACAGGAGCCTTGGGTGGGCTCATAACATGAATTCCGTAAGGCTGGTTACCAACACTCAGTACCGGAAACGAACCTTCAGGGGTAAGCATATTAATAAAACGTTCTTCAAGTTCGTCGATCCAGTTTGGCGGTGTTGGCTCTTTGCCCTGTTCAAGATGCCAACCCTGCAGTAGCGCCGGCTGAACCGCCGCCGCCCAGACAAGGCGCGCACAGGGCTGGGTAGCGGCGTTGCCATCAATACGAGTTTCAGAACTGGACAGAGTATTGGCTTTTAGACCCAGCGCACCTTCCGCCGTCAGACTGACTTTTCTGGATTTGCCGTCAAAATCCGGAACCTGCGCCTTGGTCGGTTTTCCTGCCGGATGCAAACCCAGACCTACCGATTGACGCTGGGCGTTGATCAGGTCTGTAAAGCGTTCACCATCATTAGCAGAGGTCGCTCTCGGTATTCCAATCACTTCCACGGATGCGATTTTTGAAAAATCCATGCCTCGCTCCAGGCGCAGGCGACAGGCAAGCCCGACATTCACAGCCGCGTCGAAATCAGACATCCACAGCAGAGGGTCGTCACGAGACCCGGAAAAAGCGGCCGTATCGCCCTGTGCAGGCGCCATGGGTATCGCCTCGGGTAACGGCTTCCCCCTGGCCGTCACGACTTTCCCATCCACCATTCGAACAACCACCATCAGGTATTCAGGCAGACATCTCGCCACTGGTGCTTCATCCCAATCCGCGTCTGAAAGAGGCGGCAAGGTTCCTTCATCATGCGCCTGCAACAGATATTCCAACCTGCCTGAGCCGGTCGCGGGTGCAATCCTGGCTTTGGCTGCGGATAAGTCCTCTGTACCTTTGTCTCTCGCGGCGACCAGTTCCTTAAGCGCAGAATCCTCCGACAGGCTCATTGTCCGGCGCGCACTGTCGACGTGAATCTGGTCTGGGTAAGCGCGAACATCCACAACCAGTACGGAGTTCCGGTCCTCGGTAAAGCGTGTTTCCAGTCTTAATGGAAGCATCAGCAGTGGTGCAGTGGCCATGACGCCTCCTTTACGTTGTGGGATCGATCAGATCACTCAAATGAATAGCAACAGTGAGTGAACGTGATGCCATGATTGCGGCCAAAGACGCGCTATCACGGCCTAAGGCGAGTGAAGACTCTGCATTTGCGGGACGCTCCGATGTGGCAGCCGCTAATGAGATGTTCGGTTTGTCCGGTTGCCATCCCACATGCGTCCATGCCAGGTCATCCCATTTTTGCAGCGAGGTCACCGGCGCTTCAGAAGATGGGCCTTGCGGGCTGTCAAATCCAAAAATGTCCTGAGCCGCGGGGCCGTGAAATACTAGATAATAGCCGGCGCTGGCCTCTGGGCCCGTGGCCCCATGGCTGATCTGCTCGCAGCGCCGCGCAGCTCACTGGCATCTAACGGATAGCCCAGATACATCGCGTCAGGTGGTAACCGGCCGCGTACCCGGGCCGGAACGGGCTCAAAGCGGCTGGCCTCGCCCAGATCGCGCTTATGCTCGCCGGTCCAGACTGCCGGAAAGACGAACATGACTGTCTGGGGGAAGAGCTGGAACAAATCAGTACGTAACAGCAATATACTTTTAACCGAGTCCGTCATATGTTCTCCGGCCGCACCGGCCCAGAGCGACAGAGGTTGCGTATCGTCTTCCGGCTTGGGCTCGCCGATAAGAGCCTGACGGGGAAACAAATGTCTCAGTGGCGTCATGTTTAATCGCCCTGGGTACTTGCGCCATATCAGCTCCCGCATAAGTTCGTGATTAGCGCCGACCATCAACGCCTCGCAAAACGGCCGGTCTAACTCCAGAAGCGTCAAACTGTTTGGTTTCATGCTACTCAGGGCGGGCGACACAAGGCCCGACGAGATTTCAGCCAGTGCCTCCAGAATTGGGTAATCCAAAGCAGGTTCCGGCCGAATGGTCTGAAAGGGGTCGATGGCTCCGCCACTGATGCGGTCAGCCAGACGCGCACCCGTTGCAGCAACCGGATTTAAAACATCTGCCAGGTGCCCCGCCATTACGGTGGGATCGAATGGCCGGAGGGCTTTTCGTCCGGCCTCCCGCGGCGGAAACCTTCGCAGGATCGCCAATGCCGTGCCTAAGCGACCGTCGTCGTTAACCGTTTCGGGGTTGGAAACATCGAGCCGGCCCTCAAGAAGTCTTAAAGCCTCTTCGGGATCAATCACAAACCGTGGCCGGCCAGGCCGCTCGCGGGATTTAGCGTTTAACACCGGCAAGCCCTGCGGCACAAACGGGGCGCCGCGCCGATCGGCTTCAGCGGTGAAGTCGGGCGAATCTGCCTTCTTTGCTCCCAGACGCAGGCGAGCCGCACGACGCATGGCCCGCGAGGCTCGCCCGAAGCCCTCATAGGCGGAGCCTGCGACCTCCGCAGCGAAGCTTTCCCACCCTGTTAAAGCGCGAATGCGCCCATGTGCCGGTTCGCTCAGAGCGATCAGCCGATCCGCTGAGAGGGTCAACACATCTGCATGCAGTTTACGCGCAGACTGGGCTCCCAGGCGTGCAGATGCGATTACATGGTTAGCGTCTTCAACCTCACCTGCGAAGTCCCAAGTCGCTCGAACGAGTTTCTCCTGCTGCCTGCGCACGATTTCCCCGCCATAACCCGCCGCCAGCCGCAGACTTGGGTCGAGGTTGATATCGTCAAACCACTTCCCTGTCGGCACTTTTCCATCGCCCCCTGTCCAGCGCCCATAACGCGGCGGACAGATCGCACCCTGGCGATCAATCACCTTGCGGAGTTTGCTGGCCTGGGAGTGCACCATTCGGGGCGCAGTGAGTCGCGGTGAGTCAGACACCGCTTCAAAATTTATGGATTCATGGATTCATGCCTGAGCGCCGCACGCAGCCAAGATCTTGCAAGAGGTTCAGTCGCGTCCAGAGAAGCCTTGGTGGCAACCGACCATGCAACATAAGGAGGGATTGAGGGGCTTTCAGCAGGAGCCAGTTCTTTTACCAGATCTTCGAATGCCGGTGTTGTACTGGTGCTGAACGTCCAGCTGTCGTAAACAGGAAGTCGCAAACTTTCCCCAGGTGTTACTGAGAAGCCTGTTGCTCCGTCGATGTCTTCATCGAGACCTGCACGCCTGCCGGCCTCATAAAGCGGAACCAGCACGGCCAGCCACCTCGTACCGGGCGCCAGCCACCGGGCTGATAAAATTCGGGAAAGGTCTCCGCCCTCCCTCGCCTCCGTATGCGCGAGTATCCAGGCTTCTTCCGGGTCAGGAAGTGTGCCCGAAAGACTCGCATCGATTAAGATTTCCGGCAGCGGCATGCCGTCGGCGCGCCAGGTCAGCCCCGAATCAGGCGCGTCGGGTAAAACCAGAAGGGTCAGCCATGGCATTGGGCGCACGCTGGACTTTGGCGACAAAAGCCAGGGCAAATCATCGTCTGCAAACTCAACATAGGCAACGCTACCTGCCGGGGTTTTGGTACTGTTCGGCTCTGGCCAACGGCGGGTAACCGCGCCCTTAACCAATCCCTGAACATCACCCGGCCCCATCAGTGGTAAGGAAACGGATGACGTTCGCTCGCCCTCGTTCGTGTCCAGCGTTACGTCCAGGCGAGCTGTCCGCTCGGTTTCAAGGGCAATATTAAGACCACGACGTCGAAAAGCGTAGAATTTGCGTGTTTCTGCCATAACACTCCCCTAAAGTTCGGCGTAACGCATCACATCATCCAAGCCTGCAGCCCGTGCTGCCGTATAGCTACCGGCGCCTCCCTGGTAGGTATCTATTGTTCCACCGACAAACCGTTCCTGACGCAGCCCGACCTTCCCGCGCGAACGTGGCGGCAGCGGCGCAGGTTTTAAATCCGGTGGAATCCAATTGGTCTGTTCCCTTGTCTCAGGCCCCATGACCTTGCCTGGAGCCGCGTCGATCAGCACCACCCGGCGGGCCATGTTCCGCTCCGCAAAGGCGCCGTCTGCGACAGCGTTGTTGGTATTTGCGATTCCCCCGGATGGCAGATTTTCGTAGGCCGGCGCGATTAAGCGTTCTTTTTCTTTCAGGGCAAGGTAGGTTCCGGGTGCAAAGGAATTTTCTGGTGGCGGACCTGTGTCAACGGGCTGCCCCGCCAACGAGATTGCCGTCATCGTAAAGCGTCTGGGCCCGGCAATTTGAAGGCCACCGAAGTGCTCCAGTTCCGTGTCAAAAGGCAATAGGTCTTGTGAAAACCGGATCTCTTTTGCAGGAGCAAGTCCGTTCGCTTTCGGCCGGGCAAGAACAGGCCCACTACCAGATGCCGCCCACCGTATCGGTTCATTCAAAGCTGCATCTATGATCGCCTTTACGTTGATCCGCTCAGCGGGCCGGGAACTCGCGTCGCCAAACGTTTTAGAAAATCCGATTTCAATATCAATGAACAGGATCTCAAAGGTGACAGACCCATTCACACTCCAAGGGCCCGGGCCCCGCAACCGCCCCCGCAGGCCTAATTTCATTAGCGTACTCGAACCCTTGAATATTCGCGCCGACGCTCTGAGTTGCGCGTCCAGCCCGAAAGGATCAAATACGATAAGCGCATCGAAGCCCAGGTGCGCCTCCAGCCCGTAGCCGGATGCCTGCGCAATCAGATCTGCCGCCGCTCCGAACTGCAAACTATTAGAGGTAATGGCAAAGTAGCCCGTTAACTGGAGCGTGAAGTTACGAGAATTCGCCAGACTCACCCCCGCCCGCGGCAGCTCGGGGAAGCCAGTTGGAGGTTGGAATCCAGGGTGCAGACCGCCAACAGAGAAAGCGAAATTGTTGCGACCGCCCCAGCGCATCTGAACCGCAAAGCCGCCTTCAATGCCGATTCCCGAAACGGAGGAATCAAACAACCGGCCTTCCATGTCGAATTTGCCAGCGCCCAGATCGAGAAGCCCGGCAACATCAATATTGAGCTTTATAAGGGGCAGTTCTTCGTCGGGCAAGCGCGCGCGAACCCGACCGATGATCAGGATTCGCAATGGCTCCGGCAGCGTCAGACCAAGCGCGAGATCAAGCGTAATAAGATTTCGCGGCGCGCCCCAACCGATTTGAAGCGTTGGGCCAAATACGTGTCGGCCGTCATAAATCGGGAAAATGGCTTCGGCCTGGGCTATCAGCGAAGACGCATCCCGAAGCGGGTTTTCAGGGGCCAAAAGCTTACCGATCGCGCCAAATCTGACGGCACCGAACAACGCGTCTGAATTAAGATCGCGATTGATCCCCAAAAGCCCGCCTACGCTATTGAGTGTAAAGCCGAAGCCCAACGGAACAGGCGGAAACTGACCGCGGATAAAAGCCAGCATCGAGAATCCATCGCTGCCGTCTGGCATCCGGGTCGAAATGACACCAAACGCTGAAAGCGCTAGCGCCTCGACCGTGAGCGCAAGCGCTCCCGCGTAACGCCCCGCGGCGGCGTCCAGAGACAGAAATCCGCCACCCGACAGAGGCCCAATCTCAAGCCCGAGTGCAACGCCTGTGGGAGGGCGAAAGCCCGAAGAGACCGTTACGCCTGCAATCCTGGCAATGACGTCCTGGCCCGGCATCCCACCACCCGCGCTGATCGCGATGTCGATACCCATGCGCTCAACAACAGCCAGAAAAGGCCCCACCTGACCACTGCCGGTTACCGAAACCTCACCAATGATGGCGGATTGTTCAGCCTTGCAACGCAGATGCAGGGTGTCCAGCGAGAAACCATCAAAAATATTTACGGTGAGCGGAATATCGATATCAAGTCCTGCGGACCCCTCAAAACTAAGCCCGTCGCGACTCGACAATCTGGCAGACACGTCAAAGACAGCCCGAACCCCGCCCTCAGGCAGTAGCATCGCCAGCAGGCCATCAGGGCTTGTTGGCTGGATCACCGCTTCGCCACCTACAATGCGAGCGTTTAAAACAACTGAATTGTTATCATCCTTCGCCTCAACGACTAATTCCAGTTCCGGGTGCCCCGCGCTTACCTTTAGAACGTCTGTACTCAGCAGGCTAAGTGCGGGTTTTGATTTTTCGTGATAAACGCCTGCACCCAAACGCGCATTTAATACGCTGCCCGATGGCTCAACAACCCTCGTTGCCGCAGGACGGATACTTAAAAAGGGTGAGCCCTCGATTTGCCCTGAAACATCCAAACGGGTTAACCAGTCTCCGCCTGCCCCGAGCTGTGCTTCAAGCGAACCCTTAGCATTTCCGTAAAAGCTCATCGCAAAACCAGCGTCGTCTCCGAGCTGCGAGGCAGGAGAAGCTTGAAGACGCAGCCCAAATATCTGCAAAGAGGGCGTATTCCTGCGAAAGGCGTGCACGTAGGCGGCCTTAGTGAACGGCACCGGCACAGTAAAAGTCAGGTCGGGCTCGAGGCAGGCAGGCTGTTCCTCTTCCAGGCGCGATGCGATACCGATGTAATCCAACATCATGGTGAACGCGCTCAGGTACACGTCGGGATCGAAGCTGGGGGTGTCCCAACCTATCAGGTCGCGTTCGATTTCTGCCGGTTTGCTGATCCAGCGCGCCAAGCGATCAGAATGCAGCACGAAAGATCGCTCGGTATGAGGATCAGGCGGTGACGCCAGTTTGAGTAAAATCAAGCCGCTGTAAAGTGACGGATGGTATTGACGCAGAGCTGAGCCAACCAGATGATCAAGCAGGCGACGGGCGGCCTGCTCAGCGGTCACATCACTGTCGGGCTTTATTGGCAGTAATGAGAGCCCGGTAATCAGGTCAGAAAGATCGCTGATTGCCTTGACGGTGCTCAACGGCGTCGCAGTTGTAAAATCGTCATCCAAAAGAGATTCAAGCGGCAGCCAGCCGGCCTTAAGGGTTACCTTGAACTGTTCTATGGCGGCGCGACCAAATGTCAGCTCACCATCCACGAAGGCATCTGCCATCAGCTGCAGCAGAGCCTCGACAGGATGATCGCGGTTCACTGCATTGCCAATGGGTCGCAAAACCGACAACATTTGTTTCGCAAGTTCAATAGGTAAAGGTCTGTCAGACATCAGATCGCCCTCGCGCGCTCGCGGATCTCAAGCCTCTCTGGCTGAGACGGCTGCCAGTCCGGGGCAGCCCCGGTCGCCACCACAATCTGTTCTGCCATCCATCGTTTGATCGCAAGTCCGATCGGCTCAAACGTCAGCGTTTCAGCTTTGAAACTTGTTCGCACTTCAAATTCAAGAGGCGGTTCTTTATCGTCGAGTGTTTCCTTGGTGACCGGATTTACGAAATCCGTGAAAAGTGCGTCTTTTATTTCGTTTGATACTGTTCCCAAAAACGCATTACCGTTCATATCGAAATCAAGATTCATAACGTAAACACTGCTGGCGAAATCAAGATCAGCTTTCTTTGTGGGGGGTACGCTCGAATTCGGCGTACGCTCAATCTTGTATTCAACGGCCCGGTCCCCGAGACCTAAAAATCCTGTAACATCGCGCGCTGAGGGCGCGAAACCGCGGGTAAGACCAACGGCATAGGCAATTTGAAGAGCGAAGTTTTCGGTTACCTTGCCACCGGTTTGCTCAACAAAACCCGTACGCAGATCGACGGCTTCTTTGTCTGCTTCGAGCGCTACCGTTCGGTCGTCCGGGTTCTTGCGAAAAAAGCTTCCCCGTAGAATCTGCTCCGGATAACTTTGATGGAAAAGCGCGATAACCGCCCAACCAAGCAGTCCTAACGCTGCGCCAATGAACGCGGCGACAACGAAGGGGGCTGCTGCCACTGTAATAATGCCTGCACCGGCCAGTATCCCCAGGCCACTTGCTCCAACCGTTGCTATGCCACCTAGCGCAATTAAGGCGCTACCGATCACCTCGGCCTTGCTGGTCGACGCTTCCACATTCTTGATCTGAACCGCGAGATCGAGAATCGCGAACAAAAAAAGTGCGCGTTGAAGGACTTTTTGCGACAGTGTCGTGCTCAATTGTTTGAGACCCGCGCCCAGCTCACCTGCAAGCACAGTTGAGCTGGCAGCGAGCCGTGAGAGCCCGTCGTTCGCAAATCCCATCCCTGCAACCACGAGATTCTGAAACAGAGTCACATCAAGCTTTTGTGCTCTTACGATGTTTTCCACGGCTATATACAAATCGATCACGCCCAGCAGACTTCCTGCGGACGTTGCAGCACGATCCAGTTCGGTAGCCATCAACGAATCAAAGGCCCGCCAGCGACCGGTATTTTGTAATTCGTAATTTTCTGCCTGAGCCTTGAAGTCACGGAGCGAAAGCTCTTTGTCTAGTGTTCCGGGAGCATAGAACGGCAATGTGGATTTTTTTACCAAACCACCGATCTCTGTCTGAAAATCAGCAAGTGAGGTGGTAGGATTTAGCTTTTGCAGGATCAGCGCCGGCACCATATGATCCCGGTAAAGCTTGTAGGTGCTTAGCAGGATTTTTGGCGCAGCCATGTCAGCCTTCAACGCGTCAGCGTCTGACTTTGTTTTGACTTCTTTTATGCTCCATTTAACTGACCCGTCCGTGGCGAATCGCACGTCAAGAATTTGATCAATTGCGGCAGCAACAGGATCTGCCAAGGCAAAAAGATCGAATATTTGCTTGTGCTGACCATTCACGAATAGATGTTCTATTGACTTTGGGCTACCCGCTTGAATCAGCCTCGGCGCAAGGTCCAGGAAACACTGCATAAATGCTAATGGTGTAAAGCCTTTCAGAGCTTTCTGAAAGGGGTTCTGGCGTAAGGCATAGTCCAGTTGATTAACGGTTTGACGTATATCGTCTTCCAGAACTGTCTTAAGCTTGCAGTAAAGCTTTACCTTGTCTAAATCCAGCCAGTCCGCAACGTCCGAGCGGGTAACCTCTGTATCGGCATTCCTGATTACCCATGAACCTCAGCCAGTTTCAAAAGCCTTATTGGCATAGGCGGTGTTCTAACGGCAATGAAACAAAATCGCGGCAACATCCTGTCCAGCTCAAAACGCCGGTTGAAGCGATAACAGA
>Ga0307486_1002381_pt1 | contig 13140 bp, 10 predicted proteins | sample CBIW02metaG_FD_203663 | JGI IMG/M metagenome (GOLD analysis project Ga0307486, IMG submission 203663) | Sea-ice brine microbial communities from Beaufort Sea near Barrow, Alaska, United States - CBIW 0.2 | ecosystem: Environmental > Aquatic > Marine > Coastal | place: USA: Alaska | collected... | reverse complement strand
TTTTATATTTACGCTTGTTTTTTATTTTTATAGCAAAGCCTTTTTCCTTATTCGAAAAGTACTTATAAAAAAAATCCTTTGTTATTCCGGATTGATCTTTAGTCAATTGCCATAACTCATCTAAATTATCATTGAATATCTCAGCAATATCAAATTCCCCAATTACTTTTTGTACTGGTGACGAAGAATAAACAATAATAGATTTAACATTTTTATTTTTAAAAATAGCTCTTCTAAATTCAAATTCCTTGGAACCATCGAAAATCTTATTCGCAAATTCTGGTTTGATTGATAAAACTACTTTCATTTTTTATTTTGGTTTGTAGGCAAAGTTAATTAAACGGTTAAATTGATGATTATCTATTTCAATAAATCCTCTAGGCATATTCATCAAATCAGGAATCACTCCAATTTTATTTAAATCATTTAAAGTTGGTTTTGGAGTAGGAAATGAATGAGCGTATAGAAATTTTACAACAAAAGGTCTGTATTTGGGATATTTATTCCACCAATCATTTTCTAATTTAGTTTTTGTAATCATTGTTCGTCTATTGCAAGTTTGGAAAAAATCATCAAAATTTTTGAAGTCTGAAATTACTTCTTCCACAATGCATATCGAAGTTACTGTACTTGAGTACCTTTTAGGACTCGTTTCTCCCATTCGATAAATTATAATAACATCACCAGACTTTAGGTGTCTATCTTTTGAATGGGAAATATAAACTTTCCCAATTCTATTTCTATGGGGTTCATTTTCTATATATTTTGATTTATCTTCTCTAGTATTTATGCTATCTGGAAAAAGTTCAGTGTGGTATTGATGCTCTATTTTTATAATATATTTCCTAGTTTCTCTAGATATAAATGGAAAGGTTTTTTTTGGGTTGTCCATAGATACTTGATAATGTCTTCCAAATGTTCTATTTAATACTATTTCATCTCCGTTTTTAGTTTTTTTAATTCCGTGCTTTTCAAATCCCCAATCCTTAAGCATTTCTATTAGCTGTTCTTGTTCACTCCTTTTATCAAATACGGTAACATAAATTTCATCCACTTTGTACCGCATTGCATTATCAAAAACAATTTTCAAAAATCGTTCTCCTATTTTATACCCATTGCTTATAACTTTTAAAGTTCCAATTTTCAGTCTCTTTTTTCTTGTGAATACTGGTTCAATTTCAGTATAATTCTCATTCTCATTTTCGGTCTTTATATAGAGGAATGCTACAAGCTGTTCGTCATTGTAGCATACGTAACAAACATTGTCAGATTTCTTCAAAAACCATTTATCAAATTCTTTATAATCCTCACGAAATGTATCGAAGAAATTATCCTTAATATTTACTTCCGCAAAATCTGCTTTTTTCACTGCTAGAACAGAATAATCGACAAGTTCAGGATTTTCAGAAGTAACCTTTTCTAGAAAGGATTCAATTTTAAAAACTTTATTTTTAATTCCAAGTAGTTTAGCTTTATGATGAATTTTCTTATCCTGAGTGATTAGATAATCAACTCTTCCTTCATAAACCTCATTTAGTAAGTGGGTGTCATTTTTATCATTTCCATTAACATCTATTTTGTTACTTACCTTCTGAACTTCTTCTCCTATTGGTAAAAGATGTTTAATTTTGTTATAACTATCAAGTTTAACAGCAAATGTCTTGACTACTTGCTCATTCTTATATTTTTCAATTTCAGTGACGGTAATTGGATGAATAGTTTTATCAAAATGTAATTTGTCTATCCAATTGAATAGTTGTCCTATATCTTGTTCAATAATTCTATTTGCTTCCCTATGAATAATGATATTGGTGTCTAATAATACTTTCATTGAATAATTTTTCTGATCTTAACGCATTGCCAACTTTCTTGGTTAAAGTATGTAGCGGGAGTAGGGATGCTTTCCTTTCGGCTTAGTTGTTTGTTACTTGATTTCCAAAATATCACTTTCATTAGAATACTCGGTATTTTCTAGTTAATCGATACTAGGGAAGGTTTTTATCGAACATTTATAAAACGATTGTATTTTGATATAAATTCTTTGACCAACGCTCTTAATTGAATTTGTTCTGTTTTGGTACTTCTCTTCATTCTATAATTTTCGTGGATTATTTGACCATTTAAGGATATTATTTCAATTAAAATTTCCTCAAAGAGATTCAAATATTTAAAATATCTTGGCCATTCCTCTTTTTCAAAGAACTCTTTTCTATAATTTTCAAGATATCTTTTAGAGTATTCATCAAATGGTGATCTAATGAATAATTCTTCCTCATCAGTATCTTCCGCTTCTAACAAAAAATCGTGTAGTAAATCTTCAATTATTTTGAGAGAGTCGAGGGCTATTGAATCCGCATGAAAAATGAACGGACCTAGTACTCTATCAAAGTCAGAAAGCCTTTCGGCTTCTAATCCTTGCTTCTCTAAGAAGTTAGTAAAAGTCATAGAAATAAAATGATTCCCTTCAGTAATTCTATAATACTCGTCCACTAATTCGAATTTTGTTGAAATGGATTTTTTGTTTCCTTTTAAGAGCCAATCATTTTTTTCATCGTTTGATATAAAAATTATATCTCTATTTTTTTCCTTCCCTAATTCTAAAATTGTTTTCCAAATAATAAAGTCGCCAATTGCATTATTTTTTTTTGAGCTATCCTTATTGCCTGGCGGAATTTCGTCTTCTATTCTTGCATTAAATTCCTCGACAAGAACATCATTATTGTCTTCTATATTTATTACAATTTCTTCAGAGAAAGTTTTTTGATACATTGAGGTAACAGGATCAGACCAATTCCAATTTGTAATACCAGATTTTAATTCTTTTAACTGCTCTTTATATTCTTTATTACTTTCCAGCATTTTATTCCTAATAGCTTTCACTTCTTTATAAGATTCCAGTTCTTCAAGTATTGGATACTCAAAGTTTGGAATTGTTGGTATTTGAGAAAGATAATTATCAATTTGCGTGTAAAGCTCACTAATTTTAATGGATCTATTTTTGGCAAATTCTCTAATAACGTGCTCAGGAATAAATAATCGATTTTCATCTTTTAATCTTTGATATATTTTCCTAATCTCCTCTATATTTTCTTTTCCAGTCTTAAAGGGAGCTAATAAGGAATTTGTATCTAAAACAAAAAGTGCATTTTTAAAAATGTCCTCAATTTTTTTTTCCTTTCGATTGAAAATACTTTTTATATCTGGAAAGACTCTTCTGTAGATAAAAAGGTTTTTATCTTCTTTTGGCATCGGATTTTGTTTAAAAATAATCCCTAACAGGAATTATAATCAGCAATTTAGTCCTTTAAGACAATTTATTACGGAATAAATACAAATTATTATTATTTATTGAAATATTTACTAAATCTTATCCTTTTCAATAAGAATCACAAATGCTTCCTCCATTTTTAATGCTTTGATACTGTATCTATTGAGACCCTGTCAGGTCTTTTTTTATCAAGAATGACCTCCTTTATTCAGGGTTCAGGGAAAGCGTTGCGCGATCAAAGCCAACTTATAAAATCACCTCTCTTTTATTTCCCATCGTATTGTCAGTAGTTACAATATTTGACAACAAGTATTCTTCAATTGCAGCGCTTTCAAATTTAGATTGATCAGGCACAGCTATAGTTATCACAAATCTAGGAATTGTTTTCCACGTGTTTTTAATTTTGCATTTCTTGCTATCATCATACGCAAAATAACTTCCAAATCTATACCCAAAATGATTTGTTTTTCCAATGTATGCAATGTCAAGATCTTCATTGAGAAACAAATAAACTCCTGCACTCCCGCAAGATATCCACTGATTCGGCCATGACTTTTCAGCTTGGTGTTTTGTTTCTTTTTCTGGATATAGGTCAAACAATCCACTTATTTCCAACCTTTCTAAATCTGGATGTCTATATGTATTTTCATAATCACTAATCAAACTTAATGCTTTGTCTTTTTTTGCCATTTGAAATGTATTTTATATGGTTATCATTATTTTTTTAGATTTTCCCCTATGTGTTCCATAAACAGAAATTTACTCCTTCACGCCAAAAAATTACGGAATAAACAAATATTATTATTTATTGCACCCCTTATCAATAATACTCGAAAATGCTTCCAGTGTTTTTTGGATCCTTTGATATATGTTATTTTGTTGATTAGTAGTTAACTTTGTTTATCAAGGTTTTTTATTTCAATTTTGATCTAATAATAATTACTACATGGAAAGTTGCGTAGTTTGTGTGCGAATATTTTCCGCATTAAGATCAAAAAGCTAGCAATTTTTTATACAGGGTGTGTGGCGTTTTTGTTTATCTTTTTTGTCATCGTTTCAGATAATTTCATCAAGTTGTCATTTACTAAACCGCTAATCACATTTTGGGACAAATCTCTTTCTCCTGAATCCCATTTTTTTTCAAGCTTTATTAGTTCTTCAGATTTATCAATATCATAGCAATAGAGATATAAATCGATTCTGTTTTCTAAAATTTTTGAAAATTTTTCCAAACAACTCAAATAATAATTAGCTTTTCTTTCGTTTAAGTTAAATCCAACGTAGATTATTTCTGTGTGTTGTTTCTTTAATGAGCAAGCAGATGCAACTCTATGAATTAATTGATAAGGCAAATCAGTTATTTCGCTTATATCTACTTTTAAGTCTGTAAAATTATTTATAAGTTCCAACCATCCTTCTAATACAAGTTTTTTGTTAGTACTACTACCCAACCATTTTCCAACTTTTTCATATGGAGGCTCAGTTCTTTTTGCTTCAATTACTATACAACCATTTGAATGTTTAATCAATAAATCAGAGCAAGAAGGTGATCCATTTCCTTTTGTTACATGTGTTTCATGTTCAAAGATGTAATCAATATTAGAGATGGAATTTGATTTAAGAGATTTTATATTAGCAATTTGATTACTCTTAAATAAGGCTATTAATGGTATAGTTGAACGATAAGGAGATTTGAATTCTTTCTTATTAAATTTTTGATAGATACTATCAATTGATGTTAGACCTTGTTTTTTATAATAAATCATAAGTTTACCTTTTTAAATTCAATCGTTCATTTCAGCAAATAGGTTATTTGAATAGCAATTTAGTCATTTAAGCTAAAATATTACGGAATAAACACATTTTATTATTATTATCTAAAATATTTACTAAATCTTATCCTATTTAAACTCATTATTAATAAGAATCGCAAATAAAGCCCATTTAAAAAAAATTTGAAAGAGCTAATTTTGAGCCTCCATAATTCCTCCAAAAAAAGCGTTCCCACATAAAATAAAAACATTCCCTATATTTAGCCTTCTTAAAAAACATTCCTAAATGCTCCACAAATTTATACTGACATTAGTTTTGGTAATGTCCGCCGCCGCCCTGTTTTCCCAGGAAAAAGACAAAGAGAAAAAAGACGAAAAACCCAAATGGGATGTTTCCAATCCCTACACCGCTGACTGGAAAATAAACGAAGTGCCGTTAAATACAGATGAGGGAACCTGGATGAATCTGGATGTGAGTCCCGATGCATCAAAAATAGTTTTTGACCTTCTGGGCGATATCTACATTATGCCCATTTCCGGCGGAAAAGCCACTGCTTTAAGAAGCGGAATGGCTTATGAAGTGCAGCCACGGTTTAGCCCGGACGGCAAAAGGATTTCCTTTACCAGCGATGCGGGTGGCGGCGACAATATTTGGGTGATGAAGTCTGATGGCAGCGATGCAAAACAAATTACAAAAGAAGATTTTAGATTGCTCAACAACGCGGTTTGGACTGCCGATGGAAATTCCATTATTGCCAGGAAACATTTCTCTTCGGAAAGATCTTTGGGCGCGGGTGAAATGTGGCAATATCATCTTGCCGGCAGCGGCGGGCTTCAGCTCACCGAACGCAAAAACGATCAGCAGGACGTGAATGAACCAAGCACTTCTGCAGATGGTCAATATTTGTATTACAGTGAAGATATGTACCCGGGCGGAAATTTTCAGTATAATAAAGATCCCAACAATCAGATCTACGTGATTAAACGCTACGATTTTGAAACCGGCGAAACCATCACAATTGCAGGGGGTCCGGGTGGAGCCGTAAGACCTCAGATTTCCCGGGACGGAACTAAACTGGCATTTGTAAAACGCGTCAGGACAAAAACAGTGCTTTTTATCCAGGATTTAAAAACCGGCGAAGAATGGCCTGTTTATGATAAACTGGACAAAGACCAACAGGAAACCTGGGCGATCTTTGGAGTATATCCGGGATTTAGCTGGATGCCGGACGACAAAGCATTGGTTATTTGGAGCGGGGGAAAGATCAAAAGGATCAATATTGAAGATTTAAAGGTGAGTGAAATTCCTTTCAGTGTAAATAATACCATAAAGATCGCTGAAGCCCAACACGCTTCCCCACAGGTTTTTTCTGAAACTTTCAACCCGAAAACCATTCGCGATGCGGTGACTTCTCCCGACGGAAAAACATTGGTGTTTCACGCGATTGGTTATTTGTATAAAAAGAATTTGCCCGATGGCAAACCTCAGCGAATTACCAAAGACACCGATTTTGAGTCTGAACCCAACTTTTCTCCGAATGGAAAAGAATTGGTGTATGTTACCTGGAACGATCAAGATAAAGGAGCTATCAGGAAAATTGATGTTTCCGGCGGCAATGCCAGCAAATTAACTTCGGAAAAAGGAATTTATCGCAATCCGTCCTTTTCAAATGACGGGAAGAGCATCGTATTTTCAAAAGAAGACGGAAACTCCGATCTGGGCTTGAATTTCACCAAAGAGCCCGGAATTTACCTGATGTCTTCGGACGGAAAAAATATCAAAAAAATCAACAAGGAAGGGGCATTCCCCGTTTTCAATAAAAACGATACCAGGATTATTTATCAAACCGGCGGGACTTTGTTCGGCGCTCTCAGCAAAAGCCTGAAAAGTATGGATTTAAATGGGAAAGATGAACGCACGCATTACAATTCAAAATACGCCAACAGGCTGGTGCCGAGTCCGGATAACAAATGGATCGTGTTCACCAATTTGCACGAAGCCTATCTCACGCCTTTTACAATAACCGGAAAAGCTATAGATCTGGATGCGAAAAGCAAGGCTTTTCCCGTGACGCAAATCACCAAAGATGCGGGATTGAACCTGCATTGGTCCAATAACAGCGAAAAGGTTCACTGGACTTTGGGCGACCAATATTTCACCAATAAAGTAGCAGATCGTTTTACCTTTTTGGCAAACTCTCCGGACTCGATCGCGCCTATTACCGAAAAAGGAATTAAAATTGGATTGGAGGTAAAAACCGATGTTCCAAAAGGTCAAATTGCGTTTACAAATGTGAGGATCATCACGATGGATGGCGAGGAAGTGATAGAAAACGGAACCCTGATTATCGATGAAAATAAAATTGTAGCGGTAGGCGCTTCCGGCGATGTGGCAATTCCTGGAAAAGCCAAGGTTTATGATCTTACGGGGAAAACCATAATGCCGGGAATAATAGATGTTCACGCACATGTTGGTGCTTTTCGAGCAGGATTGACTCCAAAAAAACACTGGCCGTTTTATGCCAATCTGGCTTTTGGGGTAACAACTTCTCATGATCCATCGGCATTGAGTGAAACCGTTTTTGGAATGGCAGAACTGATTAAAAGCGGTGAAATGGTTGGTCCCCGACTGTTTTCAACAGGAATCATTTTATATGGAGCCGAAGGCGATTTTAAAGCCGAGATCAATAGTCTGGAAGATGCGAGATCTGCCTTGAGAAGGACAAAAGCATTCGGGGCAAATTCGGTGAAGAGTTATAATCAGCCACGCCGCGAGCAACGTCAACAAATTATGCAGGCCGCCAGGGAACTGGATATGAATGTGGTGCCCGAAGGCGGAAGCACCTTTTTTCACAATATGAGCATGATCGTGGACGGGCATACAGGAATTGAACATAACATTCCCGTTGCCCCGGTTTATAAAGATGTTCTCACCTTATGGGGAAACTCTAATTCCGGCTACACTCCTACCCTGATCGTGAATTACGGCGGAATCAACGGGGAATATTACTGGTATGAAAGATCGAATGTCTGGGAAAATGAAAAATTGCTGAATTTCACCCCCAGATTTATTATAGATTCCCGATCCAGACACAGAACTATGATCCCGGAAGAGGAATATCAAAATGGACCTATACTTGTTTCTAAAACCGTGAAAGCGCTTTCAGATGCCGGAGTGAAGGTGAACCTGGGTGCTCACGGGCAATTGCAAGGCCTTGGCGCGCATTGGGAGTTGTGGTTGCTGCAAATGGGCGGAATGAGCAATATGGAAGCCTTACAGGCGGCAACGATCAACGGCGCTCATTATTTGGGAATGGACAAGGAAATTGGTTCCCTGGAAACAGGAAAACTTGCCGACCTGATCGTGCTGGATAAAAACCCTTTGGAAGATATTCATAATTCAAACACGATTATTTACACCATGGTGAACGGCAGGTTATATGATTCTGAAACCATGAATGAAATTGGAAATCATCCGAAAGAACACGGCGAATTTTATTGGCAACACAATAAATACAACGCATCATTCCCATGGCACGAAGGAAGTCAGAGTTATACCGCTCCGGGCTGTTCATGTCAGGCAACACATAATTAAGGGAATTCTGTAAAAAGAATAATTTAAGAACAAGGAATGCCGATTTTTGATTTTTGAAGTTCATTTAACCGCTAAGAACGCAGAGAAAAAATACGCAAAGGGCGCAAAAAAATAATAAGGACTGAAAAATTAATTGCCAGTCAGTTCGAGCGCAGTCGAGAACGCTCAAAGGACGCAAAGAAAAAATAAGGACTGAAAAATTATTTGTCTGTCTGTTCGAGCGCAGTCGAGAACTTTCGGACTGGACAAATTGGTTTCCACTACACTCAACCTGATAAACTCCTTAAAAATTTAAAAATTGACATAAAAATAACTTTCGACTCTAAAATATTCTTTAAATTGTCTCGGCAATCAAATGAACTTTTTATAAAAAAAAATGGTTTAATCAAACTGAATGAAAATTAAAAATCCCTTTAAATCAAGATCGATTGATGAAGATTTTTTAAGGGAGCACCTGGCGTTGGAACGCACCAAACTGGCCAATGAACGAACCCTGCTTTCTTATACACAAGCTGCCCTGTATTTTTTGTTGGGCGGCCTCGCGTTGTTCCAGCTTGAGGAATATGCACAATTGAGGTTCATAGGTTACCTGGCACTGGTTTTTTCAGGTTTGTTCTTCATTATAGGGATTTGGCGCTATCTCTCCCTCAACCGGAAAATGAAAAAACTTTTACGCCCGCTTAATAAGCTGATCTCAGAAGAAAAAAAGGATGAAAACATATTGTAGAAATTAAAATTTGTGTTGCAAACTATAGTTCACTATTTTCTTCATTTTATCGCTATTGGGGCAATTGCTTACTGGTACGACAAGGAACACTGGCAACGAAATTGGCTTATTTTACTGGCAACGATGCTGGTGGACGCCGATCATTTGTTCGCAACCCCGCTATTTGATCCCAATCGTTGCGGGATAGGCTTTCATCCGTTGCATTCTGAAGTTGCTATCGCAATTTACATTCTAGGAGTTGCGTTTGTCAGGCATAAAATTTTTAGACTGATATTTATCGGCCTGTTGTTCCATATGCTCACAGATTTTGTTGATTGTTTGTGGATGTTTTCTCACTGTGAGGAATGTTATTTTTCTTCTGAAATATATAAGTGGTTTAATGGTTCAGGTTAAAAAAATTTCGGACCCCGGGATAAAAATTCAAGATTCAAGATTCAAAGTTTACCTAATTTTCAAACTTTAAAAACCTGGCTGAAACCTTTTATTTTTCCCGCAGATTTTCGCAGATCTCTGAATTGTTTTGGCAAGATGTTTTGTAATCTAATTCTGGTTTATCCTTTCTATTTTCCGCAGATTTCCGCTGATTTATTTTTGAGTTTATTTTTGAGTTTATTTCTGCGAAAATCTTCGGTTTTGATCTGCGAAGATCTGCGGGATTTTTTTTACACACCAAGCCCGGAAGATCTTATTCCCAGCTGCCTGTAATATGATTGAAAAACGTAAAATAAAAATGTTCCCATATATTGAAACTTCTCACTAATTTTGTCATCTAAATAAAAACCTTTAGAAACTACTAAAAAAATGAAAATGATGAGTTTAGGCCAACTTAAAGACAAACATCTTGGGGAGGTTGGAAGGATTGAAAGAGACAAATACGAATTTGATTTAAAAATTGAAATTCTTGGAGATATGATTAAATCTGTTCGAAAAGAAAGACATTTAACTCAAGAACAATTAGGGGATTTAATTGGAGTTAAAAAATCCCAAATATCAAAACTTGAGAGAAATACTAGAAATGTTACAATTGAGACTATCTTGAAAGTTTTTAAAGCTTTGAAGGCAAATGTAAAATTTAGTATAGAAATTAACGATTGAGAATTTAAAGTAGCATAACTACTTATACAAGACAAAAACCTGAATTTGAGTTTTAATTCTGAAAAAAAATCCGCCTTGAAATTGCTTCCGGACGGATTTTTTGACTAATTAAAAAAAACTTATTTATTGAAATGCTCGCTTTCTTCTTCCGTGAGCAACCTGGATTGGATTAGAAATCGCTTTCCCAAAGGAATTTCAAGCGAAAAACTGGAACCTCTTCCATCGGTTAAATCTACCGTGAGGTGCGTGTGCTTCCAATATTCAAACTGGTCCCTACTCATATAAAATGGCACTCCTGCTACTTCCCCCAAAAACACATCATTATCGTCAATATAAAAATCGTCTTTAGGCAGCAGCATAGGGGAAGAACCATCGCAGCAACCTCCGCTCAAATGGAAAATAACTTCTCCATGTTGTCGCTTTAGTTGCCGGACAATTTCTTCAGCTTCCTTTGTTATTTCAACTCTTTTTAATCCCATTTTGGTTCCTAAAAGAATCCTAATTTATTTTTATCATAAGAGATCAACATGTTTTTTGTTTGTCGGTAATGATTCAACATCATCAAATGGTTTTCCCTTCCGAAACCTGATTTTTTATATCCACCAAAGGGAGCATGAGCGGGATAATCGTGATAGCAGTTCACCCAAACACGTCCGGCTTTAATGGCTCTTGGAATTTGATATAATTGATGTGCATCTCTTGTCCAAACCCCGGCACCCAAACCATACATAGTATCGTTGGCAATTTCTATAGCTTCGGCTTCATCTTTAAAAGTACAAACGGACAACACCGGCCCAAAGATCTCTTCCTGGAATATCCGCATTTTATTGTGTCCTTTGAAGATGGTTGGCTGAATATAGAAACCTTTTTCCAGATCCCCTTTTAATTTTTTGACTCCCCCGCCGCACAATACTTCGGCTCCTTCTTCTTTCCCGATCTTAATATAGGAAAGGATCTTTTCTAATTGATCGTTAGAAGACTGTGCGCCCATCATCGTGGTCATTTCAAACGGATCTCCCATAACAATGGCTTCTGTTCTTTCAATAACCTTTTTTATAAATGCATCGTAAATATCCTCCTGGATCAACAATCTGGAGGGAGCGGTACAAACTTCGCCCTGATTGAAAGCAAAAAGCACGGCCCCTTCAATACATTTATCCAGAAACGCATCATCATGATCCATAATGCTGTTAAAAAATATGTTCGGGGATTTTCCACCCAATTCCATAGTCACCGGATTCAGGTTTTTTGATGCGTATTGCATAATTAATTGTCCCGTGGTGGTTTCGCCGGTAAAGGCAACTTTGTCTACAAGAGGGCTTGAAGCAAGTGGTTTTCCCACTTCAGGACCAAAACCGTGCAGCACATTAAACACTCCCGGAGGCAATAGATGAGCGATTTTTTCGGCTAAAAATGTCGCTGAAGCAGGAGTTTGTTCCGCAGGTTTTAGGATCACACAGTTTCCGGCAGCAAGTGCGCCCGCAACCTTCCAGGCCAACATAAGCAATGGAAAATTCCAGGGGATTATCTGCGCAACAACTCCAAGAGGTTCCCGGATGATAAGTGAAAGAGTGTTTTCATTAAGTTCAGAGGCAGAGCCTTCTTCGGCCCGAATCACCGATCCGAAATATCTGAAATGATCAATCGCCAAAGGCACATCGGCATTCACGGTTTCCCGGATAGCCTTACCGTTATCTGCGGTTTCCATTTCAGCAAATTCCTTTGCATTTTCCTGAATCACATCGGCTATTTGTTGTAAAATTAAAGCTCTTTCAGTAACAGAAGTATTGCCCCAGGCATCCTTTGCCTTGTTTGCGGCATTAAGGGCAAGTTTCACATCCTTTTCGTTGGAACGCGGGTACTTTGCGAGCAATTTATCGTTTACAGGGGAGTGATTGTCGAAGTATTTCCCATCAACAGGATCTACAAATTTCCCGTCTATAAAATTGCCATATTTCTCCTTAAATTTTGGTTTCGAATAATTCATAGTGTTTTTTTAAATTAATTGATTGTAAACTACTATATTTAATCCTGCAAAACTTGAACATTCCTATATTTTACTATGACATATCTACTTAATTAACAAATATTTTATATTTTGAATGCTAATTTACTAAAACACGAAAACAGCCGTAAACTCAATACTCCTATTGAGAACAGGACCATTTACAGTGTTGATTTTGCCGAGTTAAACGTTTTTGAAACTCATATAGTTGCAGAAAAAGTAGATCTACAATTTGGTTTTCCTGTAATAGCAAGTATGCTTTCCGGCAAAAAAATAATGCACCTAAAAAACAAAGAAGCTTTCGAATTTTTTCCGGGGGAATCTGTGGTGCTTCAGGCAAATGAAAAGATGACAATTGATTTTCCGATTGCCTCTGCCAATAGCCCAACACGTTGTTTAGCCCTGGGAATATCTCCCGATAAAATAAATGAAACAGTTGAACTTTTTAACGAAAATACCCGGATAGAATTTGAAAATGATACACATAATTTTGATGAGGGTTCCATTCATTTAAATAACAATGAACAGGTTCAATTTATTTTAGACAGGATTTTTACTACTTTTTTAGGAAGCAATAAGTCCAAAGATGCTTTGGTAGACCTTATGGTTAAAGAATTAATTATAAGATTATTGCAAACCAGGGCAAAATCGATGTTGGTTGACAAATCAATTCCTTTT
>Ga0307486_1002380_pt1 | contig 13142 bp, 13 predicted proteins | sample CBIW02metaG_FD_203663 | JGI IMG/M metagenome (GOLD analysis project Ga0307486, IMG submission 203663) | Sea-ice brine microbial communities from Beaufort Sea near Barrow, Alaska, United States - CBIW 0.2 | ecosystem: Environmental > Aquatic > Marine > Coastal | place: USA: Alaska | collected... | reverse complement strand
GCTCGCTCGTGCGTCAGGTTGCGGCGCTCGGCGGCGATGTTGCGCCGTACGTTCCTCGTGTAGTTTCTGATTTTTTGCAAGCGCCGCGCGACTAGTACCGGCACAATGGGTTTATGACTCTGACTCTCGGATACAAAGCCTCAGCCGAACAGTTCGCCCCGCGCGAGCTTGTTGAAATTGCGGTCGCGGCTGAAGCCCACGGCATGGAAAGTGTTGCGGTCAGTGATCACTTTCAGCCTTGGCGTCACGAAGGTGGCCACGCGCCGTTTTCGCTGAGTTGGATGGCGGCAGTGGGGGAGCGCACCAGCACCATCCGCATCGGCACGAGCGTCATGACACCGACGTTTCGTTACAACCCTGCCGTTCTGGCACAGGCATTCGCCACGATGGGCTGCCTTTACCCCGGGCGCATCATGCTCGGCGTCGGTACCGGCGAAGCCCTCAACGAGATCGCGACGGGGTTCCGTGGTGCTGGCGAACAAGAGTGGCCCGAGTTCAAGGAGCGCTTTGCCCGCCTGCGCGAATCGGTGCGCCTCATGCGGGCACTGTGGAGCGATGACCGTGTGTCATTCGAGGGAGAGTATTACTCCACCCACGACGCCAGCATTTATGACCGCCCCGACCAGCCCATCCCGATCTATATCGCCGCAGGCGGGCCCATGGTTGCTCGCTATGCGGGGCGTGCCGGTGATGGTTTCATTTGCACTTCGGGCAAAGGCATGGAGCTCTACAACGACAAGCTCATCCCGGGTGTCAAGGAGGGTGCGGCTAAGGCTGATCGCAAGTTTGAAGACATCGACCGGATGATCGAGATCAAGCTTTCGTACGACACCGATCCCGAGCTCGCCCTAGAAAACACGCGTTTTTGGGCGCCACTGGCGCTCTCGAAAGAGCAAAAGCACGACATCACGGACCCCATTGAGATGGAGCGCGCAGCAGACGCACTGCCTATCGAACAGATTGCATCACGCTGGATTGTGGGCAGCGACCCAGACAAGGTGGTCGAAGAGATTCGTCAGTATGTGGATGCCGGGCTCAACCACCTGGTGTTCCACGCGCCCGGCGGCGACCAGCGTCGCTTCCTCGAACTCTTCGAGCGTGACATTGCTCCGCGATTGCGGGCGCTGTAACCCGACTGGCCTAACTAACGATGGGCGGCCTAACTAACGATGGGCGGATGCGTGAAGCATCCGCCCATCGGAGTTTTGCGTGTCATCGGATGATGAAACGCGGGTAAAGCTGCTCGTCACGTGCCCTGGCCTGAGCCAGTCGTTCGCGAGCGAACTGTTGGTGTGCCCGAGTTTCGGCCGACGCACGGAAATGTGCCGTGCGCGGGCGTCGGCTCCAGGTGATGAGAGCAACACCGAGGTGCAGGGCGACTCGGTCGATGATGCCGACCTGGCGCACTACTTTCGGAGTGTTTTCGTTCTCGCCGGGAGGTTCGGGCGGATGATGGTGACGGCCCTTGTGGGGAGTCAGAGTTGAATTCATGGGGTGAACTTTCGTGACAAGAGATGGGTAGGGGCAGGCGCGCTGAAGGGCGCGGTTGCGAGGTGGGTAACCCAACACGGTTTGCCATAATTCCTGAGGGAATTGCGCATCACGGATGGTCAGGCGCTTATGTGCGCAGACTCGTGATGATCGAGTTGGGTTGTGTGCTCCGTGAGCGCCGCCACCGTCAGAACCGGTTGGCGGGAATCGTCAACCGATTATGCGGAGAAAGCGCCGACGGAGCCGGCGGTAATGGGATTCTTGATCTGAGTGAGAATAAACACGCTGGGCTCCTTTCAAAAGTTGGCGTTTGCTGAGTGTAGAACGAGCGCCGCCCAACATCAAGACCCAATTTAAGAGCGATGCAATGCCGCAACAATTGCGGTCGCGAGTTCCCTGGGTTTCGTAAACTGCGGCCAGTGCCCCGTCGGAAGGTCGACCAACTCGAGGTCTTCGAGCTGTGCGATCTCGGTCGCGAATGGTGCCCCTGCCGACATCCACTCCTGCAATTGGCTGCCGGGAAACTCGCAACAGATGACCGTGGATGGCACCTTAAAGCGCTCAGGGTTGGTGAGCGATTGCGGGTCGCTCGCGACGCGCGCAGGTTGAGGAATCGCGATCTTCCGAAAGTGCTCGCGTAGTTCGTCGGTGAGGTCGACCAAGTCTTCGTCGCCAAAGATCGACCATTCGGGCAATGGAATCTCGCCGTCAACGACGGGCAACTCGTCGTTGATTGGCATGCCGGGAGGCAACGGCACCGTGTCGACATAAATGATTCGGGCTAGTGCCGTTGGGCGTGCGTCCGCAACAGCGTGGGCGATCGGACCGCCACCGCTGTGCGCAACGATCACAACCGTTGTGCGGCCACCGTTTTCGTTTTCGTTTTCGTTGTCGTTTGGGTTGGCGCTGGGGCCGATCAGCGAATCGACGACTTTCACCACGTCGGTCACTTGATCCGCCAGTGTCACGCTTTCGCGATGTGCGTCGTGCTTATGCAGACCGGGGAGGGTGAGTGGATGCGCGATGTGACCGGCACCTCGAATTGCGTCAGCAATGGGCCCCCACGAGTCAGCGGTGAGCCAAAAACCTGGAATCAGAATGACATGCACGGCCGCGCCTACCGGTGTTGGTCGATCAGGATCGGGTTGCCATCTGGATCCTCAATGATGACGCTGGCGGGGCCCTCTGCGCTGTCATCAACACCGCTCACGATTGCGATGCCCTGAGCCTCCAGTTGCTTCTGAAGCTCTCGTATGTCGGTGAACTGAGCAACATTCTCGGCATTCTGATCCCACCCGGGATTGAACGTGAGCATGTTCTTGTCGAACATCCCCTGAAACAGGCCGATCACGTGGTCACCATTCTTCACGATGAGCCAGCCCTGAGTGATATCGCCACCGAACGAAGCGAAACCGAGTTTCTCGTAAAACGCGAGAGATGCTGCAAGATCCTTCACCGTAAGACTGATCGAAAATGCGCCGAGGTCCATGGGGGCTCCTTCACGGGTAGGCCGCTAATTATGCCCTCGGCAGGCGCGGAACTCAACGGTTGTGCTGCCGTAAACCACCGAGAGCGCAGTCCGCGCAACAATAGACAGATGCCCGCCACTGTTTCTGCGCCACACATCGGCTATGCCGCAATGCTCGAACGGTTTCATCCGCTCGAGGTGATGGAGTTTGCGCAGCATGCCGAAGCGCGCGGATTCCGCGGAGTGATGGCGGCCGACCACTATCAGCCGTGGGTGCCGCAGCAGGGCCAAGCGTCCTTCGTGTGGAACGTCCTGAGCGCGCTCGGCACGACCACAAGCGGCGATCTCGGAACTGGCGTAACCGCACCAACGTTTCGGTGGCATCCAGCAATGGTTGCTCAAGCCTCGGCGACGCTCGCCGCGATGAATCCCGGCCGCCACTGGCTGGGCCTCGGTAGTGGTGAGGCGATCAACGAGCACGTTATTGGGCAGTACTGGCCCGAGGCGCCTGAACGCATTAACCGCATGTTTGAGGCCGTAGACATAATCAAGAAGCTCTTCGCTTCCGGCCTCGCAGGCAAGGACGTTCGTCACGAGGGCCAGTTTTATCGGCTCGAATCGACCCGACTGTGGACGATGCCCGAAACTGCCCCTGAAATCCTGGTCGCCACCGCCGGCCCCGTGGCCGCAAAGCGCGCAGGCAAGACCGTTGACGGGCTTATCACCGAAGCAGCGCCACTCGAGAAAATCGATGTTCTGCTCAAACGTTTTGAGGCAGGAGCTCGCGAAGCAGGTCGAGACCCCGCAACCCAAAGCCGAGTTTTGCGGGTGCATCTCAGTTGGGCAGAAACCGACGAGGAGGCCATGCAAAACGCCCTCACCGAATGGCCAAATGGCGGTCTGCGGTTCGCAAAGAATGACATCCGCTCGCCGTTCGAGCTCGAACAACTCGCCCGCATGGTGCGTCCGGAGGACTTTGAGGGTCGGATGCCCGTCAGCGCCGACCCGGACGTGCACCGTCGCTACATCCAGGGTTACCTTGACGCCGGATTCGACCGCATCTACCTGCACAATGTTGGGCGAAATCAGCGCGAGTTCCTCGACGTCTTCGGTCGCGACGTGCTCCCCGCGCTCGTCAAGTAAGGAGCCTGTGGAGCAATGCCGCAGACTAGTAGTGTGAGAATGAGCGCATGGGCCGTGCCCAGCATCCCCGAGATTGTGTCTGGTGATGATTTAGTCGACGTGATTGCTGCTGCACTGAGCGTTGATTCACATGACCCAGACTTTGGCGGTCTTGAGGATGGCGACATTCTGACTGTGACATCCAAAATTGTCAGCAAAGCCGAGGGCCGTCAGGTGCAGGCCGCCGACCGCGAACAAGCCATCACCGCTGAGACGGTTCGCGTGGTCGCCTCACGGGAACATCCCAACGGAGTGACCCGCATAGTCGAGAATCGGCTGGGGCTCGTGATGGCCGCCGCCGGCGTCGACTCAAGCAACACACCAGACGGCGTAGTACTTATGCTGCCGCTCGACCCCGACGCGACAGCACACCGTTTGTGCGCTGGGCTGCGGGAACGCTTCGGGGTTCGCGTCGGCGTGGTCATCACCGACACCGTTGGCAGGCCGTGGCGCAAAGGTCAAGCCGACATTGCGATCGGAGCGGCCGGCATTCGAGTACTAGATGATCTGCGGGGAACCACCGACGCATCGGGCCGACCGCTGGCGGTTAGTGTGACAGCCGTTGCCGACGAGCTTGCCGCGGCTACCGATCTCGTGAAAGGCAAGGCCGGCGGACTGCCCGTCGCAGTCGTGCGCGGGTTGGGCCAGCATGTTGCCGAGCTCGATTCTCCTGGTGCTCGATCGTTGGTGCGTTCCGGTGCGGATGACATGTTTCGGTTGGGCACAAAAGAAGCGTGGCTTGCCGGTTTCGACGAAGCCCACGACGAGACAGACCTCGAAGTAGACGAGACAGACCTCAAAGTAGACGAGACAGACCTCAAAAGAGAATAATGCTCGACTGTCAGGGTGATTAGTTCTATTCTGATCGCATGGGGAGTCTGATATCGCTAGCGTTCTTCGCGTTGCTCATTGCTGTGCTCATCGACATCATCGTGATCGCTGACTCACGAATCAAATATCTGGGCAAAATCACGTGGATCTTCATCGTGATTTTCTTGCCGCTCATTGGCAGCATCCTGTGGTTTGTGATTGGACGCGAATATGAGCCAAGCAAAGAGTTCGGCAGCTTCGGCTCCCCCCAGCGCCGCGACGCGCTGTCCCCAATCGACACCAGTACGACAGAACCCGAGCTTGCACGGCTCGATGCCGAGATCGAATATTCTCAGAAGCAAGAGCGGATCCGCAAACTTGAACAGCAACTGCGCGACCGGAAGCGATTGCCCTAGTGGAGCAGCGCTGGCAGACTCGACAAATGGATGTTCATAGTTCAGCATCGATGCCCGATAACGTGTTCCACGATCACTGCGACGCGATAGTGCGCAGTGTCTCGACGGTGATCGATGGCAAGCCTGAGGCTGTGCGGCTCGCACTCACTGTGCTGCTAGCTGAGGGACATCTTCTCATCGAGGACGTGCCGGGTGTTGGCAAGACGATGCTCGCTCGAGCACTTGCGCGCAGCGTTGACTGTTCTGTTTCACGAATTCAGTTCACCCCAGATCTGCTGCCAGCCGACATCACGGGTGTCTCGGTCTACAACCAGAACACGCGCGAGTTTGAGTTCAAGAAGGGCCCCGTTTTTGCAAACATTGTCATCGGGGATGAGATCAACCGCGCAAGCCCGAAGACGCAATCCGCGCTCCTCGAGTGCATGGCCGAATCGAACGTGACGGTAGACGGTCACACCTACGAACTCGTGAGTCCCTTCATCGTGGTGGCGACCCAGAACCCGATCGAAATGGAGGGAACGTACCCGTTGCCAGAGGCGCAGCGTGACCGTTTCATGGCAAGAATTTCGATGGGCTACCCAGACGCCGAAGCCGAACTGGCGATGCTGCGTGCCCGTGAGACGACAAGTCCGCTTGATTTGCTTACGCCCGTCGTGACTGTCGAACAGTTGCGGGAACTCATCGCGACGGTTCGTCGCGTGTTCGTGAGCACTGTCGTCGAGGAGTATGCGGTCGCGATTGCGCAGGCGACCCGCCGTGACCGCGAGGTGCGAGTGGGGGCGAGCCCTCGTGCCACTTTGCATCTGGTCCGCGCGGCGAAGGCCCGTGCGGCTATTGACGGTCGCGATTTTGTGTTGCCCGATGACATCGATGCTTTGGCCATAACGGTGTTGGCTCACCGGATGATTCCCGCTCGCCACACCGGTGATACCGCCGCGGTGCTTTCGGGGCATTCGATCGCCGACATTGTTGCTCGCATTGTCGCCGAAACCCCGGTGCCTGTGATCGCGGCCGCTTCGTAGGAGCCCGCCATGCCACGCGCAGATCTTCGACGATCGATCCGCATCGTGCTGGGTGGCGCGCGCCTCACGAAGCGAGGTGTTGGCTTCGTGGTTCTCGGCGCCATCGCGGTAATCGCGGGTTACCCACTCAGTATGCCTGTGTTGTTATATGTCGGCAGTTTCTGTCTTGCGCTGCCCGCGGTCGCACTGCTTTTTGTGCGCACGAGGGAGGCAGCGCTCAGCGTTTCCCGTCAGTTTTCGTTTCCCGTGGTCGAGGCAGGGAGTACCACGGCGGTCACTGTGCGTATCGATAATCGTTCACGACGAGCAACCTCGCCCGTCCGCTGGCGGGATGCGCTTCCGTGGCGACCGTGGGTGACAGAAAGTGGATGGCTTCCACGACTTTCGATCAAGACTGGAGTGGCCAGTGAGCACAGCGCAGCCCTGTTGAGCTACGCCCTCACGCCAACAACGCGAGGCATTTTTGAGATTGGCCCACTCGTTGTTGAGGCAACCGACCCGTGCGATCTTGCTTGGGGCGCCTGGAACGTCGGCTCCGTCTCCTCGCTCGTTGTGACGCCCAGGGTGGCTCAGCTGGCAACTACGGCGCTCATTGCGCAGTCAGGGGATGGTGAGGCGCGTGTGGTGCAGCGCCGCGCAGCTGGCGATGACGATGATGCCATGACTCGTGAATATCGTCGCGGTGATGCCATGCGTCGGGTGCACTGGAAAGCGTCAGCTCGCCACGGAAGCCTCATGGTTCGACAGGAAGAACAGCACAGCTATCCCGAGGCGCGCATCATCGTTGATACCCGAATTGAGGGGTACCCTGACGCCAGTCGAGCCACAGTTCTCCGCGCCGTTGGTGGCGATACGATTTCGCCGTCGCACAGCGCCCGCTTCGAATGGGTCGTCACGATGTTGGCCTCGGCGGCCGTGCAATTGCGCCGCGAGGGTTTCTTGGTGCAGATCATCGAGACTGGGCAGTCTCAATTGACGGATGCCGCCACTGTGCATCGCCGCTCGTCGGCCGAGCAAGAATTGCTGACCAGACTCGCTGCGTTTGCGCCCATCGAGACTGCTGCTGACTGGTGGGCCGAGCCGTCGACGCGGTCTTTTTCTCGCGGTCCGGTAATTGCGCTCGTAGCCAATCCTGAGCCGGAGACCGTTGACTTCTTGATTAGTCAGTCCACAAGCAACGTGTTCGCTGTTGCGTTTGTAGTCGAGCCCACTTCCGGGTTCGGAGACCGCGAACGCTTTGGCTCCGCGAAACGACCGCCGCTAGCGCAAGAACTGCGCAGTGCAGGTTGGACGGTTATCGCGGCGCAGTCCTTTGACGATGTCGCTGATGTGTGGAACCTTTTCGTCACCGAATCGAGGCTTGCCCGTGAGCGTCACTGAGGCGACTCGAGCCGCCAGTACTGAGCGGCACGATGTTAGGGCCCGCTTGTGGTCACTGACTGGGGCTCTGGCGCTTGCTATTGGCGTTGCGGCGAGCAGCCTAGGAGCGGTGCTCTCCGAGGGCGCCTGGTGGTTCCCCTTCATGGTGATTGTGCTTGTGACTCTTGCCGCCGGGGCGACGGTGCGCAGTTTCAGTCCCCGTGCGGCGTTGGGGTCGCTCGCGGCCGCAATCGCTGCCACTGTTCTCATGGTGTTGATGTTTGCCGCTGACACGGCAATTGCGGGTGTTATTCCTGCGGGCGAGACATTTGCACGGTTTGCCCAGCTTGCCCGCGATGGAAACGAATCGATCGCTAACCAGCGTTTTCCGGCGAATGCTGAGACCAGCATCGTGTTCCTGATCTGTTGGGGTGGGGTCGCTGTGACGCTGGCGATGGATGCTGCGGCATTCGTTTTGCGCAAGCCCGCGCTCACCGGCATCCCGTTGCTGATTCTGCTGCTCGTGCCAAGTCTTGTACGCAACGAATTGCACGATGCGTTCGTGTTTACCCTGACCGCGTTGGCCTATGTTGCGATCCTGTTGGTCGCGTCACACCGGCTCGGGGCACGGGTCGCGTGGCCATTGGTGTCAGCGGCGTTGGTGATCTCCCTTGCGGTACCGGTCCTTCTACCGAGTGTTGAGCCTGTTGGTGAGCTCGGCAATCAACCAGGCCTGATCTCTACCGGGGTGAACCCGATCATCAATCTGAGTAGCGATCTTCGCCGAAACTCGCCGTTGCTTGCGTTGAGATACACGACCAATACCGACGGGCAGTACTTGCGGGTCGCAGTGCTCGACGAGTTTGGCGATGATACGTGGCGGCCGTCGGAGGTAGACGATGCGCCGAACGGCAATGTCGAGATCATTGCTTTGCCTTCTGGACTCACACAAGAAGTGCCGCGCGCGGAGAACGAGATGCAGATCGACGTCGAACGCATCAGGGGAAAATATCTTCCAGTGCCGTACGCGTCGAGAAGCATCTCTGGGCTCACCGGCGATTGGACCTGGGAGTCTGAAGGCCTCAGCGTTTCTACTCAGAGTGCGAACTCGAAAGATCAAGTTTATGAAGTCTCGTTCATCTCACCGGCGCCGTCGGTTGAGCAATTGGAGGCAGCTCCCACGACACTGCCTGATGGCTTCGAGAAATACCTCGCGTTGCCCGAAACTCTTCCGAGTCTCGTCACCGAAGCGGCTCAGCAGGTTGCTGGCAGCGAACCTAACCGATTTGCCCAGGCGCTCGCGCTGCAAGCCTTCTTCAAGGACGGAGACTTCGTTTACTCCGAACAGGCACCGCTAGCAGACGACTACGACGGGTCCGGTGCAGAAGTACTCGCTGAATTTCTGACCGCCAAGAGTGGATACTGCGTTCATTTCGCGTCAGCGATGGCGGCAATGGCTCGCTCTCTCGCCATCCCTGCTCGTGTGGTTGTCGGCTTTACCCCTGGTCAAAAGCGGGTCGACGAAGACACCGAGGAAGTCAGCTTTGTGGTGACGACCGACAACCTACATGCGTGGCCTGAGCTGTACTTTCCGACCATCGGATGGATCCGCTTTGAGCCGACGGTCTCAGTCGGAAGTGAACCGAGGTTTGCCCAGAGCATCGCGGATGATCCCAGTACTCCGGATGTTGACGAATCTGAGCCAGAGCCTGCCTCTACTCCAACCTCAACCGCGAGCGCAGCACCTGGAGCGAGACCAGATCTGCCTCTCGACGAACAGCCGACAGATCCTGTCTCTGGACCGGCGGCGACATCTCCATTCTGGTGGCTGCTCATTGCGTTGCCGATACTGCTCGTAATTCCGGCACTTGTGCGAGAGGTTCGCCGATTAGTGAGAATGTCGGCCGTTGCACGAGGATCAGTCGTAGCAGGCTGGCGTGAAGTGTGTGACACCAGCAGAGACTTGGGCTTTGACGTCAGCGTCAGCGCGACCCCGCGACAACAATACGAGCAACTGGCAGAGCAACTGAGCTCCACAGGCACGAGCACACTCGCGACCCTGTTGGCGAGCGTCGAGACCGCCGCATTCAGCCCCCGCGAGACTCGCGTACGCCCGGCAGCGGTGTCGGCGGCGCTCGCCACGCTCCGCTCCGCCACGGGGTGGCGTTCCCGGCTTCGTGCGCTGTGGGTTCCACGCACGGTATTCAGACGAATAGACCGAAAGCGCTAAACCGGGCTAAATCCAATAACAGGTTTGCCCGTCACTGGATTGCGCAGAATGGATGCACGAACTCCATAGACGTCGGCAATGAGTTCCTCGGTGAGCACTGACTCGGTCGCGCCCGCAGCAACGACGCGGCCCTGGGAGAGCACGATGATGTGGTCGCAGTAGCTCGCGGCAAGCGAAAGGTCGTGCAGCGCGGCGAGCACAGTAACTCCAGTAGTGCGCAGGTGGTTGAGCAGTTCCAGTACCGACAGTTGCGCAGCAATATCGAGGTGATTGGTCGGCTCATCAAGGGTCAGGAGTTGAGGTTGCTGGGCGAGCGCGCGAGCAAGCATCACGCGCTGCTTCTCTCCACCAGAGAGGCTCTGATACTCGCGCTCGCGGAATGCGCCCATTTCTACCGTCTCGAGGCTCGCAGTGACGACGGCTGCCGACTCTGGCGAGTCTGCCTCCCACAGTGATTGGTGGGGGAGCCGACCAAGTTTCACCACCATCTCCACTGTCAGCGCGGAATCGGTGGTGGCGTCCTGCTCAACGAATGCGGCAAGTCGTGCGCGTTGTCGGCGCGGCATCCCGAGGAGATCGTCACCGTCAAAGTGGACGGTTCCGGATGCCGGAAGCTGCACTGCAGTAAGCGCACGCAGCAGGGTCGATTTTCCGGCACCGTTGGGGCCGACGAGCGCGCTGAGCGATCCGCGCGCAACCGTGCAGTCAATGTTGTCGATGAGCAGTGTGCCATCTGCCGTGACCGTGATGCGTTCGCCGACAAGCCCGCTCGACTCGCTCGCGCCACTGGGGCCATACGCCTCAGTGTTGACAGCTGGCGGCCGCTCATCGTGATCCTCGGGGCGGATCATGTTGAACTCTTTCGCCGTGTGAGCAGGAAGGCAAAGATGGGGGCGCCAATCATGGCGGTCACGATCCCAACGGGGATCTCTCGCGGGTCGAAAATGGTGCGGGCCAGTGTGTCTGCCCACACCAGAAACACTGCACCAAGCAGGGCACTGAGGGGGAGTAGGGCGCGGTGTCCTGGCCCGACTAGCAAGCGGACGGCGTGCGGCAAGATCAGGCCAACGAATCCGATTGAACCGCTCACTGACACCATTGCGCCTGTGACCAGTGCGGTTGCCGCGAGCAGTCCCCAGCGGGTTGCGCTGACGTTCACGCCAAGCGACGCAGCCTGCACGTCACCGAAGGCAAAAGAATCGAGCAGTCGGCCCGTCAGCATCACGGGGACGCCAATCACAATGATGGCCGCCATGGTGATTGCGACGGCCGGCCAGCGTGCTCCGCTGAGGGAGCCGAGCAGCCACGAGAGCACCTCACGGTAGGAGTCACCAGTGACGCTCCAGAAGATCACAAAGCTTGTGATGGCTGAGGCGAGGGCAGAGACAGCGATGCCGGCGAGAACCGTGCGCGACGGAGTGATGGCACCGAGGGATCCTGCAAGTAGCAGCGTAAGCGTGAGTGCGAGTAGCGCCCCCACAAACGCAGCAAGCGGCAACAACACAGCGGCACCCAAAAGCAGTACAGACACGGCGCCCAAGGCCGCGCCGGAGGAGAGCCCGAGTAGGTACGGGTCAGCCAGTGGGTTGCGGGTAATGGCCTGCATCACGGCGCCACTCAACGCCAGGCCAGCACCGACAGCAGCAGCGGTGAGCACTCGCGGCAAGCGAAGCTGCCACACGATACCGTCACGCAGTTCCGTTAGCGGGCTCACCCCGACGCCGAGGTGACTACCAATCGAGCGCCATACCTCACCAAACCGGATGTCGGCAGGCCCGATCGTCACCGCAATCGTGATCGACACTAGAAGTGCAATCGCGAGTGCGGTGCCGAGGACGAACGGGGAAACTTTAGCCATCGAGCTCCGCGATTTGAGCCGACAGGCTTTCGGCAGCCTCAACGCTGCGCACGCCAGCTTCACTCGCCGCGAACGGCACAACGAGGTAACGTCCAGCCTTCACAGCACTCAGGTTTGCGGTTGCAGGGTTCGCCTCCAGCACACCGATCTTCTTATCTGCAGTGTTCCAGGCGGCATCCACGAGCACAATGAAATCGGGGTCGACGTCAACGACGGCTTCCCAGTTGTATGGAGCCCACGTGGCATCGACAGCTGCGGCGATGTTGGTGAGGCCAACGGTTTCGAGCAACAGTTGGGGCGCGCCAATGCCAGCACCGACGTAAGGAGTGTCTGAGCCTGAGGAGAACCAGAGTGCGGTGCGGCCATCGCCGGTGGAGTCAATCGCTGCCAGCCGGTTGCTCTGATCGGCGATCAGTTCGCTTGCGTCAACCCGAAAGATCGAGGCAACCGTTTCGATGTCGCTAAACACATCATCGAAACTCAGCTTGGCCGGCTGTCCGCTGCTCTGGCAGGCAGAGGGAGCAACAAAGGTGTTGATGCCGAGCGAATTGAGATCGGCGCGCTCGCCGGCACCATCAGCGCTGAAGGTGGATTCCCAGCCCGCGAACACGAGATCGGGTTCCAAATCGAGAACGGCCTCTTCGCTCGGTACACGTTCGGCTATCGAAGTGAGATCCGCAGCATCGGATGCCCACTCCTCGGGAACCGGACCATCCTGAAACGCAGTTCCAATGATGCGATCGCCCAGCCCGAGCGCAAGAAGCAGCTCGGTGGTGGACGACTTGATCGTGATGACACGCTCGGGGGCGGAATCGAAGCTCACATCAAAGCCACAGTTGCTCAGTGCGACCGACTGAGCTGCCGAATTGGTGGGGGAGGGCGCAGCAGCTTGCGGGCCTGCAGCCGCGCATCCGCTGAGGGCAAGAACTGAGGCGCCGGCGACCAGCGCGACACGAGTAAGAACAGACAATGAGGCCTCCGAGAAACCGCGAATGTCGACGCAGAGCGCGCCGAAGCAAGTGAAAAGTGTTTCGAGAAGACCGGCCGCCCCAACATGGGCAAGCCAACCACGCCATACCGAGCGCACGGGTCTGTGTACCCAGTGTATTGACGTGCGGATGCCGCGGCTATTCATTGCGCGAATGCGCTTCACCGTGCGATCACTGTTCGATCACTGTTCGGGGGCGACAGCGAGGGGTCTGCGGGGGTAGAATCGACGATCGTGTCTAGAATCAGCGAGAACCCGTACGCAGTCTTGGTGCGCGATGTCATGCACCGTCCAGGTGAGATGAGAGAGCACCAGCTC
>Ga0307486_1002379_pt1 | contig 13143 bp, 11 predicted proteins | sample CBIW02metaG_FD_203663 | JGI IMG/M metagenome (GOLD analysis project Ga0307486, IMG submission 203663) | Sea-ice brine microbial communities from Beaufort Sea near Barrow, Alaska, United States - CBIW 0.2 | ecosystem: Environmental > Aquatic > Marine > Coastal | place: USA: Alaska | collected... | reverse complement strand
ATGCGCAGGGTGTCCGGGTCGGCCTTGGCAGCGGCGAGCAGCTCGGCCATGGAGTTCCACGGGCTATCGGCATTGGTGGCAATCACCACCACGTTCTGGCCGATGATATTCACCGGGAAAAACTCGCTGTAGTCGAACTTGGCCAGACCCAGTACCGGGTACAGCTGCGGGTTTTCCGCGCCCAGCAGCAGGGTGTAGCCATTCGGCCGTTGTTGCAGCACATAGCTGCTGCCGATTACCGCGGTGCCGCCCGGACGGTTGTTGATGATCAGTTTGCCGCCCAGTTCGCGTTCGACGTAGGGGCTGAGGCTGCGCATCACGTTGTCGGTGGCGCCGCCGGCCCCCCAGGGAACCACCGCCTGAATGCTGCGTTCCGGGTATTCGGCATGGGCTGGCAAGGCGAGGGTCAGCGCGCTAAGGGACAGGGCGGCGCTGGCGAATAGAACTTTAAGCATGTGGAGTTTCTCCATCGGGTTGTTGTTGTGTGTCCCCGTAAGCCGGGGCGGGCTTTGCTGCAAGGTAAAGCCAGGTTGGGTTATGCGGATTGTCTGATTTTCTGTTTCAGCCAACTGAACAAGGGTGTGTTGCTCAGCAGAATCAGGATCAGGGCTGTACTCAGAATCAATGACAGAGGGCTGCTGACCAGTTCGTTGAGCAGTTCGACCGGGTTGTCACCGGCTGAGGACATGGCCTGGCGATAGGACGTGTCCATCAGCGGGCCGAGGATGGCGCCAAGGACGATCGGGCCCATCTGGAAGCCGAAAATCTTCAGGAGATAACCCAGCAGGCCGAAACCGAGCATCCAGTACACCTCGGTCATGCTGCTGTTGATGGAGTAGGTGCCGACTACGCAGAGCACCATAATCAAGGGGATCAGCACCGCCTTGGGAATCTCCACTAGCTTGGCGAATAGCTTGATGCCCATCATGCCCAGAATCAGCAGAAAGACATTGGCCAGCGCCAGGTTGCCCACGGTGAACCAAAAGATATGCGGGTTATCCACCATCAGCATCGGGCCGGGGTTAAGGCCGTGCACCACCAGCGCACCGACGATCACGGCAGTCACCGCATCGCCTGGCATGCCCAGGGTCAGCATCGGCACATAGGCGCCACCGACCGCCGCGCTATTGGCGGACTCCGCGGCGATTAGGCCTTCGTAGGCACCTTTGCCGAACGGCTGGGTGGGGTTTTTCACGCTGCGCTTGGCGTGGTCGTAAGCCATCAGTGCGGCGATGTCGCCGCCCACACCGGGCAGTACGCCGACCAGTACACCGATCACCGAGGTGCGGATCGACAGCGGCAGAAATTTCAGCACCATGGCCAGCGACGGGATGATCTTGTCGACTTTCTGCCGGATCGGCGTGCTGTCCAGATTGTGCAGTTGGTAAATGGCTTCGGCGACCCCGAACAGACCGATCATCAGCACCACATAGTGGATGCCGCCCATCAGTTCGACCTGGCCTAGCGTAAAGCGGCCCTGGGCGGTGACCGGGTCCATGCCGACCATGCCGATGATGGCGCCTAGGGCGGCGGCGAAGATGCCTTTGGCCAAGGAGCCTTGGCATAGACTGCCGACCAGTAGCAGGCCGATACCGGCGACCAGAAAATAGTCGCGCGGGGCGAAGCGCAGGGCTAGATCGCCGATTACCGGCGCGGCACAGGCCAGCACTAAAACACCCACCAGGCCACCGATCACCGACATTACCGTGCTTAGGCCAATCGCGCGTCCGGCCTCACCCTGCAGGGCCAGTGGATAGCCGTCGAAGGCGGTAGCGATGGAGGAGGGCGCCCCCGGAATATTCAGCAAGATGGCGCTACGCGAGCCGCCGTACACACCGCCTATATAAATGCCGACGATCAGCGCCAGAGCATTGTTAACGTCCCAGGAAAAGGTGAAAGACACCAGAATAGACGCCGCCATGGTCACTGACAGCCCGGGAATGGCGCCGATGTAAATGCCGGCAAAGGTGCCGAGTGCGGTTAGCAGCAGCAGATTTGGATCGGTCCAAGCCATCAACAAGTAGGAAATTGTCTCGCTCATCGCAGTGATCTCGTTAAGGGAGGTAGACGCTGAACGCCAGGGTGAACAGGAGATAGATGATCAGCAGCAAGCCGGCGGCGATCACCCCGGCACTGGCCACACGGCCGTTACGCAGGTAAACGATGGAGGCGACCAGAAATGCGAAGGTGCTGAGGTAGAAGCTGGCCCACTGGATGGCTCCCAGGTAGACAATCGCCAGTGCCAAAAAAACCAGGGTGCGCTTGGGGAAATGCGTTGCACTGAACTGCTTGAATGCAGTGATCCAGCCTCGGCTGTCGGGCCGACTTTTTTTGCGCAGATCCAGCAGGATGGCGGCGCTGGACAGCAGCATGATCAGGCTGACCCCCAGCGGAAACGCTCCCGCCGAATTGATCGAAGAAAAACCGGCTATCTGGTAGGACAGGTACCCAATGCCCAGGCTGAAGACCATCAGCAGCACCGCGAAAGTGCCTTCGCCCACCAGCATTTTTTCGGTTTTATTCATGCTATCGCTCCAACGAGGTGCACCGATGTTCCGGCCATCTTGTGCTGTGGATGTGCGCGCGGGTCGGCGGGGGGCAACTGCGTGGGTGTTTGCACCGGCACGGGCTGAACTCACGGCAGGCATCAGCGCCGCGGGGGACAGGGATGACCAACCCTCAAGGAGGGAGCGGGTGGCGGTGTGAGTGACCGGGACGGCCATTGTGTATGCGCGAGCACACACGGGTATGGACAGTGGCATGGCAATCAACCTTATTTATAATTATTGGTTCATTTGCAGAAGCGTTTGACGGTGGCACACGACGGGTAGAAATGCCGCTTGGCTTCAGACTTGCGCCAAATAATGAGCCGCCCTCGGGGCTGGTTCAAGGCGCTAATCGTGCTTGTGTTCGATAAACGAACGAAAAAGGACTGGTTAGTACATTGTACGCAGGCGCTGGAAAAACTGCGCGCCGCGCCGCGAGAGCCTTTCGCAAACTATCCTGGTCGTTCGCGCAAAGGCTCTAGATAGAGCGCTTTTACCTGAGGGCATGCGGGCTGCAGGTCGCATGCTCATCATCAAGGTTCCGTGTCTGCCATAGGTCTTTTAGAATCGGGCAAACCCATTCAGGAACCGCCCCATGGCTGGCAGTCAAATCGAACGCACTCTGCGCCTGCTCGAAAGTCTTACTCGTGACGCTCGCGGTCTGCCTATGCAGTCGTTAGCCGAACAACTGGACATCCCCAAAAGCGCCACCCACCGCATGCTTGCCGAGCTGGTCCGGCTTGGCTATGTGCGGCAAGATCCGCAAACCAGTCACTACCGTCTGTCGACCAAACTAGTGGCCCTGAGCTTTCGCTATTTGGCCAATAGCGGCGCGGATATCGTCCAGCCGATTCTCGATCGGTTGGCCCAGCAAACCGGTGAACTGGTACGCCTGGGCGTGATCGACGGCGAGCGCCAGACCTGGATTGCCAAGTCTCAGGGTGCTCGCTCTGGTTTGCGCTATGACCCGGATATGGGCCGCGATGTGCCGCTGTTCTACACCGCTTCCGGGCACGCCTGGCTGGCCGAACTTAACGATGTTGACGCGCTGGCGCTGATCGAGCAGCAGGGGGTTGCCGACCCGGCGGCGTTCGGCCCCAATGCGCCGCCCTCCCTCGATGAGCTGCTGGCACACCTGCAGCGGGCTCGGCAACAGGGCTACGCCTGGGTGACAGAAAGCGCTTCGATTGGCACCTCGGCAGTCGCGGCAGCGGTGCGTCACCCGCACGAAAATCGGGTGATCGGCGTGCTCAGCGTAGCGGGGCCGACAGCCCGCCTGTCCGTGTCGCGCATGCATGAACTGGCGCCGCAGTTATTGGTGGCGGCGCAGGAGTTGTCGGAGGCCAGCCTGGCTTCCGAGCTGTTCGCATAGCGCACGCAGCGGCCTTTTTCGGCTGGATGCACGGGACGCGGCAGGCGTCCTGGTCGCCGGGTTGGCGACCGAAAGCAGGCTTGCCTGCCGAGGCTTTTGTGGTTGACGGGTTCAGCTGAGTGGGCTCTACCGCTCAGCTTTCGCGTGCTGGGTTTTGCTTGCATAAAAATAGAACTAAGTTCTAAATTATCCATTGGGTGGATGTTTGAACTCGATTCTGTCATTGCACATCGCCCCTCAAAACAAGCACAAGAGGACCACCGTTATGAGTCATCCCCTGCGTATCGCCCTGATTGGCGCCGGTGTCATGGGCCGCCAGCATTTCCAACACCTGCAATCCCTTGATGATGCCGTGCTCTGCGCAGTCTGCGATCCGGGGCCGCTCGCGGCCGAGTTCGCCCGTGAATGCGCGGTGCCGTACTTTGCGGATCTGCAACTGATGCTCGAGCAGGTCAAACCTCAGGCGGCGATCATCGCCAATCCCAACGGTCTGCATGTGCGTAGCGCGCTGGCTTGCATCGCCGCCGGGGTTCCCGTGCTGCTGGAAAAACCGGCGGGGGTAAACCTGGACGAGGTACGCGAATTGGTCGCTGCGTCGGCATCCAGAGGCGTACCGGTGCTGGTGGGTCATCACCGGCGGCACAATCCGTTGATCGCGCGCGCGCATGAATTGCTCGCCAGTGGCGCATTGGGTCGCCTGACCACGGTGACCGCGCTGTGGCAATTGCAGAAGGCCGACAGCTATTTCGACATTCCTTGGCGCCGCGAGGCGGGCGCCGGCATGTTGCTGACAAATCTGATTCACGACCTCGATCTGCTGCGTTATCTGTGTGGTGAAGTGCGTCAAGTGCAGGCGTTTACCAGTAACGGCATACGCGGTTTTGCCAATGAAGACAGCGCAGCGGTGCTGCTGCAATTTGAAAATGGCGCCCTGGGCAGTCTGACCGGCTCTGACGGGGTGGCTGCGCCCTGGAGCTGGGAGCTGGCCTCGGGAGAGAACCCGGTCTATCCGCGTCAAACCGAGCAACCCTGCTATTTATTGGCCGGGACCCAGGGCGCGTTGAGTATTCCGCAACTCAAGTTCTGGCACTACGCCGCGGCGGATACCGGCTGGCACGCACCGCTGCTGGAAGAGCCACAGTCGTGCCGCCGGGATGAAGCGTTGAGTCTGCAATTGCAGCACTTTATTCAGGTCGCCCGTGGTCAGGTCCAACCGCTGGTCAGCGCTGCCGATGCCGGGCGTACCTTGGCGTTGCTCGAGGCTATTCAGCAGGCGGCCGCAACGGGGCGCAGTTGCGCGCCTGCGTTGATTTGAACCAACTCGTTAATTGGATACGTCGCAAGGCGTCGCCCCTATCTTCGCCGAGGTTTTCCTTGGCTGTTTTTCGGCAATTCTCTCCCCCCACCCGGTAATGACCATGACTCCCCAGATTTTGTCCCTCGCCAGCTTAACCGTCCTCGAATTGTCGCCACCGCAGATGGTGGAGGTGGCCGCGCGTGCGGGCTACAGCCACGTTGGTCTGCGCCTGGTGCCGGCGACTGACGAAGAGCAGCATTTCCCCCTAGTGGCCGACGCCGGGCTGCGTCGCCAGACCCAAAAGCGCCTGCGCGATACCGGGATCAAGGTGCTGGACGTGGAAATCCTGCGCCTCAGGGCCGATACGCGGGTGGCTGACTTCGAGGCGATCATGGCCGTGGGTGCGGCCTTTGGCGCTAGTGAAGTGCTGGTGGCCGGCAATGATTCTGACGAGGCACGACTGACCGATAACTTTGCCGCCCTGTGTGATTTGGCCCTCGTTTATGGCCTGTATCCGCACCTAGAATTCATGCCCTGGACCGATGCCAGTGATCTGACCCAGGCGGCGCGCATCGTCGAGACGGCCAACCGTGACAATGGCTGCGTGCTGGTGGATGCGTTCCACTTCAACCGCTCAAACTCCCGCCTGGACGAACTGGCGGCGCTGGCGCCCACGCGCCTGCGCTATGCGCAGCTGTGCGATGTGGCGGGGCCGCGACCGGATGATATGGCCGAGATTTTGCGCCAGGCGCGCAACGAGCGACGCTTCCCCGGTGACGGCGATTGTGATCTGCGTGGTCTGCTGCGCAGCCTGCCGGCCGGGATCGCCCTGAGCTTGGAGGTGCCCACTCGCCAGTTGCTGGAGCAAGGCGTCAGCGCGTTGCAGCGGGCACAGATGGCCTTGGATAAAACCCGCGTCTTGCTCGGCGCGTACTGAACTGGCGGTTTGGGGATTGCGGGAGACTCAAGACGGTTGCGCGGCGCGGCGGCAAATGCTCGGCGGCCTGGCCACTGTGGCATAGGGTAGAGTGCAGACGATTTGGTTAGGCGCCTATCTATTTGCGTGCCAGCCATTTTTTTCCAATAAAAACGGCCAATAGGCGCCCCCATGAGTGCTGCTATGTGATGGTCATAAAAGAGCCGCGATGAAAAACCCATGAGTACAGCTCGCTTGACCTTGTCCGGTTCCAGTCAGCCGCTCAAAGGCATTATGTTGATGGTGCTGGCGACATTTCTTTTCGCCAGCCACGACGCCTTGTCCAAATACCTGTCCTCTTTCTATCCGATCGTCATGGTGGTCTGGGCGCGCTATTTGGTGCATACGCTGCTGATGGCCGGGATCTTTCTGCCGCAGTCGGGGCTGCGAATGCTGCGAAGCAAGCGGCCAGGGTTGCAGGCGCTGAGGGCCCTGTGTCTGCTGGCTACCAGCCTGCTGTTCACCAGTGCGTTGCTGTTTATTCCGCTGGCGGAAGCCACGGCGGTCAATTTTCTGACCCCCTTGCTGGTAACGGCCCTCTCGGTGCCGCTGCTGGGCGAGCAGGTCAGTCGCGGCCAATGGGCGGCGGTGCTGGCCGGCTTTGTCGGGGTGCTTATCATCATTCATCCGGGCGGCGAGTTGTTCACCCCGGCGGTGTTGTTGCCCTTCGGCTCGGCTCTGTGTTTCAGCTCGTATCAGCTGCTTACCCGCAAGCTCAGCGAGATTGACAGCGCCACCACCAGCAATTTTTTTGCCGGGTTATTCAATACGATGGTGATGAGTGCGCTGGTGCCGTTCTTCTGGCAGGTGCCGAGGCTGTCCCATGGTCTGCTGATGCTGGTCTTGGGCGGCTTCGGCATGGGCGCGCACCTGTTTCTCACCCAGGCTTTCCGGCATGCGCCGCCAGCCATGTTGGCGCCCTTCGGGTATGGGCAAATCGTCTTCGCTGGACTGCTGGGCTGGGTGGTGTTTGCCCAGACACCCGACACCATCGGCCTGCTTGGCATCGTGGTGATCTGCCTGAGCGGTCTGGCGGCGGTCTGGCAGCAGCGCAGTCGCTGAAGTGGGGCAGCGGCGCACGCAGCCTAGGGGTGCTGAATGAGGTATCGGCAAGGTGGGAGCGGGATTTGCGTTCGTTAATCGAACACAAAACTAACTGGGTTGTACACTTTGATTTGCGGTCTGGCGTGGCGGCGCGAATAATCATTTTTACCCTGAATCATGCCGGATCGTGGTCCGCGACGATTGCCCGCGCTCCGCTGACAGGCCTGCCGCAGAATGCCGACGTGCACCCCGAAGTGCCGTGGCGCGCAGTGCCGACGCTACCCACCAGGACAGGAACTCAAACATGCAGCGTTCGATTGCCACCGTTTCTCTTAGCGGTACCCTGCCGGAAAAACTTGAAGCCATCGCCGCCGCCGGTTTCGAGGGCGTGGAAATCTTCGAAAACGACTTGCTGTATTACGATGGCAGCCCGCGCGATATTCGCAAAATATGCGCGGATCTGGGCATCGCCATCACCCTGTTTCAGCCCTTTCGTGATTTCGAGGGCTGTCGCCGCGACCGGCTGGCGCGCAACCTCGACCGCGCCGAGCGCAAATTTGATCTGATGCAGGAACTCGGCACCGATCTGGTGCTGGTTTGCAGCAACGCCGCCGCAGACTCGCTGGGGGATGAACAGATCCTGGTGGACGACCTGCGCCTGCTCGCCGAGCGCGCCGGCCAACGCGGGCTGCGCATTGGCTACGAAGCCCTGGCCTGGGGGCGGCATGTGAACACCTACCAACAGGTCTGGAAATTGGTCAAGCAGGCCGACCACCCGGCGCTGGGGGTGATCCTCGATAGCTTTCATACGCTGTCGCTCAAGGGTGATCCCAGTGCCATCGCCGAGATTCCTGGCGACAAGATCTTCTTTGTGCAGATGGCCGATGCGCCGATTCTGGCCATGGATGTGTTGGAGTGGAGCCGGCATTTTCGCTGCTTTCCAGGCCAGGGCGAGTTCGATTTGGCGAGTTTTCTCGCGCCGATCATTCGCACCGGCTACCGCGGCCCGTTGTCGCTGGAAGTGTTTAACGATGGCTTTCGCGCCGCGCCGCCGCGCGCCAACGCAGCCGATGGTCTGCGCTCGCTGCTGTACCTGGAAGAAAAGACCCGTCAGCTATTGGAAAAAGATGCTACGCCGCCCGCCAATCTGGACATCCTCTTTGCCCCGCCTGCGGCCGGCCGGTATGACGGTGTCGAGTTTCTTGAGTTCGCCGTGGATGACGCGGTTGGCGCCAAACTGTCCAGCTGGCTCGAGCGCCTGGGTTTTGCTCGCGCCGGTCAGCATCGTTCGAAAAGCGTCAGCCTGCTGCGTCAGGGCGATATCAATATCATCCTCAATGCCGAACCCTATTCCTTCGCCCACAGTTTCTTCGAGGCTCATGGTCCGTCGCTGTGCGCCACGGCGCTACGGGTCGAGGACGCGGGCGCAGCGTTGCAGCGGGCCTGTGACTTTCGCGGGCAACCTTATCGAGGCCTGGTCGGCCCGAACGAACAGCAGGTTCCGGCGATACGTGCGCCGGATGGCAGCCTGATCTATCTGGTCGAACACGGCAGCGAAGGGCAAACCCTCTACGACATCGACTTCAGCCTCAATCCGGCGGCGGTCGAGCCCGGCGGCTTGCAGCGCATCGACCACATGGCCTTGGCATTGCCGGCCGATGGCCTGGATAGCTGGGTGCTGTTCTACAAGAGCCTGCTGGATTTCGAGGCTGACGACGAAGTGGTGCTGCCCGATCCCTATGGCCTGGTAAAAAGCCGCGCCTTGCGCAGCCGCTGCAGCTCGGTGCGCTTGCCGCTGAATATCTCGGAAAACCGCAATACGGCGATCGCCCACGCCTTGTCGAGCTACAGCGGTTCGGGCGTGCACCATATTGCGTTTTCCTGCGCGGATATCTTCAAGGAGGTCGCGTGCGCCAAGGAGGCCGGCGTGCCGTTGCTGGAAATCCCGCTCAACTACTATGACGATCTGGCGGCACGCTTCGATTTCGACGACGAGTTCCTGAGCGAGCTGGCTTACTACAATGTGCTGTATGACCGTGACGCTCAGGGCGGAGAATTTTTCCACGTCTATACCGAGGCGTTCGATGAGCGGTTTTTCTTCGAAATCATTCAGCGCAAAAACGGCTATGTCGGTTATGGTGCGGCCAATGTGGCGGTGCGTCTGGCGGCGATGGCCAAAGCCCGTAGCGGAGCCGCCAAGCGCGTGAAACTATAGAAAACCTATAGCCGCATGCTGCATGAGGGTCATGGCTGGATGGCGCACGGCACTGAGCGCCATCTATTTTGCACTGCACCGGCAATGCGCCGAGCCTGTGCCGGCAAACGCGTAAGCGTGGTTTTTTAGTTGATAGCGCGGTGGCTAATCCGCGGTTTTTAGGCCTGGAAATCAGTTATGGACAACCTTGTGGAAGCGCAAGACGAAGTGCTAGTCGAAACCGCGCGTAAACCGCGCAAAAACAATCCAGAGAAAACCCGCGAGAATATTCTGCAAGCGGCTATCACTGAGTTTGTCCAGCAGGGGCTTTCCGGCGCGCGCGTAGACTCGATTGCCGAGCGTACGCATACCTCCAAACGCATGATTTATTACTACTTCAGCAGCAAGGACAAGCTCTACCAGGCGGTCCTGGAGAAGCTCTACGGTGATATTAGGCACACTGAAAACGCTCTGCACCTAGGCGCGCTGGAACCGCAGGCGGCGATTCGCCGCCTGGTCGAGTTTACCTTCGATCACCATGACCGCAATGTCGATTTCGTGCGTATTGTCAGCATCGAAAATATCCACTACGGCCAGCATGTGCTGCAGTCCGAATTGATTGCGGCCTTGAACAGCGCAGTGCTGGAGTCCATCGGTGACATCCTGCACCGCGGAGCCGTCGAAGGGGTTTTTCGCGCGGGCCTGGAGCCTCTGGATATTCACTTGCTGATCAGCTCATTTTGCTTCTACCGAGTGTCCAACCGGCACACCTTTGGTTCGCTTTTTCAGATCGACCTGTCAGACGCCGAGGTCAAACAACGGCACAAAGAGGTGATTTGCGAGTCAGTGCTGCGCTATATGCAGCGCTAAATCCGCACTCAATAAAAAGGGCCGCTTGGCCCTTTTTATTGCGGCAGGCAGCGCTGGGGGGTCAGCTGACTGGGCGAAAGCGCGCCAGCATACGCGGGGCATCCGGGGTCACACCGCTGAACAGCTCAAAGGCTTTGGCCGCCTGAAAAACGGCCATGGTGCCGCCGTCCAGTGTTTGGCAGCCCAGCGCACGGGCATCGCGTAGCAATTCGGTTTCCAGTGGGAAATAGACGATTTCCGCGACCCACAGGCGTTTGTGCAACAGCGCTTTGGGCACTGAGCTGCCGGGCAGTTTGGCCATGCCCATGGGTGTGGTGTTGACCACGCCGTCAGCCGCCGTCACTGCGCAGGCAAGGTCTTCGCCCAGAATGGCACGGTCCGCACCGAAGTACTGATTGAGGTTGGCTGCCAGCGCCTGGGCACGCGCGGGATCGACATCGAAAATGCTTAACTGCTGCACGCCTTCGCTGAGCAGCGCATAGGCCACTGCGGAGCCGGCACCGCCGGCACCCATCTGCACCACGCGTGTGCGCGACACCTCCGGCAGGCCGCGCCGAAAGCCCTCGGCAAAGCCCAGACAGTCGGTGTTATGGCCGATCCGCTTACCGTTCTGGAACACCACGGTATTGACCGCACCGATGTCACGGGCCTCGGCGGATAACTCATCGAGCAGCGGAATGATCGCCTGCTTGCACGGGAAGGTGATGTTCAGTCCGGTGAAGCCCATCCGCTCCGCGGCCATCAGCAGCTCGGGCAGGGCGCTGCTGTCCAGCTTGAGCTGATCGAGGTCGATCAGCCGATACAGGTAGCGCATGCCTTGGGCGTCCCCTTCGCACTCATGCATTGCGGGGCTGCGCGAGGCCTGGATGCCGGCGCCAATCAGGCCGGCCAAGATGCTGGTTTTAAGCTGCGACATGGGCGAGTTCACTCTTGGAACAGGTGGTTGAAATGCTGCAGCGCCAGGCGATAACCGTGGCTGCCCAGCCCGCAGATCACCCCAACGGCAATCGGCGAAACGAACGAGACATGCCGAAAGGCCTCACGTTTGTGCACGTTTGAGAGGTGCACTTCAATTACCGGCAGTTCGCTGGCCACCAGCGCATCGCGGATGGCCACAGAGGTGTGGGTCCAGGCGGCCGGATTGATCAAAATGCCTGAGCAGCGTCCGCGGGCTTGATGGATCCAGTCGAGCAGCTCGCCTTCATGGTTGGTCTGCCGGAATTCCACAGTGAAGCCCTGTTCGGCGGCAGTGTGGCTGCACAGTTCGGCGATATCGGCGAGGGTTTCATGGCCGTAGGTGGCCGGTTCGCGAGTCCCCAGCAGGTTCAAATTCGGGCCGTTCAGTACCAGTACCGTATGGGTCATGGGCATGACCTCCATTGTTGTTGTGGGTGGATGTGGTGGCGTGGATTTTTGCGGCTGAAGCCGGCTACCGGAAACAATGTACTGCCTGGTTAGTTTCGTCAATCGATCTGCAGGCCCCGCTCGGCGCGTGTGCCAGGAGGGGTGGTGTCCGCGCGGCCGTGAGGCTTGGCGTCGAGCGCAGTGACGGCCCGTAAGCACGGGCGTGCAAGCCAGGGCTAGATTCGCTTGAGCGGCTTTCGGGCCTTTTTTTCGCGGGTTGAAAAGCCCTGAAAATGTGTTCGTTTATCGGACGAAAGACCATACGAAACAAAAAATATCAGGTTCTGGAGATTGTCCAGGCCAGGCCCGACCATCTCTCCTCGTCACCCATAACGGGCACCTAACCTATAAGAAGTCCCGCGCGCTTTGTTAAGATGGGCGGCCGGCTTGGCCGGCCTTTTTTCTCGTGGACCCGCTGTTATGAGCTGTACCAATCGCAAGATCGATCATCTTCGCCAGAATATTCCGTCCTTTGCCTGTGTGCCCGGCTGCCACGATTGCTGTGGGCCGGTGACCGCCTCGTCGGAAGAAATGGCTCGCCTACCGGTCAAGAGCGATGCCGAGCATGATGCTGCTCTGGACGAGCTCAATTGCGTGCACCTGGGGCCCAATGGCTGCGAAGTGTATGACCAGCGCCCGCTGATCTGCCGCCTGTTCGGCACCACCCCGCGCCTGCCGTGCCCCAACGGCCGCGGCCCGGAACAGATGATCGAACCGCGCATCGAGAAGCAGATTCACCAGCTGATCGCCAGCACCCGGCAAGTGCTGGTCTGAGGCTGGTTTTGGCTGTGCGCTGAGCGGCCGACGCGCCTCTACATTCCAGACCATGGGCAAACATCTGCCCGGCGCGGACGGACCGCGCACAACCCCGCCAACCAGCCTGTTCGTAACGTGCTTACGACTATTCAGGTCGGGGTGCGCGCAAGGTGCCCCCAGCGACGAATGATCTGATCTGCGAGGTCGGTCAGTTCCGCGGCGATAAGGTTCGGAGTCGGTAATTCTGCTACAGGCAAAATGGCGTTGTGAGGCCGGGTAACCAGTGCGCCAAAGCCGCCAGCCGCTTGCGCGCCAGCCGTATCCCACACATGGCAGGCGACGAGGACCAAGTCCGCCATCTCCACGTTCATCTCCTTGGCCACAAGTTGGTAGGTTTCGGGGGCTGGTTTGAATTTGCGAACCGTCTCGACACTGAAGCTGCGCTCAAAAAACTCGCCCAACCCGGCCCGCTCAAGCGGCGAGGGCGACGCTGCACTCGGCGAATTGGTCAGTGTTACCAGCCGCAAACCTGCGTCGCGCAAGGCACTGAGCGCTGGGATGACGTCAGGGTGCGCGGGCATCGTGCTCATCCGCGCCTTCAGTTCATCAATGTCGCTCGCCTCAACCGTGGTGCCATGGATAGACGCGAGCATGCGCAGGGTGCCCACGCCCAGTTCGCCAAAT
>Ga0307486_1002376_pt1 | contig 13147 bp, 14 predicted proteins | sample CBIW02metaG_FD_203663 | JGI IMG/M metagenome (GOLD analysis project Ga0307486, IMG submission 203663) | Sea-ice brine microbial communities from Beaufort Sea near Barrow, Alaska, United States - CBIW 0.2 | ecosystem: Environmental > Aquatic > Marine > Coastal | place: USA: Alaska | collected... | reverse complement strand
GATGAATGCCAGGATGGCGCCAAGGATCAATTCCCATACGCCTTCGACCCACAAATGCACGACCCACCACCAGAAGTACTTGTCCATCACCAGCGAGGCGGGGTTGTAGAAGGCGAACATCCAGAATCCGGCCAGGCCGATCAGGCCGGTTATTAGGACCATGTTGACCACCGTCTTGCGGCCCTTGAGTACGGTCATGATGATGTTGTAGAGAAAGCCGACAAACACCAGAGCCAGACCCACCTTGGTAATAGTGGGTTGTTCGAGAAACTCTCGACCCATGGTCGGGAAATACTTGTTGCCCGTTAGGTCGGCGAGTGTTGCGTAAGGCACGGCCAGATAGCCGATGATGGTCAGCGTGCCAGCCGCGGCAAACACCCAGAAGAGTATTCTGGCCAGCAGCGGGCTGTGCAGTTCGCACTGGGTTTCCTCGGGTATGAGGAAGTAGGTCGCGCCCATAAAGCCAAACAGTAGCCAGACGATCAACAGGTTGGTGTGGACCATGCGGGCCACGTTGAATGGAATCTGCGGAAACAGAAAGTCGCCGATGATGTATTGGGTGCCCAGGATCAGACCGAAAACGATCTGCCCTATAAAGAGGATGATGGCGAAGACAAAGTACGGCTTTGCCTCCGACTGACTAGCGTATTTCATGGCAGTAATCCTTGCGTTAATAGTCCAGTGTTAGCATCAGCCTTCATTGTTCGGTGGCCATTCGTTGGTATCGATTCGTGATGTCCAGATCAGAAACTGTGACAGCGCGCGGGTCTCTTCGGGGCTCAGATTAAACTGAGGCATTTTTCGACGACCTTCAACGGCGAGTGGTTGGGCCTGCATCCAGGCGTTGAAGTAGGCGTGAAAGGCCTCTTCGTTACCCATGCCGCGGCGGTTGAACACATTGCCCAGTTCCGGGGCGAAGTACGCCCCCTCACCCAAAATGGAATGACAACCTACGCAGTTGTTTTTTTCCCAGAGAGCCTTGCCTTGCACGACCTCGGCGGTCAATTGATCGCGATTCTCACGCTCGGGAATCGCGACAACGGTATCGAAGGTAAGACCCACGAAAAGCAGCATGAAAAACATGCCGCCGCCGTAGTAGATGTTGCGGGCCATGCCCTTGGTGAATCGTTCCGACATGATCTAATCCTCAGTAAGTAAGCAGTAACGGTTTGCTGGCCAGCATCAGATGCTGGTGCGACGCAGTGCTGGATTGTTGCAATGGTGCGTGTTCGCACGGGGTGTCTCGGCAAAATGCGCGCGAACCACATCGAGAATCGCGGCCTGGGTAGTCGGGTCGTCGCTGAGCGGCTCGGCCAGGCAGGCGGTGCAAGCAGCGATAGGATCCATGCCGCTGAGCATCATGCGCGCGGTATGTATGAGCAGTCGCGTGGAAGGCGCTTCTTCCAGATCGTGAGAGCCCAGGTGCCGCAACGCCCCGCACAACTGCACCAGAAGAGTCGCCGTGGCATGGTCGATGCCGCTTTCGCTGGTCAGTATTTCAGTCTCGGCGAGAGCGTCCGGATAGTCGAAACTCATGGCGACAAAGCGCTGCCGGGTGCTTGGCTTGAGGCCCTTGAGCAGATTGCGATAGCCGGGGTTGTAGGACACCACCAGCATGAAATCCGGGTGCGCTTCAAGACATTCGCCGGTTGCATCCAGCGGCAGAATCCGGCGGTCGTCAGCCAATGGATGCAAGACGACAGTGGTGTCCTTGCGTGCCTCGATGATCTCGTCCAGATAACAGATGGCCCCCTCGCGTACGGCGCGGGTTAGCGGGCCATCTTGCCAGTAGGTGCCCTCGCTGCCGATCAGGTGGCGGCCTACAAGATCCGCAGTTGTCAGATCATCATGGCAGGCTACGGTGTACAGCTTGCGATCGAGCCGATCAGCCATGTGCTGTACAAAACGGGTCTTGCCGCAGCCAGTGGGACCCTTGATCAGGATCGGCAGGCGATGGCTGGCGGCAATTTCGAACACCTCGATCTCGTTGCCGCTGGGTCGGTAGTAGCTAGCGTTTTCGCTTGGCACCAATGCAGGCGGTATAGATGTAAAGTTATTCACGATGATGCTCCTTTTAGAATCTTTAACAAATGTTCTGCAAGCTCGATGCCAAGTTATAACCTATTGTTTATAAAACATATTTTCAATAAATGGTGTATTTAACCTTAATCTATTGAGGTATTTTTAACCTGCAATGGTAAAAAATACCGCGTTATTCGATTGATAAGAATAGAGCTCTGGCTTACAGGTCTGGACGGCATAAGCGGCCAGGCAGGTCAGGGAGTTTTGCGGGCTAGATGTGTGTTGCTTTGCCCGCGTCGGGCCGCGTCCAGAGCCAGACGGCAACGCATACGAGCATGGCAGTGACAGTCATGCGGACGACTGACGCTGCAGGGAAAAGCCAAACTAATGTTGCGCTGGTCAGCATCAGCATGCTGGCAAGCCATTTTGCCCGGTGCGGCACTGCCTGCCTTTCTCGCCAGTCACGTATCATCGCGCCATAACGCGGGTGTTCGAGCAGCCTGGCCTCCAGCGCGGGCCAGCCCCGGGTCCCGGCCCAGGCCGCAACCAGAAGGAAAGGTGTGGTGGGCAGACCGGGTAAGACCACCCCCAACGCGCCCAGGCCCAGGAAAACAGATGCCAGGCAACGCCACAGCAGTTGTCTGATCATCAGGTGACGCCCTGGGGTTCCAATGTGAAGGTATTGAGCAGCTTCTCAATGCTGGGGATGCGGATATGCCTGGCGTTGCTCTCGATCAATCCGCGGTCGCGCAGGGTCGCCATGGCCCGCGAGAGCGTTTCGGGTTTGATTGACAGGCGTGCGGCAATTAGCCCTTTGGGTAGCAGCAGATCCAGTTCGGCATCATCTTCGCGCCGGTCTTTCACTTGCCCGACCAGGTAGAGTGCAAAACGCTGGGTGGCGTTTTGTAGTGTCAGATTTTCCAGTTCATCCAGCCGTTGATGCAGTCGAACGCTCAGGTGTCCAAGCAGATGCAGACAGCTTTGCGGATTATTCTCCAGGCAATGCAGCATCTGCTTGTTGGGCACAGCGGCCAGCCGCACCGGTTCAAGTGCTTCAGCCCACACCGGATAAACCTGTTTTTGCATGAACATCACAGCTTCGGCAAAGGTATGCCCAGTCTGGATAATCTCGACGACCTTTTCCTTGCCGTCGGCCGAGATGCGAAAGAGCTTCACTTTGCCGCCCAGCACCACGAAAAAGCGCTCTGCTGGATCCCCCTGACGCATTATCAGTGCATGCGCAGGATATTCCCGGTACAGGGTGTTGCTCAGCAATGTGTCCTGAGCCTGCTCGGGTAGCAGACTGAGCATCGGCTGCCGCAGAAGCTGTTGGCGGTGTTGTGGTGTCAGCATCATGGTGTTTGCCTATCTCGGTGAGTATCAGCCGGGCATGCCATCAGGCCGAGGGCGATAGAGAATGACCGCGTAATACCAGACGAAAAGCCCGAAGGCGCAAGCCAGGCACAGTGCGGCCAACCAGAATCCCCATTGTGGCCATGTGGGTGCGATCCACACGCGGACAGGTACCGCCAGATTGAGCAGTACAAACGCCAGAGACATCGCTCGTACAGGTGCTAGCGGTCGACCCGTATGGCCCAGACTGACGCGAGCTATCATCGCCAGGATCATCCCGCTTATGGTGCCGATGGCGAGCAGATGAACTGCCTGACTGAAGCTGACCAGCCAGCCGGCATGCCACAGGGCCATGGCATACAGGGCAACCACCAGCCAGGCATAGGATAGGTGCAGTGACCAGAGTAGTGGCACTGTCCATATCCGTGGATGATGCCAAAGCAGCAGACGGACCAAGTGACCTGCGCCCAACAAAGCGAACAGCAGACCGACGAGTAGAGAAGGGCGCAATGCAATGCCACTGACCATCAATAGTGCGACCAGGATGCTGCCAGCCAGCAGCAGGTAGTCAAGCCATGGCAATACTGGCGCAGGCTGCGCCAGGCTTAGTCCGCGTTGGGTAAAGAAAGGGATGACGCGCCCACCAATTATGCCGATCAGTGCAGCTATCAGCCAGAGCGCACCCAGATTAGCCTGGCGCTGAAGCGTCAAATCGGCCGAGGCGAGTCCGAGCAGACTGATCAGGTTGCACACGGCCAACAGGGTTAGCACCAGCACGATCGGATAATTACGCTTCTGTTTAGCGATCCATATGGAACGGGCCAAGGCGAGGGTGACGGCGGGCAGAAACAGCATGTCCAGGGGGATGACCAGCCAGAGGGGCAGGGCTGCCAACCAGGCCATGCGAGCCAGTAGCCAGATCACGGCGAGCGCCACCAGGGGCGTCCCGCTCAAGCCGGGCACACCGGTCCAGTTCTGTACCGCAGTCAACAGAAAGCCAGCAATTATTGCTGCAACGAAGCCAAACAGCATTTCGTGCATGTGCCAGGCAAGCCAACCACCTGTCGGTTGCCAGTCGCCGATCAGGCCGAGCCATGCTGCCACCCACAGAGGTATCGCTAACGCGGCGAACAGGCTGCCTGCCAGAAAAAATGGGCGAAAGCCGAGCTCGAACAGGGCGGATCCAGCGGGTTGATCTTGTCTCATGTGCTACTCCATTATCGATTTCATGCTCACCCTGATTTGACTGGGCCACAATATGCCTATGGGGGTACCTATCATGCTTCGGGAGCAGGAATGGGTTAGTCGCTAAAATGATTCGCTCTCCGGAGGAAAATTGTATGCTCTATCTGTTTCTCAAGACCCTGCATCTGCTCATGGCCATCGCTTTTGTCGGCACGCTGTTCTTTCAGGTCTTCATCCTGGCGCCGGTCAGTAGTCAGCTGTCGCAAGCGTTACGTGGTCGCATGTCCATCTTGTTCGGGCAACAGGCGCGGCGTGTGATTCACTGGGTAGCGTTACTCCTGTATGGCGCCGGTATTGCGTTGGTCTGGCCTTACCGTCAGGCGCTTGCCGATCCGCTGGCCAGCGTCTTCTCGATGCTTCTGTCGCTCAAGCTGGCCTTCGCGATACTGATCATCGGTCACTATGTGGCGCTGATTGTGCTGCGCAGTAAAAACCGGATCACCGAGCGCGGCATGCGTCTTGTCAATATCAGCCTGCTGCTGCATGCGGTTGCGTTGGTTTTCTGTGCCAAGGCGATGTTTATCCTGTAGGGCAGCCGTTTTTGCCCTCAGCCCTGGGGGCGCTGGCAAACAGGATGTTGTTTTCCAGGTGAATGTGTTGCATCAGATCCTGGCGTAATTCCTCCAGACCTCGATACAAGGCTTGCCAGGTATTGCAGGCGCCCGCCGGCGTGGTGATGTCATCGGTCAATCTGACGATTTCATCCAGCGCGGTGCCGTGCTGGTCATGCTCGAAACGCATTACGCTGATGGGGCCACCGGCCACCGCCTGCTGACCCTTGAGTAGTAACGGGAAGAGAATCTGCTCCTCTTTGAGCATGTGGCTTTCCAATTCCTGCGCCATGTTCGACAGATGATCGGCCAGGCCATTCGGGCAGTTCGGACGTTCGCCGTGTACCTGCTCGACGCGGCGCGCGAGCCTGATAAGCTCTGGCATCTGCTCGCGGTGTCGTGCATGGAAGCGCTCAAGAATATGCGCCACCAGCTCCGTAGTAGACGCCTGCTGCCAGTCCCGCATATCCACGGTCCCGGGTCCCAGAGCCTCCAGCTGGGCAATGATGGCTGCCGCAGAGACACCTTTCTTTGCCGCGGCGTCGGCGAGTGTGTGGTGCCCCTGGCAACAGAAATCCAGGCGGCTGGCATGGAATACAGCAGTGGCTCCTGGGAGGATGCGGGCCAGATCGCCCAAAGGGGTGTTCAGATAATCGGTAGACATGGCAATGGCTCTCTGGATAGGTAAGTGCGGAATAGGTATGTACCTGATTAAGCTAGAGCAAGGGCCATGCCAATAAATAATACGCTTAAAATCAACCAGTTGAATTTGTAAGGGTATTTATCACCCTATTAGAGTAAGGTTATAAAAACCCTGAAAGGTGATTGAGACCATGATTGAACCCCTGCTGCTGCCAGATCTGGTGGCCGAGCTTCCAGCCGCTGTGCGTTTGCAGAGGCTGGTACAGGTGCTGCGGGAACATTTCAAATGTGGCGCGGTTGTTCTGCTGCAACATTCCGATGAATGCCTGCGACCGGTGGCAGCTGTCGGGCTGGTTCAGGACGCGCTGGGTCGACGCTTTCAGACTGCGCGCCATCCGCGGCTAGCGGCTCTTCTTTCCCGCCGTGAACCGACTTGGTTTGATCCGCAAAGTCCGTTGCCGGATCCTTACGATGGCCTGCTGGACGATTCGCCCGGTGAGCCACTGCCGGTGCATGACTGCATGGGCGTTAGCTTGTATCTGGAAGGACGGCTATGGGGCGCAGTGACGCTCGATGCGCTTGAGGCTGGTACCTTTGATGAGATGGCGCGTCTGGACCTGCAAAACATGACGCCCCTGATCGAGACCTGTGTGCGCATTACTCGCCTCGAAGGGGACAACCGCGCACTGCGCATGTCGCGGGTGGTCGGTCAGGGTACGCTGGCGGAAGCGAAGGATCACAGCATAATTGGACACAGCACACCCATAACCACCTTGCTGGAGGAGTTGTCTGTGGTAGCCGATACCGAACTACCCGTTTTGTTAAGCGGCGAAACCGGCGTCGGCAAGGAGTTGTTCGCGCGCTGGTTGCATAATCACTCAGGCCGGGCGGATAAGCCGCTGGTGCTGGTCAACTGCGCCGCCTTACCCGAATCCCTGGCCGAGAGTGAGCTCTTTGGTCATGTGAAAGGTGCTTTTTCCGGGGCCGCCAGTGATCGCGGTGGGCGCTTCGATGCGGCTGATGGTGGGACGCTGCTGCTGGATGAAGTGGGTGAGCTGCCTCTGGCGGTGCAGGCCAAGTTGTTGCGCACGCTGCAGAACGGTGAGATCCAGCGTCTCGGCGCGGACCAGCCGCTACGCGTCGATGTGCGCATTATTGCAGCTACCAATCGGAAACTGGCGGAGCGGGTCGCCAGCGGGGATTTTCGCGCTGATCTGTACCATCGGCTGTCGGTCTATCCGGTGATCATTCCACCCCTGCGCGAGCGCGGCAGTGACATTCTGCTGCTGGCCGGACACTTTATCGAGCTCAATCGCGCAAGACTGGGGCTGCGGGGCCTCAGGTTGTCTGCTGGGGCCGAACAGCTGTTGCTCGGTTACTTTTGGCCAGGCAACGTCCGCGAACTGGAGCATGTGATCAGTCGAGCGGCCATCAAGGCCTTGGGCTTCAATGGTTCACGTTTAGCTATTTTGATTCTTGAACCGGGCCATCTCGATATCCAGGTGGGTAAGGCCCCGCTTTGCAGCGATGCAGACTCGCCGCCGTCCGATCCGGGCCAAGCGGTTGCGCCACTCAAACAGTCAGTCGATGCCTGTCAACGAGAGCAGATTCGCCTCGCCCTTAAGCAGGCTGACAACAGTTGGGCTGCTGCAGCGCGATTGCTTGATTTGGATGCCAGCAACCTGCACAAACTGGCCAGACGGCTTGGAATGAAGGGCTGATCGTCGAGTTGAACAAAAATTGACCTGTATCAAAGTGGATTCAGCAAACTGGGTTTAGCCTGCACGGCATTGAAGATTCAACTGCGGAGCGTGCTCATGTTCAACCCCATCTGCTGGAACGCGGAGCTGATTCGTCGTTACGACAATCCCGGCCCGCGTTATACGTCCTACCCGACCGCAGTGCAGTTTCACGATGGTGTGGAACCTTCTGACCTGCTTAGCGCGCTCGATACCAGTCGCCAGGAAGAACGGCCGCTGTCGCTTTACGTACACATCCCGTTCTGCGCCAATATTTGTTACTACTGTGCCTGCAATAAAGTGATCACTAAGGATCGCAGCCGCGCCGAACCCTATCTGCAGAGTCTATTTCGTGAGATTGACCTTGTCAGCCAGCACGTCGGAGAGAATCAGCAGATCCAGCAACTGCATTTTGGTGGTGGTACGCCAACCTTTCTGGCCCACGATCAGTTACGTGCATTGATGGACACATTACGTGCGCATTTCAGTCTGCGCGAGGATGATCTTGGCGATTACAGTATTGAAATCGATCCCCGTGAAGCCGACTGGTCGACCATGGGGCTGCTGCGCGAGATCGGCTTCAACCGGGTGAGTTTCGGGGTTCAGGATCTGGAACCCGAAGTGCAGCGCGCAGTGAACCGCCTGCAGACGCTGGAGCAAACCCAGGCTGTCATGGATGCGGCTAGAGCCCTGCAATACCGATCGATCAATATCGATCTCATTTACGGCCTGCCTAAACAAACACCGGTCAGTTTCGCCAAGACGGTGGATGCGATCATTGCACTCAAACCGGATCGGTTGTCGGTATTCAATTATGCCCATCTGCCTGAGCGCTTTCTGCCGCAGCGACGCATACAGGCTGCGGACCTGCCAAGTCCGCAGGACAAGCTGACCATACTGGAAAATACTATCAACCAGCTGGTAAAGGCAGGCTATCGCTACATTGGTATGGACCATTTTGCGCTACCCGATGACAGCCTGAGTAATGCGCAGGAAAATGGCGAGCTACAGCGTAACTTTCAGGGATATACCACCCATGGTCACTGCGACCTGATTGGGCTGGGCGTGTCGTCCATCAGTCAAATTGGCGATCTGTTCAGTCAGAACAGCAGTGATATCAAGGTCTATCAGCACAGCCTCGATGATAACAAACTGGCCACCCGGCGGGGCCTGAAATGCCATGCTGACGATCGCCTACGACGCGCGGTCATCGGGCAGCTGATATGTCACTTTACACTGGACTTTGCTGATATTGAAAAACGCTTTGGTATTGTTTTCAAAGATTATTTTGCCGCCAGCCTGCCAGTGCTCAACCAGATGCGGCGTGACGGATTGATCCAGCTCACTGACCGCAGTATCCGGATAATGCCGGCCGGCAGATTGCTGGTTAGGTCGGTATGTATGGTATTTGACGCCTATCAGGCGACGGATAATCATCAGCGTTATTCGCGGATTATCTGATCGGACAGCTGCTATGCTTCAGGCTTCAAAGAATAAAAGAGGCCTGAACCATGCAAGGAAGTTGTCTATGCGGTGCCATCGTCTACCAGGTCGATAGCCTCGATACCCCTGTACGTCACTGCTCCTGTCATACCTGTCGCAAAGCACACGCCGCCGCGTTCAATACGGGCTGTGGCGTCAAGAAAGAGCACTTTCGCTGGGTGCAAGGCGAGACCTTGCTTGCCCATTACGAGTCTTCCCCAGGTAAGGTACGGCATTTTTGCAGCCGTTGCGGCTCCCAATTGGTGGCGGAGAAAGCTGGCGTGCCGTACATGGTTCTGCGTCTAGCTACATTGGATGATGATCCTGGCGTGCGTCCCTCGGCGCATATCTGGACCAGTCATGAAGTGCCCTGGCTAAGCTATGGTGAAGACCTACCACGCTGTGAGGAATGGCCGCCGGGCTACCCAGGCTGACGCCGAGTTCAGCGCGATCCGGATGCCAACTGGGCTATCCAGATCGTATGCTTGGTGCCGCGGTTGCCGTGGGCATATACCTTCACTTCCTCGGCATCAAAGCCGGCTTTGCGCAGGTCGTTACTGAAACGCTGATCAGCGCTGGCTGACCATACAGCCAGAATACCGCCCTTGCGCAGTGCCTGAGCGCAGGCGCCCAGACCTACGACACTGTAGAGCCAGCTATTGGCGGACTGGGTCAGACCTTCGGGGCCATTATCGATATCCAGCATAATTGCATCGAAGCCGCCGGGGTCCTTCTTAAGTAACTCGGCAACATCGGCACAGATTATCTGTGTACGTGGATCCAGTAGGGGATTACCTGCCTTGACTCCCAACGGTCCACGATTCCATTCGATGACGCCCGGCAGCAGCTCCGCCACGACGACCTCGGCTTGATTGCCCAGGTTTTTTAGCGCCGATGACAGGGTAAAGCCCATGCCTAAACCGCCAATCAAGACGCGCGAGTGTGGGCGCGAGGCGATACGACGACAAGGTATTTCGCCCAACGCATCTTCGGAGCCGTGGGTACGGGTATTCATCAACTGTCCACCTTTGCCGCCCTCCAGCTTGATGACAAAATCTTCGCCGTACTCAAAAAGGCACAGGGCGCCGCCATCGGGCAGGGGGGTCGTATCGAGCAGAACAAAGCGTTTCATGGGCTATCCGCAGCAGTTTTATCGGCAGGCAGGATACCGGCAAGACAATTATTCTGCGAATCCTACCTGGTACTTTTCAAGGAGTCTTTTTTCCTTTTCGCCCCTCATGGACAAACGTCCTTCATCCCAGATCCGAATAAGCTCTTGTCTTTTTGCTGTCGGAATCATTTTTGAGAAGATCGGTATCTCAATCAGCTTTCTGTCCAGACCCGGACGTACGACCTTGAGAGTATCATGCAGATTTGTCTGATTTAAAACATGCTGCAGGACGAGATCGTTATCTGCATATAAATCGATCCTTTTTTCACTAATCATGTGAAAGATACGTTCCACCACATCATCGTAACCTGCGATAACCTCAACCAGGCTGGCGTTTTTTGGATCATCAATATAATTTTGATAATCAATGCTCGCTGCGCTGTAATCCCAGCCTGGTCCGGTTGCGACGTGTTTTCCCTTTAGGGATTCGATACCGTCATAGCGCCATGGATCGTCTCTTCTGACAATAAATGCTGTTGTGTATGCGAAGGTTTTTTCACTGGCATAGACGAAGTTTTTTTCAGCACTTTTAGAAACAATGTACTCTGGCAACATATCGCATAGACCGTTTGCTACCATATCCAGGCCTCTTGCTAGTGGCACTTCGAAGTACTCCAGTTCATAATCTTGAGAAGTGAATATTTCATCGAGCATATCTATTACCACGCCGCGCTCAGCAGACTCCTCAGATGGAAATATCGTCATTGGGGCCCATTGGTCGTAACACACCTTCAATGTGTCGGCATAACTGACATTAGCCAGACTTATTCCTGCCAAAAAAAATGCAATGAATAGAGAACGATGCATTATTTTATCTTTCAACACGATCACGGCCTTTATTCTTTGCACCATAGAGTTTGGCGTCTGCCCGTTTGAACAGTGTATCAATTGAATCGTCATTGGAATGAGATGACTCAATGCCAAGGCTCACAGTGTAAGTAATGGTTTTTCCATCAATGTTCAAGATGGCGTTGCTGATAGTCGTTCTTATTATTTCGGCAAGTTGAAAGGCGTCGTCAGGGGTTGTGTCAGGAAGAAAGAGTGCAAACTCTTCTCCTCCTACTCGTCCGATGAGGTCAGATTGTCTCAATAAACTCTGAATAGTATGTGTGAAGTGAATGAGTACTCTATCGCCAGCGAAATGGCCGTAGGTGTCGTTAATGGCTTTAAAATGATCTAGGTCCATCAATATAAAGGATACAGTCGACTTTTGTCGTTGAGACAGAACGAGCAAGTGTTGAGACCTTTCGAAAAAACTTCCCCGGTTCAATATGCCAGTCATCGAGTCCCTCGTAGCAAGGTCCTTAAGCCTTTCATTTAGAATCTGTAGTGCTTCTGTTCGCTTTGCAACGGCACTTTCAAGTGAGTTGCGTTTGGTTTGCTCATCTTCCAGCAATCGTCGCCGATCCGCCTGCATGGCGGAGAGCATTGTATTCATATGGTCCTGTAGCTGACCGAGTTCATTATTGTCTGTATTTTTGAGGTTGATTCGCTTAGTGATGGCTTGGCTTGACTGAACCTCGTTAACCTGGAGCATCAATTCTTTCAAGGGGCTTGCTAGATATCTATCGAAAGCCCAGACAAAGAGCCAGAATAGAATGGACAGTTTTATAATTGCTGTCAGGGCAATCAAAAAAAATCCGAACAGCACACGATCCAAAACAACTTCCGATGAGGAGTAAAGCTTAATGGAACCAAGAAATATCCGCTCCCCATGCAGGGTCCAGTACGCGTCAGATTGCGTATGGAATAGTGATAACGGTTTTGAGGCTGGGGTGTAGGATTGCTTCGAAACGATGGTATTGGCATCCTTATCAGTAATGTCAATGCCCTCGATAATGGTCATTTGCACCAGTCCAGTGACCAAAGCGTCCAACTGAATGTAATTGTATTGCCACAGGCTGGTTGAGATTGGCTTGCGGATGGTCTCTTCGAGTTGTTTTAGTTCGCTGATGATCGATTTTTTTGTTTTCAAGTATTCGGTGAGAAATTGCATGCTCGTGATCAGGCACGTCACGATCAGATAGATAGAAAAGATGACGCGCAACATTTTTTTGGAAAGATTGTTAGAGCGCAGAAAACGTGGAAGCATTAAACAGTCTCTTCTCGATAAGCTTTAATTTGGAGCTGATTTGGAATTAGCTTCATGCTTAATGATATAGACTTTGTGAATTTACGATTCAGTCTGCTAGTGATAATAGCGCTCCCCGAATGCCACACGCAAGACAAGGCTCCGCAGGGAGGGTATTTCCATGCTGAACTATCAACGCGTATGGGGATATCGAATTGGAGCGGGTGAAGGGAATCGAACCCTCGTCGTAAGCTTGGGAAGCTTCTGCTCTACCATTGAGCTACACCCGCGTGCTGCGCATTCTAAGCAGTTGCCGGTTGTTCGGCAAACAACTTCAGCAGTTATTTTCGAGCATCCTTCAACCTACCCGTCGGGCGACGTCCATCATGCGCCGGTAGCTGTCCCTCCGCGCCTCCTGATCGAAAATCGAGCTGCTGACGATCAGTTCGTTGGCGCCGGTGCGCTCCAGCAGATCTGCCAATTGCTGACTGACGGTCTCTTCATCGCCAATCAGGGTGCCGGCCAGGGTTGAAAGCACCGTGTGCTTTTCATGTGGTTGCCATAGGACCTCCATATCCTCGACCGGTGGCGGCAGAGGGCCTGGTCGACCGCGTATCAGGTTTAGAAAAGCCTGCTGATGGGATGTGGCGCGCATGGCAGCCTGCTCTTTGCTCTGCGCTACATAGGCGTTGATGCCGAGCATGATATGCGGTTCCTGCAGGGTTTCTGAGGGCTGAAAATGGTCCCGGTAGGTACGCAGTGCGCTGAACATGAAATCCGGCGAGAACTGGCCGGCGAAGGCAAATGGCAGACCCAGTTGGGCGGAAAGTTGTGCGCTGAAGGTGCTGGATCCCAATAGCCAAATGGGTAC
>Ga0307486_1002375_pt1 | contig 13154 bp, 9 predicted proteins | sample CBIW02metaG_FD_203663 | JGI IMG/M metagenome (GOLD analysis project Ga0307486, IMG submission 203663) | Sea-ice brine microbial communities from Beaufort Sea near Barrow, Alaska, United States - CBIW 0.2 | ecosystem: Environmental > Aquatic > Marine > Coastal | place: USA: Alaska | collected... | reverse complement strand
AAGAGCATGATTTTCGGATGCATCGCAAGAGCACGCGCAATGGCTATGCGCTGCTGCTGGCCACCGGAGAGTTGCGCCGGGTAATGATTTGCCCACTCACGCAAGCCCACCTGCTCCAAGAACTCGAACGCTTCAGCGCGCGCCTCGTCTTTTGGACGATGCGCGACACCGACAGGCGCCTCCATGATGTTCTCGATCGCCGTCTTGTGTTGAAAGAGGTTGAACTTCTGAAAAACCATTCCGATTTTCTGACGTTGGCGTGCAATGTCACGCGGATGCATCTCGTGGAGCACGTCGTGACGCTCACGGTAGCCCACCAGTTCTCCATCGACAGTGATGCGGCCTCCGTCAATTCGCTCGAGGTGATTGATGCAGCGAAGCAGTGTCGATTTTCCGGAACCCGATGGACCAAGCAGGCAGGTAACTTCACCGGCCCGCACATCCATATCGATACCTTTCAGCACCTCCAAAGAGCCGAAACGTTTGCGAACACCACGGAGCTGCACGAGGGCAGCATCATCGAGCTCAACTGTACGATTCTCAGACATTATTTACGTCCCAACTTTTTGCTCTGACGCTGTCGTTGGCGCTGTATTTGGATGGATCCGGTCACCTCGCGTACACGCTGAAGCGGACCTAGTGGTTGATTCTTTGTGCTCCCCCGGCCAAAGTAACGCTCGAGGTAGTACTGCGGAATCGACAGAATTGTCACCAGCGTGAGATACCAGATGCTGACGACGATGAGCAGCTCAACCTGGCGTAGATTCTGCGCCGAAATCTGACTTGCCTGGGTGTACAGCTCAAGGACCGCGATCAGCGAAAGCAGTGACGTGTTCTTAATCATCGAGATGAGCTGGTTGCCCATCGGTGGAATGATCACGCGCATTGCCTGCGGAAGCAGGATCTTCACGAAGCAATACTGGGGGCTCATCCCGAGGGACGCCGCGGCTTCACGCTGCCCCTCATCGACGGACAGCATGCCGGAACGCACAATCTCGGCCGAGTACGCCGCCTCGTTCAGGGTCAACGCGAGAATACCGGCCACGAAAGCCGGGATCAGGGTGTTCGTGTCGACCGCGAAGAAAACGATGTTTGTAAACGGAATGCCGAAGCTGATCTTTTCGAAGATGAGGCCGAGGTAGCCCCAGATCACAATCTGCACCAGCAGCGGTGTGCCCCGAAAAGCCCACACATAGAGCGCCGAGAAGACCACGAATACCGGGTTTCCCGATAGCCGCATCGCGGCGAGAAGAACAGCGAGTATCGCCGCACTCAGCATCGCGATAATCGTGACAGTCACGGTGATTTGCACACCCGAGAGGATGCGACTGTTGAAGAGGTACTCCCCGATTGTCGGGAAGTCGATGTTCTCGTTCGTGGCGATCGCCTGAGCGAACGCCACGAAGAAGAAGATCAGTACTGCGGCGGCGACCCACCGACCTGGGCGACGTAACGGTTGAACGAAATTGTCGAACTCCTTGTTCGGGGGTGCTTGCGCCATGGGGTTCCCTTGTTGTTAGTTCGTTGCTGCGTTCACGAGCGCCTCGTCGAGGGCAAGCGAACCCATGCCGTGGGTGTCGAGAATGGACTGGTAGGTGCCGTCGTCCATCAGGCTCTGCATCGCAGCCTGAAGCGCGTCGGTCAGCTCGGTGCGATCTTTGAGAAGCGCCAAACCGGTGTACATAGGGTTGAATCCCTGCGGGTTCTCGGGATCAGCCACCATCTCGAAGTACTCGCCATCACCCGCGGTCGCAACAGTGAAGGCAGCGACAGGTGCATCCACAACGTAGGCCTCAACTCGACCGGCACGCAGGGCTGTCTGGGCATCCTGCGCGACAGGGAGAACCTGCACGTCGATGCCTTCAGAGCCAGCTGCTACACAGTCGGCCTTGAGGTCTTCAAGCAGTTTCGCCTGAACGGTGGACTTTTGCGTTGACACGCTTCGGCCGCAGAGATCCATGAGAGTGGTGATGTTCCCGGGGTTGCCTTTCTCCACAACAATGGCGAAACCAGCGTTGATCTCCTCAACAAAGCTGAGGGTTTGCTGCCGTTCCTTCGAATCGTTCATACCCATCATGATGATGTCGTGACGATCGGACTGCAGAGACGGAATCACCGACTCAAAGGGCTGTTGATTCACTTCGAATGGAATGCCGAGCTTTGCGCTGAGCGCCGCCACCATGTCGACGTCGACACCGATGATCTTGTCATCATCGCCGTACAGCACGAATGGCGGATATGGCACAGCCATGGCGATACGAATCTTGCCACGGTCAACAACGTCCTGAGGAAGAAGGTCGGCTGCAGCCTGATCGGTTTGAGTGCTGAACTCGGTCGTGACTGTCATCGGAAAACCACCGATAGAGGGTTCGTCGGAGTCGCCCCCACTGCCGCTGCTGCACCCGGTGAGAGCCAGCGCGCCGACAGCGACGAGCGCGAAAATCGGGCGTGTGATGTGTTTCATACTGATTCCTTTCGATGGTGGCGAAGTTCGCCGCAGTACACGGGCTCTTGGGCCCCTTGGAGGAAAAGCGTTGATCAGAAGGCAATCTCTGCGGTCGAGACAGTGACGGCATCCAACACGTCGTGCAGTATTTCGACACCGATGCCGGGGCCGGTCGGCACCCGAAGGTGCCCGTTTTCCAGAACAAAGGGAGCAGTCAGATCTTGTTCGTAATAGCGACTCGATGCCGAAGTGTCACCGGGGAGAACAAAGTTGGGCAATCCGGCAAGGGCAACGTTCGCCGCCCGGCCGATCCCCGTTTCGAGCATCCCGCCACACCATACTGGCACACCATGGGCGGCCGCAACATCGTGGATGCGCCGCGCTTCAAAGTGGCCACCGACCCGTGCCGGCTTCACATTGATGATGCTGCAGGCACCAAGGGTGATCGCCGCTGCAGCATCCCGGGCTGACTCGATTGATTCGTCAAGACAGATTGGCGTTGTGATCAGTTTGGCGAGGCGTGCGTGGCCCAGGATGTCGTCTTCCGCCATCGGCTGTTCCATCAGGAGAAGATCGAAGGGATCCAGCAACGCTAGGTGACGAGCATCCGCCAGCGTGTATGCGGTATTGGCGTCGACCTGAAGCAGCATGTCGTCGCCAAAACGCTCGCGTACGGCCCGCACCGGTTCGAGATCCCAGCCCGGCTGGATTTTTAGCTTGATGCGCAAATAGCCTTCGTCGAGGTAGCCTCCGACGGCTTCGAGCAGTTCATCGATCGAGTCCATAATTCCGACCGAGACACCAGCAGGCACCGTGTCATGAATCGCGCCCAAATGCTGCCCGAACGAGACTCCCGTTTCTTTGAGCTGCGCGTCGAGGATCGCCGTTTCGAGAACAGCTTTCGACATCGGATGCCCCTTGACTGGGGCGAGGGCTGTAGCCACCTTCTCGGCAGTCAGGCCATCGCCCATTGCCTGCAGTCGCGGAACGAGGTGATCGCGAATCACTAGGTCACAGCCGTCGAGAAACTCTGAGCTGTAGAGCGGGTAGGTTTCTGAAGCGCACTCGGCAAAACCCTCGGCATGAGCAGTGGTGACCCGCGCAACGATCATTTCTCGTTCTGACACGGATCCGAACGATGTTCGAAATGGCCGTACGAGGGGCATACGAATGCGCCGTAGTTCAATGTGCTCGATCTTCACTGTTCTTCTCCTTTTGTGAGCCGGTACCAGCCGTCTCGTGAAACCCAGCTGGCGCCGTGCCCGGAAGCAAAGGCTGTTGATAGGGCGGTTCGGATGCAGCCGCGCCAGGCTGCGGCAAGTTCGGGGTTCTGCTGCCGGAGGGCAACAATGTCGCGGGGAACCCGACACCAGAACGAGTCCGGCGCTTCAACGAGAACGGGTTCGTCATCTGGTCCGAGGGTTCTTACCTCACTCGTCGCGAATGCCGGGAGGTGAAATTCACGGACGTTTCCCTCGCTGGCGGCGATTGTCCGCCCAGAGTTGAGTTGCCAGGTTGCAACGAGGCGATCGCTCTCATCGTTGGCGTTGATCGAGCCCTGCATTTGGCCGTAAAAGTTGTCGACGTACTGGGTAGTCGAAGCACCCAACTTGGTCAGGTTGAATCGAGCATTCCGGCTGACTAGCGGGTCGAAGGTCCACAGCATCCGATCGATCCCCCGTTCCAATGCCGCTGCTCTCTGGTGCTGTTTGATCGCGAACCCGACACCACGTGCGATGGCGCGAGGCAGAACGCCAGTAATGAGCGAATAGACCGAGGAGTCTGTGGCTGAGCCGATCAGTACCGCTGCCCCGCAGAGCGAGCCGTCGGCATCGTACGCCGCTGTGACAATCGCCCCACCATGGGTCATGCTGCGCAAAAGTTCGGCAGGTATGGGCCGGCCGGCCGAGGTAACTCCCCACACTGACTTGAACAGGTCGTCAATCTCGCGGAATCGGGCCATCTCCTGCTCATCGACGATGCGCACACCAGCCGTCAGCGCCGCTTTCGTGGCTGCAGTTCGCGCCTGTTCGGCTGCGATATCGGATTCACCGGTGAACGACATTCGATAAGTCTCACTCAGCCCCAGCCGCAGCGCGTTAGTGCGGAGCACAGAAATGACGTCTGCATTCTGTGCTGCAGCACAATGGGCACTGTGGCCAAACTTTTCCTAGCGGACCGGTTGAGGGGGAAAGAACCCGGCTAGTCTCGTGAGATGTCAGATCTGAATATCACTCCCAATGAGGTGGGGGTTCGTGAGCTTCTTCAGATTCTTGATGGTTGCGGACTACGCCTCGAGACGCCCGAAGCAACGCTGCATCCTCTCGTTGCTGGCACAAGCCTTTTCGACCCTCTCACGCCGTTGAGGCCAAGTAACGGCGGAATCCTTCTCGGAATCGGGGTTCACCCCAGCGCCGCGGAGTCAGCACAAGTGGTGCTCGATGCCGCGGCTGCCGGGTTCAACGCGCTCATCCTCAAATCGTTCTCCGAGAGCTTCGCGCACCTTGCCGAGATTGCCGCTTCTGCCTCAATCGATCTCCTCTCTGTTGATGATGACATCGAGTGGCGTCAATTGGATTCACTGATCAGTTCGGCCCTAGCGAGCACGAGTGATGCGTATAGCGCCGACTCCAACCTTGCTGTCGGGGATCTCTTCGCCCTCGCAAATGCCATAGCGGCGATGACTGGCGGAGCCAGCGCGATCGAAGACATGCAGGAGCACGTTCTGGCATACTCGACCATCGTCGACCAGCCCATCGATGATAATCGTCGCGCTGGAATCTTGGGGCGCAAGGTTCCTCAGCTCGAAAATAGCGCATCGGTATACGCCGAACTCTTCCGAGCCGATGGAGCACGCCGCATGCCTCGGGCCCCAAATTCCCTTGGCCGCCTGGCCGCCGCTATCCGGGCCGGTAGCCAGCCGCTGGGGTCAATCTGGGTCGTCGACGCGGACGGCACCTTGAGCGCCGATGCCGAACGCGCCATCGAACGCGCCGCCGACGTTGCAGCACTCCATCTGCTCCGGGCCCGCAGTAGCGCAGACCTAGCCCAGGCTCAGCGCACAGAACTCTTGCGCCGCCTGCTTGAAGGCAGCGAATCCAGTCACCTCGTCGCCAGCCAGATGGGTTGTGAACCCCAGGGAGCGTTTGTGGTGCTTGCCTGTCAGCCAGCGCTATCGGAGTCAGTCAATGAGATGGATATGTCACGTCTCGTCGATCTCATCAGGCTGCACTGCCAAAGCCATCAGCCGAGCGCTGAATGCGTGAACATTGGAACCACTGTCTACGCACTCTTTTCCGACGCCTCCCTAACCGACCTCAGTCGAATCAGCACGATGGCCCAAAAATTGATTGCGCGCTCCGATGCTGGTTTGATGATCGATCTCAAAATCTGTGTTGGCACACGCGCTACCGGTTCGGAGCAGATCTATCGTTCACGCACAGATGCGGATCTGGGTCTTACGCTGCTCTCGCAACCCAACTCGCACACTTCGCTCGTGAGCGCGCGCGATGCCCGCAGCCAACTCGCCCTTCTGGAGATTTCGCAGATTCTGCGCGATAACCCTCGACTGGTCTCGGATACTGCTCGCCAAATACTGGAAAGTGACAAACAAACGGGAACTGAGTATGCCAAGACGTTGAGCTGCTATCTCGAGCATTCCCGAGACTCAGCCGCAACAGCCCACACGCTGTCGGTGCACCAGAATACGCTCCGGTATCGTTTGCGCCGGGCGAGCGAACTATTCAACATTGACCTGACGAACGCCGACGATACGCTCTTGCTTTGGTTGAGCCTTCGAGCCATCGAGCTTACGTAACCGCCTGAGTCAGGCGCGGCGAATCGCCGTCACCAGTCCAGCAACAAGGTTTGCTCGCTCGGCCATGAATCCGACCACTAAGTATTCGTGGTCGGCGTGGGCCCCGCCCCCGACCGCGCCAAGACCATCAAGTGTTGGCACTCCGAGTGCTGCGGTGAAGTTGCCGTCGCTCCCGCCACCAACTGCTCTGCTTTCGAGGTTGGGAAGCAGCTGTTGTGCCATGGCAAAGAGTCCGGCCGCGGCGGATTCAGGCATCGGGGGTCGGCTGATCGATCCCTGAACTGTGATCCTTGCCCCATCGAGATGCGGTACCAGCGCTGCGAACGCAGACTCGATTCGTTCTTTCTCGCTCTCCGACTCAACCCTGACATCGACGATGATGGTCGCCGCTGCGGGAACAACGTTTTCCACGGTGCCCGCTGACGCGACGGTTGGGGTGACAGTCGTACCGATATCGGGCCGATTAAGCTCTGCGATATCCAGCACCTGGTGCGAAGCTTCGATCAGAGCGTTGATCCCGGCTGCGGGTTCAAGGCCCGCATGAGATGACCGTCCAACGACAGAGACGTGAAATGTGCCGCAGCCTTTGCGGCCGGTCTTCACCCCTCCGCCCTCGGCAGCGCCCTCGATCACAAGGACAGCGCCACAAGCAAGTGCTCGTTCTTCGATCAGGGCTCGAGAGGCGCCGGAACCGACCTCTTCGTCGGCAGACACCAGGATCTCAACGCCTGACCGCGCGTTTTCATCGAGGGTTGCCAGGCCGTGAATGGCCTGAACCAAACCGCCAAGCATGTCAAAGACCCCTGGGCCAGTCGCGTGCCCGTCGTTGACCAGGAATGGTCGGCGCTCAAGGGTGCCGAGCGGAAACACGGTGTCATGGTGACCAAGGATCAGCACTTCAGGTTCACCGCCCCCTGACCAGTGCACGATCGGCCCCGCTTCGCTTTCGATGAGCACAGCCTGCCCACCAAGCTGGCTCTCGATAAGCGCCGCGACCGCGGTCGCCGATACTGCCAGGGCGTCGAGGTCACGCGATGGAGACTCGATTTCGACGAGTGTCCTGAGGTCGTCAATCATCGCGTCAACGTTTACGGCGGCAGTCTTGTGCGTAATCATCCGGCAAGGCTAGTACACGCCACCACGGGCTGCAGCACGAGATCGTGCGCTGAAGTGTGTGGATTTAGAGCCAGCCTTTGCGCTTGCGAACGGTGTCGGAGCGCGGGTTGAGGCTGCGCGCGAAGACGCCCTCACCGAACGGCCGACGGCCAGTGCTGATCCCGGTCGCGTGCAATCCGCCATTCCACAGCGGTGCAACCGTTCACGCGGGTGTTGCTTTGCGGATGTTGGCTGACGCCCGCCGAGTCCTGAAACCGCGCGGTGAACTGTGGGTAGTTTTCAACACGCACCTCGGGTACCGCGACTACCTGAGCCGCGCTGTCGGCCCCACCCGCCAGGCCGGACGCAACAGCAAGTTCACCGTCACCGTTTCGGTGCGCTAGGAGGTCGTAGTCGAATCGCCGTGCGCCAAGCGGTGCGCTCCGGCAATGCGTTGTTTGTTTGCCCCGAACATCACACCGCTAACGACACTAACTCTCGGTTGAGAATCGTCGCGACAAGCATCAACCTCAAACAGATGAGTGCGCCATCGAGCGCCAGTTATCGTAATGTCAGGATTTAGATAACTGATCGGGGAGCAACGTGCAGTTACAAAGTGTGTCCATCTGTGGTTTTCGATCGATTCGAGAGCTGCCGGACCTGGTACTCGGTTCGCCGACGGTTCTCGCCGGTCACAACGATGCAGGCAAGTCCGCGATTATTCATGCAATTCTGTTCCTCTTGGACGGATACTCCCTCACCGAGTCAGACCGTACCTACGACAGCAGTGCCGACGGCACAGTCTCGCGCGAGCCTGACGGAAGCATCAAGCGAGTCGAAGAAACACATGTAGCGGGAACATTCGGGCTGGATGAGAATGAAGCGGAGAGGTTTGGGGCACTCTGCTTACAGATCCGACGCGTCGCACGAAATGGTGCGAAGCCTACGCTTGAGGTCATGCGTTCAGTTCCGACCGATGCACGCCTTCGCGGATTCGATGCGCTTACCGCCCAACAACTCCTAGACCGACTGACCACACTCGGGCTCGACGCCTCCAAAGGGAACAAACCGGACTACTTAGAGCGGCTTGAGAACGCAGCAAACTCCGCTGCACAAAGCAACGAATGGGTCGCGGCCGACAGCGCGCTTAGCAAGGCACTACCAGCAGGCAGGCGCTTCGACGCGACTAGTGCGGTAGATGCTGAGATCGCGATTAAGGACACTCTCACCACCGCATATAAGGCTCACCTAGACTCGGATACTTTGCAGGGCCGCGTTCGCGCTATCGAAACGGACCTAGAAAAATTATTGATTGACGACGCGGAGGAGATCCGCCAACACATCATGGGCAAAGTGAGCGACATCGGTGATGTGCGAATTAAGCCAGCGGTCAGCTTCACGAGCGCCAACGGTCTGAAGTCGACAGACATCACGGTTCACAATCAGGCCGGGGAGCCCATCGACCTGCAGCTCTCCGGCGCCGGGCGCGCTCGTCGCGTCGCCTTGGCCATATGGGAGTACAACGCAACCCTTCTAGCGCAGTCCGGAGAAGACATCGTCTTGCTCTACGACGAGCCCGACACTCATCTCGATTATGGGCACCAGAGGGAGCTCATGTCGCTCATTCACGAGCAAACTAAGAACCCTAAGGTCACAGTTGTGATCGCCTCACACTCAATGAACCTCATCGACGGGACGGACATCAGCGATGTCGTACATGTGAAACACGAACAGCATCGCACCGTCATCGAACGACTCGCTGACGACTCTGAAGTTGGATCGCACCTTGGCGCCATCGCTGCGAGCGTCGGTCTCCGGAATACAGTACTTCTCCACGAGCGGCTGTTCGTAGGAGTAGAAGGTGAATCAGAGGCCCGTGCCCTTCCAGTACTTTTCAAGCTCGCCACCGGCCGCCACTTCGAGTCCTGTGGTATCGCAATCTGGCCCTGCGGAAACAATGAAGGCGCTCGGCACTTCGCTGGCTTCCTGCACAGCCATCAACGCAACGTAGTGTTCTTAGTCGACGAGGACTCAAGAACAAACGCCAAACATGTTTTCAGCCCAGTAAAACTGCGAGCCGCAGGGCTCGATCCAGAGACTCAATGTTTGTACATCGGAGATCCGGCTGAGATCGAAGAGATCTTCACCGACGAACAGTGGGCAGCCGCAGCAAATCAGTCCTGGCCGCGGGACGATAGCGATACTCAGACTTGGTCCGCAGCCGATTTTGCTAGCCATCGCGGCGGAAAATTCAGCAGAGATATCCTCGAGATGATTCGCACCAATGCAACGGTTGCGCCAACAGGCAAGCCGGACATGCTCGTCGGGCTGGCATTGAGCCTGAAGAGTGTAAACGACGTCCCTCAAGACTTGCGCGAGAAGTTCGCACACCTAGTTAAGTTAGCGAAGTAACTCGTCTCGACCGCATACGAGCAAGACGCTGTTGCATCGTTGGCTCAACAAAGTAATGGTTGCCCACCGCTCGTGAAAAGAACAACCCATGACTGCCACGGCTTCGTCCGCACCAACGACAACTGCTCGGTTCTGGTGCCTGCGTGTGCCGAATCCGGAGAAACATTGGCTTGATCTCCCCTTGTTCGGCAACTTATTGACTGACTTCACACATACAACATCACCACCCCCTGACATTGGCACCCAATGGCCGCGCGGCTGCGCACGTTCCGTCCTTCGGAACGCGGTTGCGTACTGCATGAGACGCGGCCCTACTTGTATCAATTCGGCCGCAGCCCAACAAAGGATCTGAGCCTGGCACCTCAATGCGCCCCAAGCCAGTCGCGCAGGGGTTGCGCTCTAGATCCAAACAACGCCGCCAAATTAAATTGGCACAGAAACGGCAGTATGACGTTTTCTCGGCGCTGGCCCTGATTAGCTGCTATACATCAGCTAGCGCTATTCTGCTGACGAAAGGTTGTGCTCGTGCAGGAAATTATCTGCCCCAACTGCGACAAAGCTTTCAAGATCGACGAGGCCGGCTACGCCGACATACTGAAACAGGTCCATGACCGCGAGTTTGACCAAGCCCTACATGAGCGCCTTGAACTCGTGGAAAAAGAAAAGCTGACGGCAGTCGAACTTGCCGAAGCTAAGCTATCGGCCGTTCTAGAGAAGGACACTGCGGCGAAGAACGCCGAGATCGAACGTCTTAAGGAAGAGTTGAAGTCTCGCGACGTCGCGAAACAACTTGCAGTCAACGAAGCCGTAAACGCGCTCGAGAAAGAACGAGACAGTCTCGCACGCGATCTAAGCGACACAGCATCCGAACAAAAGGTTCTTCAAACACGACTTGAAGAGGCTCGCAAGGAGACGCAGTCCGCAGTCGAACTTGCGGAGGCCACTCTCACAAATCGGCTCCAGGTTGATGCTGCGCAAAAAGCCGCAGAGATAGAACGTCTGAAGGAAGAGCTGAAGTCTCGCGACGTCGCGAAACAACTCGCAGTCAACGAAGCCGTGAGCGTGATCGAGAAAGAACGGGACAGTCTGGCACGTGATCTATCAGCCAAGGAGACTGAGCAGAAGTTGCTGGAATCAACGATGAAGGACTCCCATGCGATCGAGCTCAAGTCAAAAGACGAAATGATCTCGTACTACAAAGACCTAAAGGCCAAGCTCTCGACGAAGTTGGTCGGCGAGACACTCGAACAACACTGCGAGATTGAGTTCAACCGAATTCGTTCTGCCGGTTTCCCTCTGGCCTACTTCGAAAAAGACAACGACTCCCGAAGCGGAAGCAAGGGCGACTACATCTTCCGAGAAGCGGACGATGACGACACTGAATTCATATCGATCATGTTCGAAATGAAAAATGAGGGCGACGAAACCGCCACGAAGAAGAAAAACGAGGACTTCTTCAAAGAGCTCGATAAAGACCGGAACGAGAAAGGCTGCGAATACGCAGTTCTCGTCTCACTCTTGGAACCCGACAACGAGCTATACAACGGCGGCATTGTTGACGTGTCCCACCGATTCCCAAAGATGTATGTTGTTCGCCCTCAACTGTTTATCCCGATCATCACCTTGCTAAGGAACGCGGCCCTTAACTCGCTGGAGTACAAAACCGAACTCGCTCGTGTCAGGGAACAAAACGTGGATATCACCAATTTCGAGAAGGGGCTCGACACCTTCAGATCCGGATTTGCCAGAAACTACGACCTTGCATCTCGGAAATTCAAGGATGCGATTTCCGACATTGACAAGTCGATCGACCGGTTGCAAAAGGTCAAAGAGTCACTCCTTGGTTCTGAGAACAACCTCCGATTGGCCAACAACAAAGCCGAGGATTTGACGATCAGGAGTCTCACTCGCGGGAACCCAACGATGGCGGCAAAATTCGCAGGCGCGTCAACATCATCTGAGGTGGAGCAAAATTAGTGGCGGGCAACCGCTTCATACGCTCCACGTGACACAAAGTTAGGTTCGTGCGCGGAGGCTTCAAGTGTGACTATGCCCCAAGGTTGGGCGCCGTTCTAGTGACGCGCCGCCACTCACTCCCGCGAGAACGCCGAAGCGCGCGCGATCTGCTCGGGCGTCGGCGTGACCCCGGTGTACCGAACGAACTGCGCCGCAGCTTGCAGGGCGATGACTTCGGCACCGGTGATCACTGGTTTTCCGGCATCGCGGGCGGCCCGGATCAGCGGAGTCTCGGCCGGGAAAGCAACGACATCGAACACCGTCTGCGCTGCGCGAATGTGATCACGCGTGAACGCGAGTTCTTCGGCGCTGTCTCCGGCCATCCCCAGCGGGGTGACGTTGACGAGCACAGCATGGCCAGGCTGCGGGTCAGTGCTCACGGCGCGGTAGCCATACTTTGTGGCGATTGCTTCGCCAGCGTCGACGTTGCGGGCGAGCACCGTGAGGTCGCTGAAACCGGCACCGTGGAATGCCGCAACGACCGCTTTGGCCATGCCACCCGATCCGCGAACCAGCACGGGCAAACGCGGGTCGAGTTGGTGGCGTGCGATCAGGTCGGCCACGGCCTCATAGTCAGTGTTGGATGCCGTCAGCACACCGTCATCGTTCACGATCGTGTTGACCGACTCGATCGCTGCGGCCGACTGTTCGACAACATCCACCAGTGGCAACACCGCCTCTTTGAAGGGCATCGATACGGAACAGCCCCGGATGCCCAAGCCTCTGACCCCGGCGATGGCATCCTCAATGTTGCTCGTCGTGAACGCTTTGTAGATGAAGTTCAGACCGAGTTCGTCATACAGATAATTGTGAAATCGCGTCCCGAGGTTGGAAGGCCTCGCGGCCAGCGAGATGCACAAGGTCATGTCTTTATTGAGGATGGGCATTGACCCATTATGGCCGCGCGAGAAGGCATGAGCGGCAGACGGTGCAACGGTGAGAATTGCGGCGAGGCTTGGAGCGCCACCGCCGCATCCAGCAGCTACCCAGTTCGGCGGTAGCGGATGTGTGTCGCTAGCGGCGATTGCAGCACCTCGACGGGCTCGAACCCGAACGTGTCAATCCCGTCGAAGAGCCATTATCCCGACGGATGGATGGGTGGATGAGCGGGCAAAAAGCTATCCGCGCGGCGCAAACGATCCGGAATTAGATTTGGGCGTGGTCTTCCCGCGGAGAGAGTCAGTTACATCAACAGGTCGCGCACTGCCGTCACTATTTGAGTCCGAGACAGCCTTCCTTGATGAGTCGCGGAGCATGGTGATGCGGTCGTCCAGCACACCGGCCATTTTCTGTTGCTCTGAGGCAGAAATCTTGTAGATGTTTGCAACCGCACGCCATGACTCGGCAGCGGTCACAACGCGGGCGATA
>Ga0307486_1002374_pt1 | contig 13157 bp, 10 predicted proteins | sample CBIW02metaG_FD_203663 | JGI IMG/M metagenome (GOLD analysis project Ga0307486, IMG submission 203663) | Sea-ice brine microbial communities from Beaufort Sea near Barrow, Alaska, United States - CBIW 0.2 | ecosystem: Environmental > Aquatic > Marine > Coastal | place: USA: Alaska | collected... | reverse complement strand
GGGTTCACAACCACGCGTGGCGACCCAAATCAGAACTACTGGATCAGGACAGGTCGTCCTCAAGCGCGAAAGCTCCATCCTGAACGGACAGGATGACGAACCCGCCGCTGGACAGGGTGTGGTCAGCCGTGAAGGTCAGCGGGCCCGAGAACATCTGGAATCCATCGACAGCTTCGAGCGCTGCGATGATCGCATCGCCGTCGGTCGAGCCGGCCTCGTCGATGGCGTGAGCGGCCAGGCGCACCGCGTCGTAGGACTGCAGCGAGAACGGTCCGGGAGTGCTGTCGAAGGCTTCTTCGTAGTTCGCGATCCACTCGTCGCCGCCCTCGAGGGTGTCGGGGGTCTGCGTCATCGTGGCGAGCGCGCCTTCGGCGTTGGTGCCGGCGATCTCCGAGATGGAGCCGTCAACGCTGCCGTCGGCAACCATGATCTTGCCGGTGAAGCCGGCGTTGCGCAGCTGGTTGATGATGAGCCCGCCCTCCTGGTAGTAGCCCGTCCAGTAGACGAGCTCAGGGTTGGCGCTCATGATGTCGCGAACGGCAGCGGAGTAGTCGCTCTCACCGGGGGTGACCGAGGTGCCGAGGGCAACCGTGATGGTGCCGTCTTCTTCGATCAGTCGCTTGGTTTCGGCGGTGATGTCGACCGCGTAGCTGTCGTTGTCGTCAACGAGGGCCACGGTGGTGATACCGGTCTTGAGCATGTACGCGAGAGCGGCGTTGGACTGCTGATTGCCCGTGCCGTTGACGAGAAAGACGTTCTTTTTGCCGGCCTTGACCAGGTCCTGCGAGTTGGCGGCCGGAATGATCATGGGCACATTGGCCTCTTCGAAGATCGGCAGCTGCGGAAGCGTCGCTCCGGAGCAGTATCCGCCGACCGAGACGACAGCGCCGGCCGAGACGGCCTTGTTCGCGCTGGCCACACCCTGCTGGGCGTCGCAGGCCTCGTCTTCGACGAGCAGCTCAAGCTGGCGGCCGTCGAGCACACCGCCGGCATCGTTGATTTCGTCGACGGCGAGCTGGGCGGCGTTGGACATGTACTCGCCGGTGGGGGCGCTCGGTCCCGAGATGGGAACGACCATGGCGAGCTTGACGGTGCCGGTGTCGTCACTGCCGGTGTCGTCGCCTGCCAGCAGTCCGTTGCTGCATCCTGATGTCGCGAAGACCATCGCCGTGGCGACGCCGAGCAGCATTGTGCTGCGCTTTGAGATTCTCATGTGTGCCTCTCCTGTGAGGGCGCCGAGTGAGTGTTCTACACGTCCTGATTGCAAGACGGCTTGGAACAATCCCCCAAGCACCCCAGTGCTGTATGACACATTACACACTCGCAGCGTTTTGCCAGCTTCCGACGAATTCTCACAGCGTGTCGTCCGAGGCGATGCTCCAGCCGGCCACCGTAGCCAGATGGTTCACGGTGAGCTGGCTCAAAGCCGCGGCATCGCCGCTGGCGAGCAGGTCGAGCATGACGTGATGTTCCCGCGCCGTCACCCACAACTCGTCGCTTTGCATCATCGCGGTAATGCTCACCATGCGGGTCTGGGCGCGTAGATCCCCCACCATTTCCACGAGCCGTTCGTTGCCGTGCAAGCTCAGCAGCCCCAGGTGAAACCTGCGGTCAGCGGCGAGAAAACCGTCGAGGTCTTTCTGGTGTGCAAACTCGGAAATCTCGTCTGCAACACCACGCCAGAGCGCGATGGCGTCGCGATCGAGCACTCCGGCGAGTGCGCCCATCGCGGGCGCCTCCAGCAGTTGGCGCAGCTCGATGACCTCCCGCAAATCTGATTCGCTCATCTGGGTCACCCGAAACCCTTTGTTGCGTACCGCCGTCACGAAGCCACGCTGTTCCAGATCGAGCATCGCCTCCCGAACGGGGGTCGCCGACACCTCGAAACGGATCGCCAGGGTCGGCACGGTCACGAGGGTCCCGGGAGCGAGCTCCCCGGTATTGATCGCGGCCGCCAACGACCGTGCAATCCGGTCGCGCAAGGTCACGCCTTGCTCGACCTTTTTAATCGATAGCATTTGGTGGCTCCTCACTAGCGCACGCGACCGCCGTTCGCGTGCGGCCAGAATCAACCGCGTGGGCGGCAATCGCCAGCACCCGCAGTCAGGCTCAATCGGTACCATGAAGCAATCTCTGGAGCCCGATGCGCCACTTCACCCTAACGCAGTTACGGTATTTCGCCGTCGTCGCCGAGCTGGAAAGCATGACCCAGGCCGCCGCCCGACTGCTCGTAAGCCAGTCGGCCGTATCCACGGCCATGGCCGAGTTGGAACGCACCCTCGGAGCCCAGCTGTTCCTGCGCAGTCGGTCGACCGGGCTCAAGCTCACCCCGACCGGGCGCACTTTTGCGCTCGATCTCAAGGGGTTTCTCGACCACGCGGATTCTTTGTTCGAGTCCGCCTACGGTGCAGCCGAAACGCTCAGCGGTGAGCTGACCGTCGGCGTATTCTCCCCCCTCGCCTCGTTTCGGTTGCCGGCCATCCTCAAAGCCTTCGAGGCAGCGCATCCCGGTGTTGACGTGACTTTTCTGGAGGCGGACCTCGCCTCGCTGCAGGATGCTCTCCGCGGGGGCCGATGCGACCTCGCCTTCACGTACGGGCACGGGCTCGGCAACGGTTTTACCAGCCAGGTGCTCGAGCGCGTCCCCCCACACGTCATCGTTCCAGAGGGTCACCATGCGGCCACGAGTCCCGGTCAGGAGATCGCCCTGCGCGACCTGGCCGGCGAGCCGTTGATTCTGCTCGACCTGCCACACAGCCGGCAGTACTACGAGAGCCTGTTCGCCCTGGCCGGAATCGCACCCAATGTGCGCCACCGCTTCGCCGGCTACGAGACGGTGCGTTCGTTCGTCGCCCAGGGTCACGGCTATGCCCTGCTCAACCAACGGGTCTACAACGATGTCCCCTACTCCGGAGGTCGGGTCGTGCCCCTGAGACTCACCGACGAGTTCCCCCCGAGCGAGGTCATGCTCGTTCGCCTCAGCAACGCCCTGCCGACGCGGCGGGCCTTGGCCTTCGAAGACACCTGCCGGCGTTTGTTCGGAGCACCGCGCTCGTAGCGCATCGTCAAAACTGATGCGGTCAGCCTAGAGAATCAATTAGACAAGGGCGTTCTGCAACGCGCAAGCTTGACCACATTCAGACGCGCACGCCCCGGTATCGCTCATCCTCACCGGGATCCGTCTGATCGTGATCAAGGAGGATCAATGTTCGAGCAGACAAATCATGTGTCGCCCCGGTTACACACAAGCGGATGCACCGCAATATGACGGACACACGGCTCGTTCAGAGTTCACGGGCCAGAAATGATTCAGCGAAGGCCGGAATCATGGCGATCGTACGGTGGATTTCATGACAACCACCGCAGCCAGCGCCCCGATCAGTCCGCCAACCGAGACCGCTCCGCCGGAAAAGATCACCGGCCTGCAGAAGCGCGTGCTGCTCGGTGGCAGCATCGGCCAGTTCATCGAGTTCTACGACTTCACCCTGTATGGACTGACGGCGGTGATCTTTGCGCAGCTGTTCTTCCCGAGCTCCGATCCGATTCTCGGTCTGCTGGCCACCTTCGCCGCCTTCGGCCTCGCCTTCGTCGTGCGTCCCCTCGGCGGCCTGTTCTTCGGCGCCTTGGGCGACAAGATCGGCCGCCGCAAGGTGCTGGCCATCACGCTGCTCGCCATCGGAACCGCAACAGCGTGCATGGGGTTGCTGCCGACCTTCGACCAGATCGGCTTCGCGGCCCCTCTGCTCCTGCTGCTGCTGCGCCTCGTGCAGGGATTCTCTGCCGGCGGCGAATCGGTCGGTGCCCCGTCATTCGTCTTCGAACATGCCCCGATCGACCGTCGCGGCCTCTGGCTGAACCTCACCATCGCCGCCACCGCGCTTCCCTCGGTGTTCGCGGGAACAATGATCCTCATCCTCAGCCAGAGCATGTCCGATGAATCGTTCATGGCTTGGGGCTGGCGTTTGCCGTTCCTGCTCGCCCTGCCACTGGCCCTGTTCGGCGTCTGGATTCGCAGCAAGACCAGCGAGAGCAAATCGTTCACCGAAGCCCAGGCCAGCACCCCGGCGGAATTCAGCCCGATCAAAGAGACCTTCCGGGAAAACAAGCTGCGCATGGTGCAGGTCATCTTCGTCATGGGCCTAACCGCGATGGGCTTCTACTTTCTGTCGGCCTACTTTGTGGCGTACGTGCAGACCACGGGAAACCTCAGCCGCGAGCAGTCCCTGCTGGCCAATGCGGCCGCCCTCGCCCTCTACGCCGTGCTGTTGCCGATCGGCGGGCGCATTGGAGACCGGGTCGGCCGCAAACCGATGCTGATCGCCGGGTCGGCTGCGATCGCCATCTTCTCCGTGCCGAGCTTCATGCTCGTCACGAGCGGCAGCCTGCCGCTGGCGCTGCTCGGCCAGATACTGTTCGTCATTCCGCTGTGCATCTATGGCGGCGGCTGCTACACCTTCTTCGTTGAGATCTTCACGACCAGAACCCGCTTCACGAGTGCCGCGGTGAGCTACAACCTCGGCTACGCGATCTTCGGCGGCACCGCACCGCTCATCGGCACCGCCCTCGTTGCGACTTCGGGCATTTCGTTCGCCCCGGGCTTCTACATGGCCGGCGCCGCCGTGATCGTGTTCCTACTCGTGACCCTCACCAAGGTGCCCGAGACGCGGGGCCGGATGGGCTGAGAACGCCCCAGCACCGTTCAGTCATCATCCACTTTTAAAGGAGCATCCCCGTGTCATCTGCTGATTTTCTGACCGACTTCCACCACGTAGCCACCATCGGTGCCACACCTCGCCAGGGCGTGGACCGCCAGGCCGCCACCGCCGAAGACGCGCAGAGCCGCGCCTGGTTCTCGAACTGGGTGAAGGATTCCGGATACACCCTGCACGTTGACGGAATCGGCAACATGTTCGGACTGATCGAGTGGACTCCCGGAGCTCCGTACGTGCTCATCGGCTCGCACCTCGACAGCCAGCCGCTCGGTGGGCGTTTCGACGGCGCCTACGGCGTGCTCGCGGCACTGCACGCGGCCCGCAACGTCGACGAACTGGTCAGGAAGAGCGCCACGACGCCACCGTTCAACCTCGCGGTGGTGAACTGGTTCAACGAAGAAGGCGGCCGTTTTGCCCCGAGCGTCATGGGCAGCAGCGTGTTTGCCGGGCTGTTCGACCAGGAGCACATGCTCGACACCACGGACCTGGCCGGGGTGAGTGCGCGCGACGCCCTCGCCGAAATCGGCTATCTCGGAACCGACCCGCACCCGGTCACGGTGAGCTACGCCGAGATCCACATTGAGCAGGGCCGCATTCTGGAACGCGAAAACATTGCGATCGGAGTGGTCGATCGCAGCTGGTACACCCAGAAGCTCGATATCGAGGTGCTCGGCGAACAGTCCCACACCGGCGCGACAGCCATGGCTGACCGGCACGATGCCCTCGTGGCCGCCGCCAAGATCATCCTCATGGTGCGCGAGGTCACGACCGACTTCGCCGAGGAGGCCATCGTGTCGTCGGTCGGGCAGCTGACCCTCGAACCCAACTCCCCCATCGTGGTCGCCCGCCGGGTTCGGCTGGTCGCCGATCTGCGCAGCGGCGACCCCGCGATCGTGCAGGCCGCCCGCGCCACCCTGCTCGAGAAAATCGCGGCTCTCGCCGTGGAGCACGACATCAAGATCAACGTCACCGACTTCGACATTCGTCCGATCCGGTATTTTCCGGAGAACGGCCTGCAATTGGCCGAGCAGGCGGCCGGGCGTGCGGGGCTCTCCACCCGCCGCATCCAGACCATGGCCGGCCACGACTCGGTCGCGATGAACACCATCGTGCCTTCGATCATGCTGTTCATCCCGAGTGTTGACGGTGTTTCGCACTGCGAACGCGAATTCACCACCGACGCCGATATGGTCGCCGGGCTCGCGCTGCTCACCGAGGTCGCCACCGATCTGGTCCATGGCGCTTTGGTCGATCCAGCCCCCTCCGCCGCACTCGCCGCGGCCGCCCGTGCCTAGCCCAGTCAGGGTGACGGCGAACAATCCGGCGAAGAGCACCGGCGGTGATCTGCACTATCTCGGCGCGAGCGAGGCGCTCGGTCTGTTTCGCTCCCGCGAGTTGTCGCCGGTCGAGCACCTCGAGGCGATTCTGGAACGAATCGACGCGCTCAACCCGAGGGTCAACGCACTCACCGAACAATTAGCCGACGAAGCCCGGACTCTGGCCCGAAATGCCGAGCAGCAGTACCGTCACGGCGGCGACCTCGCCCCGCTGCTCGGTCTGCCGGTCGCCGCGAAGGAAAAGCACTCCCTCGCCGGGCACGTGCTCAGCAACGGACTCGTCGCCCAGCGTCACGTCGTGGCGAACGCCGACCACCCCGTGATCAGCCGCATCCGCCTGGCCGGCGGCATCGTGCATGCCCGCACCACGACACCGGAATTTTGCTGCGCCACGGTCACCCACTCACCGCTGTGGGGCGTCACACGCAATCCGTTCAACCTCGACCTCTCCCCCGGCGGTTCGTCCGGCGGTTCCGGCGCGGCACTCGCTGCGGGGTTTGCGCCGCTCGCCACCGGCTCGGACATCGCGGGGTCGACCCGGCTTCCGGCGGCCTTCACCGGAACCGTCGGGTTCAAGGCCCCGTACGGTCGCGTGCCCGGCGTCGCCCCGCTTGCGGCCGACCAGTATCGAGGCGACGGCCCGATGGCGCGCACGGTAGCGGATGCCGCGCTGCTCGCCAATGTGATGGCCGGTCCGCAGGCCGGCGACCACGCTTCCCTGGCCGCGACAGCGCCGCTGGCCGGCGCGTGGGCATCGGTCGAGGGCATGCGCATCGCTCTGTGCATTCGCCTGGGCGACTACCTCGTCGATCCCGACGTGGAGGCCAATACTCGGGCCGTGGCTGCAGCTCTGGCGAGCGCCGGTGCGATCGTCGAAGAAGTCGAGTTGCCGTGGACGACGGCCGAGATTCATCGGGTGTCTTTCACGCACTTCGGCCATATTCTGGGCCCGGCGATGGAGGATGAAACCCGGGGCGCCGAAAGCGAACTCGCCGCCTACACGGTGCAGTTCATGCACGATGCCCGCGCCGCGGCCGCCGGTTCCCGCTTCCTGGACGGGCTCATCGCGGAAACGCGCCTGCAGGGCGAACTCGCCGCGGTGATGACCGGCTTCGACGCTCTGATCTGCCCGACCTCCGCGGTCGCTGGGCTCTCTGCCGACGGCGACTACCTCGACGGCTTGTCCACGGGCGGCGAGCACCTGGAACACTACTGGCAGGGTCACATGACGGTGCCGTTCAACATTGCCAACCGTTGTCCCGTGCTCGCGGTGCCGAGCGGGATGGCACGCTGCGGCATCCCGACCGGGGTGCAGATCGTCGGACATCCCTGTGACGATGACACGGTCTTTCGCGTCGGTGCCGCCGTCGAGGCCGTTCGCCCGTGGGCCCACCGCTACCCGATGACGAGCGCCTCGCTGCTCGACGGTTAGCCGCAGCGCACGTGTGACTCGCCACCGGGAACCGGCCGGGGTCATGAGCCGCTCGCGCCGGGGAGTCCTGATCCGGCCATCCGCTCGGCTTGAACGGGCGGGCTTCGTGCTGGTGACCACTAGCGACCGAACGAGGCAACGATATATCGTTAGGTATCGTCGAGCCTCGGTGGTTTCGACGCTGAGGAGGACATCATGAGTGGTTCATTTATGGGTGATGGTTTCGGGCAACGTCGCGGCGGCGGCGAAGGATGGCTGGGCGCCGGCGCCTGGGAGGCGATGGAGCAACTGCGCGGACAGTTCGACCGCAAGGCCGGTTCCCGAATGGGACGCGGCGATGTGCGTGCGGCTGTGCTCGCGCTGCTCGCCGAGAAGCCCATGCACGGTTACCAGATCATCCAGGAGATCGAGGACCGCAGCAATGGCTCGTGGAAGCCGAGTCCGGGCTCGGTGTATCCCACTCTGCAACTGCTTGCAGACGAGGGCGTCATTGAAGCGGAGGAGTCCAACGGCCGCAAGACCTACTCGCTCACCGACGAGGGCCGAAGAATGGCGAGCGCCGCTGTGGACCAGCCGGCGCCGTGGGAGGCGCAGAATGTGCGGGACAGTACTCGGGCGACCGCTCTGCCCAAGGCCGGCATCGACTTGGCGCAGGCCGCCGCCCAGGTCGGGCGGTCCGGCAACCCGGAACAGGTAAAGCAGGCTGTGGCCGTATTGGACGAGGCGCGTCGTAAGCTCTACTCCATCCTCGCCCAGGACTGACCGCGTGCCCACAGCACGTCGGCATGAAGGAGATTCAATGACCGACGTCGGGAACATGCGCGCCCGATCCCGCAGAATTCTTCGGTTCGCTGCCTTTTATTTGGTGCAGACGTGGTGGTATGAACTGTTTCTCCCGCGGATCGGGCTTTCGCGCGTCGCGGCGCGCAGCAGGTCGGCGCGCCTGGAGCATATTGCGCAGCGTTTCCACGTGCTCGCCGTCGATCTGGGTGGACTCATGATCAAGGTCGGCCAGTTCATGTCGTCGCGCCTCGACGTGCTGCCGCCGGAAATCACCAAGGAGCTTGAGGGCCTGCAAGACGAGGTTCCGCCGGTACCGTTCCCGATGATCCGAACCCTCGCCGAAGCCGAGCTGGGCCTGCCACTGGCGCGGGCGTTCGCGTACGTCGATCCCACCCCGCTCGCCGCCGCATCCCTCGGTCAGGTGCACCGCGCTCGACTCTCCCAAGCGGATGCCGCCCAAACAGGCCTGCTCGACGTCGTCATCAAGATTCAGCGGCCGGGCATCGGTACCATCGTCGATGTCGACCTCAGCGCTCTCCGCCGGGTCGCCCGCTGGCTCAGCCGCGTGCACCTGGTCTCAGACCGCGTCGATATGCCCGCCCTCGTCGAAGAATTCGCCGCCACGAGCCTCGAGGAGATCGACTACCTGCACGAGGCGGCGAACGCCGAACGGTTTGCCGCGCAGTTCGCCGACGATGCCCGCGTGGGCGTTCCGGAACTGGTGTGGGAACGCACCACCCGGCGGGTGCTGACCCTGCAGGATGTGACCGCCATCAAGATCAACGATGTCGACGGACTTCGTGCGGCCGGCATCGACCCGGCCGACGTCGCCACCGACTTCGCGGCGGTCATGTTCGACCAGCTCTTCCTTTACGGCTACTTCCACGCCGACCCGCACCCCGGCAACATCTTTATCACCCCCCTCCGCGACGCCCCCGCGATCGAAGCTGACGGCGGCCGGGGCTGGAAGTTCACCTTCGTCGACTTCGGAATGATGGGCGAAGTCCCCGACGTATTGCGACGGGGGCTCCGGAAACTCTTCATCGCCGCAGCGTCTCGCGACGGCAAGGGAATGGTGGACGGCATCCGCGAGGTGGGTGTTCTTCTGCCGTCCGCTGACACCGCGGAACTCGAGCGGGCGATGACGAAGTTGTTCGCTCGCTTCGGCGGCATGGGCTTTGCCGAGTTGCAGGACGTCGACCCGCGCGAGTTCCGCGCCTTCGCGCTCGAATTCGGTGATGTGGTGCGCTCTTTACCGTTTCAGCTTCCGGAAAACTTTCTTCTCATCATCCGCGCGATGTCGCTAACTTCGGGCATGTGCAGTTCGCTCGATCCTGCCTTTAATATCTGGAATGCCGTCGAGCCGTATTCCGCCCAATTGATCCGAACCGAGGGTGGCAACCTCGTGCAGACGGCCGCAAAACAAGCGGTGTCGTTTGCCGGCGTCGTCGCGCGGCTGCCGCAACGGCTCGACAACCTCACGACGCGGATCGAGGAGGGCAGGGTCTCGGTGCAGGCCCCTCGAATCGAGCGTCGCCTCGCGAGCCTCGAGAGAACCGCACGGCAGATCGTGTCGGCGGTGCTCTTCGCCGCACTGCTCGTGGGCGGCATCCTGCTTCGCACCGACGATGTCGTGTGGGGAACGGTGCTCATTGCCATTTCTGCGTTCCCCCTGCTCCACGCCCTTTTCGCCGGACTGGTGGCCAGGCGCGGCCCGCTACCCTGATACGCCGGGTGCGAGCCGCTCGGGGCTTTGAACGCGCCCGGCGAAAACCGGGCAGGTTCCGCCCGCCCCGCAGCCGATGCTTACCCGGCGCCTTCCAGCATGTCCGTTTCCGTGTTGCCGATGTTGCGAATCACTTCTGGCCGGTTTTTCGCGAGGTGCAGGTACCACCAGACGGCCACCATCATGGTGATGAGAAAGATGAACGGGATCACATTGAGCGGATACGCCGGCACGGGATACACATTCGCGATGAAGACGTAGATCATGCTCGAGACCGCGATCACGGCGGATATCCACACGAGGGTATTGTTCATCTTTTTGCGCCGGGTCCAAATCACGCACGCAACAGCCACGAGCGCGTAGGCCACCATGTACCCGTAGGTGCCGAAGGTGTCGACCCAGACCACGATGCTCATGGCATCGACCTGGAATGCCAGCAGAATGACGTCGAGCACGATCGCGGCGGGGCCGAAAACCAGCAAGACCCGGTGCGGGGTGAGGTGGCGTTCATGCGTGCGACCGAATGCGGCCGGGAAAACCCCTTCCTTGCCCATGACGTAGAAGATGCGACCAACGACGTTGAGCGGTGCGACGACAACGGCAAAGAAGGATGCCCCGACGCCGAAAGTGAGAATCGGTGCGAACCACTCGGGCATTCCGATGGTGGTGGCGATTTCTTCCAGGGGGCTGGCGCTGGTGGCTAGGCCAGTGCCGAGTACGACCACCTGCGTGTAGGCGGCGAACACGTAGAGCACGCCCACCCCGACGGCACTCCACATGATCACGCGGGGAATGGCGATGTAGGGGTTCTTGGCTTCTCGGCCCAGCGCGTCGGCCGATGAAAAGCCGACAAAACCGAGAATTCCCAGAACCATTCCGGCGGCGACTCCCTGAAATGGAACGCCCTCAAATGCGAACTGCGAGGGGTCCCACGCAGCGGGACCGGCCCAGACCAGGGCCAGAATCAGCAAGACGAGGATGATGGTTACCGAGACCAGTTCCAGCACGAGTGAGATGCGGGCCGAGAGTCGGATGCCCCGAATCGTGAAGAAGGTCGCCAGACCGCCGAGCACGATGGCCAGCACGATCTGCGTGGCCACGCCCTCGACCGGAACGCCGACGAGGTTGAGGAACTGGTTGAAGTAGGCCACCGACCCGCCGAGCGAACCGGCGGCAATCCCCCAACAGCCGATCAGGAGGGTGATGCCCGCCAGATAGGCACCGAACGGACCGAGCCCCTTGGACACGTAGGTATAGAGCGATCCGGCCGAGGCGTGATACCGGGCGAAGATCGCGACGCAATATCCGACGGCGAGAATGACGATGGTGGCGAGCACGAACGAGAGTACGGTTCCGCTGCCGGCTCCCGCATAAATGGCTGCGGCGGTGAAGGCGATGACAGCGCTCGGGGCGATGTTGGCGAGCGCCTGGGCGGCGAGTTCGGGCCCGCTCATCACTCCGCTGCGCAGGCCGGCGTCAACGGGGGCGTCTTTTCGACGCGTTGTTTCTTGGGGTTCGGTAAGTGACATGGGGCTCTCCAGTGAGACGACAGGTGTCTGGGTAAGTTGGCGGTGCGGCTCGATCTGAGCCGGCCGCATTAGGGAATGAGCAGGGTGCGGAGTGCGCTGCCGGTCTCCAGTTCGTCCAGAGCTTCAAGCGCTTCGCTCAGCGGCCGACGTGCCGAGACGAGGGGGTCGAGTTTGAGCTGGCCGTCCATGTAGCGGTCCACGAGTGCCGGGATATCAATCGATGGCCGCACGCTGCCGTAGTTCGATCCGAGGATTCGCTGGTCTGCTTCCGCGAGCACGAGCGGTTCGAAAGAAGCCCGTGCACCGGTCGGAGGCAGGCCGACAATGACCGCTGCGCCGCCCAACCCGAGCATCTGAATTGCCTGCTCCGTGGTTGAGGTACGCCCGATGGCGTCAAAGGCGTAGTCCACGCCGTCCGGAAGAAGCTCACGGAGGGCTTCGACCGCGTCGACGGCCGAAGCGTCGATGCGATCCGTGGAGCCGAACTGGGCCGCCAGCTGCGTCTTCTCCGGCCGGATATCGATGGCGATTATGCGCCCGGCTCCCGCGAGCTTGGCGCCCTGGATGATGTTGAGCCCCACGCCGCCACACCCGATGACGACGACGGTCGAGCCTGGTTCGACCGCGGCCGTGTTGAGGACAGCACCGACTCCGGTAGCCACCGCGCAGCCAACGAGAGCGATCACGTCGAGGGGAGCATCTTTGCGCACCTTGATGGCGCCGGAAGCCGGTACAACGACTTCCTCAGCGAAGGATGACACGCCGAGATAGTGGTGAATCATCTCGCCGTCCTGGGAGAGTCGCGAGGTGCCGTCGAAGAGCACTCCCTTCGGCGCAACGACGGTGGCGACTTTCTGGCATCGAGCCTCATGGCCAGACAGGCAGTACCGACATTCGCCGCACGGCGGAACCCAGGAAAGCACAACGTGGTCGCCGACTGACAGAGAGGTCACTCCGGCGCCGAGCTCGATCACAACGCCCGAGCCCTCGTGCCCCATGACCAGCGGCGCCGGCGCATCCCATTCTCCGCGCCGGATATGGAGGTCGGAGTGGCAGACCCCGGCGGCCGCGATCTTGACGCGTACCTCTCCCTGACGCGGGCCGGCAAGCTCAACATCGGTGAATTCCACTGGTTTATCGATTCCTCGAAAGACGATCGCTTTCACTTGGCTCCTTGTGCGTGTGTTGTGGGACCCGCTCACTCTATGCAGGACGGCGCCACGAGAGCATTATGCAAAAAGTCCAAAGAGACGGCACCAAATGCCATTTTGTATAATGGACTATGACGCTGGATGTGGCCGCTGTGGCAAAACTTGTGAACGCGACAATCGTGGGCCGGGCTACCGCGCTGAACCGCCCGATCGACGATGTGGTCTCCGTAGACGTGTTCTCAGTCGTGGCGCACACGAATTTCGTCAGCCTCGTGCTGATTTCGGACTCGCAGTTGTTGGCCGTTCTGCGCGAACCCTACGGTCGCCTGGACGTGCTGCGCGGGGCGATCCTCGTCACCACTCGATTGCGTGACGGTTCGCACAATCTGCGAAAACTCGTGGAGGCGGCCGGGCTGACCGTGCTGTTCTGCGACGATTCAACCCTCGATGACATCGGCTACAAAGTGAGACTGTCGCTGGCCACCGA
>Ga0307486_1002372_pt1 | contig 13162 bp, 11 predicted proteins | sample CBIW02metaG_FD_203663 | JGI IMG/M metagenome (GOLD analysis project Ga0307486, IMG submission 203663) | Sea-ice brine microbial communities from Beaufort Sea near Barrow, Alaska, United States - CBIW 0.2 | ecosystem: Environmental > Aquatic > Marine > Coastal | place: USA: Alaska | collected... | reverse complement strand
TGGAGCTCGAAGCGGTCATCGATCATCAAATGTCGGTATTGTGCGGTCAAGGAAGTGCAACCCTTCTCGGAGTGATCTCAATAACCACAACTTAGAAGGTGTTGCACTTCCGACTAGAACCCGGGCTCCTATGGCACTGAACCCCGTTCGTGCTATTGTTAGGACAAATGCAGCGACCCGTCTGGCGTCGCATTGCGCTAGGAAAGGCGACGGCTGAATGTCGGAACAGCGACGTCCTGATGACGTGCTAGTAATGGGGCGCCTCGGCGTCGATGTCTACCCACTACAGAGTGGCATGGGGCTCGAAGACGCGAGGAGCTGTGGCAAGTACCTCGGGGGCAGCGCGGCGAACGTATCCGTTGCCGCGGCAAAGTACGGTCACAAGAGCGCGCTGATTTCATGCGTGGGCGACGAGCCCGTCGGCAGGTACCTGCTGCGCGAGCTCGACCACCTCGGCGTCGACCCGCGCGAGGTCAAGACCGACCCGCAGTACAAGACGCCCATCACGTTCTGCGAGATCTCCCCGCCCGATGATTTTCCGCTGTACTTCTACCGCGAGCCTAAGGCGCCGGATCTCGAGATCGCACCCGAGGACCTCGACGCAGAAGTGATCCGGAACGCAAAGATCCTGTGGCTCACGGTTACAGGCCTGAGCCAGGAGCCGAGCCGCGCATCACGCGGCGCTCGCGGCCGACGCACGCACACGATCCTCGACCTCGACTACCGGCCCATGTTCTGGCAGGACCCCGCCGAGACTTCGGCACAGGTGTCCCTGGCGCTCGAGGGCGTCACGGTGACCGTGGGAAATAAGGAGGAGCGCGAGGTCGCCGTCGGCGAGACGGAGCCGGAACGTGCCGCTGACGCCCTGCTAGAGCGCGGTATCGAGCTCGCGATCGTGAAGCAAGGCCCCAAAGGCCCCAAAGGCGTTATGGCGAAGACGCGCGACGAGCGCGTCGAGGTGCCGCCCCACTTCGTCGACGTCGTCAACGGCCTTGGCTCGGGCGACGCCTTCGGCGGTGCGCTGTGCCACGGCCTGGTGCAGGGCTGGGGCCTGGAGCGCATCCTCAAATTTGCCAACGTGGCTGGTGCGATCGTCGCGACCCGCCTCGAGTGCTCGACGGCGATGCCCACCGCCGAAGAGATCGATGCAGTATTGAACGGAGCCGCAGCATGACGCTCGACTTTGCCGCGTTGCGAGATCTGCGCGCCTCAGCCCCCCATTTGATCGCCGAGAAGTTTGCGACGCGCAAGAAGCGCGACGTCATTCAGGGGGACGGTCGCCTCTTCATCGTTGCGGCAGATCACCCTGCCCGCGGTGCGGTCGCGGTCGGTTCAAACCCGACCGCCATGGCCAATCGCTACGACCTACTCGAGCGGATGGCGATCGCGCTGTCACGCCCGGGCGTCGACGGCGTGCTTGGCACCCCCGACATCATCGACGACCTCGCGGCCCTCGGCCTGCTCGACGACAAGATTGTGGTCGGTTCCATGAACCGCGGCGGGCTGCGCGGCGCTTCGTTCGAACTCGACGACCGCTACACCGCCTACGACGTGAGCTCGATGGTGCGCGACCGTCTCGACTTCGCGAAGACGTTGATTCGCGTCGACCTGAACGATGCGGGCACCGCGCCTACTCTCGAGGCGACCGCCCGCGCGGTCGACGCTGCGGCGGCCGCCATGCTGCCCATCATGCTCGAGCCGTTCATGAGCCGGCGCGTCGACGGCAAGGTCGTCAACGACCTCAGTGCCGACGCCGTGATCCTTTCGGCCGCGATCGCTTCGGGGCTCGGCAACTCGAGCGCTTACACCTGGATGAAGCTGCCCGTAGTGCCCGAGATGGAGCGCGTCATGGAAGCAACCACCATGCCGACGCTGCTACTTGGCGGCGACAACGGTGGCGAGCCCGATGAGACGTTCGCGGCCTGGGAGCGCGCCCTTTCGCTTCCCGGCGTACGCGGTCTCACGGTTGGCCGCACGCTGCTCTTCCCCGCAGACGGCGACGTCGCCCAGGCCGTCGACACCGCGGCACGCCTCGTGCACACCGGGCTCGCGTAGGCTTCACCCCAATATTTTCCGGATCGCGGCCCGCAGGCGCCCAGTGCATTGGCGGCCCGATCCGGCACCCACCAAAATTCACTCGAGAAAGGCACAGAATATGAGTAACGCAACCACCCCCATGATCCGTCACTGGATCGACGGCGCGCTTAGCGAGTCGACGTCGGGCCGCACCGCGCCCGTCCACAACCCCGCCACCGGCAAGGTTATTCGCGAGGTCGCGCTCGCGAACGAGGCCGAGATCGCGGCCGCGATCTCGTCGGCGCAGAAGGGCTTCGAAACCTGGAGCGCCTTGTCGATGGCGCGCCGCCAGACCGTGATCTTCAAGTTCCGCGAGCTGCTGAACAACAAGAAGACCGAGCTCGCCGCGATCGTCACGGAGGAACACGGCAAGGTGCTCTCTGACGCCATGGGCGAGATCGCTCGCGGCCAGGAAGTCGTGGAGCTCGCGACCGGGTTCCCGCACCTCATCAAGGGAGGCTTCTCGGAGAACGTGTCGACCGGTATCGACGTGTACACGCTGAAGCAGCCGCTCGGCGTCGTCGGCGTCATCTCGCCCTTCAACTTCCCCGTCATGGTACCGATGTGGTTCTTCCCCATCGCGATCGCCGCGGGCAACGCCGTCATCCTTAAGCCCTCGGAGAAGGACCCTTCGGCCGCAATCTGGATGGCTGAGCTGTGGAAGGAAGCGGGCCTACCCGACGGTGTCTTCACCGTGCTCAATGGCGACAAGCAGGCCGTCGACGGCCTGCTGAACGCCCCCGAGGTGCAGTCGATCTCGTTCGTCGGCTCGACGCCGATCGCACGGTACATCTACGAGACCGCGGCAAAGAACGGCAAGCGCGTGCAGGCGCTCGGCGGCGCGAAGAACCACATGCTCGTGCTGCCCGACGCCGACCTCAACCTCGTCGCCGACCAGGCGATCAACGCGGGCTACGGTGCCGCGGGCGAGCGCTGCATGGCGCTGTCGGTCGTACTCGCGGTTGAGCCCGTCGCCGACGAGCTCATCGAAAAGATCACCGAGCGCATCGGCAAGCTGCGCGTGGGTAACGGCGGCGAGGGTGCCGACGGCTCCACCAGCGAGCCGGATCTTGGCCCGCTGATCACCGCCGAGCACCGTGCAAAGGTGTCGAACTACGTCGACATCGCCGAGGCCGATGGCGGCCGCATCGTCGTCGACGGCCGCAACTGCAAGGTTGATGGCCACGAGGACGGTTTCTTCTTTGGCCCCACCCTCATTGACAACCTGTCGACCGAGTCGCGCGCCTACACCGAGGAAATCTTCGGCCCCGTGCTGCAGGTCGTGCGCGTGAAGTCGTTCGAGGAGGGCGTTGAGCTCATCAACTCGGGCCAGTTCGGCAACGGCACCGCGATCTTCACGAACGATGGCGGAGCGGCTCGCCGCTTCCAGCACGAGATCCACGTGGGTATGGTCGGCATTAACGTGCCGATCCCCGTGCCGGTCGCGTACCACTCGTTCGGCGGCTGGAAGGCATCACTGTTCGGCGACGCGAAGGCGTACGGCGTGCACGGCTTCGACTTCTTCACTCGCGAGAAGGCCATCACGAGCCGCTGGCTCGACCCCGCCAAGCACGGCGGCATCAACCTGGGCTTCCCCCAGAACGACTAGGACCAGGCCAAAGAAGCACGATGAATGCGGTTCTTGGCGCTGAGAGGTAGAGCAATGACTGAGCAGGCTGAACGCTGGTTCCACCGCCGCGGCGAACTCGCTGACGGCGGTTGGGAGACCGTCGTTGACGAGCACACCCCCGGCTGGGAGCACACGGGACTGCGCGTGGCGCGGCTGTCCGAAGGCGCATCCATAGCGCTCGAGGGCACGGGCGTCGAACGCCTTGTCGTGCCACTGTCGGGATCGTTCGAGGTGTCGCACGACGGCGCGGCGACCGTGTTGAACGGCCGCAGCTCGGTCTTCGACGGCGCCACCGACGTGCTCTACCTCTCGGCGGCAAGCGAAGCGACCGTCACCGCGCGCTCAGCGGGCGAAACACGCTTCCTCGTGGCCACCTCTCCGACCGACATCGTGCGCCCCTCGGCGTACATGCCCGTCGAGGACGTGCCCGTCGAGCTGCGCGGTGCTGGCGCCTCAAGCCGCCAGGTGCACAACTTCGGCCGCAAAGAGTCGCTCGATGCGGCCCGCTTCATCGTCGTCGAGGTGATCACTCCGTCGGAGAACTGGTCGTCGTACCCGCCCCACAAGCATGACGAGCACCTGCCCGGCCACGAGTCTGAGCTCGAGGAGATCTACTACTTCGAGGTTGCACCCACGAAGGGTGCCCCAGAGACGGTGAGTGAGGAGCACGCCTTCGGCATGTTCAGCACGTACTCGTCGCCCGCCGGCGCCATCGAGATCGACTCGCGCGTGTTCACCGGCGACGTTGCCCTCGTGCCCCACGGCTACCACGGCCCCGCCGTTGCCGCCCCTGGCTACGACATGTACTACCTCAACGTCATGGCGGGCCCCGACCCCGAGCGCAGCTGGCTCATCAGCGACGACCCCGCCCACGGCTGGGTGCGCGAAACCTGGGAGGGCCAGGAGTTTGACTCGCGCTTGCCCTATACAGCGACAACCACTGCAATCACCACTGACAACACCGAGGAGACCCGATGAACACGCGCCGTATGACGGTCAGCCAGGCGCTGGTCGAGTTTCTCGCAAACCAGTGGACGATCGATCGCGACGCGAACGGCCAGGAAATACGTGAGCGCACGATCCCCGGCATGTTTGGCATCTTCGGCCACGGCAACGTTGCGGGCATCGGCCAGGCGCTCAAGCAGGCCAACGTCGACAACCCCGAGTTGATGCCCTATTATCAGGCGCGCAACGAGCAAGCGATGGTGCATCAGGCCGTCGGGTACGCCCGCATGCACCGCCGCCGCGGCACCTATGCGTCGGCGGCCTCGGTCGGGCCGGGTGCCACGAACATGCTTACGGGCGCGGCGCTCGCCACCACGAACCGCTTGCCGGCTTTGCTGCTGCCCAGCGACACTTTTGCGACCCGGGTTGCTGATCCGGTGTTGCAGCAGCTGGAGCAGCCCCACGACATCGGCCTCACGGTCAATGACGCATTCCGCCCGGTCTCTAAGTTCTTTGATCGCGTGCAGCGGCCGGAGCAGCTGTTCTCGATCGCGCTCGCCGCGATGCGCGTGCTCACCGATCCGGCAGAGACCGGCGCTGTGACAATTTCGCTCCCCGAGGATGTGCAGGCCGAGGCCATGGACGTACCGCTCGAGTTTCTGCAGCTGCGCGAGTGGCGCATCAGGCGCCCGCGGCCCGAGCGCGATGCGTTCGCGGAGGCGCTCGCGGCGCTTCGCGGTGCCAAGCGGCCCATGATCATCGCGGGCGGCGGCGTGCTCGCGTGGGATCACCCCCAGAACCTGGGCGGCGTGGGTGCTACCGGCACCCTCGCAGCGAACCGAATCGCGGCCGAGGCCGACGTCATTATTGGCATCGGCACCCGCTACAGCGACTTCACTACGTCGTCACGCACCGCGTTCCAGCACCCGGGTGTCACGTTCATCAACATCAACGTCGCGTCGTTTGACGCATACAAGCACGGCACGCAGCTCGCTGTTGTCGCCGACGCTCGCGAGACGCTCCTCGAGCTGATCGATGCCCATGGGGCAGGTGCCGAGGGCGAGCTGCGTGTCGACTCTGCCTACGCCGAGCGCATCGCGACGCTCAAAGCCGAGTGGGACGAGCTCGTCGATACTGCGTTCGAGCCCTCGGGCCGCGAGCGCCCCGGCCAGTCCGAAATCATCGGTGCCGTGCAGCGCTCGTCTGACCCAAAGGACGTTATCGTGCAGGCTGCCGGATCGCTGCCTGGCGACCTACACAAGCTGTGGCGCGTGCGAGACGCACTCGGATACCATGTGGAGTACGCGTTTTCGTGCATGGGGTACGAGATCGCGGGAGGGCTCGGCGCGAAGCGCGGCCTCGTCGAGGCGGGCGATGACCGCGACGTGATCGTGATGGTTGGCGACGGTTCGTACCTGATGCTCAACACTGAGCTTGCCACCGCGGTTGCCGAGGGCATCAAGCTCATCGTCGTGCTCATTCAGAACCACGGCTATGCGTCGATCGGGCACCTGTCTGAGACGGTCGGTTCCGAGCGCTTCGGCACCTGGTACCGCGAGTACGACGCCGATGCAAAGAATTTCCAGGGCGAGCAGATTCTGCCCGTCGACCTCGCGATGAACGCCCGCAGCTACGGCATGGACGTCATTGAGGTGGAGCCCGGAGCATCTGCGATCAAGGATCTCGAGGCCGCCATGGTGACTGCGAAAGCGTCGGATCGCGCCACACGTTCATTCACATCAACAGTGATCCGCTGCTCTACGCGCCCGATGGTGCCGGCTGGTGGGATGTTCCGGTGCCTCAGACCTCGACGCTCGAGGCGACCAAGCGAGCGCGCGCCGAGTACGAGGAGCAGGTCGCCGTGCAGAAGCCGCTGCAGGGCTAGAGACCGCCTCGCGAATCCGGCCCCCTTGTTGCCTCTGATCGACTGAGAAGTCGGGCGTGTGAGGGTGGCAAGCTTCAGAAATTTGGCCTATTGTCACATCAAAGGCGCGACCATCGGGGCCGCGCCACGTACGAGCGCGAAACGAAGGAGTTTGAATCATGAATGATCAACTGCCCGCAAACCCGGGTCTGCGCATAGGCACCGCCCCCGACTCGTGGGGTGTCTGGTTTCCCAACGACCCGAAGCAGGTGCCGTGGGAACGCTTCCTTAACGAGGTCGTCACCTCGGGCTACGAGTGGATCGAGTTGGGCCCGTACGGCTACCTGCCCACCGACCCGAACCAGCTGCAGGACGAGCTCGGCAAGCGTGGCCTGAAGCTGTCTGCTGGCACCGTGTTCACCGGTTTTCATAAGGGTGAAGACGAGTGGCAGCGAGCCTGGGACCAGGCGATCAACGTAGCTGGTCTCGCCTCGAAGCTCGGCGCTGAGCACCTCGTCGTGATCCCCGACATGTGGCGCAGCGACGCGACGAGCGAGATCCTCGAGCCGCGCACCCTCACCGACGAGCAGTGGCAGAAGCTCGGCGCGGGCCACGACCGCCTCGGCAAGGCGCTGCTCGAAGAGTTCGGCATGAAGCAACAGTTCCACTCGCACGCCGATAGCCACATCGGCACCACTCGCGAGGTCACGCGGTTCCTCGACGAGACCGACGAACGCTACACGAACCTCTGCCTCGACACGGGCCACTTCGCCTACTACGGCGGCGACAACGTGAAGCTAATCGAGGAGCGACCCGAGCGTATCGGCTACATACACCTGAAGCAGGTCGAGGCGTCGCAGCTCTTTGACGTGCTGAAGAACGATACCCCGTTCGCCGAAGCCGTCGCCGGCGGCATCATGATCGAGCCGCCATACGGCATACCCGACCTCGCGCCGGTTATCGAGGCCGTCGCGAAGATCGACTCCGAGATTTTCGCAATCGTGGAGCAGGACATGTACGGCTGCAGCATCGACACGCCCTTCCCCATCGCCAAGCGCACCCGCGAACACATCTTCAGCTGCACGCACCTCGCGCGCATCAGCTAACTTCTTCAAATTAAGGACACAACATGACCGAAGAACTGCGCGTCGCCGTCGTCGGCGCAGGAATGATGGGCGCTGACCACGTCAAGCGCATTACGAACCGGATCGCGGGGGCCCGGGTCTCTGCGATCGTCGAGCCCGATGCTGGTCGCGCTGCTGCAGCCGCGGCTGACGCCCCGGGCGCACAGGTGTTTGCGAGCGTCGAGGACGCCATCGCCGCTGACGCGCTCGACGCCGCGCTCATCGCTGTGCCCGGCCAGTTTCACGCACCCGTGCTGAGCCCCGCACTTGATGCACGCCTGCCGATCCTGTGCGAGAAGCCGCTGACGCAGGATTCTGAGAGCTCGTGGGAGGTGCTCGAGCTTGAGCAACAGTTTGACAAGCCGCACATTCAGGTTGGCTTCATGCGCCGCTTTGACGCCGAGTATCAGCAGCTGCGCAAGCTCGTGGAGTCGGGCGACAGCGGCGACCTGCTGATGGTGCGCGCCGTGCACCGCAACCCGTCGGTGCCCGACAACTACACGCAAGACATGCTCATCAACGACTCGGTCGTGCACGAGTTCGACGTGGTGCCGTGGCTCGCAGGCTCACGCATTGTGAGCGTCGAGGTGAAGCATCCGCGCCGCAACTCGCACGCTCCCGAGCGTCTTCGCGAGCCAATCCTCGTGATCATGGAGCTCGAGAACGGCGTGCTCGTCGACGTCGAGATGAACGTCAGCGTGGCGTTTGGCTACCAGGTCGCCACCGAGGCCGTCTTCGAGCAGGGCGTCGCCCGCATCGGTCAGCCCTCGGGTATGCAGCGCTGGGAGGCTGGCAACTTCATCGTCAAAGAGCACGAAAGCTTCGTGACGCGCTTCGAGGCAGCCTACGACTCGCAGATTCAGCGCTGGGTCGACGCAGTGCGTCGCGGCGACCTCGTCGACGGCCCCAATGCGTGGGACGGCTACCTCGTCGCACTGTCGTGCGAGGCCGGCGTGAAGGCCATGCGCGAGGGCGGTATCGTGCCCGTCGAGGCGCCCGAACGCCCCGCCTTTTACGCCTAGCATCCACACCCCAGGCCCAGTGAAAAGGAGTTATCTTGGTACGCATTGCACTTGATCCGACACCGTACAACAACGCGGTGCACCTGCTTGAGTTCCCCGATCTCGTTTCCCGCCTGGGCTACGAGTACCTGCAGCTCACCCCCAATCCTGACTTCGGGCGGCACTTCCACTACCCGAAGGTCGACACCTCGATGGTGCAGACTCTCAAGAAACGGGCGGCAGATGCCGGGGTGACGATCACGTCGGTGCTGCCCGTGCAGCGTTTCTCGGGGCCCGAGGAGCCGCAGCGCGAGGCTGCGGTGCGCAACATGAAGCGCTACATCGAGATCGCGTCAGAGCTCGAGGTGCCGATGGTCAACACGGAGTTCTCGGGTCGCCCGGAGCGTTCGGAGGACTCCGAGGCCGGTTTTTACAAGTCGATGGAAGAACTGATCCCTGTACTCGAGCGCGAGGGCATTCAGCTCAACATCGACCCGCACCCCGACGACTTCGTTGAGGACGGCCTCGAGGCGTGGCGCATTATTCGCGGCCTCGATTCGAAGCAGGTCGGCTTTGTCTACGTCGCTTCACACTCGTTCCACATGGGCGACCGGGCAGTCACGCTTATTCCGGAGCTGGGCGACCGCCTGGGCGCCGTGTACGCGGCCGACACCTTCGACCACAACCGTTCAAACGGGTTGCGCTACATCACGAACCCGCCCGGTAACGCAGTGCGTGTACACCAGCACCTCGCGATCGGCGACGGTGACGTGAACTGGGAGGAACTGTTCGGCACACTCAAGGCGAGCGGCTACCTCGACCGCGAGGACGCGCTCATCGTGTCGAACGTCTTTGCAGAGGACGAGCGCGCCGAGGAGTTCTCGCGCTCGCAGCTCGCGAGGCTGCGCGAGCTCATCGCAAACGCGTAGGACACGCAAAAACACGAGAATCCAGCCCCCAAAGCCCTCTCGAACCGCACTGGTGAGACAGGCATTGTGGGCTGGACTCTGCTGTATTGGCCCGCGGCAAGCAGGCTCGCGATGTCATAGTATTTCCAGCTGAGCTGAGCTGAGCTGAGCTGAGCTGAGCCGCGCCGAGCCGCGGGGTGCGCGCCATCGCGGCTGCCGCGAACGAGCCCTCGGTGCAGACGCCGCAGCTGGGGTGAAGATCACACCTTCAAGCGGCGATTTACGCCACGTCGTGCGCGTTCAGCGCTAACCGCTACAGCGGGCTCGGACAGAGAGCGCGCAGAAAATCAACCGAGCGAGCCTGTGAGCCGGCTGTGAAATCGAGTCGAGTGCTCGTCAAGGCCGGTGAACCGCACAGTAATGCCATGGTCGGCATGGCTGCTAGAATGCGTGCGCGGCCGAGCTTGACGTTCACCGTGGTCTGGCCGATCATCGCGCAGCCCCCGATACCGCCCCAGAACTCGACATCGGGGGAGCGCTAGCCCACAAGCAGGTAGACCGCGCCGAGCACCGTGCACACGATGACGCTGGCCATCGATAACCCGGCCCGCCCGTGGGTGATTCTCGCGCTCGTCGTGATCTTCGTGGGTTCGATGCAGACGTTCCTCAACGTGGCCGTGTGGGCGTATTTGTCCGAGATCTTCCCGCTGCACATGCGCGGCTTTGGCATGAGCGTCTCGGTGTTCGCGCTGTGGATTACCAACGGCTTCCTGTCGCTCGTCGACGCGGTCGGCGTTCTCGCGCTGCGTGCCCGAGACTCGCGGTCGCACCCTCGAGGCGTTCGAGGAAGACGTACGCACCGGCGCGCTCTACATCCAGAAGTAGCCCGCTGCGCAAACTGCTCCCTCCCCGGTTGGGGGAGGGAGCAGTTTTGATTCCGGATCCGAATCGGTAGGAGCGGGCGTCCTCGAGTGCCGGGCTCACCCGCGGATCCGGCGTGACCCGATCGATGCGCGGCTTCGCGCCCTTCTGCGCGCGCCCAGACCACGAATCCGATCGCGGTGAAGACACCATAAAAGACGTACATGAACCCGGTCGCGTAGTAGCCCGAGTTGAACACCAGCGGCACCCCACGACGTCGACGGCGATCCAGATCAGCCAGAACTCCGTCCACCCCTTCGCCATGCCGTAGCTTGCGATCGGCGAGGCGACAAAGGTCCAGGCGTCGGCCCATACCGGGTCCCACGACCCCAGCGCGCGAAACAGCGGGGTCAGCGCGATCGTGCCGAGCACGAGCACGAGCACGAGCACGAGCACGAGCGTGAGCATCTGAGCACTGGCGGGTCTCGGGTCGCGGACTTTGACGGCCGAGTCGGAACTTCACCGACCCCGGGAGCACGCGTGTAGTAGCCACGGTCGCGGCTTCTGGTCGAGGTCGTCGAGCTCAGCCTGGTTGATTTGGGCTGGAAGGCCGTGGCGTCGGGCCATTTCTCGCGTGATGTCGAGTTGGAGGGCGGCATCGTATCGAGTGGGCATGCCCCCAGGTACGCGGGTGGCGATGTGATCCAGCGCAGCGGTGCCCGGTGCGCTGGATCACAAATGCCTAGAGCGCGGCATTGGCGTCGCGCAGTACCTTCGCGGCGACCTCGAGGCCTTCGATGCGGCCGAGCGAGACGTCCTCGTGCTCGATGTTGACCCACATGTTGGGGTTGACGTCGCGCAGGGCGCGCAGGAAGTCCGTCCAGAACGCGGTATCGTGGCCGCGGCCGAGCGCCACGAAATCCCACGCCGACTGTTTAGGCCACTCGTTCGCCCACTCGTCGCCGCCCAAGTTAGTGCGCGGCTCCTCGGGGGAGAGGCGACGGAATGAGTTGTCGAGCACGCCGTTGATGCTCGCCCACTCGGGGTTCACGCGCACGTCCTTCGCTGCGGCGTGGAACACGAGCTCGCCGAGGTGGCGCACCACGGCGACGGGGTCCATCTGCTGCCAGAACAGGTGCGACGCATCGAGCTCGACGCCCACGTGCGTGGCGCCGGTGAGCTCGATGAGCTTGTGCACGTCTGCCGAGTTGAACACGAGGTTCTGCGGGTGCAGCTCGAGCGCAACCTTGACGCCGTGCTCGGCTGCGAACCGGTCCATCTCGCGCCAGAACGTCGCAGCGACGTCCCACTGGTGGTCGAGTACGTCGAGCGCGGCCGAGTTCCAGGCGTTCACCACCCAGTTCACAGTGGTGGCCCCGGGCTCGCCGCCTGGCAGGCCCGACATCGTGACGACACGATCCTGCCCGAGCCGCTCGGCGAGCTGGATCGAGCGGCGCACGTCGCCAGCGTGCGCGTCGCCGGTAGCACGCTTGGGGTGCAGCGGGTTGCCGTTGCAGTTAAGGCCCGCGAGGCTCACGCCGGTGCCCTCAAAGAGGCCGAGGAAGTCGTCGCGGGCGGTGTCTGAGACGAGGATGTCGTCGTAGCTCGGAATATGGAGCGAGGGCAGGAATCCGCCCGAGTTGAGCTCGATGCCGCTGAGTCCAAGGCGCTTCACGACCTCGATGGCCTCGGGGAGGCTGCGGTCGTGCAGTATCGTGTTGTAGACGCCGAGTTTCATGATGTGTGCTCTTCTCTGATTTGAATTCTTATCGTCATTCCGCGGGGTGCGGTTAGACCGCGACCGTCACGCCGCCCAGAGTCGCCGACTTGGCGACAGCGGCGAGAAACTCCATGTTGTGCACGCCGTCTTCGAACGAGCGGCAGCGCGGCAGCGACTCGGCCTCGGGCAGCCCCGCAACCTCCTCGAGGAACGCGCGCACCTGGTGCACGAAGAGATCGTTCTGGCCGATGCCCACGCCCGGAGCATCCATGGCCCAGCCGCCCGCGTAGTGCGGGTGCACGGGGCCGAGCGCGACCGTGCGGTAGCCGGCGAGGTCGACCTGTTCGTCGTGCAGCATAACCTCGACCTGACTGGGGTTCGTCTGGTTCCAGCGGGCCGCGCCCTTCGAGCCGAAGATCTCGATCGAGAGGTCGTTCGGGTGGCCGGCCGCGACGCGGGAGACCTCGAGCGTGCCGACGCAGCGCTCGAACTCGGCGTTGAACGTCGCGTAGTCGTCGTTGGTGACGGGCGCAGTCTCATCGCTCACGTTTCCGCGGGTGTGGCCCACGACCCGGCCGAGGGGCTTGGGGCGCTCGGTGATCGAGGTGCGGAACCGGCCGCCCGAGACGTTGACGACGTCGCCGCACAGGTACTCGGCGATGTAGCTCAGGTGGCTGCCGACGTCGCCTAGTACTACAGTTGCGTTTATTTTCGGTGTTGTCGGCGGTTTAATCGGACTTTGGTCGTGAATCCTGTTAATCATGACGGGTGAGTGATGATATTTGGGTGGCAGAGATACAGGAATGGGCTGATGGCCTATGTGAAATCGGGGATCTGATCGGGGGTGAGTTCGCGCGCACCGAGCCGCGGAATAACGCTGTCAGCTACATCCGCGGGCTGCTCTCAGATGAGGAGCGGAAGAATTCCTGGACCCTGTCTGAGCGGGCTGGTCAGGGCACACCGGACGGGATGCAACGGCTACTCTCGACCACGGACTGGGACCCGGACGCGGTGCGTGACGCCCTGTTCGACT
>Ga0307486_1002370_pt1 | contig 13163 bp, 12 predicted proteins | sample CBIW02metaG_FD_203663 | JGI IMG/M metagenome (GOLD analysis project Ga0307486, IMG submission 203663) | Sea-ice brine microbial communities from Beaufort Sea near Barrow, Alaska, United States - CBIW 0.2 | ecosystem: Environmental > Aquatic > Marine > Coastal | place: USA: Alaska | collected... | reverse complement strand
CTTCGGGAAACCGAAGAATGGACCAAAAATTGCTGGCTCTGGATGTACCGCGGGGCCTGGCAGGAATTTGAAACCCATGAGATTGAAATGGCCGTACCACTTTCGCCACAGGAAGTAGAAAGAAAAAAGATCGCCATATTTCAACATCAATCACAAAAAGACCGCCCTGTATTTCCGGGAGACGATGAAAGGGAATTCTGGAAAAGGGCCCAGGAAAGAAACCGCGAAACCGCAATGAATTACGATAAATTAGGATTGGCAAATTACGAAGCCATGGAAGCCTTTGTGAGGTGGAAGTTTTAGGCTATAATGATCAATAAACCGTATTAATCATCAGAACTTTAGCTCTAAGGATTTTCAAGTAATTTAGATTTTAAATTTGACCAGGAAATATTTGCGCAAAATTTTACTTGCTTCCGTGGCAATTAGCTTTATAGAGGTGTCAATGCAAAAACGTGTGATTAACATAAAAGGCATAAATTCCATCGGAAAGTACAACCACAGTTATTAATACAAATGGTTATGGGATAATTTCTCGCCAATAACGGGAGAAAGTTTTTGTATAACCATAGATAATGTCTGGAAAGAGCTTTTTAAAATTGATAACTCTTTAAAGTATCCATTAACTAAAATTCAAGATGTTCTAATTTTAAATTTTGTTCAACATTTACAATGAATTTATTAACTCTTATGTTTCTATTTTTTATGATTGAGAGATAAATTACCAACAAAATTTTTTTATGCGAAATTTTTTACTTTTACAAATCTTATTTTTAATAGGATTTAATTTCTCCCTTCTAGCTCAAAAGATCAATAGCTCGTATCGGTTACAAATACAAAAAGCTTCTTCTACTTTAGAAATTGATGGAAAAATGGACGAACAGGCCTGGCTTGATGCAGATGTTGCTTCAGATTTTTATATGATTCTCCCCATTGATACTAGCTATGCAGAAGTACATACAGATGTAAGGATGACTTATGACGATAAAAATCTTTACATATTTGTAATCAACCACCATGGAATCCCCGGCCCCTATATGGTAGAGTCATTAAGACGGGATTTTGCATTTACCAAAAATGATAACTTTCTTATGTTTATGGATCCATTTGATGATCAAACCAATGGCTTTTCGTTTGGAGCCAATGCAGCTGGAGCACAATGGGATGGCATAATGTACAATGGCGGATCTGTGGATCTTAGCTGGGATAACAAATGGGTATCTTCTGTCCAAAATTATGAGAACAGGTGGACGTTTGAAGCAGCTATTCCATTTAAATCCATTAGATATAAGAAAGGAATTAAGGAATGGGGAATTAATTTTGGCAGAAATGATCTTAAAACTACTGAAAAATCCAGTTGGGCTCCTGTTCCCAGACAATTTCCCTCAGCTTCCTTGGCTTATACAGGCACCTTGGTTTGGAACAATCCACCCCCATCTGCAGGATCTAATATTTCACTGATTCCTTATGCTTTGGCGGGAATAAGAAATGATTTTAATCTGGAGGACGGGGTAGAAACCAGGCTGAAGGTAGGAATAGATGCTAAAATAGCCCTTGGATCCTCCCTAAATTTGGATCTAACAGTAAATCCGGATTATTCCCAGGTAGAAATTGATCGGCAGGTTACCAATTTGGATAGATTTGAGCTATTTTATCCTGAAAGAAGGCAGTTTTTCCTTGAAAATGGGGATTTATTTGCCAACTTCGGCTATGAAAACATTAGACCTTTTTTTTCACGTCGTATAGGCCTCAATGCCCCTATTGATTTTGGGGCACGTCTTAGTGGGAAAATAAATAAAGACTGGAGAATAAGTGCTATGAATGTTCAAACTGCCCAGGTAGAAAACATAGATCTTCCCGCCCAAAATTTCTCTGTGGTAGGAATCCAAAGACAAATTTTCTCTCGATCCAATATCAGCGCAATTTTCATAAACAAACAATCAATAAATTATACTCCCAATTCTGAATCGGATAATTATTCCCAATACAACAGAAATCTTGGATTAGAGTATAATCTTGCTTCCTCCAATAATATATGGACTGGCAAGGCAATGATCCTTAAATCATTTAGCCCCAATGCTTCTGAACAGAGTCTGGTTCACGCTGCCAATTTAAAGTATACTGGTAGCAACCTTATCTGGAATTGGAGGCATGAGTATGTATCCGAAAACTATAGAGCAGAGGTTGGTTATGTTCCTCGTACAGGTTATTACAAGATTAACCCAAGCATAGGGTACCTGTTTTTTCCAAAGGGCAAGTACATCCTGAATCATGGACCGCAGGCAAATACGATGCTGTTTTTTGACAAAGAATGGAAACAGACCGAGAACCTGAATTTGTTGGAGTACAATATTAGATTTCGCAGCCATAGCTTATTTACTGCCTGGGTAGGACATGATAATATAGAGTTACAACAACCTTTTGATCCCACTAATTTCCATGGACTTACCATCGCCGAAGGAACTAAGCATAAATGGTACGGTTGGGGTGCTAAATTTGTTTCCAAACCACAAAGCCTGTTTACTTATACGCTTTCCTCCAGATTTGGTGGGTATTATGCGAATGGATCTATGATGAATTTAACTGGAGAAATGGGTTATCGATTCCAACCCTATGTAGGGATTACAATCAATGCCACTAATAGTGATCTTCGCCTGCCAGAACCCTGGGGCCATACCAATTTATGGCTTGTTGGACCGCAGTTGGATGTTACCTTAACAAATAAAGTTTTTCTCACCGCATTTGCTCAATACAATGAACAATTGGATAATCTCAATTTAAATGTACGTTTTCAGTGGCGCTTTAAGCCTGCTTCGGATCTATTTATTGTTTACACAGATAACTATATCCCTTATCCTATCAATGTACAGAACAGGGCCCTGGTGATAAAATTTACTTATTGGTGGAATTTGTAATGGCAATAGGAGATAATTTAAATGACAACCTATTGTATTGTTGGTTCAAATGGTCTTATAATGTAACCGGAAAATACCAATGTAGTAAAATCGGCAATTAAGAATGGGTTAAATATAATATTTAGTTAAAGGCCAATCGATATGGGGATTTTAAAAGCTTCACTAACAGACCTATTTCCTTTAAAGGGAATTCATTCAACTATTTTATTGTTAACGATCTCATGTAGACGGTGAATTTTGTTGCAATGGAGAAACCAATAAATGGAATTTTTAAATATGATGAAACATTCTTGAGAAAAGAGTTTTTTTTTTAAAATAGAGGATTTATTTCCTTTCCTGTTTTGAAGGATTGAGCTTTACCTAAATAGGCCTTGCTGAAAAAGCATTTTGATTTATGCTATAATGAGATTTAATTTTGTTGGATATTGAATTTTATAATGGTTATTTTTCAAAAACAGCTTGAAAATAAGGCGATTTAAAACGAGCCAAAAATATTCCTTGCTTAGCTTTATGTTCCCGGAAAACAAATGTGTACGGTTTTCGGCAATTAAGGATGTATTAAAGATGGAAAATAAGGATGTATGATTTTGAGTCCAATTTAGGTTAATTTTCTTAGTAGCAAATATGATTTTTCGGTGTTCCACGCGATAGCTTTTACTGCTTAATTTTATGATCTCACAACGGTATAATATTCGATCCAACAATGCTGTTGTTAGCACATCATCCTTAGGCACATCGGCCCATTGTTGAGGGGTTTTATTGCTGGTAATGATCAGTGAGGTTCTATCGTGGAGTTCATTGATGAGACTAAAAAATGCTACCCCATCCTGCTGTGTCACAAGGAACATCATAATATCATCAATGACCAGCAGGTGTGCCTTGAGAATACGTTTGTATTGAGCTGCAGCAGTTCTTGTAACATCTTTGAGCTTCAATATTTTTGTCAACTCCTCCATGCTCTTAAAATAGGCGCTCAAAACCCCATCTTTATATAGGAAATTTACTTTCTCAGCAAGCCCTAAATAAACCTAAAGTTGCGTTTATAGGTTGAATTCAAGAATTGAGAAAGAATAGTTCCTCAAAAATTATTTCTTATTTTAGATAATTTAAGAGTGCCTCATAGCGAGGTTGTAAAGGGATGGATTGAAGAAAATAATGAAAAAAATAGAGCTCTTTTTCTTGCACGCCTATTCACCAGAAAAAGAACCCGATGAATATTTTAATTGTGGTTTAAAACAGGAGTTATCAAACAAACCATGGATCAAAAAATAAAGGGAAATTAAAAGAAAACATGGAAAATCATATGAGTATTTTAAGTCAAAATCCAGAAAAGGTAATGAAATATTTCAAACATAATGATATCAAATATGAATCGTAAAACAAAATATAATAATATGTCAATTTTAGAAGTAGCTAAAAATTTAATTTATCTATTAAATAATTTAAAAAAAATTCTAAAAGTATTTGTTTTTTTTTAAAAAAAATTATTACTTTGTAGTATATTTGTTTTTAAAGTAATTTATAAAGAGAGTTCTGATAAATTAACAAATAAGTTTCGGTCGAATTTTTATATTATCTCTATTGAAAAAAACAAAGCTGTGAGACATAAAGCTGAATACATTTAAACTTTTATGAATGATAATATAATTGGTATTGATATTGGAGGAACCAAAATCAATATAGGGGTTGTGCAGGATTCGAAAGTTATTGAGGAGTTAATTTTCCCTACTTCGGCGGCTGCACCTAAGGAACAAATAATCAAAGAAATTATTCAGGGTATAGAAAAAGTTTGCGGTTCCGGTTTTTCAGGAATTGGAATCGGAGTGCCGGGACTTGTAGATGAAGAGAAAGGAATTATTTATGATCTCTGGAATATACCTTCCTGGAACGAAGTCCATTTAAAAAAGCATCTGGAGGATCATTTTAAAAAACCGGTAAGAATTACTAATGATGCAAATACTTTTGCCCTGGGTGAGAAAAAATATGGAAAGGGAAAAGCATATAAAAACCTTGTAGGGATTACATTGGGTACCGGTTTTGGAACAGGGATCATAATAAATCATGAGCTTTATTCCGGAACGCTTTCAAGTGCCGGCGAGCTTGCCGATATTCCTTATTTGGATAAAACAATTGAAGATTTTTGCAGCGGAAAGTTCTTTCTGTCTCACTTTGGCATGGAAGGCAGAGAAGTTCATGAAATGGCTCAAAAGGGAAATTCTGATGCTTTAAAAATATTCGATGAATACGGGGCTCATCTTGGAAATGCCATGAGAATAATCATCAATGTCCTTTCTCCTGAAGCTGTTTTCTTTGGCGGATCGGTTAGCAAATCATTCTCGTTTTTTGAAAATTCCCTTAAAAAGAAGATTGATTCTTTTCCTTTTAAAAGGGTTAGCAAGAAACTGATCATAGCACCTTCAGAAACAATTAATGTTTCCATTCTAGGGTCTGCGGCATTAATAAATATACCAAAACAGGAACAAAAAGTGATCTAAAATTATCTGTAATTTAAAAATAAAAAAAATGAGACCTTATATACTCGCAGAAACCAATTGGAAAGCTATAAAAAAGCTTGATGTTGAAGTGGCAGTCTTGCCTTGGGGTGCTACCGAAGCACATAATTACCATTTGCCTTATGCAACAGATAATTTTCAAATAGAAGCTATTGCAGCTGAAGCCGGAAAGCGCGCATGGGAACTTGGAACAAAAGCGATGATTCTTCCCAATATCCCATTCGGAGTAAATACGGGCCAGGCAGATATTGACATGGATATCAATTTGAATCCCAGTACCCAATTTGTTATCCTTTCTGATGTTATTGAAGTGCTGAACCGGCAGGGAATTTTTAAATTGATCCTGCTCAATGGCCATGGAGGAAATAATTTTAAACCTCTCTTAAGGGAATTGGGATTGAAATTCCCTAAAATGCTTCTTGTAACGACTAGTTTTTTTCAAATAGTTGATAAATCCGCCTTTTTTGAAGAATCCGGAGATCATGCTGACGAAATGGAAACCAGCCTGATGCTGCATTTAAGGCCTGATCTGGTATTGCCTTTGGAGGAAGCAGGATTAGGAAAAGAGCGAAAATCCAGAATAAGAGGAATACGTGAAGGCTGGGCCTGGTCTGAAAGAAAATGGTCTATGGTAACCGTGGATACCGGAATAGGAAATCCCAAAAAAGCCACAAAAGAAAAGGGCGAAAAATTCTTTGCCGCTGTTGCTCAAAAATTAGCGGGATTGATCACAGACATCGCCCAAACTGAAATAGAAAACCGGTATGCAAAATAAGTCGTATAATTTTGTCAATAATCAGCCTTTAGCTTGAAAATCAGATTTTGCTATAAGAGTCAAGGAATCCAAGATATTTGATCAAAGTATCCATTGCAGAGCGTAATTTGACAAAATTCTGTGTAGTTTGAATTGTCCCGATAACTTTGGTTTGATCTTTATATTGCAGATGTCACCTCTTGATATGTTGTTGTCTCGTGTTTAGTACCAGGGAAAGGTGAAGATAATTATATTTTGTCCTATTCCTGGAAGATAGCTGTTAAAAACCAGAACATTACTAAAGGATTGATTTTTCATTCAGACCAAGGTGTCCAATATGTCAGTGAAAAGTTTGCCAATTTCTTAGATTCATACAACCTTATAGAAAGGGGAATTGCTGAGACAATGCAGTGGCTGAAGGCCTCTTCAAAACCTTGAAAACAGAGCAAATTTATGGAAATAAACTGATCACCAAAGAACAGATGAAACTCGATTTATTTGATAACATAGAAATTTGGTATAAATAAGAAACGAAGACATTCAGCCATAGGAAACAAAACAATAGAAGAATTTTGGAAGCATAAAATAAATCTTAAAAATGTAGCTTAAATTTTTGTCCGGATTTTAATTGCAAGTCAAATTTCATATGTCTTTTTATCCGCCTTTATTGCGTTCAAAAACCATCAAGAAAATTATGGTTGGATACAAATTATTCACCAGCCCGCAACGAGTCATTACCCTGGAACAGGCTGCTAAAACAATCCGAAATCAATCAAATATTCAATATACCAATCATTGATTATGGAGAAAAAATGCACCCTAAAAGACCTTGCCAAGATATTGAACCTTGCAGTTTCAACTGTTTCCAAGGCAATAAACAATAGTCCGGAAATTAGCAAATTAACCAAAATCAAGGTGCAAAATACCGCCCTACTATATAATTACACCCCCAATAAATCTGCTCAAAACTTAAAATCTAAAAGAACCAAAACAATAGGAGTCATAGTCCCCGACCTACTTTCTCATTTTTTTGCAATGGCAATTCATGGGATTGAAACTGAAGCTGACTCAAAAGGATACAAAATAATAATTTGTTTATCTAACGAGTCCAAGGAAAAAGAATCGGAGAGTATTAAGACCTTGATAAACGGAAGTGTAGATGGACTAATTATTTCTTTATCTAAGGAGACACAAATTACCGGGGATTACAGGCACTTTGAAGAAGCTCTTAAATACAATTTTCCAATTGTTCTTTTTGACCGTACTTTCGAGAGGATGATTTGCGATAAAATTAGCATTAATGATCAACTTGCAGCAAAAAAAGCTACAGAACATTTACTAAAAACAGGTTGCAGAAATATTATTTTCCTCTCTACAATTTCCGGTACTAGCGTGGGAGAAAAAAAAAAGGAAGATTGGTTATATAGATGGCCTTAAAAATACAGGAATGAAAAGCTGTATTCTGAATATAGAAAATTACAATTCCTTTGAAAAATTATTACTGCAGCAATTGCAAAATATTAAAGTAGACGGAATCGTAGCTGCAGATGAATTGTCAGCAATTTCAACAATAAAATATGCGCTTAAAAACTCCTTTAAGATCCCTGAGGATATCTCTGTCATTGGATTTACCAATGGAGTTCTATCTGAAAATTATGTGCCCTCCCTTACTGTGGTGGACCAACAGGCTACAGCACAAGGGACAATAGCTGCCGAAACCCTGATCAAACGACTGGACAAACAAATTCTTAATGGCCCGATTCAACACATCTTAAAAACTTCCATAATACAAAGGCAATCTACATTTCCTTTACTTCTTTCTGAAGTAAAGGAAATGTAGATTGCCTTGTACAATTAAAATAGCCTATTCCCAGTTTTCATATTCTTCTTGTATCACTTGATCCTTTTCTATTAATTGTAATATGTGGGAAACTGGATAATTTCCAAAATATGGCATAAAGTGCAACCAAAATAATCATCACCAGAAGTCTTTCTAGATACGAATTAAACTGAATACAAAAAGATTTATAGCTATAAAAAGGAAACTATGAAAAATAACAAAACAAGATTTTTATTGTGAGAATAAATATCACTTGAATGCTTATTAATAATTTTAGCCAATTGTTAAATAATTTCCCTGATTTTTATGTATCCTAGACAAATCCTAGCATTACTTTATTATTGGGTAACCTATCAGTTTTTGCTGGAGAGTTTCATCCCATAAAAAATGACACCACTAAATCCAAAAAGAAATCGGTGGGAGTTACCTTTAACTAGGTGGCTTTTGTAAACTGGAACGCCGGAGGAAATAATTCAATCTCAGCATAATTTTTCGGTAATTATCAAAAACACCTCTTATCCTGGAAAAGCAATGCTTCTTTAAGATTTGGTCTGAATGCATAAAAAGACAGAGATCTAAGAAAAACTGAAGACCTACTTTTATTCAATTCTACTTTTGGATATCGACGGGATTCTACTTCCAGTTTTCGATATTCGGCAAAATTTAATTTTAATACACAATTTGCAAACGGATACAAATATCCAAATACAGAGAAACCAATTTCTAAATTTATGGCCCCGGCTTTCGCTTTTTTGGGAATAGGCACGGAATATTCAGCACCCAACGAAGACTTAATTGTTTATCTCTCACCTGTCACCCAAAAATCGACATTTGTATTTGATCAGACTTTTGCAAATAAAGGAATGTACGGGGTTACTCCTGCTGTGCGTGATGAGGAAGGGAATATTATTTTTTACAGGTGAAAGGGTAATACTGAATTTGAAGTTTTGCTGACCAACGGTTTTAAAAAGGAGATTTTCACCAATGTAAATCTGGACAATGAGGTGAGCATTTATTCTGATTATTTAAATAAGTTTGGAAATGGGGATGTAGACTTGCAACTTAATTTAAATCTTGTGGTAAACGATTTTATCAAAGCAATATAGGTTCCCTTCGTGGATATGAAGATGATGTAAAGATCAAAAAGGATACAAATAATGATGGTGGACTTGAAACCCTGGGATCAAGGATTCAGTTTAAACAACTACTGGGAGTAGGAATGGTTTATGAGTTTTAATCCTGAAATGGTATCATAGGTCTGTGAAATTTCTATTTGGGGCAAACAAAATAACAATAATAGGGGATTCCTTAAATCCTTCACCAATGGTTACCATCTTTGTATCCTGTAAAATCTTCTTAGAACTACCAACCCCTCAGCACATTCCCCTTTATGCAGATACTCTCCAAATGAGACGCCCTGAAATGCGGGGAAAGCGCTTCATCGAAAAGATCTTGGACACAGGCCGAAAAGTTGATCCCTTCGTTGCGCTAATCCGCGAATCCCGAAAAAAGTCGGGAGCGAAACCGATCGACTGCAGGAAGCAACTTTATTCTGAGTTCACCGGATCCAACTCCTTTCATGCTTCGTACTTGCCGAGACCGGTTGGAACTTCACCCAATTGGTTTATCCACCTTCCTGACCCATTCTGCCCTATACCATTTTTTGAGAAATCAAAGGTCCGGAATTTAGAAATTAGCCGGCCTTGTAGACGACCCTTCCTAAAAGTTGGGATTTTTGGGCGGCCTATCCTAATTCTAAATTCCCGGTTAAAAGCATATCAAAAAATGGTAACAGCAGCCGGCTCTATGGGAAGTAAATCAAAACGGACATGGCTTCATTCAGTTCAACCTTCCTTTCTTCTTTCAACCTGAAAATCAAAAATGGAAAACGCTCCGGATATAAAAAGTAAATCATTGAAAAAGTGTTAAAAAACAGATTGGTGTACTTTGATGAAATTTGCTATTTTCATTCAACCCAATCGGCAATAAATACACCAATTCATACTATTAAATATCAAATTTTATTTCATCTGAAATTGATTTTTTTTCTTACCCGGGAAGAAATAATATGTATCTTAAATAATTGAATTTCAGGGGATTTCGATTGTTTATTTGAAACAAATTTTCGAATTCTAGCTTGTAAATAATGGTTGACATTTCTAAATTTTAAGGAGAATTTTTCATAGAAAAGAAGTTACCGATTACACGTGATTCTATCAAAAAAAACTCTATATAAAGTGAGTTTGTAAAACTAAGAGGGGAATAGCAAGAGGATAACACGCAGAGCGGTGTTAAGCATTCCTTTTTATTTTCATTAATCTGATTATCAATTAGTTATAAACTATTTAAATATTATTAAATTCTTGATTTGCGTCAAATGGCCTCATACCCCCTGTAAAATGGCAAGAATTTGCGTCAAACTCTAAAAAAAACGAAAAAATGGACGCTTTTATTAACATTCGGATCAAACGAGAATCGGCAAAACGTTTCCAGCAATTTTCCAAAACTCATTACAAAACGCATACGGATGCTATGGCAGGGATGCTGGATTTTTTCTTTTATAATGAGATTTCTCCAAAAGAAAATTTTGGACCCACCGGCAGGCGAATTGAAAATAGTCTGAAGAAAAGAATAAATGGAGTGATCGCAATAATGAAGGATATCGAAAAGACGCAAACCAAACCAACTGCCGGAATGTTAATGGCACTTCTGGAACAAGTGGAACCAAAAAAGAAACCCCTGATCCTGGAGAATAACAATTTCCGGGCAGATGCGCCACGGGCTCCGGAATCTTATAACAAAGATCGAACTTAAATTTTAAATAGAATGTACATCAGAAAAAGCTCTCAGAAATTGGCTGGGAATATAGAATATCCAATAAGTATTGATACTAACAGAACCAAGCAATGAAAGATTTTAAGCATCCATTCCTCGAGAGTATGAGTTCCCTGGAGAATAAAATAGATCAGCTAATGAAAGAAAATAAGGTCAGGCGAATCAAGGATCCTGAGTTTGTTATCCTTGACAATTCAGATTTTATGAAGATGTTCAGGATCAGTGCTAAAACTGCCCAAAACTGGAGGGATGAAGGGCTGATTGAATATGCACAGGTAAAAGGAAAAATTTACTATAAATTAAAAGATGTTCAGAAATTCCTGCAACGCCATAAAAAAAAATGACGCTCTGGAACAGCTCCTCAATGCCCAAGGAACTGTCTGTTCCAATTCAGTTGTTCATCGATGCCCAACAAAAATGCTATGCGAAAAAGCTCCGGTTCTTTTTATTGCTGAAGCTTCTTTACTCCTGCGGAAAAACCAGATTGGAAGAGGATGAACTTCTTTTTATAGAATTCATCGAGGAAATAAGATGCCGGAAAACAAGTCTTGGCTATATTGAGTTTTTACGTGAGAAAGGTTGGCTGTTTTTTAACCAAAGGACGGGATATTATCTGTTAAAATCTTTTGAAAGAATTCGCAGGGAAAACAACTGGGAGGTAGGCCTCGCCTTTCCAATAGACATTAATTCATATAAAAATATAAAAGCAGTTACAGGAGCCGTTATTTATGGATACCTCCATAAAGATTTCTGACGGAAATTAAAGCGGAAGAAAAGCGTACGATTAAAAGGCCGTACCTATCATTTTCTTTCTCCCAAATTCAACTATCAGGAAAAACCGGCTCCCGTTTCTGTTTTGGGTATTTGTAAGATTTTTAATATCTCCCCTTCCACGGCTACCAAATTAAAAAAGGAAGCGGTCAGGCATCAACTGTTATTTGTACAGAAAAATTACAGCGCCGGAATTCCGAATAAAAAAGCGATGGAATTGTGCATAAAGTACCAGGAGGCACCAAATACTATGGTTTTTCGAGATGGAGCAAACCGATTTCAACTAATTGACACGGTTTACCCTCTTTTCCACTTCAAAAAGCTGAAAAAACGGAAAACATATATACAGGCTATATAGAAATTTAAAAAAAAATAAAAAAAAACCAATTCAAACCAATGCAAGCGCAAGCGCTTTTGTTTGTTTTTGTTTATTTTCCCTTTTATTTTTTTGCCGAAACAACTTGTTTAGAACTCGTTCAACACTTGTTCAATAACCTGTATTGGTACTTGTTCAATTTTTGGTGATGTGGGACGGTAAATCTTCATTTTTGGGACTGTACAATCCCACAGTCCCAAAACCGGTGGCCAAGTGGAACAGTTACGATAAAAGTTGGGACTTTTATTTGCCAAGTATCTCGCGCAAAATACTTGACATTTTTAGAATTCACCCAAACTCAAAGGGGATATACAGGGATTATCATATTGTTTCCCCTATCCGCCCATTATGGACGAAAACAAAAAATAAAAATAGGCCTCCTCTAACTCTTTTTTCTCTCACCAATTTCGTTCTCAAGGCTTCTATGTCTTCGATTTCCCTTCCCACTTTTTGTCTACCACCTTTATACCAAACTGGCCACTGGCCATTGGTACAAACTGGTAGAGGAATCAGGGTTTAAGGCATTCCATATTGTTGCAAAATCTATCACATTAAGTTATAAATCAATTTTAAATTACTTTATAAACAGAAGTATAAATGCATAGGCAGAATCATTTAATGCAAAAATTAAAGCCTTTAGATCACAATTTAGGGGAGTGAAAAATATAGAATTTTTCCTCTACAGATTGACCAATATATTTGCTTAGTCCACAACTTTTTGACTTGATCCCAACAATTGTTCTTGATCCGTTTTGAACTTCAATTTTCCTTATGTAGATCTTAAGGTAATAGAAGTATAGAAAATAATTTATTTTTTAAAAAGATTTCCCAGACTTTCCAAAGCTCTTATTTATTTAAAAAATATTAAAAAGGAGATGACAAAAGAAAAATATCAATATTATGACAGTGGTAAACATAGTATTTGATATTCAATAAAAGTAATTGATGTCAATTAAAATTAGAAAGCGAAAAAAACTTTATTCTGTACTTATTCTGTACTATGCAAAATAAAAAAAAGCCTCACATTTCTGTGAAGCCTTGATTTTCCTAGTGGCGGGAACTGGACTCGAACCAGCGACCTTCGGGTTATGAGTGTTTTACCATCTATCATCAGAATTATACAAATACGCTGAAACACTATGTTTTCACTACACTTTAA
>Ga0307486_1002369_pt1 | contig 13164 bp, 10 predicted proteins | sample CBIW02metaG_FD_203663 | JGI IMG/M metagenome (GOLD analysis project Ga0307486, IMG submission 203663) | Sea-ice brine microbial communities from Beaufort Sea near Barrow, Alaska, United States - CBIW 0.2 | ecosystem: Environmental > Aquatic > Marine > Coastal | place: USA: Alaska | collected... | reverse complement strand
ACGGCATTCCTGGCGTCCAACAAGGTGGCGCACAAGGCCAAGGCCCGCCTGCTGATGCAAAAGGTCGTCGACGCGTCCCGCACCCGGCTGACCGCCCGCCAGCAGCGCGACACCCAGCGTCGCAAGAACGCCCTGGAGTCCAGCGCCTTGCCGGCCAAGCTGGCCGACTGTCGCAGCAATGACGTCGAGCGCTCCGAGCTGTTCATCGTGGAGGGCGACTCGGCCCTGGGCACCGCCAAGGCTGCGCGTGATTCTGAGTTCCAGGCATTGCTGCCCATTCGCGGCAAGATCCTGAACGTCCAGCGGGCCACCATCGCCGACATGCTCAAGAACGTCGAGTGCTCCTCGATCATTCAGGTCGTCGGCGCCGGTTCAGGTCGCACCTTCGAGCTGACGAACGCACGGTATGGGCGCATCATCTTTATGGCCGATGCCGACTCTGACGGTGCACACATCCGTTGTCTGCTGGCCACCTTGTTCTACCGATACATGCGACCCCTGCTTGAGGAGGGTCGGGTCTACACCGCTGTGCCGCCACTGCACCGCATTGAGTTGTCCAGCCCCAAGAAGAACCAAGACAAGTACACGTACACGTATTCAGATGCTGAGCTGCAGCGCAAGTTGGCCGAGCTCAAGCGCAAGAACGTGTCGTGGAAGGACCCGGTGCAGCGATACAAGGGTCTGGGCGAGATGGACGCCGATCAGTTGGCCGAGACCACCATGGAACCGCGCCACCGGACGCTACGGCGCCTCACGGTCGACGATGCGGCCGAGGCTGACGAGGTGTTCGAGCTCCTGATGGGCAATGATGTGCCTCCGCGCAAGGAGTTCATCGTCCAGGGCGCCTATGAGATCGACGTCGACAACATCGACGTGTGAGTCGAGCTCAGACCACAGGTTGCAGCAGGCCGGTGTCGACGTCGTAGACGAAGCCGCCGACGATGACGTCGGTGCCGATGAGCGGGTGACTGGTCACACGATGCACGTCGGCGAGCACGGTGGCTTCGGGGTCAACGATCGCACCGATCGTCATCCATGAAGCATCGGTGTCTGCGTACTCCCCGACGCGTTCCTTGAGCTCGTCCTCGGTCGATGAGGACATGGCACAGCGGGTGTGCTCCACGACCAGCACGCGCTTGACCTTCAGCAGAGCGACGCCCAGCACAATGGCCACCAAAACCTGGTCGGTCACGCGGCCACCGGGGTTGCGCAAGATCTTGGCATCACCTGCCTCGAGTCCGATCATCCGCAGCGGGTCAATGCGCGAGTCCATACAGGTCACCATCAGCACGCCGGCGCGGGCGAAGCCGTCGAAGCCGGACAGCGCGAAGTCGTCGGCAAAGTGGCGGTTGGCGTCGAGCAGATCATCGAAATCGTTCACAGTTGCCAGATTATCGCGACGGGGTTGGACGAGTGCGCAGCAGGACCAGTCCGAGTACCGCGGCGATCATGGCGCACACGGCCGCGCCGAGGAACACCGCATGCAATTGAGCGATGCCGGCATCGCGAACGGCATCGCGGTAGGCCTCGCACAACGCTGCCTGACCGTCGCAGAGCTGCTCGGCCGGTGGAATTGCTTCAGAGGCTGCGAAGAAGGCCCGTAGGCCGATCGTGGTGAGCGCCGAGATGCCCAGGAGCATGCCGACCATGCGCGCCACGATCAGCAGCGCCGACGCCACACCGTGGACGGCATCGGCCGTGTACTCCAGCAGGACGGCGTTGACAGGTGCGATGACAAGACCGAACCCGAGGCCGGCCACGACGAGGGAGATCGTCTCGTAGCCGCTGCTCAGGGACGTCGCATCCCACGTGGACATGTGCCAGAACGCGGCAGCGCTCATGGTCATGGCGCCTGCGGTCAACCAGCTTGCGGGGAGGCGACGCAGCAGATACCCGCCCAGCACGGCGCCGACTGGCAGAGCGATCAGGAACCGCACCAGCACCAGGGCGGCGTCGAGTTGGGAGTCGCGGTAGATCGTGAGGCGGGCAAAGAACGGAATGTCGACGAGCGCAGCGATCAGCGCAGCCCCGACGAAGAACGACACAGCCAGGGCGCCCCACGCCCGGCGATCGGCGAGGGCGCCACGCGGGATCAGGGGAACCCGCGCATGGCGCTGACGCCACCAGAACCCGCCGAGCGCGAGACCGGCTAGTGGCAACAGGTACGGGGCCGTGGGGGAGATGGCAGCTGTTTCGGGCTCGGCCGAGGCGAAGGTGATGATCACAGCACCCAGGGCGATGGTGAGGAAGGTGGCGCCGAGCAGGTCGGTTTCGTGAGCGATCTGACCCCAGCCACGCCAACCGATGATCGGCCGCTGGGCGAACACTTCGCGCACGACGAACAGTGCGAGGACGCCGAACGTGACCAGCGCGAGCGGTGTGAGCCAGCGAGACTCGCCTGTGACCGGGATGTAGGCCAGGCCGGTGGTGATGCCGTCAGTGAGTCGGCGTGACGACAGCATGACCAGCGACAGACCCACCAGGCTCACGATCGCGAGTGCGGCACCTGGCCAGTCGAACCGCGTACGGGCCGGAGCTGACGGTGGCTCGACGGGACGGGTGCGCAGCATCGCCGCGGCCAACACCAGACCGACGGCGCAGTTGATCCAGAAGATGTCACGCCACGTGCCGAACGCAAGAACGACGGCGCCGTACAACGGTCCTAGGACGCTCCCGAGTTCTTGGACCGCGCCGACGATGCCAAGGGGCAGACCACGCTTGTGCGGGGGCCACAGATCGGCGACCAGCGCGAGAGTCGGCGGGATCAACCCGCCACCGCCGACACCCTGGATCAGCCGGCCGATCACGACCGTGTCGAGGTTGTACGCGGCTGCCGTGACCAGCGAGCCAACGGCGAACACCACGAGCGAGCCCAACAGCACCGGCACCCGTCCACGTAGGTCGGAGATCCGGCCAATCAGGGGGAGAACTCCGACGTACCCCAGCAGGAAGCCCGACACGATCGGGGCGGCTCGCTGGAGTTCGTCAACGCCCAGGCCGGCAGCGCTCATCATGTCCGGCAGTGCCAGCACCACGACGTACGTGTCAGCGGCAGCGAATGCGATGGCGACGGCCGCCAACCCCAGTAGCAGCCGGGACGAGCTGGGTATCGGCGTGGTCGATTCTGACCCGCCCGCAGGCGTGGAGTTCATCGCCGGCTACGGCTTGGTGATCTCGGAGTCGTCGTTGGAGGGCTGCAGCACGACGGTGTACTCCACGTCGGCAGCACCGGGATAGAACGGACCGGTGATGGTCGCGTCGGCCAAGGTGTCGTCCTCGGTCAGGCGGTAGACGACCTGGAACGTGCTGGCGGCATCGGCTGTGGGCAAGAAGCCGCTGATCACGCTCCCCGGGATGGTGCCGGAAATGGAGGTGAGGACGGTCTTGCCGTCGCGGGACTGGCCGTTCTCGGCCAGGTCATCGGTGGTGGTCAAGATCACGGCGAGGCCCTCACTCTCGGCGCCCAGCAGACCGGCCGGATCGGGGGCCTTCAGGGTGGCTGGATCAATCGCGAGGAAGATCGGCGTCAGTCCGGTCTTGGCGTAGACCTTGCCGTCGACCGCGACGACCTCGGCTTTCAAGGTGCTGCCGCCGACCACGACGTTGACGTCGCCGGTGAAGGCGGCATCGGCAAGGGTCGCGCCCTGATAGCCGCGGCCCGAGGCTGACAACAGCCCTGTGACGCCTGAGGGAAGCTGATCGGTGGTCAGCGAGATATCCAGGGCAGGGGCATCGGTGATGGCCTGCTGTGCGGCGGTCAGACGTGCTGTCAAAGCGGAGGTGTCCTTCGTGCCGTTCTGCTGTTCGGTGGAGTCGCTTCCACTACAGCCCGAGACGGCAAGCACAACGACGGTCAGGGCGAAGGCCACATAGCGAATACGCACAGGTTCAGTCTTGCACGATGCTGGGGCCCGCGGGCGGTCCAGCGACGGCCAGGATCGGCTGCGCCGCTGCGATGCCGGAGCCATCTCGTCGCTCATCAGGCTCGGGAAGGTCGATGGGGGAGCCGCTGGTGGCGCACGCCATCGGCGCGCCGGCTCCGACCCACGCGAAGATCAGTCCGTCATCACCCTTGTGGAGCCGCTGGCAGCGCACGCCACCGGTCGCGCGTCCCTTGGCCGGGTAGATCGACAGTGGGCTCACCTTGACCGCACCGTTCTGGGTGCCCGGTAGCGCGTCTCCGGATCCGGCGACCGTGACGATGTAGGCGGACTCGATGTCGGCGACTGCGCCGAAGGCGATCACCTTGGCACCGGGAGTGAGTTTGACACCGGCCACGCCGCCGCCGCCTCGTCCCTGGGGGCGAACGCCATCGGCTGAGAAGTGCAGCAACTGGGCATCGGAGGTGATGAACGCGAACTCTTCGTTGCCGGTCGTGAGCGATGCGACGCCGACCACCTGGTCACCGTCGGCGAGTGCGATGACATCCCACTCTTCGCCACGTAGATGATCGGGTTTGACCCGCTTGACCACGCCATGACGGGTGCCGAGCGCAATGCCGGGTCCATCGTCAGCCAACGACATCAGGGCAAGCGGTGTGGTGCCAGCCAGGTCAATGATCTCCCCGACCGGTACGCCGCCTTGCAGATTGGGCGACTGGGCCGTTCCGGGCAGCCCCGGGAGGTCGAGCACCTGGATGCGTCGCACCGTGCCGTTCGAGGTGACGAGTCCGACCTCGCCACGAGCCGTCGTGCGGACCGCAGACACGAGGGTGTCGTGTTTGACCCGGCCCCCAACCTCACCCAGGGGGGAGTCGTCGCTCGTGCGGGCCAGCAGGCCCGTGGCTGACAGCAGTGCCCAGCACGGATCATCGGCCACCTCAACCGATGCGGTGGCAGTGACGGTCTGCCCGGCCGATTCCAACAGGACGGTACGACGCGGTGTGCCAAATTTCTGGGCCACCTCGGTGAGCTCATCGGAGACGACTGTTCGCAGCACCGCGTCATCGGCCAAGATCTCGTCGAGCCGTTCGATGGTGGCTCGCAACTGTTCGATCTCCTTCTCGATCTCGACCCGGTCAGTCCGGGTGAGGCGGCCAAGGGTCAGCTGCAAGATGTACTCGGCCTGCGGTTCAGTCAGGTCGAACACGGCGCTGAGCCGTTCCTTGGCCTCAGAGCGGTTGTCGCTGGAGCGGATGACGGCGATGACTTCGTCAATGTCGACGAGGGCCAGGAGTAGACCTTCGAGCAGGTGCAACCGGTCGGCAGCCTTGGCGCGGCGGAAGGTTGAGCGGCGCCGCACCACGTCGATGCGATGCTCGAGGTACACCTCGAGCATCTGCTTGAGTCCGAGCGTGCGGGGCTGTCCGTCGACCAGCGCCACGGCGTTGATGCCAAAGGATGTCTCCAGCGGCGTCGCTTTGTAGAGCTGTTCGAGAATGGCTTCAGGTACGAAGCCGTTCTTGATCTCGATCACCAGGTGCAGACCCTTGTGTCGATCCGTCAGGTTCTTGACGTCACTGATGCCCTGCAGCTTCTTGGCCTCGACCAGCTTCTTGATGGCCTCGATGATCTTCTCGGGGCCGACGTTGTAGGGCAGTTCGGTGACCGTGATGCCTTTTCTGCGCGGGGTCACGTTATCGATGCGAGTCGTGGCGCGCATGCGGAACGGGCCGTTGCCGGTGGCGTAGGCCTCGCGAATGCCGTCGAGACCAACAATCTTGCCGCCGGACGGCAGATCGGGACCTGGGATGAACCGCATCAGGTCATCCAGATCAGCCTTGGGGTTCGTCAGCAGGTGGCGCAGGGCCTGGACAACCTCGATCAGGTTGTGTGGCGCCAGATTGGTCGCCATGCCGACTGCGATGCCGGTGCCGCCGTTGACCAGTAGATTGGGCAGTGCCGCTGGAAGCACGGCCGGCTCGGTCTCGCGTCCGTCGTAGTTGGCCTTGAAGTCGACGGTGTTCTCGTCGATTGAGGCCGTCATGGCCTCGGCGGCCTCGTCCATCCGGATCTCGGTGTAGCGCATGGCAGCGGGGGGATCGTCCTGCGAACCGAAGTTGCCGTGTCCGTCGGCCAGCGGGACTCGCAGGGACCACGGTTGAGCCAGTCGTACCAGCGCGTCGTAGATGGCACTGTCGCCGTGCGGGTGGAAACGGCCCATGACCTCACCGACGGGACGGGCGCTCTTGACGTGACCGCGGTCGTGGCGCAGGCCCATGTCGTGCATCGTGTATAGCAAACGCCGCTGCACAGGCTTGAGCCCATCGCGTGCGTCCGGCAGGGCGCGAGAGTAGATGACCGAATACCCGTACTCGAGGTAGCTCGTGCGCATCTCGACCGCGATGTTCGTGTCGATGATGTGCTCGTCGAAGTCGTCGTCGATCGGCTTGGTGGTGCGTGCCATGAGGCCATTGTCCGGCGTTCGCTGCCGGTGAAGGGCCCGCCACGCCGTGCCGGGCCGTGTCGCTCAGCGAAACCGGGCGCGCAGGGCTTCGGCCCCTTCGCCGGACAGGTCAGACAGTGCGGCGCTCCGCCCGAGGAGCGTGGTGACGAGCGCGGCAGCCGGCCCGCAGACCTCCGGTCCTTCACCGTGAGTCCAGCGGGCGTCTTCGGCCACCCAGCGCCAGCCACCGACCACCTCGGCCGGCAGGGTCTTCCGGCCCCGAGTGACCAGTTCCTCCAACACGATCGCGCCGGCATCGGGGGCCACCTCGTGGGGGAGTCCGAGCGGTCGTAGGACGTCGCCCGCGTGGCACACCAGGTGGCTCAACGGGGCTTCTGCCGGCGCCCCTGGAACGCCGAAGCGACGCTCGGGCAACATTTGGACCGCCTGCGCCAGCGTCGGTCCGTCGCGCGGATCTCGGATCGCCCAGGTCAGCGCAGCACGGTCGAAGGAGAACCGAGCGGCTACCAGGCGCGGAAGCAAACCGCGCACCGACAGGTCGTACGGCATGCACAGGTGGGCCAGAACGTCGCGCACCGTCCACCCTGCGCACAGGCTTGGCGTGGCCCAGGCCTCAGGCGGTAACGAGGTCAGAGCACCAGCGAGGCGGTCGGACTCGGCCTGCAGGAGGCGGGAGAGGTCGGGCTCGGAGGTGGTGGGCATCGGAACTCCTTCGCATCAGAACTCCTTCGTATCGGGGTAGTCTAACGCTGTTAGACTACCCCGATGGATACCCGGGCGACCACTCGGATGGCGGACACGCGTCCGGTGGGACTGTCCCTGCGGGCCATCGTGGAGGCTGCGCTCGACATCGTCAGTCGTGGCGGCGTCGGCCAACTGACCATGCGTCGCCTTGCCGAGGACCTCGGCGTCCGCGCGCCGACGCTCTACCATCACGTAGCGGACAAGGCGCAGCTCCTCGACCTCCTGAGCGCGGAGGCATTCAGATCGCTCCCGCGCATGCCGGAGGCCTACGAGAACATCGCGACGTTGTCCCAGTGGACTGCTCAGGTGCGCAGCGATGCCATCGCGCTCGGTGACTTCTATCGCCGACATCCCGGTTTGGCGGCTGTGGTGTCAGCAGGTCAGGCGATGCACGAGGTGCCGCACGACGAGAGCCTGGGCGAGGCTCGAGCGCCCGAGCTCGACGCATTGATCCGTCTCGGGGTGCCACGGGCCACTGCTGCGAAGCACATCCAGGCGGTGGCCTGGTGGACCATGGCCGCCGTCGCCGCCGAGTTCGGGGCAGGCCGATCCGATGGACACTTCGACATGGGCCTGGACCTGATGTTGATCGGGCTGGAGACCCAGCTCCTGCAAGCGGCCGAAATTGCGGAGTCGGCCAAGTCTTGATGGCGTCGTTCGGTAGGTTGTGACTGTGAACCCTGAGCCTGCTGACGTGCAGCGATGGGAGGCCGACGTCCTGCTCAAGGATGGTCGCGTCGCCCAGTTGCGACCCGTGCGACCTGCAGATGCGCCGGAGTTCGTGAAGTTCTACTCGCGAGTCTCCGACGAGTCGAAGTACTTCCGATTCTTCACCCCGTATCCGACGCTGTCGGACAAGGATGTGGACCGGTTCACCAACGTCGATCACGATCAACGCGTCGCCTTCGTGGTGACTTTGCACAGCGAGATCATCGGCGTGGGTCGATATGACGCCACGGATGGCGCTGACGCCGAAGTGGCGTTCCTGGTCGAGGACGAGCACCAAGGACGCGGCGTCGGGCAGTTGCTACTGGAACATCTGGCGCAGGCTGGCCGTGAACGAGGCGTGGCCCGGTTCGTTGCAGAGGTGCTGCCGGCCAACCGCCGCATGCAGCAGATCTTCCGCGAAATGGGTTACTCCGTCGATGGCACTCTCGACGATGGGGTGCAGCGGCTGACGTTCGGTTTGGACCCAACTGAGACCGCCATCGGTGTCATGCGCGCACGCGAACAGCGTGCTGAAGCCGCTTCGATCGAACGGATCTTCTCGGCGCGCACGATTGCCGTGGTGGGCGCCAGCCGCCGACAGGGTTCCATCGGCCAGGCCATGGTCCGCAATCTGGTGCGCGGCGACTTCTCCGGCACTGTGTACGCCGTCAACTCCGCCGCCGAGGCAGTCTCTGGCCTGCCCGCCTACAAGACGGTCCAGGACATCCCAGGCGAGGTCGATCTGGCCATCGTGGCGGTGCCTGCCGAGTCGGTGAACGACGTAGTGCTGGACTGCGCGGCCAAAGGGGTGCACGGGCTGGTGGTCATATCGGCGGGATTCGCCGAGGCCGGCGAAGAGGGTCGCAAACGACAGCGCGCGCTGTTGGGGCTCAGTCGCTCCTACGGACTACGCCTGATCGGCCCCAACTGTCTGGGCATCATCAACACCGATCCAGATCTGCAGTTGAATGCCTCGCTCTCGCCCACCATGCCGCCGCAGGGCCGGGTGGGGTTCTTCTGCCAGTCCGGTGCGTTGGGTACAGCTATTTTGGAGTCGGTCTCGCGCCGTGGGCTGGGGTTGTCGACGTTCGTCTCGGCCGGTAACCGTGCCGACGTCTCGGGCAATGACCTGTTGCAGTTCTGGCAGGAGGACGACTCCACTGAGGTTGTGCTGCTGTACTTGGAGTCGATTGGTAACCCGCGCAAGTTCTCCCGCATCGCACGTCGGGTGTCACGCACCAAGCCGATCGTGGCGGTCAAGTCCGGCGGGTCCAGTCAGGGCGTGCCGATGGGTCACACCGTGACGCGCAGTGCGGCGCCCCAGGCGGCCGTTGATGCGATGTTCAGTCAGGCCGGGGTCATCCAGGTCAACACGCTCGATGAGATGTTCGATGTCGCCCAACTGTTGGCTCACCAACCTCTGCCACGCGGGCATCGCGTGTCCATTGTTGGCAACTCGGACGCAGTTTCCCTGATCGTGGCTGACGCCGCGTCCTCCACCGGCCTGGTGGTCAACGAACGGGTCGCGCTGGGAGCGGACGCCACCGCTGAGGACTTCGAGCTGGCGATCGAGTCATCACTGGCCGATGACGGCACGGATGCGCTCGTGGCGATCTTTATCCCGCCGATCAACAACAGCGGTGAAGATGTCGCCAACGTCCTCGCGGCGATCGGTGAACAGTCCGACAAGCCGATCGTGTCGACGTTCTTGGGTAGCGAAGGTGTGCCGGTGATGTTGCGGGTGCCAGATGTTGCCGGTGGCTCGGCTGGTCGTGGTTCGGTGCCGTCGTACGCGGCGCCTGAGTCGGCGGTGCGTGCGCTGGCCCGCGTCGTCACCTATGCCCAGTGGCGGGCACGCGATCATGGGGAGTTCCACCATGACAACGAGCACCGCGCCGGTGATGCCCGTGCGCTCGTGACCGATGTGCTCGCCGAAGCGCCTCGCGGTGCGGTGTTGTCCACCGATCAGGTCCATGACCTGCTGGCTTGCTACGGCATTGATCTGCTCACCTGGATCAACGTGCATGACCGCGACGAAGCCATCGCCGCTGGTGAGCGACTCGGCTGGGACGTCGTGCTCAAGGCCGGTAGCGAACACTTGCGTCAGCGACCTGATCTGGCGCACATCTGGCGCGAGATCCGTAGCGCAAACGACATGGGCCGGGCTTGGGACACCCTGACCAGTTGGACGGGCATGCGTAGCGAAACCAAGTTTTTCGTTCAAAAAGCTGCCCCCGACGGCGTCCAGGTGTCATTTGGTGTCATGGAAGATCCGCTGTTCGGGCCGCTGGTGTCGTTCGGGCTGGCGGGCGCACCCAGCGACCTGCTGGGAGACCGCGCCTACGGCATTCCGCCGCTGACCGATTCCGATGCGGCCGACATGGTGGCGAACCTCAAGTCAGCTCCCTTGTTGTTCGGCTATCGCGGATCTGAACCCGTCGACGTCGCCGCCGTGCAAGACGTCATCGTGCGCCTCGCCGCCATGAAGGATGACCTGCCCGAGATCGTCGAGCTCGACCTCGAGCCGGTTTCGGTGCACCCTGGCGGCCTGACTGCACTGAGCGCCCGCGCCAAGGTCGTCCCCTCCACAGATCGCCGCGGCGAGTGGTACGTGCGCCGGTTGAGCCGGCCGGCCTCGTTGGGCGATACGCTGACACCATGAGTTTGGACCAGCGAGATCAGGTGTTTGCCGAGATTTCCCGCAGCGGATACTACCCAGAGATCGTGTCGCAGGGACTGTCTGATGCGCTGGCCGACGAGGCGGTGCACGGTTTCGTCCTGCACCACGAGCCTACTTTCGACCGCGATGAGATTCGTCGCCACATGACGGTCATGGTGCTGACGCCGTCCCGGGTCGTCCTGCTGCACACCGACGAGCATCCCGGTGATGACCTGTTGCCCAAGCCGTACACGTCCACGACGTCTGAGGCGGTCGCGATCTCGCAGGTGCGGTCGGTCGTCGTGACCCGCATGGTGTCGGCTTCGCCGGCCCAACTGGAAGAGGCCGTCCTCACGGTCGGTTGGGGTGCGGTGTCTCGAATCGAACTGGAGCCAGCGCAGTGCCCTGATCCCGATTGCGAAGCCGATCACGGATACACCGGATCGGTCGCCGGAGATGACTTCTCCTTGCGTATCAGCGCCACTGCGGACGGTGGCACGGCTGTCGAGCGGTTGCTCGCGTTCGCCCGCACCTTGTCCGCGGCCACTGCGCACGGAGTATCGGCCGGGCACCTGTGACTGCACCAGGTGTGGCAGGCCGGCACACCATTGACGTTCTACTCCCGTCGGTCGCTGCTGCGCTCGCGGTTGACGGTTTCGAGAACACGCTGGGTCTGCCCGAAGCGCCGCGCTACGTGGTGTGTCTGGTGGATGGACTGGGTCTGGACCTGTTGCGCGAACATGCCGAGTCGGCGCCTTTCCTGTCAGGTCTGCTGAACATCGAAGACGTCGTGTGTGGCATCCCGTCCACCACGGCCGCCAGCCTGACCTCACTCGGAACCGGGGTGCGTCCGGGGGAGCACGGTGTCGTGGGCTACACCTGTCGCGTGCCCGAAACTGGTGCACGCCTGAATTCACTGAAGTGGGACCAGCCGCTCGACCCGGTCGTGTGGCAACCCGTGACGACCGTCCTGCAACGCATCCTCGAAGGCGGCGTCGCGGCCAGTTCGGTCAATCACGCCAAGTTCGCCCAGACCGGCCTGACGTTGTGCAGCCAACGCGGCGTCCCCTTCCATGGCGTGGAGTCCACGCACGAACGACTCGATGTGGTGCTCGACGTCATCGAGGCCGCGCCCCGATCGATGACCTATGCCTATGAGTCGCGCCTGGACTTCATCGGCCACGCCAAGGGGTACAAGTCCCAGGAGTGGCGTGACATGCTCACGCTGATCGATGGCCAATTGGCTGAGCTGCGGCGTGAACTGCCCGAGGACTGTGTCCTGGTGGTGACCGCTGATCACGGCATGATCGATCTGCCGGCCGAGGGCCGCTTCGACATCGACTCAGAGCCTGCCCTGCTGGATGGCGTCACCATGGTGGCCGGCGAGGCACGTTTTCGGCACCTGTACACCCGCTCGGGTGCTGCCGATGAAGTGGCTGTTCGCTGGCGAGCGCGTTTCGGCGACCTGGTTGAGGTGCGCACGCGCGATGATGCCGAGGAGTGGTTTGGCCCCATGCGCTCTGAGGTGCGCGGCCGGATCGGTGACGTTGTCGTGGCTGCTCTGGGAGAGTTCGCCCTGTTCTCATCTGAACAGTTCGCCGTCGAGATGAAGATGACCGGTTTCCATGGCTCCATCACCGAGGCCGAACTCCGTATCCCCGTCTTGGTGGCACGCTAATCGATCATGGCTGACCTGAACTTCTATTCCGGCACAATGGATTGCGGCAAGAGCACCCTCGCGTTGCAAATGGATCACAACCACCGCGCCCGTGGCCGAGTGGGCCGCGTCTTCACATCGCACGACCGAGCAGGCGAGGCCCGACTGTCCAGCCGACTCGGTCTGGAAGTGCCCGCCATCGAGGTTGATGAGGCATTCCACTTTTGGCATTACACCGTCGATGAACTGACCCAGGGTGGTCGGATCGACTACTTCGTGTGTGACGAAGCGCAGTTCTACACCATCGACCAGATCGATCAGATTGCCAAGATCGTCGATGAGTTGGACATCGACGTGTTCGCCTTTGGCATCCTCACCGACTTTCGCACCCGGTTGTTTCCTGGTTCATTGCGGCTGACCGAGCTGGCTGACCGGGTGCACACCTTGCAGGTCGAGGCGCTGTGTTGGTGCGGCGAACGTGCCACCCACAATGCCCGCACCGAGAACGGGGTCATGGTCACCGAGGGCGAGGTCATCGTGGTCGGCGATGTGGACGATAGAGACCGACCGCAGCCGACTGTGGGATACGAGGTGCTGTGCCGCCGCCATCATCGACGCCGCATGACAGCTCTGGCAGCCCGGGCGAGTGCCATGTCGCCCGATGTCCTGCCATTTGATTGAAGCCGCCGCTGCCTGCTCGCCGGGGACGAGCTCACCGAGGAACGTGAGGGGCCTACGCCCTGCTCGCCAGTGACGAGTTTTGCGAGGAACGTGAGGGAGCGAGGAACGAGCGACTGAGGCGCCCTCACCGCATGGGCTCGAGCGAGCACAACTTCTCACCACGCCTCGCGTCCGGGCGGCTTCGCCGCTACGCGCTCACGCTTCGCTGGCGATGATTGACGCGTCAGCCGCGGAGCGGCTTCTGGTCAATCATCCTTGCCACCGAACATGATCTCATCCCAGCTGGGGACGCGGCGGCGTTCATTACGCTTCTTGCGGGGGCCAGCGGTATCTGGAACCGCGACGTCCGACTCGATCGAGTCTTCCAGGT
>Ga0307486_1002367_pt1 | contig 13173 bp, 12 predicted proteins | sample CBIW02metaG_FD_203663 | JGI IMG/M metagenome (GOLD analysis project Ga0307486, IMG submission 203663) | Sea-ice brine microbial communities from Beaufort Sea near Barrow, Alaska, United States - CBIW 0.2 | ecosystem: Environmental > Aquatic > Marine > Coastal | place: USA: Alaska | collected... | reverse complement strand
GCGCGATTCACGCGCCCCAACGGTCGCACCCAGTCCGTTGACTACGGCATTGTTGCCGCAAATGAGGATGGCAAGCTGCTGAGTCTCATGCGTCAAGATCTTGAGCTTGCCCTGATCGAAATTCTTCCCGACAGCGTTGACCTTCGTTATTCGAGCGCCGTGGTTGCGGTCGAAGATCGCACCGACTACGTCACCGCGGTGCTGGCGGACGGGTCGCGCATTTCTGGAGACGTGCTGGTGGGTGCCGATGGCATCCATTCTGCGGTGCGAAGCAGTGTGTTCGGCGACTCGCATACGTTCAAGCGACAGCTGGGGATGCATACGTGCGCCTATGCCTTCGAGTCGCCCCGACTTCATGACACTTTGGGCGACGCTCTCGTGTCGACAGACGTGCGGGATCGCATGGTTGGCCTGTACGGATTGCGCGACGGAAGTGTTGCACTGTTTGCTGCCCACAGGGTCGATGATCCCGCTCTGCCAGCCGACCCGCGAGAGGCGATCCGCGAAGCCTACGCCGGGCTCGGCGCTGACATCGACGAAGCGCTCGAAAAGTGCCCAGCGCCGGAACAGTTGTACTACGACCAGGTCGCCCAGATTGAGTTGCCGGTGTGGAGTCGCGGACGTGTTGTGTTTGCCGGCGATGCCTGCCAGGCAGTGTCATTGCTCGCAGGCCAGGGTGCCTCGCTTGCCATCGCTGGGGGAGTGCTCTTGGCTGAAAAGCTAGTGAGCGACAGCGAACCGAGTGCAGCCTTCGCAGAGTACGAAGATGAGTGGATGCCGGTCGTTGCCGACAAGCAGCTCGCCGGGCGTCGTGCCGCAAACGGCTTTCTGCCACACACCGCGTTGCAGTTGTTGATGCGTCGGGCAGCAATGGCTGTGATTCACACCCCGGTTCTCGGCAGATTTGTCACGCCGTCAATTACGGGAACAAAAGCGTTGAAGTAGTCGTCGCTACGCCTGATGGCCCACCCATGTTGGGGGCCAACGAACGCCCGGTTTCTCGGTGGAGGTACAGCAGGACGTTCTATAGTTGAAGCATGGAATTCCTGATCGTAATTGGCGTCATCGTTCTGCTCGTCGTCATCGTAGGTATCTACCTGTGGACGACCTATAACTCGCTGGTAACTCTCAACGTTCGCGTTGATGAGGCATGGAGCGACATCACGGTACAGCTGAAGCGTCGTGCCGACCTGCTGCCGAACCTCATCGAGGCGGTCAAGGGTTATGCGGCTCACGAGAAGGGCGTCTTCGAGGCGGTCACTAAGGCTCGTGCCGAGACGTTGAACGCACAGGGTCCCGTGGATGCTGCTGCCGCCGAAAACCACATGCAGACTGCGCTGAAGAGCATCTTCGCGGTCGCTGAGGCGTACCCGCAGCTGCAGGCCAGCCAGAACTTCCTCCAGCTTCAAGGTGAACTAGTTGACACTGAAGACAAGATTCAGGCCAGCCGTCGCTTCTACAACGGTGGTGTGCGCGAGCTCAACACCAAGATCAAGGTCTTCCCGAACACCCTGTTCGTGCGCAACCTTGGTTTCACCGAACGCGACTTCTTCGAGGTTGCGGATGCCGCATCCATCGCAGAGCCCCCACGCGTTCAGTTCTGATTCTCGCCCCGACAGAGAACATGACCAGGAAGTTTAGATGTATCGCGCCATAGCGAAAAACAAGCGCAACACTGTCTTGATCATCATTCTGTTCGTTATCCTCATCGGGATTCTCGGCTTCGCGCTGAGCTCTTTGATGGGTGGTGATCCACTGACGGTCACGATTGGCACGATCATCGGTGCCGGTGTCTTCACCGTGATTCAGTACTTCGCGGCGTCACGTCAGGCGTTGTCAATGAGCGGTGCGATCGAGATTCAGAAATCAGATAATCCGCGGTTGTACCGGATCGTCGAGAACCTGTCGATCACTACCGGCACGCCGATGCCGAAGGTCTACATCGTCAACGACCCGGCACCGAACGCATTTGCAACTGGGCGCGACCCGGAGCACGCCGCCGTCGCCGCGACCACGGGGCTTCTGGATCTTCTTGACGATTCCGAGCTTGAGGGTGTGATGGCCCACGAGATGGGTCACGTGCAGAACTATGACATTCGGGTGTCGATGATCGTATTCGGCCTCGTCGTCGCGGTCGGCTTCATCTCTGACATCGCGCTGCGCTTCACCCTGTTCGGTGGTCGTGGCAATAACAACAACTCCAACCCGATCATGATCGTTGTTGGTCTTGCGGCTCTCGTCATTTCGCCGATCGTCGCCGCCGCTGTGCAAGCGTCCATTTCGCGCCAGCGTGAATACTTGGCTGATGCCACGGGAGCGTTCACAACGCGGCACCCGGATGCTCTCGCCAGCGCCCTTCAAAAGCTTGCGGATTACAGCAGGCCGATGAAGAAGCAGAACTCGACGATGGCGCACATGTGGATTTCCGACCCCACCAAGCCCGGAATCATGGATCGACTCTTCAGCACGCACCCGCCGCTTGCCGACCGCGTTGCGCGTCTTGGCAAGATCGGCGGCGGCTTCTAGCCGACGCAGCGAATTCTGTATGCCGCGTCGGCGGCGTTCAGGTGCTGATGGCTAACGCTGCAGCTCGGCCTCGATCGCTGGCGACAGTGTGCCCCGCCCGGTGACGCTGATCTGTTCCATGCCCTGCCAGTGCGCGATCTCGCGCACTGTCGGCACGATGCGCTCTGCGAGGGCCCCGAGTGCACCCGGCTGGGCGTCGAGCCCATCCTCGTGCCAGGCGGATTGCACGCGCAGCACGCCCGCTTGCCGATCGGTCTTGAGGTCGATGCGGCCGACGAGCGCGTCATCCACAAGTACGGGCAGTGAGTAGTAGCCGAAGGTGCGTTGGTTCTCTGGAAGGTAGATCTCGATGCGGTAGTGGAACCCAAACATGCGTTCGGCACGTTTGCGATCCCAGACGACGGGGTCGAAGGGCGAGAGCAGAGCAACGTGTTCGATGCGGCGGGGGAGGCGGGCATCCCGGTGCAACCAGGCGGGCTGGTCCCAGCCGCGCACGGTCACGGGAACGAGCTCGCCGGTATCCACGAGTTCGGCAATGGCCGGGCGCACGTCGACGCCTTTGAGGCGAAAATAGTCGGCGAGGTCGGATGCAGTGCCCACTCCCAGCGCCCGAGCTGATTCCGCAACGAGGGCGCGATGCGCGTCGACGCGGCTCACCTCACGTTCACGGAGCCCAGCGGGAACAAGGTGCTCGGTCAGCGCATAGGTGCGTTCGAATCGGGTGCGTCCCGCGCTCACCACTTCGCCCCAGCGGAACAGCATCTCAAGGCCCTGCTTCACGTCTGACCAGCCCCACCAGGGGCCGGTGCGGCGGTTGGCGTCATGCTCAATTTCGCGGGCGGTGACGGGGCCGGTGGTGGCGAGTTCTTCGCGTAACCACTGCAGCATGGGCTGATTGTCGCGCACCCATTCGTAGCGGTCGGAGTCACGCTCGCGCAGTGCATCCATTTTCCAGCGCCACAGCGGCCATGACTCAAGCGGAATGAGTGCGGCTTCGTGCGCCCAATATTCGACGTAGCGGCCGGGGGTGCCCGGGGTTGGTTTACGGAATGTCAGGGCATCAAGCGCAGCCTTGTCGTAGTGGCCGAGGCGAGCAAAAACTGGCTGGTAGTGACTGCGCTCAAACACGTTCACCGAATCGAGCTGCAGCAGTCGGATGCGGTCAAACAGCAGGTTGAGCTGTCGCGTCCCTGCGGGATTGGCCGCACTCGCGGTGCCGCGCCCAAAGCCTTGGGCAGCGAGCAGCACTCGGCGCGCTTGCGCTGCAGAGAGGGAATCGACCATGAGATCGACTCTACCGAGAGACGGGGACATCTAGCTCGGCACGAGTAGCTACCGATGCCAGCGGGCAGTAACGCGCAGCAGGAGCACGCGCAAGCACAACTAGGATAGGCACGTGCTATTCGGACGACGGACAAAACCAGCCAGTCGAGTAGAGTCATGCGCGAATACGCCGGAGTTGGCGATAGTCCCTAGGGGGCTGTCGGTTGCCGCAGCATATTCGTGGAGGCTGCTCGTGATCTTGGGGCTGGTCGCGGTTCTGATTTATTTGGTCATCACCTTGAAGTACATCGTGATTCCGTTCCTTGTCGCGACTCTCATCGGCGCACTTCTTGTGCCCATCGTCGCTTTTCTTCAAGAGCACCGCTGGCCTAGGTGGCTTGCCGTTGCAGCAACGCTGATCGGGTTCTTTGCGGTGGTGTCGGGTCTCGTCGTCGTCGTAATCAGCCAGGTTCGCTTAGGGCTGCCGTCCCTGCAGCAACAGTCGATTGCCGCGTTCGAAACCTTTCGCTCTTTCTTGAGCAACTCGCAGTTGCAGGTGACCGATGAGGACATCGATGGGCTTCTCGCTCAAATTACCGGCGTAATTCAGCGCGACAGCCAAGCACTCGTTTCCGGAGTGCTTTCGGTCGGGTCTACCGCCGGTCATGTGTTGGCGGGAACGCTGCTCACGCTCTTTGCCACAATTTTCGTTCTCATCGATGGCAAACGCATTTGGGCGTGGACCGTTCGCCTCTTTCCACGTCGGGCCCGTTCGGCCGTGGATGGCTCGGGGCAAGCCGGCTGGATCACGCTCACGACGTTCGTTAAAGTACAGATCTTTGTTGCGGCGGTGGATGCCGTGGGCATCGGCCTCGGTGCCTGGATTCTGGGGTTGTTCTACGGAGGCTTCCCGCTCGTCATCCCGGTCGCCGTTGCCGTGTTCTTGGGTTCGTTTATCCCGGTCGTCGGTGCGCTCGTTACCGGAGTGCTGGCGATCTTTATTGCGCTCGTCTTCTTGGGCCCCATTCCGGCAGTGATCATGCTCGGTATCGTGTTGCTGGTTCAGCAACTTGAGGGCCACATCCTTCAGCCGCTCGTCATGGGCACGGCCGTCAAAGTTCACCCGCTTGCTGTGGTGTTTGCGGTGGCAGCAGGCTCGTTCGTTGCCGGAATCCCCGGTGCGCTTTTCGCAGTGCCGCTGGTCGCCGTCGTCAACGTCATGACGAATTACATTTCCAGTGGCGATTGGCGTGTCAACAGCAACCCAACGAATAGTGATGTTCTCGGTAATGGTAAATAACCGGATGCCGGGCCCCACGCTCGCTGACTATCAAAAAGCGCGTGTACGGGTCGCCGAAGTTGCCGACGTCACGCCCATGCAAACTTCACGGTTTCTCGCGGAGATTCTGGGCTCGCCTGTCTTCTTGAAGTGCGAGAACTTGCAACGCACCGGTTCGTTCAAGATTCGTGGTGCGTACAACCGCCTTGCGGGACTCACCGATGAAGAAAAGGCGCGCGGAGTTGTGGCGGCTTCGGCCGGCAACCATGCTCAGGGTGTCGCATTTGCGGCCCGCGAGTTGGGGATCAAATCCACAATCTTCATGCCGGTTGGCGTTCCGTTGCCCAAGCTTCAGGCCACCCGCGACTATGGTGCCGACGTGATCCTTCGCGGCCACACGGTGGATGAGCCACTGCGTGCAGCTGCACGGTTCGCGGAAGACACCGGTGCCGTCCTCATCCATCCCTTTGATCACTTCGATGTTGTTGCCGGTCAGGGCACGCTTGCGCTGGAAGTGTTCGATCAGGTTCCGCAGATTGACACCGTGATCGTTCCCATTGGGGGCGGCGGGCTGATCTCAGGAGTCGCCGGAGCGCTCAAGCAGCGTGCCCGCGAAGAGGGTCGAAACGTTCGAGTGATTGGGGTGCAAGCAGCGAACGCCGCTGCCTACCCGCCCTCCCTGGAGCAGGGCGAGATCGTTGAAATCAGGACCACGCCAACGATCGCCGACGGTATTGCGGTCAGCAAGCCGGGTGAAATCAACTTCCCGATGGTGCGTGATCTTGTGGATGAGGTCATCACCGTCAGCGACGATCAAACCGCGTACGCACTGCTCGTTCTCCTTGAGCGCGCCAAGCTCGTAGTAGAGCCTGCCGGTGCTGTCGGTGTCGCGGCGATCCTCGCTGGCAAGATTGCGCCGAGCGGAAACACTGTCGTGCTGCTGAGCGGTGGCAACATCGACCCCATGATGATGGAACGCATCATCAGTCACGGGCTATCGGCATCCGAACGGTATTTGCGGTTGCGGATTCCGCTGCCCGACCGCCCAGGTCAGCTCGCACGAATCTCAGGAATTGTGGCTGAAGCCAGCGCGAACGTTGTCGAGGTGCTGCACAGCAGGCACAACAACAAAGTGCAGTTCAGCCAGGTTCAGCTCGAACTGCACATTGAAACCCGCGGCCCTGAGCACGCGGAGTCTGTGCTCGCGCGGCTCAGGGACGAAGGTTTTGACCCTCAGGTCGATTTCTAGGCGCCAGGACAGGGGCTAGGCGCAACAGGCGCTATCCCGAGTAGGTTGCGACCTTCAGGATTTCGACGGTGATCTCGTTGCCATTGGGCGCGGTGTATGTCGTGGATGAGCCAACCTTGAGACCGTTGATCGCAAGACCGAGCGGGCTCTTCTCGCTGTAAACATCGAGATCGCTGCCATCGGCGACAATCTCGCGGCTTCCGAGCAAGAACACGCTCTCGTCGCCCATAATCTTGGCCGTTACAAGAATGCCGGGCTCAACGAGACCGTCTGCGTCTTGCACGTCGCCAACGACGGCATGACGCAAGAGTTCGGTGAGAACGCGGATGCGGGCCTCAATCTTGCCCTGTTCTTCCTTGGCAGCATGGTAGCCACCGTTCTCCTTGAGGTCGCCTTCTTCGCGGGCGGCCTCAATCTTTTTGGCAATGTCGTACCGTGCTTCGCCAGTCAGTTGTTCCAGTTCGGCGGTGCGACGATCGAACGCCTCCTGGGTCAACCACGTGACGTTATCTTGTGCAGCCACTGTGCTTCTCCCTAAACAAAAGAGAAACCGGCCGTTATTGGCCGGTTTCGTGATGATTTGCTACAGCCTAGGTGAGCCAGCACCGGTAGATCAAGCCTGACACTGCTTGTTCTGTTGTGCGGATTGTCTCGCTGAGCGCCCGGTTGCGGCGATCACTGGCGGGAACGTCAACAACTTTCCAGCCCACGATGGCGAAAGTCGAGTTGAGAGCTTGAACTGCGCAGCGGGCATCTGTGTTTTCGGGCACGTTGAAACTCCAACGCACTGTGACGGTGGAGTCATCAATCAGGTCAAATCCGGTGTCCTTGGCTTCGAACTGGGCGGGTGCTTCGAGCAGTCCACCCCAGACAAGCCACGCGGTGAAGACGGCGACAAAGCCGATCGCAACCGTCCCGACAATCAGGCGATTATTGCGCTTAACTCGAGGGTTGCGACCGTAGCGGGAGTCAAGGTCGGTGCCGGCATTGGCGGTACTGCCTGCGCTACTACGAGTGCCAGTGTTGCTACTGGATGCTTCGGGCACGCGTGGCTCCTCTTCGCGACGGTATTCTGGTGAGTACAAGGCTATTCGCAAACTCGCATGCTGAAATCATCGGGTGAACATTCCAGAGGACAACAGTTGATTTCTTTCACTACGCTCGCTACCAACGCGATTCTCTGGATGGCGACCCCGAGCCCCGAGCCGACCATCTACCCGGAGTTTGAAGGCGACCCCAATGCTGTGACACCCGGGGTAATCGGATTTCTCGCGACCCTGTTTATCGCGCTTGCGACTCTGCTCATCATCATGGATATGAATCGTCGGGTTCGTCGGGTGCGTTATCGCGATCTGGCTCAAGCGGCGATCCGTGAAGAACAGGCGCTGGCCGACGAGCAGGCGCTTGGTGGAGGAACCGCGAGCGATGCTGACGCCGACGCCGACGCCGATGCTGACGCTGCAGGCGACACAACCGCAGATGGTCGAGGCGAGGATGACGTTCCGCCTACAGAACGGGCGGATTAGTCGCCACAAGGAAGATGCCGACCCAGTGGCAGAGGAACGCCAGTAGCGTCAGCGTGTGAAAAATCTCGTGGAAGCCAAACACTCCGGGTACGGGGTTGGGACGCTTGAGGCCGTAGATGACGGCGCCAACGGTGTAGAAGAGTCCACCGACCATGATGAGCGTCATCATGATCCAGTTCGCTTGGAAGAAGTCGACGATGAACATCATCGCGCCCCATCCGAGAAGGATGTACAGCGGCACGTAGAGCCACCGTGGGGCGCCCACCCAGAAAATGCGGAAGCCAATACCGAGAGCGGCTCCGGTCCACACGATCCACAGCAAAATTGTTGCCTTCTCGGGTGGCAGAGCGAGAACCGTGATGGGCGTATAGGAGCCGGCGATCAGCAAGAAAATGTTTGAGTGATCGAAACGCTTCAGAAGCATCCGTGTTTTCTCGCTCCAGTTGAAGCGGTGATAAAGCGCCGAAATACCGAACAGCATGAGGGACGAGGCGACAAAGACTGCCGAGCTGACCGTCGCGGCAACTCCGTCAGCCATCACGAGCAGGATGACGCCCAAGACAATTGCGACCGGGAACGTTCCCGCGTGAATCCAACCGCGCCAGGTCGGCTTCTTCTCCGCCGGGTCGCTCGTCATCACATCATCGACGAAAGGAAGCTCTGGAAGGCGCGATGCGTCTTCCTTCTCAACGGCCGCTGCAGCAGCGAAATCGGCGGCATCTTGGTTCATGCTCACAGTTTACGCCTGACGTAGATTCACTTGCTGGGCACCGGAGTGGTCTAACGTAGTCCCGTGAGTAAGCGACAGTCTGCGTTAGGTCGCGGTTTTCTTTATGGTCTCTACCAGAAGAAACTGCGGCGCCAACTAGAGGGCCAGCAATTGCCGCGCCACGTAGCCATGATCATTGATGGCAACAGGCGTTGGGCAAAGTTGAAGGACCTTGAGACTGCGGCGCACGGCCACCGTGCTGGTGCAGCCAAGTATCGCGAGTTTCTGGTCTGGTGTGATGACCTCGACATCTCCGTAGCAACGCTCTACCTGCTGTCAACAGACAACCTCACGGGTCGTTCACCCGAAGAACTTGGCGAACTTTTCACGATCATTGGCGATCTTGCCGAAGATCTTTCGCACTTCCGCGACTGGCGTGTGCAACACGTCGGATCGGATGCTGGCCTCCCAGAGCAGCTCAAAGCTCAACTCACTGCAGCCCACGATCGCACCGCCTCGAACACTGGGCTTCACGTGAATCTCGCGATTGGTTATGGCGGACGCCATGAGATCGCAGAAGCGATGCGTCGTATCGTGCGCAACCACAGCGATGAGGGTCACAGTCTTGACGCGCTCGCCGAACTGTTGACGCCCGAACTCATTAGTGAGCACCTCTATACAAAGGGTCAGCCCGACCCTGATCTGGTCATCCGAACCTCTGGTGAGCAGCGCATTAGCGACTTCATGCTGTGGCAGACCGCGCACAGCGAGTTGTACTTTGTTGAGGCGCTGGGCCCCGACCTTCGCGAGGTCGATTTCTTGCGGGCGTTGCGTGATTTCGCGCGCCGCCACCGTCGCTACGGGCACTAGTCGAGCGGTGCGATTGCACGCCTCAGGCATTGCCTGCTAGCGGGCCCGGTTTAGTGCTAGCTCGGTAGTCGTGTCGCTATTGGGATTGATTGCTCCGGAGCACGGTGCGAACTAGTCGCGTGGCCGTTTCGGGCTCGACGGGTTGTCGGCTGAGCGCGCGAATGATCACTGCCCCCATAAGTGCCTCAGTAATCTCGGTGACGGGGGCATCGGCCATAAGTTCGGATGCTTCGATGCCGGCTTTGAGGCGCATTTCGATCGATGAAGTGCCGCCGGGACTTCCGAGAGAACCACCTCCGAGAGTCTCGCGCAGCCGCCGTCCAACTTCTTCATCGTCTGCGGCGGCCGCGATGAGGGACCGCAGTAGGTCGATACCACTCGGCTCGCTGAGAAAGGCAAGGACGCTGTCGAGCCAAGCGACGAGGTCAGCGTGAAGATCGCCAGTGTTTGCCAGCGTGAATTGCTCATTGAAGATGACGCCCTCGAGGAGGCTTTCTGCCACGAGTGCGCTTTTTGAGCTCCACCATCGGTAGATCGTTTGTTTTCCGACTCCGGCCTCCAGAGCGACGCCCTCAATAGTGAGGTGTTCGTAGCCGCGGGTTGCTATCAGCGCGCCTGTCGCAGTCAAGATCGATCGACGTGCCGTTTCACTGCGAATCGGTCCACTCCGGCGTTGGGTCATGAGCACATGCTAACGTTGGATCTCGAAACGAGACGTATCGTCTCGTTAATTATCGAAGTCATTAGGGAGATATACGTGGCTGAGTTGCTGTATCGATTGGGCAAGCTGTCAGCACGCCGCCCGTGGTTAGTGATCGGCGCTTGGATCGTGATCCTCAGCATTGCGGTCGGCGGGTTCCTCATCGGGTCCAAAAGCCTCAGTTCAAGCTTCGACATTCCGGGCACCGCGTCGGGAAAAGTCATCGACGACCTCGTCGAAAAATTACCGAGCTTTAGCGGGGCCTCCGGCGCCGTAGTGTTCACGACAACCAACGATTCACCGCTCAGCACGAAGCAACAAAGTGAAATCAGTTCTCTCGTCAGCGCTGCTGCCACGCTACCGGGAGTCGCGAAGGTAATCGACCCATTCGATGCGGAACAGCAGCGCGCGGACCAGACGCAACTGATCGTCGATGGGCGTCTGCAAATCGCAGCTGGTCGAGGCCAGATAGAGGCAGCAGAAACACTGTTGGACTCTGGAATCGCACAACTCGATGCCGCTCAAGAACGGCTCGATAGTGAGTGGGCACAGTCCGAGGCAGAAAGTGGATCGACTGCCGAACTCGACGCTCAGCAGATGCAACTTGACGCGCAGCGCGCTCAACTCATGGAGAGGAAGGCGACCCTAAAGGAATCCTCCGACGAACTCGACGCACAAAGTCGAGAGCTTGACCAGGGAGCTCAGCTTCTTGCTCTCGCGCACGGCATCCGAACCGTCTCCGAAGACAAATCGACGGCGATCGTGAACGTTTCCTTCATCGATCCGCGTTTGGAACTTTCCGAAGCAACTACGCAAGGCGTGATGGACTACTTCGAGGCCGAGCCTATCGAGGATGTGGAGGTCGCGTTCTCGACCGACATTGCCCAAGGAGTTCCCTCGCCCCTCGGCGTCGGGGAACTCATCGGTGTTGTTCTTGCGGCAGTCCTTCTCGTCGTCATGCTTGGCTCAATCCTTGCAGCAGCGTTTCCGATTGTCACCGCCATCTTCGGCGTGACAATCGCCGCTCTAGGCACGCTCGCGTTCTCCGGTGTTGTTCAGATGGCTTCAGTGACGCCGGTACTTGGACTCATGTTGGGTCTTGCCGTGGGGATCGATTACTCACTCTTCATCATCTATCGCCATCGTCAACAGTTAGCGCAGGAAGTAGCGGTTGATGAATCGATCGGGATCGCAAACGGAACTGCAGGCAACGCGGTCATGTTCGCAGGCACGACGGTGATTATTGCCCTCCTCGCCCTTAACGTCACTGGCGTGCCGTTCTTGGGACTCATGGGGACGGCTGGTGCCATCGCGGTAGCGATCGCCGTACTGATAGCGATCACATTAACACCGGCATTGCTGGGTCTGGCGGGTATGCGCGTGCTCGGCCGCCGGGCACGGACCCAAATGAGTTCCCACCCGAGCGGCCATCCGAAGAAATCTACGCCGGTCAAGCCCATGACGTCACGCCGCGCTGTGGTCACGTCGCTCGTAACCGTCCTCGTGCTTCTGATCGTTGCAATTCCTGCCCTGTCGATGCGTGTGGGGCTGCCAGACGGCTCAGCAGAGCCGGAAGATTCGACGGCTTATCACGCGTACGAGGTGACCGAAGAGGTCTTCGGTGCGGGGGCGAACAGCGCCCTGCTTGTCACCGCCACGCTGCCCAAGGGCTTGGACGACGGTGAAGTTCTCGCCAATCAACTACTAATAGCTCAGACCATCGCTGCTCAGGACGATGTTGTTGCGGTAGCTCCGATCGTTGTCTCTGATGACAACACACTGTCCGCTTTTCAGGTCATTCCTGCTGAGGGGCCAAACAGCCTGTCCACCGACCAGCTCGTGCGGAACTTGCGAGACCTCGGAACAATCGATGGAAACATCACCATTGGCGTGGCTGGTCAGGCGGCAGTTAACATCGACGTGTCGGAAGCGCTCGCGGATGTGCTGCCGCTGTATCTCTTAGTGGTAGTCGGTCTGTCGTTTCTCATCATGATCCTCGTGTTCCGCTCTCTGCTGGTTCCACTGATCGCCACCGGTGGATTCATCTTGTCCCTGTTTGCGACGTATGGCGCCGTCGTCGCTGTCTTTCAGTGGGGTTGGCTAGCGCAGCTCTTCGGGATCCACAATCCGGGGCCGATTTTAAGCTTTTTGCCGGTGATCCTCGTCGGTATCCTTTTTGGTCTTGCGATGGACTATCAGTTGTTTCTTGCCACGGGTATGCGGGAGGCGTTCGTGCACGGCTCCTCCGCACGGCTCGCCGTCGCTCAAGGATTCCGCGCGGGTCGATCCGTGGTCATCGCGGCAGCGCTCATCATGGTGTCCGTATTTTCCGGCTTCATCGCAAGCGAATCCGTGATGATCAAATCCATCGGTTTTGGACTCGCCTGTGGAGTGCTCGTGGACGCGTTCCTCGTGCGCTTGTTGCTAATGCCAGCTGTTATGCACCTGCTGGGAAAGTCTGCGTGGTGGATTCCGCGCTGGCTCGACAACATAATGCCGAACGTCGACGTGGAGGGCGCTGCGCTCGAGAGACGGCACCACTTCCGCTGAAGTCACAAGGTCGACGGAAGAGGAGGCCAGCTGCTCGATTCTGGGCGGTCAATGTTTTCCGCTGCGACTTGAAGGTAGCGTGCTGCCGGGTCCCCGATGGGGGTGTTTTGGTGGCGGAGCCGTTCGAGTTGGTTTCAGCCGCATGAACTCGTGGCGTGTCGTGGCGTGTCGCGGCATCGAGAGTGCGTGACAGGTTTAGCGTTCAGTTCATCAGGTATGGCGCCTGATCGAGACGGCCACGTAAGTTCGTTCTCGTAAAGTACTGGCCGTCTTCGCAGACTGGATCCGAGTGCTCGCGCACTCGGGGATGGAGTGCACGTTGGCCGACCTAGCAACCCCCAAGACCACGATCACCACGTCGAAGGCGGGAGGGCGGGCCAAACGACAAGCCGAGCGCACCTACGTGCTCGACACGTCCGTTTTGCTCTCCGACCCGAGTTCGATTCACCGCTTCGCGGAACACAGCGTTGTTCTGCCTGTCGTGGTCATCGCCGAGCTCGA
>Ga0307486_1002363_pt1 | contig 13202 bp, 13 predicted proteins | sample CBIW02metaG_FD_203663 | JGI IMG/M metagenome (GOLD analysis project Ga0307486, IMG submission 203663) | Sea-ice brine microbial communities from Beaufort Sea near Barrow, Alaska, United States - CBIW 0.2 | ecosystem: Environmental > Aquatic > Marine > Coastal | place: USA: Alaska | collected... | reverse complement strand
CACGGGCGTTACCTTCGCCTCCCCCGGCGTCGGCGCGATCGTGACCATCTTCCTGTCCTCGCTCGCGATCACCGCTGCGGCGATCGTCTGGTTCTCACTCCTCATCCGCAAGACACTGCTGCTGGTGGCCATCGTCTTCGGACCGATCGCCCTCGCCGGCGCGACCTGGGATGCCGCCAAAGGATGGTTCACGAAATGGGTCGCGTTCGTGCTGGCCCTCATCCTGTCGAAACTCGTCCTCGTCGTGATCTTTCTCGTGGCGGTCGCGCAAGTCTCGGCCCCGATCGACGCAGACCTGGCCTCCATCAGCGATCCGATCGCCGGCATCGTCTTGATGTTCATCGCCGCCTTCGCCCCATACATCACGTACAAGTTCCTCAACTTCCTGGGCGTCGACATGTACCACGCGATGTCCAGCGAACAGGAGGCGAAGTCGGCGATGAACCGGCCCGTCCCCGTTCCAAAAGCACCGATGGTCGGCGACCCGAAGAAGATCCTGGAGCCCAAGGCTGACGGAGGAAACGGGAAGGCACCGCAAGGCGGCCCGGCCCCGACGTCCCCGTCGGGCAGCGGTGGGCCTGGTCCAACGTCGTCGGGCGGCGGATCGGGTTCCGGTGGCGCGGCCGGCAAGGGCGCATCGGCCAAGGCGGGCACTGCCGGCGCAAGTGCAGCAGCAGGGGCGGCGACCGCGGGTGTCGCCGTCGGCGCAGCGGTGATCAAGGCCGCCGCCCAGGCCGGCCCGAAGATGGGCAGCACGGTCGGCCAGACAGCGGACACCCAGTCTTCCAGCAACGGGGCCGCACCCACCACTACTCCGCCGTCACCCGGGACCTCGCAACCACGCGCTCCCCGAACGTCACCAGAATCCGCCTCCCCACCAGGCGGACGAGCAGGCAAGGACGTGTAGTCATGAACACTGACAACAACCACACCGATTACCCGCTGCCGGCGATGCAGTTCTCGCGCCTCACCAAACGAGGCATCATGCTCGGCCTGTCGCTTCCGCAACTGATTGCCCTGTCGATCGGCACGCTCACCATCGTCACCGTGCTCTACACAACAGGCGCCTCCGGCATCCCCTGGACGACACCCCTCTGGGGAACCGCCGCATTGATCGCCTGCATCCCCGCCGGCGGACGAAAGATCGTCGAATGGGTGCCGATCGTCAGCCGCTGGATGCTGCGGGCTGGCACTGAGCAGCTCACCTACCGGCGCCGCATCGTGCGTCCACGCCCGGTCGGCACCCTGTCGCTTCCGGGCGACGCATCCGCTCTACGCGAATGGAACGACCCGGAATCTGGCGCGGTCATGATCCACGACCCGCACGCGCGTACCCTCACCGCGATCGTGGCTGTGTCGCACCCGGCCTTTGCCCTGCTCGATCCCGGCGAGCAGCACCGCCGAGTCGCCGGGTGGGGGCGAGTGCTCGCCGGAGCCTGCCGCTCCGGACGCATCGCGCGATTGCAGGTGTCCGAACGCACGCTGCCGGATTCCGGAACCGGACTGGCCGAATGGTGGGAGCGTCACGGCACCAACGACGACAGTTGGGCCGCCGCCACCTACCGCGAACTTATCGCCCGGGCCGGTCCCACCAACGAACGCCATGCGACCACGATCAGCCTCTCCCTTGACCTCAATGCCGCCTCCCGCCAAGTTCGCACGCAGGGCGGCGGGATGCGCGGCGCGGCGGCGGTGCTGCGCCAGGAAATGAGCGCCTTGACTGCGGCCCTGCGCGCCGCGGACCTCACCGTGGGCAGTTGGCTCGCCGCTGATGAGCTCGCGAGAATCCTGCGAACGGCATACGATCCCGAAGTTGGCGTCGACCTGGAACGACACCCGGGCGTCGGGCGCTCGCTTGAAACGGCCGGCCCCGTCGCCGTGGCCGAGAGCTGGGATCACCTCCGCACCGACAGCGGCTTCCACGCGGTGCTGTGGATCAGCGAATGGCCGAGGGCTCAGGTGTTCCCTGGCTTCTTGTCACCCCTGGTCTTCACCAACGGCATCCTCCGCACCGTGGCGCTGCACTACGTGCCCGTCCGCTCGGATCAGGCGGCGCGGGACCTGCGCAAGAAGAAAACCGAACTGATCAGCGACGCCCACCAGCGCACGCGCATCGGCCAAATAGCGGATGCCGGCGCCAGCGCAGAGTACGACGACCTGCTGCACCAAGAGGCAGACCTCACCGCAGGTCACGGGGTGCTCCGTACGACCGGGCTCGTGTGCGTGACCGCGCCGACGCTCGACGAACTCGACGCCGCCGTCGCGTCCATCGAGCAGGCCGCCATCCAGGCTTCCTGCGAAACCCGCCGCCTTGTCGGCCAGCAGGCGCAGGCCTTCACGGCAGCCGCGCTCCCCCTGTGCCGCAGCGTTTGAACGGGTGTACTTCTCAGCTTTGGGCGATTTTGAATGTGTCGTTATCACCCAACCATCGGCCCTCACATGGGGACGCTCTACGGCAATTCAAGGCCAAGAGACGGGCTAATTGGATGACATCCGCGGCAGTGGCTGAACCAGACTCTGGGCGTATGCAGAAATGTCAAGCGGTGTAAACGGCTCGCTCTTGCTAACTCGCAGTGGGTGGCGAGGGTTACCAGTAGCTGTCCGCTTCCGTGTCACCCAGGAACAGTCGTGCAATTCAGGAATCTTTAGGATGTCGCGGAGCAGGTCGGCGAGGTACTCCCGTTTATTTATGAGGTTGCCCCAGGCCGCATAAATCATGAGTGGCCGTCCAGCGATGCGCTGGGCAATGTGCCGTTCGTTTTTCGCTTTCAGTTCAGGATCGTATATCGAATGCATGGCATCCGGATTTTTGGCGCGCTGAGGATAAAGGTTGAACATGAGGTAACTGTCAAATGGCGGCCGCACCAGATTGGAGACGATGCGCAGAGTCGAATCAAGCAATGCAGGTGTCGCGGTGCTTGGATTCACTCCGAAGCACACGAGAGGGTTGTTCCCGACAGTTCCAATGACGAACCGCGCATCGTTTGACACGGTGTTCTCGTAGATATCCAGCACAATTCTCCCCCTGCCACGATGAAATGGCTTCGATTGGCACATCGCCCCCCGCCAGCTTCCGCGCCCTATCTATGCGCTTCAGCTTATCGGTAGCGGAATGCTGGGCTAAGAGACTCCGGAACGGTCGCAACGGTGTCTGCCGATCTGGTGGGCCGCCGGCACGTAGCGCCCTGCGCACCTCCAATGCGAAGTAAAAAGTGATTGGAGCGACGCATGGCCGGGTACGAAATCAACGAACGCACATCTCGGTGGATCGGCGTCGTCTTCCTGCAAGGCGCTGAGGCCGACACGGTGCTCGGACTGATCGACCGAAGCGGAGCATCCGCTGCTTTCGATTACCTGCAGCCACGGGACTTCGGCGATGCGACGGTCGATGCCGCGCTTGAGAATGGCTACGTCTACGACCGCATCCCGGCCGGCCGTACCGACCACATCATCGAGCATGACGGCTCTCCTTATGCACTGACGTACAGCAGGACGTGCCGGTACGTTTCGCTGTTGCGGTGGCATGCGTTTGAATCGGATTTGAAGCCTGTGGCGTCCCGATCGGCTCCGCGTCGAGACGACATCTGGGCGTCCCCGCGGTCGACGCGCCTGGCCCAGCGCACGGTAGCGCTGTGAAAGACGTCGTAACCGAGCGGATGCACACGGCCGCGCTGGTCGAACCGCGCGGCGAGCTCCGCCGCGACCGCCGCGACAGACGGCACGCCGCCGCGAAGATCGAAGCGGATGCCCGCCAGGCCAAGCATCTCGAGGCGCGCACTCGCTGGCGCACCGAACGAGACGAGTCACGATCAGCGGCGTACCTGGCCGCCGGCGGCGAGCCTGGTCCCGCCCAATTGCGGATGCCCGGACCGCTCCGGCTCCCCAAACACCAGGACACCTCCGCGACGCTGTCGGGTCACTACCCGTTTCTCGCCGAGGCCGGACTCGGCTCCGCGGGCGTCTTCGTGGGGCAGGACCTCTACTCGGGCGGATCATTCGTCTACGACCCCTGGGTGCTCTACCAACGGGGCATCATCACCGCCCCGAACATCGTCCTGGCGGGCATTGTCGGCTCCGGCAAATCCTCACTGGCGAAATCGCTCTACACACGCTCGCTCCCCTTCGGCCGCCGCGTCTACGTACCCGGAGATCCAAAAGGCGAGCACACGGCCGTGGCCGAAGCCGTCGGTGGCAAGGCGATTATCCTCGGCCACGGACTTCGCAACCGACTCAACCCCCTCGACGAAGGACACCGGGCCGCCTCCACCTCGAATGCCGAATGGTTGGCACAACTGACGGCGCGACGCCGCGACCTGATCGGCGCCCTCGCCGAAACCGTGCTCGACCGCCCACTCAGCCCGCTCGAGCACACGGCCATCGACCTCGCACTGGCGGATGTGGTGCGGAGCTCTCCGGTGCCGATCCTGCCCATGGTCGTCGACCGCATCCTGTCCCCCAACCCGGATGACGACGAGGGCCGGCTCGCCGAAGACGGTCGCCTCGTTGGACATGCACTGCGACGACTGGTGGCCGGCGACCTCGCCGGCCTCTTCGACGGACCGTCAACTGTGCGCTTCGACCCGTCACTCCCTATGGTCTCGCTTGACCTGTCCCGTGTGGCCGAGAACTCAACACTCATCTCGGTACTGATGACGTGCTCATCGGCGTGGATGGAGTCCGCCCTCGCCGACCCGGACGGCGGCCAGCGCTGGGTCATCTACGACGAGGCATGGCGACTGATGGCGTATCCCGCGCTGCTTCGCCGGATGGATGCCCAGTGGCGCCTGGCCCGGCACTTCGGGATTGCGAACATGCTCGTCTTCCACAAGCTCAGCGACCTCGACACCGTCGGTGACTCCGGCTCCGCCATGCGCGCCCTCGCCTCGTCCCTACTGGCGAACGCGGAGACGCGCATCGTCTACCGCCAGGAACCGGACCAGCTCGGATCCACAGCGACCGCACTCGGACTCAGTCGTACAGAACAGAAGCTGCTCCCGGCGCTTGGCACCGGCCAGGGGCTCTGGCGCGTGAAGGATCGCAGTTTCGTCGTGCAGCACCAGCTGCATCCCGATGAGCTGGCGGCCTTCGATACGACCGCGCGGATGACCTCAGGTCAGTAGCCGCGATGCGGGACCTGGAGCGCACCTGTCATTCAGAGTGAGGAAGGAGTGCGATGCCCGAGAATATGTTCACCGACGAGCGCGAAGCGAGAATGATGCTTGCGGCGCTGTCCGAACCCGGCGACGTCATCACCGGAACCTTGATCGCCCGGCTCGGCGCGGCCGAGACCGTGCAGCTGATCACCTCGGGCGTTCGCCTGCCCAACGGCATCGACCCCGCAGAGGGCGAACTGTGGCGACGCCGACTTGCCCCGCGAATCAACCCCGGCCAGATCGACCGCATCCGCGACGACATGGAACGCCACAACCTGAGACTGCTGACACCAGAAGACATCGACTGGCCCGGCGAACTGCAACAGCTCAACACCAGCACACCGATCGCCCTCTGGCTCAAGGGCAACCCAAGTCAACTCTCGGCCCCGCTGCCCGCCCGCGTCACCATCGTCGGTGCCCACGCCGCAACGGCGTACGGCAGCCAGGTCGCCACCGAGCTCGCCTCAGATCTCGCCATGCAAGGCCGCTCAATCCTGTCCGGCGGCGCCTACGGCATCGACGAATCAGCACATCGCGCAGCCATCGTCTCCTACCCGGGTTCGACGATCGCCGTACTCGCCAGCGGCCTCGACCGGCTCTACCCCACCGGCCACCAGCAACTCTTCGAACGCATCGAACACAGCGGCGGCCTGCTGCTCAGCGAGCTCCCGCCCGGCTCCGCCCCCACCCGGTGGCGGTTCCTCCAACGCAACCGAATCCTCGCGGCCCTCTCGGGCGCCACCGTCATCGTCGAGGCAGGGCACCGATCCGGCTCCCTGAACGTCGCCGCACAGGCACACGCTTTGGGCCGGCCGGTGGGCGCCGTTCCCGGCCCGGTCACGAGCCCGGCGAGTGCCGGGTGCCATCGGCTGATCCAAGAGGGGGTCGGGAGCCTCGTCGTCGACGCCCAGGATGTGACGGACCTGCTGGACTCGACCGTTGGCTTCTCCGGCGACCGAACATTCGCGTACTCCCCCACGAGGCGGTTCACCCGAACCGGTCCTCACCTCACGTTCTAACGATTCCCGCCGAACGGAGACAGTACCGATGAACACTCCGCGACCGCAAGCTGGGCTCGGCGACGAGCTTGCCAACCTCGGCATCGCACTCCTGATCAGCACAGCAGGGTTCGCCCTCCTGCTCCGCGCCGCGGGTACTGTCGCGGCCTGGGCGACAAACATCAGGCAACCCGCCGGCGGGCCGACGACCGGGCTCGCGGTGCTGCTCGACCCGGGACATCCGTCGGCGGCCTTGCAGGCACCTGCCCTGAACCCGGTCGCGTACTGGTTGACGACGAGCGTGCTGCTCGTTCTGGCCGTGGCGGCGGCCCTCTGGTTATGGCGGATGTTCAGAGCCGTGGGCCGCGCAGCCAAGATCGACCCACACCACATCCTCGGCATCGCGACCAGCGCCGAGGTGTCGCGTGCTGCATCGCACTCGGCGCTCATGAAGCGCGCGGCGCACCTTCGACCGTCCCTCACAAATGCCGGCCCCAGGGATGTCGGCTATCGAATCGGAAGATCCCGCAACACCACGGTCTGGGCCAGCGTCGAGGACTCCATACTCGTTATCGGCCCGCCGCGCTCCGGCAAGGGGGCGCACATCGTGATCAATGCCATCCTCGACGCCCCCGGCCCGGTCGTCACCACCTCCACCCGCCCCGACAACCTCACCACCACCCTTCGAGCACGGCAGCGGATGGGCCCGGTTGCGGTGTTCGATCCGCAACGCCTGGCTGCCGGCGTGCCGGTGGGACTCCGGTGGTCACCGATCCGCGGCTGCGAAGACCCCCTCACGGCGATGATCCGCGCCTCGGGGCTCGCCGCCGGAACAGGACTGGCCGCCGGCGGCGTCGACGGGGGCGGATTCTGGGAAGCCAAAACCCGCACCGCCCTGCAATGCCTGCTGCACGCGGCAGCGCTCGACGGCTGCCAACCTGCCGAACTCTTTCGCTGGACCCTCGACCCGGCCGCCGCCCACGACGCCGTCTCCATCCTGATGAGCACCCCAGCCGCGGCCACCGGCTGGGGCGATTCCCTCCAGGCCATGCTCGAGGCCGACCCACGCACACGCGACTCCATCTGGCAGGGCGTCTCCCTGTCGTTGGGCGCGCTTGCCGATCCCCGAGTGCTGGATGCCGTCTCACCCGGCGCTGGCGAAGGGTTCGACCCCGAAGGGTTCCTGCGCAGCAACGGCACCCTGTACCTGCTCGCAACCGGCGCCGGCTCGAACAACTCTGCGGCCCTCGTATCCGCCTTCGTCGAGGACCTCGTCGAGACCGCCCGCCGAATCGCCGCACGAAGCGCAGGTGCCCGACTCGACCCGCCACTCCTGCTCGCCCTGGACGAGATCGGCAACCTTGCACCGCTCCCCTCGCTCCCAAACCTCATGGCTGAAGGTGGCGGCACCGGCATCACCACCATGCCCGTACTTCAGTCACTCTCACAGGCACGCACGAAGTGGAGCGACAACGCGGCCGGCGCAATCTGGGACTCCTCGATCGTCAAAATCGTGCTCGGCGGAGGATCCAACTCAAAAGACCTTCACGACCTCTCCACCCTCATCGGCGACCGCGACGAATCCACCGACTCCACAACCATCGGCGACCGCGGTTCACGCTCGGCCCAGCGCTCCATCCGCCGCGTCCCGATCCTCCCGCCCGACACCATCCGCACCCTCCCGTTCGGAACCGGCCTCATCATGCTGCGCGCGGCCCCACCGATCGTCGCGAGCCTGCACATGTGGACCGCCCGCCCCGAAGCCAAAGCGCTGCGCGCGAACCGGGCGGAAATTGAAGCGTTGATGCGCAAGCCCGGTCACGACAACCCGGCGGAGCGGCCGGTCAGCCAAACGGAGTGACACGTATTTCTCTTCCACCGCGTCTGGTCGCCATCTGTGGAGCATGCGGCGCACCTCGTAGTGAACGCGGATCAAGGCGGTCCGCCCATGCAGGAGGTTGAGTCCCATGCCCCTTCACACGCAGCAATCGCTGTCAGGTTTCATCACCTCAGAGCCGCAGCAATCGGTCACCGAGAACGGCGAAACCCGTTTCTACGTCCGCGTCGGCCAGCCGCACTTCCGCCGCGAAGACAACGGCAGCTTCACCGTGCTCGAGCCCAGTTTTCATGACCTCGTCGCCTACCGTGCCACCGCGGACCGGGCGCTCACCCGGTTCGCCAAAGGCGACAGCTTCGTCGCCGAAGGCTACGTGCGCAACTTCGAGTTCGCGCGCAACGGCGCAGTTATCCAACGTGAGGAGTTCGTCGCGAAGAAGATCGGCCACGACCTCGCCCGCACGAACTACGACGTCGACCGAACCTCCCGCTCAGCCTCGGCTACCGAGACGGACTTCTCGGCCGTCCAGCAGGTCGTGGCACCCGATGCCGGGCCGGTTCGCGCCGCCTCGGCCGCACTCGGGATCTGACCGCGGCGATGGTGGAACTCCCGATTGAGTGGCCGCCCGGGGGTCAGGATGCCTCATTCGGCGAGGGCGCAGAGGACGATGTCAACGGGCCGCTCGTCGCGGAGCCGCCGCATCCGATCAATTGGAACCTTCTCACCGCCGACGACGCCGAAACCGAATGGATTCAACTCAACCGGTGGGTGAACTGGCTACGACGGACCTATGGTCTCCCGGCATCCGTCGTGCCGCCGCTCTGGCATCGTCACCCAGAACTTGTCTGGGAACTCTCCGCGCTGCACCTGCACTGGCTCTGCGCCTACGACCCCGATCAGCACGGCTCGGCCCCCTTTGGATGGCACCGTGACTTCGCCGACGCCCGCCAACGCCTCCACGACTGGGTAGCCGCGTCGGGGACGCGCCTGGAACGAGACCGCCCCACACGCCAGACCTCCTGGCCCGGGGAACAGCCCACCGACGCTGTGGAGGATCTCCCGATCCCCAACCGTGACAGCGACTTCGCGCAGTTCGTCCTCGACGACGTCACCAAACGACGACAAGCCGAGGCCGCGTTCTATGCTCGCGCCGAATCTAATTGACCTCAGGCTCTGCCGGAGACCTCCTGCTGCGCAAGTCGTCGAGTTGGTGGGGCCGAGGCCACGCCTCAGCCTGGCAGTTCAGCACCAGGCGGGCGAGAGATATGACTCCCAGAAGAGGAGCCCTCTGTGGGCCGTGCAGTGGGGATAAGAAGCACTCAGCCGACGATTGCTGTCGGAGCTCGGCGATAGTGTGGACTATACGAGGGTGAGGAGTGCGTGTATGCCAGCAGTTCCCGTTGCAGTGTCGAGGCTCGGTATCGAAGAGACCTCGCGCGAGCCGCAGAACGCCCGAGCGGTAACTTGGCTGCTCGGGCAGCCCGGCGGTCAAGTCGTGGTCGTCACCCCGCGCAAAGATTTCTCGAGCGAAATCCTCACACGACTTGTCGGGCATCCCGGCGTCGTCCACCACACTTGGCGCGCGTTCAACGCCAGCTCGTTCGACGGGCAGCGAGTCGTCTACGCGTGGCCCGACCGTAAGCACCTGAATGACGTATGGGCCACGGAAGCAGATGCTCTTGTCGTTATCGAATGGAACGAGAACGAGACCGCCGATTGGGTTGCCGACGCCCGACCCATTCAATTGCTCGCTGAGGGAACCGCGCAGGTGCCTGAGCAGGAAAGGTCGGCGGCACTGGAACCGCTCCCCAACGATATCGATGGCATCCTCGAGTACGTCGCTCACATGGCGGCCGGCTACTCGTCGGGCCTCAAGTGGAACGAAGAGGACAAGCTCAAGGCGGACATGATGAACCGTCCGGAGCGCTGGCGCCCGGTCACCGTTGAGCAGGTCCGCGCGAAGTGCCGGCAGCTTGGGATGAGCCCCAAAGACGTCGACACCATAGCCGACTTCGTCCAGCGCCGGAAGGACGGCCGCCGGTTCAACGTGCGCAGCTCATACCGGACTTTTCATTTCAAGTAGCGACCATTCTCATCGCCAGTCGGGCAAACGATCATCAACCGATTGTCGGCGGCGAAACCGGCTCTTTTCCCGACTCTTCTTCGAATGGGTCGTCGTCGTCCTCAGTGAATGAGGAGGTGAAGTTGTCTCGATGGGCGACAAGTTCTTCCTGAACTACGTCCGGGTCCGACAATCTCGCCACCTCGTATGCGAAGAAGTTGTCACTAGTTGATGTGAACGCAGTAAGTGCTTCTCCGAGAATCGGTAATTCTTCGTGCCTGTAGTACGACAGTTCGTTCAAGATCGATGCAACCCACCGCGCACGCCGGTACATTGCAAGACCCACTGCGGCGGATTTCTCGGATATTGGGATTTCAAATTCCTCTAGCAGGGGACCCGCAACGCTTTCAAGGTCATGTTCCGCCGCTATATCGCGGAGAGCAACTCCCGAGGCGCTGTGCATCAAGATACTCCATCGCACGTTTTCAGATACAGATCCTTGCGAACAAAAAATAACCCATGTCTCCCACGTAGGCAACTCGGTGGCACCGCTTGAAAGCGAGTCCAGCAACTCGTACCGACCCGAACCGCTGGAGTATTGCTCCAACCACTTCACTAGCTCGGGTTCGTATTCATCCGTCGGTCGAGCCAAATAACCCTTGCCGTCTCCGAATGGACCAAGTTTTTCTATCGCGTCGAGCAGTGGGCCGATTTTGTGCGAGTAATTACGAACGCTTGCAAAGGAGCCGGTCTTCAAGAATCCATCGCATGCGAGTGCGAGCTTGCACAGTCGCTCCAAACCACTTGTGTAAGTGTGTAGTCCAGCATGAAGAGGAAACGTTTGGTCGTAGGAAATCTCGCCAAACATGTTTCCTTCCATGGGCAATCGGCTCACGCGCCCAATTCCAGTAAGGATCAGATCGGCGGCGAACTGCGTTTCAGAAACTAGGTTGGACCAGCGTCGTGTTCCGAACCCGCCCGCGCCGCTGCCTGCGCTGTGCGTGGTCATAATCAGTGATCTCCCCCTGGTCGGTTCTACTTGAAAAGCATCGTCCCGCGTCTTGAACGGGTCGGCTCCGCGCTCCCCGCTGACACGATCCGCAATTGCGTTCGCGCTACGTGGTCAGAAAGACGCTCAGCGATGACGGCCGCCTGATCCTGATCGCGGCAGACGAGTTGCCCGCTCAGGTGCACTTTGCTCATGCCGTGAGCATAGACGCCGACGAGAGTTCCTTGCTGAAGCGAAATCCACTGGGTGTTCCGAATGGCGGACCTCCTACGGGAACGGCCCCGCGGAGACAGGCCTGCTCGGCCCGTCTCCGCAGGGTATTCGTATAGGCCCCGCCCGTAAGGAAATCCCGCTCACATGCGTCCTACGAGACAACCAATCGATGCTCTGGATGACCACATCGGTCCTCTGCAATGCTTCCCTCGAGCTGTTCGGGTCCCGGGGTTCGCTCAGTCCTCGTCCTTCGCGAAGGCCCGGTCGAGGAGCGCGGCGGTGGCCGGGTTCACCAGTTCGCTGCGTTGGATGTAGTGCTGCACGGTGATCTTCGTGTCCGTGTGGCCGAGCAGTTCTGCGGCGAGTTCGATGTTGGCGTTGGCGTTGACCGCGGTCGCAACCGTGCGGCGGAACATGTGCGGGGTCACCCCCTCGATGCCCGCTCCCCCGAGCACGTGACGCAGCTGTCGGCGCACGTTCGTGGTCGTCAACGGGGTACCGTCCCGGGACTGGAACAGCAGCGCATCCAGGTCGAGGCTCGGGGCGGTGGCGAGCCGGCGGCGCACCGCATCGGCGGTGAAGGAGGGCAGGGCCACGACGCGCCGGGACTTCGCGGTCTTGGGGTGGTCTTGCCGAAAGGTCAGCTCGCCGTTGCGACTGATGATCGTGCCGGCCAGGCGGATGGATGGCACGACGCTGGTGATGTCGACGTCCCGGCGGCGGATGGCCAGCACCTCCCCGATCCGGGCCGAGGTGCCGAGCATGACCTCGATGATCGCCCCGAGCTGCCCGTCGGGCTTGGGACCGGACACGTGGTGGGCGCCGGCCTCCCAGCGGGCGATCGCTGCACGGATCACGTTCACCTCTGGGGCGGTGAGCGCATCGGGGATGTGCGGCTCACGGTACAGGCGGCCAACGTGGTCCATCGGATTGCGTGGGAGTACCTCGTGCCGCACCGCCAGCTCCAGCGCCAGTCGCAGCACGACGCGGGCCTGCTTGGCGCGACTGTAGGTGAGCTTCGCCAGCTCTTTGATGAACTGGTCGCACCGGGCGACACCGATCTCGCGCAGCGTGAGATGGTCGAACACCGGGGAGACCAGCGTGCGCATGTTGCGCTCATAGAGGTTGCGGGTGGTCCGGGAGATCCGGCCCTCCAGGTCGATGTCCTCCAGCCAGTAGGCGACGAGGTCTTTGAACAGGCTGTCGGGCGTAAGAGTCGTGTCCGTGGGCTGTTGCAGGAACCGTTCGGCGAGCCGGCCCTTCAAGGCGCGTTCGGCGGCTTTGGCGGTGGCGCCGCTGCTCTGCACCTGCCGCGCTTGGCCGTCCCAATCCCGATAGCGGGTCCGCGCCTCGTACCGGCCGGACGGCATCAGCCGGGTGGTGATCTCGCCGAAGGTGCCGATCGTCAGACGTGGCCGGGACATTCACCTCACCGCCGATCGGGTCGCCGGGGCGGGCTGGTGGGCTCGCGTTGCTCGGCTATCCAGGCCCGCACGTCGGAGATGGCAAACTTCAGATGCTTGCCGAACCGGTACGCGGTGGGCCCTTTGCCGCGCACACGCCAGTCGTACACCGTGGACAGCGGAATGCCGAGGTAAGACGCCAGCTCGTTGACGTCCATCAGGGGCTCCAGGCCCCAGTCGTCGGTGGGAGAAGAGGTTGGGTTTTCGTTGTGGATACTCATACTCGACAGGTGCGCACCACAATCCCGGAGGATCGAAGAGAACCGAGAGCGACGTCGGCGCCTCGGGCGGCAGGGCCGGCTCAGCGGCTCCAAAGAGGAGTAAAAGGTGGGTTTTCGATGGGGTAGTCAAATCTTTAACCAAAAAAGTCCCGGAAACCCTTGAGTTTCCGGGACATTTGGTCGGGCTGACAGGATTTGAACCTGCGACCCCCTGACCCCCAGTCAGGTGCGCTACCAAGCTGCGCT
>Ga0307486_1002362_pt1 | contig 13217 bp, 10 predicted proteins | sample CBIW02metaG_FD_203663 | JGI IMG/M metagenome (GOLD analysis project Ga0307486, IMG submission 203663) | Sea-ice brine microbial communities from Beaufort Sea near Barrow, Alaska, United States - CBIW 0.2 | ecosystem: Environmental > Aquatic > Marine > Coastal | place: USA: Alaska | collected... | reverse complement strand
AGCGCAGGCCCCATTCGCCAGATTCAACGCGGCCGATTACGCCTTACCCTCCGGGCCGCTCATCTGCCGCCTCGATCAGGTCGCCTCACCTCAGCCCGCCCCAGGCGACTACCGCCTCAACCCGCAGCACGCCTCCCCACCGCGCCCTTGTCCCCAAAGACTTGGCGCGTGCCGTCTCCACCCCTCACCCCACTCGACACACCATTGCTCTCCCACTTGTTTCGCGGAGGCGAGGGCCACAGACGGGGTGACCAATGTTTCACGTGAAACAGGCGGATCGACCTGGCCCTTTCGCAACGCAATAGTGCGTGGCGGTTCGAAATGTTTGGCCGGCACTGGCCGGCGGGATGACCTGGCCCCGTCCTGCTCTCCACGCACCAAGCCATTGCGCCCGACGTAATTTGATACCTGGCCCAGATCTATCTCGCCGTGGTCACGGCAGCCGCCTCGGCAGTACCGTCACCGCCCCTCGTGCTAAATGACGGAGCCGAGCCATACACGGCGGAAAGTCGGCCGCCGGAGAGCCGCACCGGGCGATGTGCCCGAGCATCTCCCTGGCGCTGCTCAAGGGGCCATCGCCGTGCCTCTCGCTCGGTTCACGCGCGGCGCTGTGGCCCTCCCTCACGCTGGAGTGAGGCCAAATGTTTCACGTGAAACGTAAGGCGTCCAGCGACTAGTTCACGTCGCCGGTATCCGATTAGTCCCCCTATGAGCCTGTGGAGAATCAGTCGAAAAACGCCCACTTCCCGCATAAAGGACCTGTGCATAACGCTGGGGATAACTAAAGTCGGCGTGAGCGTCCGATCGTCTGGCCCAAACATTTCGCTCCGCAAGACCTCGAACTGGAAGCATCACCGCGGGCGGAATCCCCCAAAGCACCCTGAGGCAATACCGAATCTCAGTGGACGCGCCGTAGAGGAGCCAGGCGAGTGATGTGGCGGGGCCCCTAGTCGACCCCGCTCACGTCGACCGGGAGGACTACTCCATTCTCCAAGTCGCCCCCACGTGTCACGACCGACCCTCCGCGCATGGGACGCCTCGCCGACTCTCGTCGTCATTCGTAGCTGCGACCCAGCACGCAAGGTAGTGGTGGGCACCCTTGATTGGCCTCCAAACCGTAGCGTGGGCAAGAATCTCGGATAGTCGCGGGGTCTTTGCTTGCCCGTGTCAGGGGCACGCAGCAGATAGAGCTCAGGATCGGGTCAGGGTAACTACGGTGGTCGCGTCAACGCCGGCGATGCTTGGTGCGGAGTGAACGGCGCCCTGCAGGCCGTGCTTACGCAACACATATTTTGCGCGTTCTAGTTCCTCCAGTGCAGACCGTCCCTTCAGGAAAACCATCTGCCCTGTGGGGGCGAGTAGGGGAGCACACCACTTCACCAGCTTGTCGATAGGGGCCACGGCCCTAGCAGTGATGACATCGGCCTCCACGACATCGGTCACCTCTTCGGCCCTGCCGCGTACTACGGTCACGTTGTTGATTCCGGTCGCCTCCGCAGCTTCGAAGAGCCAGGCTGTGCGTCTTTCCATGGGCTCGATGAGGACAACTGGACGGTTGGGATCCATAGCCGCCAGGACCATACCGGGCAGTCCCGCTCCGGAGCCGACGTCCGCTAAGAGGCCTTCCGGGAGAAACGGCTCGAGCGCAGCGGAGTTGAGAATGTGGCGCTCCCACACACGCGTGAGTTCGCGCGGTCCAATGAGACCGCGAAGAATCCCCTGGTCCGCAAGCAACTCCGCGAAGCTGCGCACTCGCCCGTAAGAGTCCCCAAAGAACGCTTCTACTTCAGGCGACCTATTAAGCGGGTCCCCTGCCAGGGTGCGCAGGGCGGGCTCGACGTCCTCTACGTCCGACCCCGAGCTAGGTGTGGCGGAGACTGCCCGACCACGACCGCCGCCAGGCCTACTCGGGCCCCCACCGGCGCTCTCGTGCGGGTGCTGAGGCGCGGTCAAGGTCCACACCTCCGCGGTTGTTTCACGTGAAACATTACGTGTGCACCTGCGGCCAGGCCGAAAGCTCTCTTGCGACCGTCACCGTTTGACTAATCGCTGACAGGAAGAATAACGACGTGTCGGTCGGGGTCCTCTCCCTCAGACTCCGACTTGAGACCCGCCTCGAGCACAACGTCGTGAACCACCTTGCGCTCGAAAGCATTCATGGGCCCAAGAGCCAACGACTTGCCAGCCTCCTTAACCTTCGCGACGGCCTCGCGAGCCGTCTCAGCAAGGCGCTCACGTCGTCCCGCGCGGAAGTCGGCGACGTCGAGCATGAGCCGACTCATCTCGCCGGTCTCAGACTGCACCGCCAGCCGAGCGAGGTCTTGCAGCGCGTCGAGGACTTCACCATCGGGCCCCACCAGACGGCGCAAGTCTTGCGCTGGCCCTTCGGAAACGATCGCGACCTTGGCGCGCCCGGCCTCGACCGAGATGTCGATGTCGCCGTCCATGTCCAAGATGTCTAGCAACTCCTCCAGGAAGTCCGCGGCGGCATCACCCTCTACTTCGAGGGGGGAATTATTTGTTGATTCAGTCATCGGGGTTCTTTCGTTGGTAGCCACCGGGCGTCCTCGATCTAAGTGGTGGGGCATGGAAAATTCTGGCGGTGGTGCGACCTAGCTGAAGCATCGTCGCCAAGGAAGTTACCGCTTTTTCTTTGGCTTCTTCTTGTTGGGCTGTTCCCGCTGGCGGCTCACGTCGGTGGACTCGCCCGCCTCGATCACCAGGTGCTTAGGGTCGCTGCTGTCAATGAGCGGCAGACCCTTCTTTGCGGCTTTCGCAGCCAAACGTGCCTTGTAGGCCTTGTCGGCGTCGGAGCCGGGGGTGGGGTTACGGCGGATCACGTAGAACTGCTGGCCCATGGTCCACAGGTTGGTGGTGGTCCAGTAGATGAGTACACCGATGGGGAAGTTGGGCCCGGAGATGACGAAGATGAAGGGCAGGATGTACATCAGCACCTTCTGCTGCTGAGCCATCGGACCCTCGAGCGCAGAAGCGGGCATGTTCTTTTGCGTGAGCTGGCGCTGCGTGAGGAAGGTAGTGGAAACCATCATTACGATCAAAACGGCAGCCACGATCTGCACATGGATGTTGCCGTCGGCGCGCAAGAACGCTGCCGAGATCGGCGCGCCAAAAATCGTCGCCGAGTCAGCCTGCTCGGCGAGTTTCGGTGTTAGCCAACCAATTCCGGCGAACACACCATCAGGACCGGCCTTCAATTTGTAATTGAGAACACGGAAAAGCGCAAAGAAAATCGGCGCCTGGACCAGCATAGGCAGGCAAGACGCGAACGGGTTGGTCTTGTGCTTGGAGTAGAGCTCCATGGTCTCGCGACTCATCGCCTCGCGTGAGGCGGAGTCCTTCTTACCCTTGTACTTAGCCTGCACCGCCTTGAGCTCTGGCGCGATCATCTGCATGGCACGCGACGACTTGATCTGCTTCACAAATAGTGGAATCAAGATGATGCGGATCGTCACCACCAGGCCCACGATCGAGAGCCCCCACGCGGCACCGGAGGCGGAGGGAATACCGATGAAAGTGAGCAGGTAGTGCCACACCACCATGATGTCGGCCACCACAATTTCGAGCGGTCTGAGAATAGTGTCTAGAAAACCCATGGTTGTCCTTAGTTGCTGGTCAGAAAGAAAATTTGAGCGGGCCCACCAGAATCGTCGACCGACGACTTCATCGCGGCATTGTTGCGGGAAAGGCGAAAGCGCTTCTGGCCTCGACTGGGAACGTCGTCAACGCCCCCATTGCTCCACGGGTTGCAGCGCAAGAGACGCCAAGCAGCGAGCGCACTGCCTGTCACCGCGCCGTGTTGCTTGACGGCCTCGAGCCCGTAGTGGGAGCACGAGGGGTAAAACTTGCATCGCGGACCCGTCAGGGGCGAAATCACCGACTGGTAGCCACGGATGGCGACGATAAGTGCGTTGCTCGGCGCAGACTTTACGGCTCGTGCCCAGGTGGTGACGTCACTCATGCGGCGACCTTGGCATCGGCCGCGGTGAGGGCGCCAGACAGGTCCGCTCGCAGGCATGCGAAGGAAGCGTCCGCCGATGCCGGAAGAGCTCGCACCACCACCGAGCTACCAGGGGGAAGGGTAGGAAGAAGCTCAGCCATGATGGCGCGCATGCGGCGCTTGACTCGGTTTCGAATCACGGCACCTCCCACTGCTTTAGATACGGCAAAACCGGCCATGCTCGTCGCATCGCCGGTTCGCGCTAGGTAAACCACTGCCGTCTTCCGCCCGCTCTTCACACCGCGCCGCATCACGAACGAGAAGTCCGCCGCCGCGCGCATGCGAGAGCTGGCCGGAAGCAACGTTTAAGCCGAGATCTTGCCACGGCCCTTGCGACGACGAGTGGAAAGAATTGATCGGCCGGCGCGGGTGCGCATACGCAGGCGGAAGCCATGCGTCTTAGCGCGCTTGCGAATGTTCGGCTGGAAAGTCCGCTTGCTCACGGGTGTACTCCGAGACGGTTGAGGGGTGGGTCAAATCAGCGGCCCAACGTTACGCCGAACAGGAGCCAGGGTCAAGTCGCCCGGCTCGCATTGGATAGGAGGCCTGAACAAGATAGGCTCCACCATCACGGACTCAATAGTTGGCAACGACACGCCAAAGCACCGAGTAACGAAAACATGACAGCTCGTACACCCCTGTGGATAGTGCTGTGGACCATCAGAAAGGGCGGCGCGAATCGTGGCATCGGACGAATCAACTCAGACCATCGAGGAAGTCTGGTCACGGGCGGTTGATTTGCTGCACGAGGACGACGCACTGTCTCCCCAGAACAGATCGTTTCTGCGCCTCATCAAGCCATTAGCGGTGGTCGAGGGCAACGTCTTCTTAGCCGTCGCAGAAGAGTTCACCAAGAACAAGGTCGAGTCCACCATCAGGGGACCGCTCACAGAGGCGCTCAGCGAGGTACTCGGGCACGACATCCGCATCGCTGTCACCGTCGACGCGTCGATACGTCCGCCCAGCCCCGCCCACATGCAAAATGACGGTGATCAGCACACACCACGCCCCCCTCGCAAGGTTGCTCCCGTCGAGGATCCCCACCTGAACCCTAGGTACACGTTCGACACATTCGTGATCGGTTCGTCCAATCGCTTCGCACACGCCGCCGCGCTGGCCGTGGCCGAGTCCCCGGGGAAGACATACAACCCGTTGTTCATCTACGGCGACTCGGGGCTTGGTAAAACTCACCTACTCCATGCGATTGGTCACTACACGCGTCACCTCAAGCCGGAGACCCGCGTTCGCTTCGTGAACTCCGAGGAGTTCACGAACGACTTCATCAACTCGATTCGTGATGACCGATCCCTGAGCTTCAAGCGCCAGTACCGCGAAGTGGACGTCTTACTCGTCGACGACATTCAGTTCCTTCAGGGTAAAGAACAGACCCTCGAAGAGTTTTTCCACACCTTCAATGCCCTGCATAACGCGGGCAAGCACGTGGTCATCACCTCCGACGTCAGCCCTCGCAACCTCGCCGGTATCGAGGAGCGCATGCGCACGCGCTTCGAGTGGGGTCTCATGACCGACGTTCAGCCCCCAGACCTCGAGACTCGTATCGCCATTCTGCGCAAAAAGGCCCAGGCCGACGACGTACAAGCTCCTGGGGACGTTCTCGAGTACATCGGCTCCAATATCACCAGCAATATTCGTGAGCTCGAAGGCGCGCTGATTCGGGTCACTGCGTTTGGGGCGCTCAACAAGCAACCCGTGGATCTGAGCTTGGCTCAAGCGGTGCTCAAGGACCTGATTTCTGACGACGATTCAGAAATTACGGCGTCGACGATCATCTCGATCACAGCCGAATACTTTGGCATCACCATCGAGGAAGTCACTGGGACCAGCCGGAGTCGTGTGTACGTCACCGCGCGTCAGATCGCCATGTACCTGTGCCGGCAGCTCACCGACCTATCGCTGCCTAAAATCGGCGATCACTTTGGTGGCAAGGACCACACCACCGTGATGTACGCGGTGAAGAAGGTCGAAGATCAGATCGCTCAGCGCCGCCAGATGTACAACCAAGTCAACGAGATCCACGCGCGCATTAAGAAGCAGGTACGCGGCTAATGTCGCGTACTGCGTCGCAATACGTGTGACGCAGTGAGAGCACGCACCACCGCTAGTACTTCACTGACGTCGGCCGATGCTTCGCTCCCGGTCGCTTCTCGGTCGCCAAGGAAGTCCGAATACTCCCTGGCGAACCCCTGCGCACGCTACGAACTAGCGAGTTAATGCGTTCCCAGGGAGCCCTACCGTTGTCCAGCCCGCCGACAATCGCTCCTCTTTGACAGCATTTGCGCCGGACGTGAGCCGTGGAATATCGCCCGGGACAGGTCTATGGCTGCGTTCCACGGAGAATCCAACCGAACAACATGCCTATTTTCCCTCGAGTCCGACACGAAGGAAAAAGGGTCAGTGGTGTCGTTTGATGTCATTCGTACGTCCTACACAACTGTGGATAACATTGTGAATAGTCGTGGAGACAGGCGTGAGCTCACGTGGACACAGTGTGAACAAATCGCAACTCCTGTGGATGGGCATTCTGTGATCCACAACCAACCCGACATCCCGCATCGTTCTATCCTCAATCTGTGCACACCCCAAAAATGTGATTTACCAGCCTCGTCAAGGGATCTCCACAGTTTGCGGTGCCCCTATGACTACTACCTATCTTCTTCTTAAGGTTCTCTACTAGTCCTTCATAGGGCTGCGCCGACCCTGACCCGCGCACCTCCAAGGCGGAGCTGGTGATTAAGTGCGCCGCTCCTTGTCACGATGTCGTCTCGGTGGCGTAGTCTGTCCGACAGACATGAGGAGTATTCAATGAAGTTTTCCGTCGACCGCGACGTACTGGCAGACGCCGTTGCCTGGACTTCGCGCGCCGTTCCGGCACGACCGCCCGTTCCAGTTTTAGCTGGCGTTCACATCGTCGCCGATGACAGCGGCACAGTGAAGCTTGCGAGCTTCGACTACGAGGTGTCGGCTCGGAGCGAATTCGCGGCCGACGTCGACGAACCCGGCGAGGTTCTTGTATCGGGGCGGTTGCTGCGGGAAATCGCGAACGCCCTCCCTCACAAGCCGGTGCAGTTTATCCTCGACGGCACCAAGGTCTCAGTGACGTGTGGAGCATCACGGTTCACGCTAGCGACGATGCCCGTTGACCAGTACCCGACGCTCCCCGAGTTCCCTGCGCAGTCAGGAACCATTGACGGCACGGAGTTTCAGCACGCGGTAAGTCAGGTCACCTCTGCAGCGTCACGTGATGAAACCCTGCCGATTCTTACCGGTGTCCGCATGGAGATTGAGGGCTCACACATTTCGTTGCTCGCGACCGACCGCTATCGACTGGCGCTACGTGAGTTGAGCTGGAAGCCTTCCTCACCTGACGCATCGGCCGTGGCTCTGATTCGCGCGAAGACGCTCAACGACACAGCAAAATCGCTGAGTGCAGGCGACGTCACCGTAGCGCTCAGCTCAGGCCAGGGTGTCGACCTAGTGGGATTCGAGGCTGGGGGTCTCGTCACGACGTCACTGTTGATGGACGGCGACTACCCCCAGGTACGACGCTTGTTCCCCGACGAAAGTCCCATCACCGCGGTGGTAAAAACCTCCGACCTGATCGAGGCAACCAAGCGCGTGTCCCTGGTTGCTGAACGCAATTCATCGGTGAGGCTCGCCTTTATCGAGGGCGAAGTAACGCTCGACGCAGGTCAAACGGACGACGCACAGGCCTCTGAGGCACTCGAATGTGTACTTGATGGCGAGCCAATCGTGGTGGCATTTAACCCGGGGTTCCTCCTCGACGGCCTTAATGCGCTCGGCTCGGCCTATGTCCAACTCGGCTTCACACAGGACACCAAGCCGGTGGAATTCGTTGGGCTCGACAAGCCGGGCGGAACCATCGCGTCCGAGTTTCGGTACCTGCTCGTACCCATCCGCATCGCCTCGTAAAGATCGCGCCGATGCGCGTCACACACCTGCAGCTCACCGATTTTCGCTCTTACACGGGAGTCGACGTACAGTTCGGCCCCGGTGTTACCACGCTGGTGGGGCGCAACGGGCAGGGCAAGACCAACGTGGTGGAGGCGGTTCGCTATCTGTCCACGTTGTCGAGTCACCGCGTAGCCACTGATGCGCCGCTCATCAAATTTGGTACACCGCGAGCCGTCATCGGAGCGCGGGTACACAAGGCCGGCCGATCATTGTCTGTGGAAGTCACGCTAGTGCCGGGTAGGGCCAACACGGCACGTCTCAATCGCGGCGCGGCGCGGCCCCGTGACCTGATCGGAATCGTGCGCACCGTGGTGTTCGCGCCCGAAGACCTCTCGCTCATCAAGGGCGACCCCGGTGGGCGTAGAACATTTATGGACGAGCTGTGTGTTGCGCTGCAGCCAGTCCTCGCAGGCACGATGGCCGACTACGACAGGGTGCTGCGGCAGCGCTCGAGCATGCTGAAGACCGCCAAGAACGCCCGCCGGGACTTGACGATGCTGGATATCTGGGACGAGAAGTTAGCTGAACTCGGAGGACGCATCATCGCGGCCCGGCGGCGCGCCGTCTTTGCACTTGCACCCTACGTTCAGACCGCTTACGCGGATGTGGCGCCGGATGGGGGTGAATGCGCGGTGTCTTATTCAACCTCGCTTGATCGCGACGAGGGGAACGAGGGAGCTGCACAACCACTGGCGGCCGATGCGTCGGCAGCCGACGTAGGCGCGCGACTTCTCGAGCGGCTGGGGCAACTTCGGGCGAAGGAAATTGAGCGCGGCGTCACCCTAGCCGGGCCTCATCGAGATGATCTGGAAATTCGCCTCGGTGAGATGCCGGCGAGGGGTTACGCAAGTCACGGCGAGAGCTGGTCTTGCGCTTTGGCGTTGCGCTTGGCTTCCTACGACCTACTGACAGCGGAGGATGGACCGGACTCGGACGAGGACGGAGAGCCGATCCTGATCCTGGATGACGTGTTTGCTGAACTGGATTCGGGCCGCCGCGCAGCTCTCGCCCGACGGCTGGTCGGCGCGAGTCAAGTACTGATCACCGCAGCGGTACCTGAAGACGTACCCCAGTCCCTCGCCGGCGACGTCATCCGGGTGGCAGATGGCGAGCTCCTTCGCGATGACCCCGCGACGAACGAACCCACGTCGACAGAGTCGCCAATCGCGGCATCGGGCACTGCGGATGAGTAATTCAGGCGAGCCCCACCAGAAGGGTGGTGACGCAACCGAACCCGAGGCCCCTCGCAAGGAGGGTGCCGACCTTGCGCGCGATGCGATGTCCCGTGCCCGGGCATCGGCCCGCCTGCGCGGGGCGTACCGAACCTCCCCAACGGCGGCTCGCGCCAAGCGCGAGTCAAAGCGTCGCGAGAGCCGACCCTTTAGCGGCGGCCGGGATCCGCTCGCGATGAGTGAAGCGGTCGAGACGTTATTGCACCGCATGGGCTGGACGGAGCAGATCGAAGTATCTGGCGTGACGGGTCGGTGGCGCGAGGTAGTGGGTGACCAGATCGCCGATCACTGCGAGCCGCTGGGGTTCGATGAGGGCATTCTGACCGTGAAGGCGAGCTCTACCGCGTGGGCAACGCAACTCACGATCATGTCCGGCCAGATCCGGCACCGCATCAACGAGGAGTTTGGGCGCGACATCGTTCGCGAGATCAAGGTGGCCGGCCCTACCACTCGGTCGTGGAAGAAGGGTCCGCGCACGGTCAAGGGCAGGGGACCACGAGACACCTACGGATGACCGCAAATTCGCTAGGGCCACCCGTTCTTCACAGATAGCCTGAAATCACACAAAACCCGGCCTAAAACGCGCTAGAATTAGGGTAGTTACCATGCGTGCCGTGGAGGCGTGCGACATCCGCTTGAAAGGCGAATTTGTGGCCAAGAATGACGCCCAGGCAGTTGTGCCTGAATACGGTGCTGGAGATATCACCGTACTCGAAGGTCTCGAAGCAGTTCGTAAGCGCCCTGGAATGTACATCGGTTCGACCGGCGAGCGCGGCCTCCATCACCTTGTCTACGAGGTGGTCGACAACTCAGTCGACGAGGCATTAGCGGGCTATTGCGACACGATCATGATCACGCTACTGCCGGACGGCGGCGTACGAACCACGGACAACGGCCGCGGAATCCCGGTGGACATCCACCCCACCGAGGGCAAGCCCACCGTCGAGGTCGTCATGACGATCCTGCACGCCGGCGGAAAGTTTGGAGGCAGCGGTTACGCGGTATCAGGTGGACTGCACGGCGTGGGTATCTCCGTGGTCAACGCGCTGAGCTCTAAAGTCGAGACCGTGGTCAAGCGTCAAGGCAACGTTTGGCGGCAGACGTTCGTGGATGGCGGCACCCCGCAGGGCACGCTTGAAAAGGGTGAGGCGACCAGCGAGACCGGGACGCAGCAGACCTTCTGGGCCGACGACACCATCTTCGAAACCACCGACTATGACTTCGAGACTCTGCGCGCCCGCTTCCAGCAGATGGCGTTCCTGAACAAGGGCCTCACTATTTCTCTTACTGATGAGCGCCCCGACCACATGGAAGAGGACGAGGACGGGAACAAGACCCAACGCTCAGTGGCCTACATGTACGAGGGCGGTCTGGTCGACTACGTCAAGCACCTGAACGCCACCAAGAAGGCCGAGTTGGTTCACCCCGAAGTCATCAGCTTCGAGCAGGAGAGCGCGGACAAGACGATCTCTGCGGAACTCGCGATGCAGTGGACTAACGCCTACTCGGAGTCGGTTTTCACCTACGCGAACACCATTGCGACCACCGAAGGCGGCACGCACGAGGAAGGCTTCCGGGCCGCCATGACCTCACTCATTAATCGCTACGCGCGCGAGAAGGGGATTCTGAAGGACAAGGATGACAACCTCACCGGCGACGACGTCCGCGAGGGCCTTACCGCAGTGATCTCCGTGAAGTTGTCCGAGCCTCAGTTCGAGGGTCAGACCAAGACCAAGCTAGGCAACACCATGGCCAAGACGTTCATACAGAAGATCGTTCACGAGCTGCTGACTGACTGGTTTGACGGCCACCCCAACGAGGGCAGGGACGTCATCCGGAAGGCGATGCAGGCATCCCAGGCGCGGATGGCCGCCCGCAAGGCGCGTGAGGCCACGCGCCGCAAGGGCCTGCTCGAGTCAGGCGGCATGCCCGGCAAGCTCAAGGACTGCCAGTCCAAAAATCCCGAAGAGTGCGAAATCTTCATCGTTGAAGGTGACTCCGCGGGCGGCAGCGCCGGTGCGGGCCGCGAGCCGCACAACCAGGCGATCCTGCCGATTCGAGGCAAGATTCTTAACGTCGAGCGTGCCCGTCTTGACCGTGCACTGGGAAACAACGAGGTCCAGGCGCTGATCACCGCGTTCGGTGCAGGCATTGGCGAGGACTTCAACATCGACAAGGCTCGCTATCACAAGATTGTGCTGATGGCCGATGCCGACGTGGACGGCCAGCACATTTGTACCTTGCTCCTCACGCTGCTGTTCCGTTACATGCGCCCGCTCATTGAGGCTGGCTACGTGTATCTGGCGCAGCCCCCGCTATTCAAACTCAAGTGGTCCAACGCGGACCACGAGTACGTGTACTCCGACCGCGAGCGCGACGCACGCATCGAGGATGGCTTGAAGAACGGCAAGAAGATTCCCAAGGAGAACGGCATCCAGCGGTACAAGGGTCTGGGCGAGATGAATGACGAGGAACTCCGCGTCACCACCATGGACCCCGAGACCCGCACGCTCCTGAAAGTAACCATGGACGATGCAGCAGCTGCCGAGGAGGTGTTCGTCACCCTGATGGGAGACGACGTCGAGGCACGCCGAAACTTTATCCAGCGCAACGCGAAGGACGTGAGGTTCCTTGACATCTGATCCGATTACACCTGGCATTTCCGAGCGGGTGGTCAACCACGGAACCATCGAGGCGGTCGACCTCAATACTGAGATGCAAAGGTCCTACCTGGACTACGCCATGTCGGTCATTGTCGGCCGCGCGCTACCGGACGTCCGCGACGGACTCAAGCCCGTTCACCGGCGCGTACTTTATGCGATGTTTGATGGCGGCTACCGCCCCGACCGCGCGTACTCCAAGTGCTCGCGCGTGGTCGGAGATGTCATGGGTAAGTTTCACCCACACGGCGACTCGGCAATTTACGATGCGATGGTTCGGCTGGTTCAGCCGTGGGCCCTGCGCTACCCGCTGATCGATGGCCAAGGTAACTTTGGTTCGTCCGGCAACGATGGCGCCGCAGCGTCGCGGTACACCGAGTGCAAGATGGCACCGCTAGCGATGGAGCTCGTCCGGCAGATCGACAAGGACACCGTCGACTTCCAGGACAACTACGACGGTCGCACACAGGAGCCCGTAGTCCTGCCCGCGCGCTTCCCCAACCTGCTCGTCAACGGCTCGTCCGGCATCGCCGTCGGTATGGCCACCAACATCCCGCCGCACAACCTCCGCGAGGTCGCTGAGGGCGTGCAGTGGTACCTGGACAACCCCACGGCCACGCGCGAGGAGCTGCTCGAGGCGCTTATTGAGCGCATCAAGGGCCCTGACTTCCCCACCGGCGCCACGATTCTGGGTCGCCGGGGCATCGAAGAGGCATACCGTACCGGTCGCGGCTCCGTCACGATGCGCGCGGTGGTCAACATCGAGGAGATCCAGGGCCGCATGTGCCTGGTGGTCACAGAGCTCCCGTACCAGGCCAACCGCGACAACCTGGCAATCAAGATTGCGGAACTCGTCAAAGACGGCAAGGTCCAGGGCATCGCCGACCTCCGCGATGAAACCTCGGGACGCACGGGCCAGCGCCTTGTCGTGGTGCTGAAGCGCGACGCCGTCGCCAAGGTGGTGCTCAACAACCTCTACAAGCACACTCAGCTGCAGGAGTCATTCGGCTGCAACATGCTTGCGATTGTCGACGGAGTTCCGCGCACGCTCGCACTCGACGGTTTTGTTCGCCATTGGGTTACTCACCAGCTCGAGGTCATCGTCCGGCGTACCCGCTACCGCCTGCGCGAGGCGGAGCGCGAAGCACACATCCTGTTGGGCTACCTCAAGGCGCTCGACGCGATTGACGAGGTCATCGCGCTGATCCGACGATCGTCCACCGTGGATGATGCCCGCACCGGCCTCATGGAACTGCTCGACGTGGACGAGGTTCAGGCGTCCGCGATCCTCAACCTGCAGCTCCGTCGCCTCGC